>ERZ857801.1617-NODE-1617-length-22726-cov-3.355653_pt1 | contig 22726 bp, 28 predicted proteins | sample MGYA00519762_ERZ857801 | MGnify/ENA primary metagenome ERZ857801 (study PRJEB31778, sample SAMEA3449368) | human gut metagenome | biome: human gut; feature: human-associated habitat; material: faeces | place: United Kingdom | collected 2010/2012 ...
TGATGTTGTGCTAATAATGTAGCGATACTTAATCCTACATATCCTGTTCCTGCTATTGTTATTTTCATAATTTTTCTCCTTTTTTGATTTTATTGATTTCATACAAATAAATAATAAGTTGATAAATTGTAATTATTATTTATAATTTCTATATTTGACTATATAAGTTAAAATAAATTGACAAAAGAGCCTATATTCAAAGCTTTTGAAGATTTTTTTTGTCTCTTATCACAGTTACAATTAATCCTAATAATATCCAAAAATTACTTTCTCTCCAAAATGATGATGAAACGAACAATTTTGGCAATGATAGACATGCAAAAATAAGAATATAATTGTTTATTAAAGTGTTTTTGGATTTAATATATGAGTAAAGAAAAGAAAAAATAAATGCAACTATAAGTATAGGACCAACAACAATTCCAAAAGTAATGATTACTTCTAGTAATATGTTGTGCGAATAATGTCCTGTTAAAACATGGTCACCTAATGGACCATAACCAAAACAAATGTTAAACTTATTAAGTAATTCTAAAATTCCTTGTCTAACTATACTTCTACCAGTATCATCAGTGACTACATCATTAGCTAATTTAGATAAAGTTCTTGAAGTAATTCCATGTTCGGATAAAAATTGTAAAGTATTTTGTATTAATAAATTATTGCTTAATATTAAAAATATAATAATTATTAATATCAATGATAAAATTATTCTTAAATTTTTATTCTTCTTTTTATATTTTATAAACTGCATTATTGAGTAAATGAAAATACCAATTAACGGACCTCTTGAGCCAAATAAGATTATTTCTATAATTCCCAAGAAACCAAAAATTAAGAAAATAATATTTTTTTCTTTTAAATAAAAATAAATTAAAAATATTATTGGAAATTGTATAGAATAGCCAAATGTCATGTTATAAACCATTTGTTTGCCATCAATAATCCAATATGTGTGTAATAATGGTTGTAAACATTGAATACTATAAAAAATAATAAGTATTATACTTATTTTCTTCATTTGCTTTTCAAAATCTGATAAATTGATTATACTTCTTATTAAAGCATAACCAAAAATTCCTGTATGAACACCATATATTGCAACTAGTCCCCATTGAGGATCTAAATATAATGACTGATAAAGAGAACCTTGTAAACTATAAATAAAGAATAATGCAATTGTTATTAAATAAACATAAATAATATCTTTTTTTATACCACAATCTTTAACAAGTAAAAAAAATAATAATAAAATAATAAGATTAACAGTAATTACAAGAATAATGGAGGGAATAAAGTTACTTAAAAAATACGTAAATACTGGATATAAAAAAAACGAATATACTAATAGATTAGAATAAGCGGTAGGAACTTTTAAGGTTAACTTTTTTAAACTTAAAAATTTCATTTATGATAATAATTATTTATAAAATATATTAAATAATAAATTTTATAATATTGACAAAATGAAAACGTACCGCTAAAACTATAAATTTTCTACGTAATCCCAGATTATGTAACTTTACTCTATCAAACGCTGTTTTGTATGGATTGTCAGAAATTATTTGTTGCAATCTTTTTTTTCTATATATTGCATCTTCTTGATTATTACTATTATATATATCTAATCTTAGAATTAATAAAAAATATTGTATACATAAGTTAAAATAAGCCTGTGCATAATGATAATCACCATCATGATATTTTTTTATGTATTTCTTCATCTCATACAAAGTTTTATCCATGATTTTTTTATATTTGGATTATATTTATTCGAAATAGAGTTAGAATTATTATTGTAAAAATATCCAATATAATCTACATTGGCAATTTTTGGTTTTTTTTCTAGTAAATATAGCATAAATAAACGATCTTGCGACTTATTAACATTTGGCTCAAAATTCAATTTGTATTTATTAATAAAACTTCTTTTAAATACTTTACCCCAAGGAGCACCAAGTGAATATCCTTCATATGGTTCATATTGATTTAGTATATTTAACTTCATTTGATTATAATTGATGTTAAGAAAATTATTAGAATTACTTTCCAAGCTTAAAATTTTTTTCTCTTTTGTATATTTAAAAAGAAGTAAATCAATTTTATTAGTATGATTAATAAGATAATTATATATTTTTGAACATAGATTTCTATCTACATAATCATCAGGATCAACAAAAATAAGATAATCACCTGTACTTAACATTATACCAATATTACGAGCTACAGATACACCCATATTTTTTTGAGTGATATACTTTATGTTATCTTTTTTATTTAATTCAATTAAATAATTTTCTCCAATATCCTGATTCGATCCATCATTAATTATAATAATTTCTATATTATTATATGTTTGTTCATAAATACTACTAAGGCATTTCCTTACTAATATTTTGTTAACATTATATATAGGTATAATAAACGAAAATTTTATATTATCCATTAGTATCCTCCTAATTTTATTATCCTAATTTGGACAATGTCTGAATTGGGATTTTTTATTTTTTAATGCTGAATTTTGTCGTATTTGGTGGTTATAAAATTCGATTTTGTGTTTAATCGTGGATTTCTTATAAAAGTATAAAAAAGACTTTTTGTTCTGTTCATAAATATTAATATTAGATAAATTCATTGATCCATCTTCTTTATGTTTTACTATACAATTCAAACATATAAGTGATTTTATACCTTTTTGTTTTGCTTTTTCTGCTAATACTAATTCTTCATTAAACAAAAACATATTTTCATCAAATAATTTATCAAACTGATTAATAATCTTTTTGGGTATGATTAAAAAAGCACCATGCAATGCATATGATTTTAAAGTTTTACGCTTAAATAATTTACTGATAAATACTAATATCTCTCTATATATTTTAATAAACAAAGTAGTTATGATAATATAATAATGCTTATCATATTTAAAACCTTTATAATAAAAGTTGCTAATAAACTTAAAATTTTTTATAATGTATGGATTCTGATTTGTTCCTTTTTTGCTTTTTATTAATGTTCCTAAAATACAGTCATTAAATTGATATAAAAGTTTTACATCAATTTTTTTAACAAGAATATCAGGATTACTTATTATAATAAAATCAAAGTTATATTTTTCTTGAGCATATTGAATTCCTTTGTTGTTACCATAACTATATCCTTTGTTTTCAATATTCAAAAAATCACAATTATTTATTTGTGCTATTTCTTCAATTTTTTTGATGTTTGCTCATCATAAAAGCTATTTACAATTATAATTTTTTTGTTTTTTTGATTTTTTACACTATTTAAAAAGTCTAATATATCATTAAAATTTTTATATACTAGAACCACATAAATTATTTCATAATACTGTTTCATTGTTATTTCCATTAGCTTCTCCTATGATTCAAAAATTCTATCATTAAAAATAACTAAAATAATTTAGTCAATAGAAAATAATTCTGCTCGTGATTATTATTTTTTTCAATTATATTAATAAATATATTTATTAGATTTTAAATATCATTTTCATTCATTTTCATAATTACTGATAAAAGCATTTTTTCCCAATTTAAATGTTCTATTGCATAATTTCTTATATCTTCTGGTATAAATATATTATCATTATAAAAATTTACTACTTCATTAATATTAAGGTAATTCTGGTTTTCATCAACTTTCAATAAAAAATATGGCAATTTCTCTAATTTATATGTAAAATCAACATTTCCTGCATATATGAAAGGTATGCCTCTAGCTAAATACTCTCTACTTTTCAAAGTACCTACAAATTGTCCAGAATCTATAATTCTATTTAAGGCTAGGCTATCAATTGCTATATCACAAAGATCGAATAAATTATCTAGTTCCTCTCCAGTTTTGACACCATGAAATATTACATGATTTTCTAATTTATATTCATTTGTCATTTCATGCAATTTTACATTTGGATTCATGTCGCCAACAATATGGAAAAATACTTCAAATTCTTGGTTTGATTCATCATAATATTTTTTTAATCCTAAAAGTACTTTATCATATCCATGTTTTGGAACTACATGTCCAACACCTAATAAATGTATACATTTATTTTTGACATTCTGCTTTTTTAACTTAAAATCGTTAACATCGACACCATTCATTGTTTCTATAAAATCACAGTCTTTTCTATCGTATTTTCCAAAACATACTAATAAGTTAATTTTTTTTATTAATGAATTATAAAATATTTTATCCAAAATGTAGAATAATTTATAACCACTTGTTAATAAATCTTTTTGCCATGGATAAGATGGATATTCATATGATATAAAAATTTTATTTTTTCTTAAATAATTTAAAAAATGCAATAAAAATGGTGTAATTGGAATAATTCTTCTCATATAAACAGAATCAATTTTTAAATCTTGAATTACTTTTTTTGTTTCTTTAAAAAAAGTATTAATTGAAAATAATTCATCAAATATGTTCCTCTTTTTAGAAATTCTCTTTTTTTGTAAATATATCTTTTTTATTATTGATTGTGTTTTGTTTGAAAAATGATAAACATAAATCATGTTTGTTCCATGAAATGTTATCATATAACTTTCACAATCTAAATTATGAAAAGCTCTTGCTTCACCATAAAGTTTCTTTTTATATCCAGGACGTTTGCACTCATCTAAAAAAGATATGTATAAAATCTTTTTTTTATCCATATTTATTTTCCTTTCTTTAAAAATTAGCAATCAGTATTAATAAGTTTTAGTTTATAATCATCTCCCCATATTGCCTTTGAATCATATGGTCGATTAGGGAAAACTCCATATTTTAATTTAATATTATAATGATTTTCTTCAATAAAACATTCTACTCTGTCTGCTAATTTTTCAGGCCTTCCAGAACATACATTTATAATCCCATTAACTTTTGTTTGTGAAACTATATTAACTACTTGATTACAAAATTCTTCATAATCTAAAAAATCAAATTGATTCAATCCCTGAGTAAAAGGAAATTCTTTTTTTCCTTTTTCATTACACTTATATAATTTAACTCTCTTATCTTTTTGTATGATTTGATTAATGATGTTACAAGCTTCATCATTAGCAGTTAATTGATTTAATATAGATAATATTTGTTGTTCTAAAAAACGCTCTCCAGTATAAGTGGCCATAGCAACAGATACTTTCATTTATCAAATCTCCTTTCTTTTTAATAGAATTTCTAATAATCTACTATAATCATTAATCACTTTACTTTCATCAAATAAATTTCTTGTACTTTCAAAAACATGTTTTTTATAATTTATATCATCATATATAATATTTCCTTTTATATCATTAACATTTATTCCAACATTATATTTTTTTACAATAGTCTCCGTGTCTCCCTTTATGTTATTTATAATCGGCAATCCAGCTGCAAAATAATCAATACTCTTTATGGTCAGTCCAATCAAAGTGCTTTCTTTGTAAGTATTTAATCCATAATGACATTTATTGAATATTACTTGTTTTTTTTCTTCGTCAAATATCTTTCCATGATAATATACATTCGCTCCTGAATGTTTGGTTGCTTCAATAAAACTATTTATTGTATTTCCGTCACCTATAATATGTAAATCAACCATTGTTATCTTTCTAAATGATTCAATTAGTTTACATATACAATCGATATCTATTAAACTATTTATGGAACCTAAATAACATAAACTTAATTTTTGAGAATCTAGTGGTTCAAATATTTGTTTTTTCTTATATTTTTTTGCTAACCGCACAGTAATTAATTTTTTATTATCCACTTGATTATCTAGTATTTCTTGATATCTATCACATTCTACAACTACCATATCTGCAAGATTAATATTCTTTCGTAAATCTTGCCACTTTTTATATATAATATTCTTTTTTAATTTTTTTTGTGGTAGGCTCTCTGGCCACATATCAATAACGTCAAATACCAAATCAAACTTCATATTTTTTTTATGTTACTCAATTCTTTAATCAAATAGTTAGGTGGAACTAAACAATAAACAAAATCCGGTTTTTTTTGTAGAATGATTTTAGTTATTTTTTTTGAAAAAATATATAATGAATACATACGTTTGATTGATATATTTTTTTTATAAAGGGGAACATCTATAAATATTTTTTTACTATCATCAGATATAATTTTTTCTTTTTTGTAATGATCAATATTTGATGTATAATATTGGACTGCATAACCTTGCTTAGTGAGTTCTTTATCTAAATAAATCAATCTTTTATCATACCAATCATAATAGCTAATTAATATAGCTGTTTTCACACCTATTCCTCCTTGACTTTTTGTCAATATTTTCATTTGGATTATTATCGATATACTCAGTTTACTCTCTTTTTTTAATTCCTATGAAAATATCTATATTCATTCATTTTTCTACCTTGCTTCGTTTCATAAGTTCTTATCAATACAAATCCATTCTTCAGATAAAATTTATTGGCATATTCATTGTTTTCAGCATCTGTTTCTAAAGAAATATATTCGTATTCATTAAAATCAATCAGTTCCTTCATATAACTAATCATTGAACTGCCAATTCCTTGTGCTTTGACATTTGGTTTAACTCCTATTGATGCTAATTCTATATATTTTTCTTTTCTACTTACTTCTTCAGATTTTGAAAATGCAGATAGTAATCTAAATAAAATCTTTGGATTTTTAATAAAAGCAATAAATGAATACCAAGCAAACAGTAATAATTTCTTTTTAATCAAATATTTATATAAATCACTTATATCACTAGAATATGCGATAAAACCAACAATCTCTTTATTTTGTCTTGCAACAATTAAATTGGATTGCTTATGTTCAATGTAACCTTCATATAATTGTTTAAGAAATCCTTTCCCCAAAAAAGTTAAAAAGAATCCCTGAAATGTAGCCATATGAATATCTACAATTTCATTAACTATGTTTTTATCATTTGTTATGTGTATATCCATTTCTGCACCTACACTTTCATAACTGTATTGATCATTACACTTAGATCCTTGATAAAATAAAAAGAGGTTAATGCCTCTAGATTGTATTTCATCTTATTAGGTAAGACTTTATTTATGTAAACTTCATCCGTTGTATGATTTTCATCTGTATATTGACTAATTATTTCATCCTCATCTTTAAATTCAATACTAGCCAGTGATGTTACACCAGCAGGTAATAACAATGTCGCATACATTTCATCTGTATATTGATCAACATATTTTTTAACTTCAGGTCTTGTTCCTACAAAACTCATATCACCAGTTAGAATATTGAAGAGTTGAGGTATTTCATCAAGCCTGCATTTCCTTATCTTATTTCCAACCTTTGTTATTCTTGAATCATTGGATGTTGTAACTAGTGAGCCAATTTTATCAGCATCAACAACCATAGTTCTGAATTTAAAAATTCTGAACACTTTTCCATACTGAGTGATTCTTTCCTGTCTATAAAAAACAGGTCCTTTTGAACCTAATTTAATCCATATTGATATAATGAGAATAATTGGTGATAAGATAATAATTAAAATTAATGATAAACAAATATCGAATAGTCTCTTTAAAACAAGCTGACCTTTCTTTTTAGAAAGAATGTCATAATATTTTTTGACTTCATTGTTTTTCATACAATCAGGTAAATCATCCCATTTTTTTAATAGCATGATACTACCTCTTTAAAGTTATTGATAATATATTCCACATCTTCATCACTTAATTTTGTATGTAATGGCAATGTGACTTCATTAATAAATAAATCATATGCATTTGGATAATCTTTGATATCAAAACCTAGATTTTTATAGGCTGTCAGCATTGGTAATGGTTTGTAATGAACATTACATGCTATTCCTCTTTCTGCCATCTTCACAATGATTTCGTTTCTCTGTTCCAATGTAATGTTATTGATTCTTACAAGATATAAGTGACCACTTGATTGATGCTTATCATCAAAATGGTTCAATATCTGAATATCTAAATCCTTGAAACCATCATTATATTTTTCTATAATGTCTTTTCTTTTAGCTAATAATTGAGAATATCTTTTCAATTGAGCTAGCCCTATACCACCCATGATGTCTGTCATATTACATTTGTAAGCTGGTGACATGATGTCATATTCCCAAGAACCAAGCTTTGTCTTGTTCAGGGCATCTTTTGTCTGCCCATGTAAAGATAGAAGTTGATACTGCTTGTATATCCATTCATTGTCAATGCCTGATATATCTTTCCATACAACTGCTCCACCTTCAGCCGTTGTCAAATTCTTAACAGCATGGAAACTAAATGAAGTAAAGTCAGCTTCTTCGCCACACATCTTTCCTTTTCTTGATGCACCGAAGGCATGAGCACTATCAGCAAGGACAATAACTCTTCCAATAGCTTTCTGGATATCATTTGTCGGTGTGAAAAGTCCTTTTTTTGACTCAACGATTTCAAATATTTTATCATAGTCGCACATAATACCAGCAAGATCTACTGGGATGATAGCTTTTGTTTTTTCTGTAATCGCTTCTGCAACTTTGTCATAATCCATTTCACAGTTATCTTTCTGACTATCTACAAATACTACTTTACATCTACAAGTACAGGCGTTGCTCCAACATGACAGATGACAGAGCATGAAGCTGTATATGTATAAGCAGACGTGATAACTTCATCACCAGGACCTATGCCTAGTAACCTTAATGTCATTTCCATACATGCAGTTGCACTGTTTAAACAAACTGCTTTTGAAGTATGACAGTAATCTGCAATCTTTTTTTCAAATTCCTTAACTTTAGGACCCGTTGTTATCCAACCTGATTTGAGTGTATCAATAACTTCATTGATTTCTTCTTCACCCATATCAGGAGGAGAAAACGGAATATTGTGTTTTTCCATAGAATTCACTCCCTATTAAAGGATAATAGCGGATTATCCTTTATTTATATTTTGTATGAAGTTATGCATGAGTGTATAAAAAAAGATATACACTCATGTATAACTTCCCTAAATTTTACTAATAATTTCTAATCCAACTTTGACAGTTGCTTCTCTACCAAATAATGATATATCTACATAAGCGATACACTTATGTCTATCAATTTTCACAATATGTCCTTCATATCCTATTAAAGGCCCTTCATTAATATGAATCACATCACCTTCAATATATCCAATAGACATATCAACAATATGCTGTTTACCACCAAACTGTGCTAAAAACATAGCTTCCTGTTTATATATAGGATAAATATTCTCTCCATCATTTCCTAATAATTTTGTTAAGTCCGGGATTTTTTTTAATTCAATAAACAAATCATCTACATGATCTGTTACTATAAAAATATAACCTTTAAATAAAATATCTTCTATTTCATACCATTTTCCTCTAAACTTCTTCATATGTTTATATCTAGGAATAAAACATTCTTCATAGATATCTTTTTTGACAAGAATTTCACATTTTCTAACAATTTCCTCTTCTTGTCCACTTCTTACTTGCACAGCATACCAATTGTCATACATGTCTCATTCCTCCAAAAGAGTATAATTATCCTATCGAAATATTCGATATATTTCGACACAGTTTTTTTATAACAGATTATTTCAATAACGCGACAATGCGACGATTATTGATGAATGACGATTATTGATGAATAATCTTTTTTAAGATAAAACAGTATCTTGTTTCATTTTTCTTTTCACTCTTTGTTTTCCATTTTCATAATGATATGTACTCACAATATGTTTAACAGCACTTCTCATATCACTGTCTTCATCATAAGCAATTGTCTTTAATTCATCTAATTCCTTTAAGAATAAAGGAATATCCATTTCAATAGGATGCCCAATATGAATCAATTTATTTGGTGTTGTTTGCATTCCTTCTTCTTTCATTAACATTTCTTCATAAAGTTTTTCTCCAGGACGCAATCCTGCTAATGTCAATATAGGAACAACTTTTTTTCAAAATTAGCTCATAAAGCACAAGATTATTAAATCACCCTCAAAACAAGCATAAAAAAAGAACCTCTGATTTCTCAGAAGTCCTATAATCTTCGTTTTTTCTTCTATTCACTTTCCCCAACTTGCACGACAACAGCCTGTTTTAAGTCAAATTCCACCAGATTATATTCTGGATAATGTGTTCCTGCTATTCGATATGTGGCATTTTCACTCCAGTCACACACTTTCCAGATCATTCTTTGCATCTGAATACTACATATTTTAAAATCCCAGTCCTTTGGATTATATTCTGGCACACGAAAACACTCCGCTTCCTTTCTTTTCGCTGCCTGGACTGCCAGTGTCCTCTTTTCCGGATTAAATAAGAAGCGAATATACTTCGGATCACTTAATTCTTTTATTGTTGATCGAAAAATTCTTATTGTTCCTGTTTTTTGGCACAGAGATACCCCTGTGATGTTTGCTGTGATTTTCGACATCTGCACTCCTCCTTTCAAAATGAGTGCTATTCTTCTATCACCTTGCCGATGAAAATTCTATATAGCCGTCTGTTAAATTAGTTTCCAATGCTTTTTTATGCTCCTCTACTGGCAAACCAAAAGAATCCTTCCATCCTTTTGGATAAAATGGTATTCTATTCAGCTTTCTAGCCACTTTCGCTGCGATTTCATCCTGTTGCTGCTCTGGTGTCTGATTTGTTGATGTAGAAACAGTTGTTTCCTTTGCAGAAGATTCTGCTTTTACTTTTTTCTTTCTCTTAGTGTCCATGAAAATCTCTGTTTCCAATAAATCAAAGATATACATAGTCTCATCTTCATGCGTTATTTTATGTCCCAAAATCTTGTACCGGCAGTCCATGTCCCATCCCATCATGTCATACATCATGGCTGAGAATAATTTGTTTGACATTTTTCTACTTTTTCTTTTATCTGGTTTCGCAATACACCAACGCAAAGCATCCTTATCATTTTCTTCGCATTTACGCACTACCATTCTTTTATTATCCTGATTCACCAAAATTTGAATATAAACCGCATCTTCTAAACCAGCAATACAAGCAGTATTAAATGTCACACTGTCCCTCCGTATTACAACCGCCGGTTCTCGTAAATGGGCAAAAAGCTCCCTTCTTACAACCTGGTAGCCATCATAACTAAAGTCCTGTGCCAGTTCCAGTGCCTTTTGATCTACATTTTCCGTATTATCATTAGCCTGACGCATCATCATTTCACTCATACTGCACACCTCATTTTCTCTATCATGTTCTGTGCTTCATTATCCAGCTTTTTTAAAAGATTTTCCGATATAACTTCCATACCTTCTATTGTTTTAGCTGGACGCAGCACATCCCAGTTCCCGCAATACTTAACTCTATGTAAAAGAACAACTTCCTCTGTCCGACATCCAAAATGATTCTTCCACTGCTTCGGAAAAAGTGTTCTGACAATCTTCTTTATTTTATTTTCTTCTTTATTCTCTGTATCTTTTACACCTTCAGATGTATTAACATCTGGTACATCTTCCTGAATTATTTCATGTTTAATTACTTCTGGTTCTTCTAAATCGAATAATAAGATTTGCTCATTATTTTCCTTTGAATACTGCCCTCTAAAGCGATATTTACATTCATCATTCCAGTTCATCAAGTCGAATAATGGTTCTGAAAAACCCTTGCAGCTTTTCGGCAAAACCACCCATTTTCCGTTTCGTATAGTTCCCCATTTTACTGCGTTTATATCATCTTTATCACATGGTCTTACAGCAATACACTTTTCAACGGAATTGAATAGTATTTCAACATATTCCACATTTTCAAATTTTTTCAGACAGGCAGTATTAAACGTAACCTTTCCTTCTGAAATTGTCATTGCCGGATTCAATCTGGTAGAAAAGAACTGTGCCCGGACAATCTCATATCCCGATAAATCGAAGCCGCTGTCTTTTCTTTCTTCTTTTTCAGTATCATTTATATCTGCCTGATCAGAATAGGCACTCTGACTTGCTTTTTCATAATCTTCCCCAGTAAATCCTGTCCATGACCGGTTGACAGAAACAAATCCTTTTAACGCTCCTTCATCCACCACTTTTAAATTTGGAAACGGAAATCCCTTCTTAGCATATCTGGCTGCAGTCAGCATCTTCTGTGCCGCATTGTAAATATCCCTGTCAACAATAGCTTCATGGTGGTCTGATTGTCTATACTGGTTACGATCATGACGATTTTTCTTTGCCTTATGGTCAAGATAATTTGGTGTAAATGTTTTTCTGGAAAGTACATCTCCACAATATCGTTCATTTCTCAGTAAACTCACTATGCTGCTACTTGACCACTTGATATTTCCCGGTTTTGTCTTTCTCTTTAGTTGTGTCAGTATGTCTGCAATTTCTGCTGTCGGAAATCCATTAAGAAACAAATAATAGCATAAACGCACTGTTTCCGCTTCTTCCTCATTAATCACCAGATTTCCATCTTCACCAATATCATATCCTAACAATTTAGGTGTAAGAAAGATTCCTCTGGAAAAACGCTGCTCTATGGAAATGTTCATAATCTCACTCTTCGTATGAGATTCTTCCTGTGCAGCTGCCGATAAGACCGCCAGCATCATTTCACTGGTATTATCCAATGTATAAATATGTTCTGTTTCAAAAAATACTCCCACCTGCGGCCGCATATTTGCCAGTTCACGAACCTTTGCAATGCAGTCCACAATATTTCTGGCGAATCTGGAAACACTTTTTGTAACAATCAGGTCTATTTTCCCTGCCTTACAGTCCTCTATCATCTGGTTAAATTCATCCCTATGCTGCAAGGACGTTCCAGATATTCCTTCATCAGCATAAATCCCGACTAATTCCCACCCCTGATGTTCCTTAATCATGTCCTCATAATGATTTTTCTGTAACTCATAGGATGAAGTCTGGTTAACATCATCAGTAGAAACACGGCAATAGGCACAAACTCGCTTCGTTCCTGTATCTTCAAATAGCTTCTCTTTTTGCTTTGCCGGAATAAACTCCAATTCGCTACGATCTACACCTTTATATCTGGCACGAATCTTCTCTTTCCGTTCTTCCTGGCTTACAGCATATCTCTCCTGTTCCGTCATCTGCTGCACCCCTCTCCATGTGCCAATACCATGCATTTCCCTTTTTATATGCCTGGATTCCTGCTTCTTTCTTTGCATTTTGTACGGTTCTTTTTGAGAATCCATACCGGCTCATCTCTTCAAAGATTTTTACGCTCGCTACATCATTCTCTGCCAATAACGTATGCAAATAATTGACCGCCATATCTTTCTTGGCAGAAGATTTCTGTCCTGCTGCCAACTCATTTATATCTATCTCACATTTACCAATCCACGAAAATCCTTTATCTCGATCCAGTTCAAAAGCTATTGGTTCCCCTTCTGGAGCAAGACTTGATTTAATTGGAAGCATATATCGTTTTGAAGGCTCATCCTTATCCCTGGCAACCAACAACACACTTCTTGCAGCTGCCGCTATATCTATACTTCCAAGTCCCCTGTATATGTTCTTTCCCCCATTGGTTTTGTTCATGTGTCCAACTAAAACAATCGCACAGGCATATTCTGATGCAATGTTTGCCAGCTTTGTCATCGTTTCTCTCATTCTGACAGCACTCTGCATATTCCCATTCTTTCCTATAAAAGCCTGTATTGGGTCCAGCACCAGTAGCCTTGCACCAGTCATTTTTACTGCAAGTTCTATACGCTCATCATCCAGTGTCAAATCCCCATCATCGTCTTTAATAAATGCTACTTTACGACAATCAGCACCAGCTCTTTCCAGTCTTGGCTTTATCGTATCACCCTTGCTGTCCTCAGAACATTGGTAAATCACTGTCATCGGATTCTGTATCTTATTTCCATCTGGCAAAGTAGCACCTTTAGTCAATATTGCAGCTATATGAAGAATCAAGGTTGACTTTCCTTCCCCCGGATCTCCCTGCAATATTGTAATCTTCCCACAAGGAATGTATGGATACCATATCCATTCAACACTTGAAGATTTCACATTGGAATAATATTCAATTCCGCTGAATGAATTATCCCATTTCAAATTTATCTAACCCGCCCATTTTTCTAGTATTAATATACTTTTCTTTTAAACTTCTAGTTATACTTAATTATAATATAACTTATTTGGGAATACAATAAGAAATATCAATTATCAGTTAAAGTTTCCGCAAAACATCAACATTCAGTTAAAGTTTGGGAGGTGACACTTTGGAAGTAGATATTGATTATATTGCAATCGGAAAGCGAATCCGTTCTGCTCGTCTGGCAAAAAAGATGACCCAAGAAACCCTTTCAAATATGATTGACGTTACACCGACCTATATCAGTACCATAGAAAATGGACATACCAAGCTGAGCCTTTCTACTTTACTCAGTATTGCACAAATCCTTGACACCACCGTAGATCAGCTGCTCTATGACAATACGCCGGTACTCATTTCACAATTTGATGCTGATATTAAGGAATTGACAAGTGACTGTTCCAAACAGGAAAAAGATTTCCTGCTGGAAATAATAAAATCAACCAAGGCGGCACTGCGTAATTATAAGCCTGGAAAATAACAAGAGTGCAGAGATTATTGTATCTCTGCACTCTTGTCATATCGCATTGCGTTCTTGCTTCCTTGCGTTCTTAAAGTACCTTTATTTTGTATAATTTATTCTTCTGCAATCATAACCTCGAACTTTTTAGCAATGCTCCATTCATTTGCTATATCTTTTTGAATAGATTCTGCAATGGTTTCCAGTCCATTTACAATGTCACTGTGATAATATTCTATGCTATCCGCTAACCCATTACCAGCATTACCCTCTTCATCAAATTCAATATATCCTACTGTAAGACTCACTCGTCCTTTGGCTATAATATTTCCCTCATGATCTTCTATTGATAAATCAATATCTTCTTGATCTCCAGCTGTTGCCATTCCAGAAAACTCACCAATATTTAATTGATATGTTTCTAGTCCGTTATGTATTTCTATTGTATCCCCATATATAAAGTTATCTGGTAAGCTTTTCTGTTCACTAAGTTTACACAATCTTTCATACGATTGATCCACCCATAAAACAATCTCATCTTTTTCTTCAGAATCTATATCATTTACATTATGCGGAGTTGGAAATCCTTCAACATCTTTTAGAGCAAACGATAATTTTTTTATAACCTCTGATGATTCTGCGTCCTTAATAACTGATAGAAGTTCATCATATACTATCGCTATTTCCTCATACTCTTCGTATAGCTTGTTTATTTTTTCAAATTTTTCCACAATATCATTCATAAATGATGATTCTATCAAATCTTCATCTAAATAATCAGCATAGCAATCTAATGAACATAGTCCTACATCTTCTCTTTCTTGATTTATTAGATCCATTTCATCATTATTTTCGGTTATTTCAAACCTATCACACAACGTATCTCCATTTAAGATTATTTTAAATGGAATAATTCTTATACTGTTTTCTTTACGATTTAATTCAATTCTCAATGCAAATCTTGCTGTATGTTTCTCAAGATTTGTTCTAGTTTCCAAATAAAAATATGCTTTATTTTCAGAATCCCATATTGCATTACCATAATCTTCATAAGAACATGCCACTTCCATATCTACCGTACCCAATAATGTAGCCCATGCTATTTCATCTGTAATTTCATCAATAGTTCTTACACGACAGCTTATGTTTTTAACAGATACAACCTCAATATCGCTATAATCAAATCCACTTTCTATACCATCTTTATCATATGACAACCCATGAACTTCAACACAGTCCTCATTTTTTAACATATTTTGAATTTCAGGAATGTAATTTGCAATCAGGCAATTAATTTCTTGAAGAATATTCTTATATTCTGTCTCCTGAATATTTATTGCATTATATAATTCACCTAATGTTTTATAAAAAATGTGATTTTGGGAATTACCACAAGCTTTTTTTAATCCATTATCGTTGCATACAATCGCAATTACCTCATCCTTACCAAATCTTTTACGAATCTGATTTGCAATAAACGCATCTGGAAATTCCTTTCTTTTTTTCTCTCCAGATTCAAATGGCGGTTTAATATCAAAATAATCATCAACTATATCATTCAAATCTATCAATGACAAATCTAGTATTTCAGGGTTTAAATTCTCCAAAAATTTTCTCCACACATCTAAACTCTTCTCTTGATATTTCTCCTTATCAAGCAACAACAAATCCGTTTTTACCCCAATTTGCTCTAAGAGACCCTTAGATACTATTTTCAGCACCTCTTTCCTTAATCCTCGAAATGCGGAACATATATCTTCACTTGCCCTTACAATATGTTTTTCAACTTCTTTGACAACAATATTGCTCAATACAATCTTTATTTTTCCCGTCTCAACATAATTGATAAGTAAACTCAATGTACTGTCCTTGCTAAAATCCAATTTATTAGAATCAAAAATATTTGTATCTAGCGTAACATACAACGGAAATTTTATCATATATCTTCTCCTACTCATGTAATCGTTTATATTTCTGCCACAAAGTTCTATTTTTATATTAACACAAAATAGCAACACTGTATATCTTCTATACATAATGCTGCTATTTTCTATAAACGCTCCTGCTTATTATGTTATATATGATTTTCTAAAAATCATTCTCAAACATCGACAGCCCTGCCATCATCATTTCCTCATCCATATCCATTCCATCATTCTTCACTTCTCCCTGTTCCTTTTCTGATTCCCCTTCCATATTCATACCCACTTTAAGTTGTTGCATGAACTCTTTATCCTCCAGTAGCTGCCGTTTTAATTCTTCTACACTGACATTTACATTATTATAGGAAGAAACACCTTTATTTTCTTTATGTAGCCAGGCATATACTAATTCTGTAATCAATGCAGTTTTACATCTTTTCTGAGATTTTAGGTATTCCCCTATTTCTTTTTGCCGTTCATTATCTTCATTGAATATCAATACTACTCGTATCTGTCCCACATCTGCACCCCCTTATCTTTTCTGGAGACGCATTGCTGTCAACTTCTCATATCCGATTGCATTTGCTCTGACATCCTCAATAAACTCTATGTATTTAAAATCCGGCGATTTCTCAATCTGTGGTTTCAATAACAGGCTTCCTCCACCAAGAAATACTGCTGGATTGGTTCGGAAATCCGGTACATACGCATGAAGTTTATTTGTAATTCTTTGCATCCAGTCCTCTGCCATTTTCTGAATTTCTCTGATTACTTCTTCATCCAAAATGGTCGCCTCCTGCATTAACACCTGTTCTACATCAGAAGATTCCAGATGAATACCAAAATTCTGCTGAATTACATTGGAAATTTCCGAACGGAGAATCGCCATACCGGAACGATCACTGACTCTGACTGATAAATCTGGCTGTCCTTTTCGGATCACCAGCAAGTCTACGGTTCCATCTCCAATGTCAATGCAGTTAACTGTCCGGTACTGTTTGAACAGACTTGCTTTATAGCACATAACCGCTGCAAAATTTTGAGGACTTACAAATGTATCTTTCAGATAACAGTTAACCGATTTTCCGTTAAACTTAAAGGAGATACCATGCTTGGAATGTTCCATAAAATATCTCTTGAATCCAGGAGCCTGCTGTCCGAAATCTGCCGGCGGAAGTCCAATTCCAAGTACAATATCCTTTCCAGATAAAGTAATTCCCCTGCTCTTGGCTTCTAATGCTAATGCAAATAATGTGAGAATAAAATAATCTTCATCCACTGTTTTATCCGCCTTAAAAGGCATCCTGGTTTCTGACAATGTATAAAATGTTCCCTGATATTCAAGAATGTCCTCATTCATAAATCTTCCAGGTTCAGAAGTATATCTAACCAATCCACATGGAAAATCCACATTGCTTCCCTTCATATTTCCATTTCCATGATCAATTCCAAAAATAATCTCTGCCATATCTACTCTACCCTTTCTTCATTAATGATGTACCTATGTGTCACTTAACTTTAACTGACGAATTTTTGAACCATTTTTTCTTTTATTTTGGTGACAGCTAGGTGTAATTTTACTTGTACTTTTGTGTCTGTCCTGTCAGTTAAGTGTTACTTTTGTATCTATCGTTATTATAAGTGTTACATTTGTGTCTGTCAATATTTTTCTGAAACTTTTGTAGCACTTTCTTCTGAAAATATGGTATACTTCTTTCATTGGAGGACTTTGCCTATGAATACAGGAGAAAAAATCAAATATTTTCGGCTGGCTCGTAATATGACACAGGAACAACTTGCACAGGAAGCAGACATCAGTTTCAGCACTCTCCGCAAGTATGAAGCCAATGAACGAAATCCCAAGTACGAACAGCTATCGAAAATTGCCGCTGCACTTGAGATTAGTGTAAATATCTTTATGGATTTTGACATCGAATCCGTATCAGACTTACTTTCCATACTCTTTAAAATGGAAAGTCAGGCAGATTTAGAAATCACTACTACAAAAGAATCAGACCCATCATTATCCGATGATACTCTTTTTCTACATTTCAAAAATAAATATATAAACTCTATTTTAAGAATGTATTATCTTTCCGTAGAAGATATAAAAGACATGGATATTCAACAACAGGAAAAGGCTTTAGCAGAAATCCAGAACAGACTATTAGATAATAATTCAAGTATTCATTCCGATAATCCCATATCCACTGACTCTAAGAAATCTGTTCTTCCTCTTTCTTCTGCCGATCAGATGTGGCTTGAATTATCCTCTGACTGCTCAGAAGAAGAAAAAGAAAAAATGCTCAAAGCAGCCACATTTACAAAGAACTGTTTACGTCATTCAGATAAATAAAAGTGAGTACAAAAAGAGACAGATGTTTATTTGCACCTGTCTCTTTCTTTTCGTTTACACATTTCTCTTTACTCATGAATTTCCAACGGAAGTCCATCTGGATCATGGAAAAAGGTCATTTTCTTTCCAGTATAATCATCAAATCGTACTGGTTCTGTTTCAATTCCTTTCTCATTCAATTCTTTTACGGTATCGTCCACACTCTTCACTTTAAACGCCAGATGTCTTAATCCAAGAGCCTCCGGATAATTTACACGAGCTGGAGCGTTCTTTATAATGAACAATTCTATTTCCTGCTGCCCACATGCCAGATCAATCTTATAATCGTCACGCTCTGCCCGGTAATTTTCCCTGATTATCTGAAACCCCAGCAGATCTACATAAAAGTGTTTTGATCTTTCGTAATCACTTCCTATAATTGCTATATGGTGAATGGTATCGAACATCTTTCCGTCCTCCGTTTTCTTTTCACTGATATGAACTTCATAAATATTTTACCACAGCAAAAGTGAACTGAAAACAGTCTTTCCTAAATAGTTGCTTTCTTCAGCTTTTCTGCCAGTTCAAACCTAAATTCCAGTTCAAGCATATTCTTTCCGTCCCGATCAGAGTTTCCTATATAAACCCAGTCAGCTTCATTAAGTAAGCACTGCATAGTTTCCTTATCTTCAAGTGCTGTTTCTCCGTCACTGAGAAGCCAAATACATCCTGTCTGCAGTTTTATAAGTGCCGACATATCTGGAAATGTCTGAACTTTTATATTGCATCCGGAGATTTTTGAAAACTGCATAGCCTGTTCCGATAAATAAACAAATCTCTGATATTTTGCAGCATTGACAATCTGGTAATGTTCTCTTTTCTTTTGCTCTGCATTTTCCATGATTGCCCGTGCTTCCTGCAATGACTTTTTGCGTTCTTTTTCCCGTTCTTCTGGAGATAATGACTGATCGTGTTCTTCCATTTCTCTTTTCATTTCTTCAATCATTTTCTCCTGCTCATCATAATAAAATTTTTCAATATTCACTTATACAGTTCCTCCCATACACCCTTCATCCTTCTCTTACAATATTCTACTATATTTCCCTTTATTTTACATTACGCCTTGTTAAGATTATATCCTTTATGGTGAATATGTCCACCATATTTTTTATTTTATTCGACAATTATAATTAGAATTAATGGTATTTTATGCCAAAACATAGGAAAGGCGGGGATACCGTGATTGATTATAGTCCGTTATGGAAAACTATGAAGGAATGTGGCATTTCTCAATATACTCTCATCAACCGGGGCATCGACAAACACACTCTCGATCAGCTTCGTAAAAATCAAAATGTCACTGTTCTCACTATTGAAAAATTATGTGATATTCTTCACTGTACACCTAATGATGTATTTTCGTTTAAAAAAGAAAATGATTCATAATACCGTCATAGCATAGCATCTTTTCTATGACGGTATTTCTGTATAACCATAACATAATAAAACCGCAAGCTCTCTGGCCTGCGGTTTTATTGTCTTTAAATCTGTATTTGATATTTCCAGTTTAAATATTCCTCATCAGATATAAGCCCCCTTGCTCGTTTTCCCCGTATCACTCCCCTTGCAAACAGAAAATCATTGAGTTTTTTATTGTGAAAGTTGATTACAACATCTCCTGTCTTAGAGTTTCTCTCCAACTTCATTTCTGGAAAATAATCTTCCAGTACAAGAAGCCTGTATATCATATCTTCTTCCTTGTAACCAATCGGAATAGCAATATTTCTTGGATCAGCTTCTAACACTTCTGCTATTTTATTCAGCATTTTTTCTTTTGGAGTACGCTTTCCAGTTTCGTACTGTGCCATTCTCGGTCCTGCACTTTCTTCTCCAATCCCTACTGCTATTCCAAGTTCTTTCTGCGTTATTCCTCTTATGTTCCGGATTCTTTTAATGTTCTCGCCTGTACTCATATTTTACTTCGCCCCTTTCGTATTAAAACACTCACTGGAAATGTAATTACATACCAGACTGCTCGTACTGCAATCCCGATTGCAACAATGAAACCAAATACAGCTCCGATAATCACACTCATAGCTGCCATGCCAACTGTTCCAGATAAATCCCATCTTGACGGAATAATAATGAACATATATGGTATCCCTATTGGAACACCATATACCAACATAAACCGGAACCAGTCAATCGAACCATCTACTATAAATATGTACTGTCCAAGCCAGGTAATTGTTCCAAGTAACAACAGCGGTAAAATACCTTTTGTAATAAAACTTTTCATTATGCGATGTCCTCCGTTTTCTTCTTGATCCTATCTGCCATTCCAATAAGCAAATCATCAAATACAAACCTTATCTCTATCTTCTCAGAATCATAAATCGTGATTTCCTCTACAAATGTTTCAGCTATGTGTCTGGTCATCTTTTTCAAAATATTTACTTCTTCTGCATTTTTCTCTACGGTTCTTATATCTTTCATTAAGTCATCTTCCACACTGGTAACTTCTTGTATCTGTTCATATTTATCCTGTATTATTTCTATCTTTTCATTTAGATCTTTTTTATTCTTCAGATAAGTCTCCTGATTCACCACACCTTCAGCATATGCTTCGTACTGCCGTATACGTTCCGCCTTCAATTTTTCTAATTCCTGTTCCATATTTCTTTGCATTGCTGGTAAATTTGTTTTGTTTTTTTCTTCACCCTCTTCCAGTATCTTTGCCATACTTTGAAATATCTCCAGTTGCTTTCGTAAGGCTACAAGCACGATTCTTTCTATTTTGGCTGCTGAATATCTGGTTTTATCACAGGTTGACATACTTCCAACTGCTGCTGTATGCCCACAATACACCACTGGCATTGCTCCATAGTTATACATCATTTTTAATCCGCAGTTTCCGCACTTTACTTTTCCCTTCAAAGAAAACCCTGCATCTCTGGCAAACCCTTTTTGTTTCTGATTTCCAATCACAAGCTGTGCCAACTCAAATTCTTCATGTGTTACGATTCCTTTGTGATGATTCTCTGTAATAAACTGCTGATGTTTTTTCGTCCTTCGTGTTTCTGAACCACCTACCCGAATACGGGATGTCTTTCCCTGAACTAAGGCACCTGTATACGCATAATTTCTAAGTACCATCCATACAATTCTCGTATCCCAGAGCCATTCTTCTTCTGTTACTTTTCTGTTCCATGCTATTTTCTCATTTCTCTGAACCCTAAACTTTCCTGGAGTAGGTATTCCTCTTTCATTCAATTCATTAGCAATCATCGCTGTATTATAGTCTTTCATCGCCAATTCAAAGACCATCCGCACAATCTTTGCAGGTTCCTCGTCAATCTCCCACTGTCTGTCCTCTGCTTTTTTATATCCAAATGGAATCCTTCCTCCAGTAGATACACCCTGTTTCCATTTTGTCTGGATACAACTTTTATATTTCTTAGAAAGATCTCTGCTGTAAAGTGTATTGACCAGATTAGTGATACTCATTTCGAGTCCCATTGTTTTTCCAACATAATTGTTGCTGTCATACTGTGAATTGATTGCAATTACCCGGACACCCATGATTGGAAATATCTGTTCCAGATAATCTCCAACTCCAATGTAATCTCTACCAAGCCTGGATAAATCCTTCACCAACAGAACATCTATCTTTCCCTTTTTCGCATCCTCTATCATCTCCTGAAATGCCGGACGGTTAAAATTTGTCCCACTGTAACCATCATCTATATATTCTTTAATTTCTCCATCCAGCTCATCCATAGACTCTACGAAACTTTGTAAAAGAAGTCTCTGATTCTCTATACTATTACTTTCATCCTTATTGTTTTTTCCAAGATCTCCATCTGCTAACGACAATCGTAAATAAAATGCTATTATATCCATTATTCATCACTCCATTATCTCCATTACCTTTTGAAATACATCTGAGCA
>ERZ857801.1625-NODE-1625-length-22641-cov-3.120827_pt1 | contig 22641 bp, 26 predicted proteins | sample MGYA00519762_ERZ857801 | MGnify/ENA primary metagenome ERZ857801 (study PRJEB31778, sample SAMEA3449368) | human gut metagenome | biome: human gut; feature: human-associated habitat; material: faeces | place: United Kingdom | collected 2010/2012 ...
CAACGAATGAGGATAACGAAAGAATACAGGAAATTGAGATATATTACCGATTTATTGGAAAAGTTGAGTAATCAACAAGAGTAATATTTTTAACTAAGGGAAACCGGCATCAATTTACCAGATAGCTCATTGATTATTCCTTTATGCCAATGCTTAGATATAGAAATACAAGAATTATTGTTGGGAGAATATTGTGAGAAAAAAGATTTATTGAATGAATCTAATGAATTAATTATTGATTTAATGAAAGATAAAATCACTGATCAGGAAGCTTTTATGACATATAAATTTATTCTCTTTTTTATCGTGATTCTACCATTGTTCTTCATTGTTATAATTAGTCTATTCCCATATTTAGAAGGATTTATATCTTTTGGTGTTATTTGGGCACCATTTACTCTTATCTTTGGTTTGATTAAAATGATTGAAGAAATTATAAAACATAAAAGTTATTTTGGATACTTTGTTATAACATCAATGAGTTTATTTACAATTATCATCTACTTCCAAACACTTGCACTGCTTTAAAAATTCTATTTCATGAAAATATAGATAATAATAAACCCATATATATCCAATAACTAAAAAATCAAATGAATGAACCCAAAAATATTTGGCATATGATTTTATACAAATATTCAAGAAATTAAATCTCAATGACAGCATAAAATAATTCTTATGGATTACTGAATTTCAATACAGACCATAAAAGTAATAGTCATTTTCAAATGATAACCACGTTTAAAAGTATGGAATATCTCTTATTGTTATACTATTTTTAAGGTTCCATTTTATGAATACGTGGTTTTTATATACTCATTTTTTTATTATGTTAGCTATTTTCTACCATTTTTTATAAATTCTATTATTTTATTTTCTGTGTCAAATTGATCATAATCTCCTATATGCTTATTTTGATAATGATATACAATTCCCTTTTTACAATTTTCTTCCAAATGCTTTTTTAAATCTTCTTCTCCATATCTTTGAATATATTGACAAAATGTTCTTATCCTTAGTTTATGTAAAATACTATCTTCACACGGAAAATCTGGACATTCAAAACAATACTTATAATTTTTAGATGTACAGCATTGATAGTTTTTACAAGCTTCCTTTTCAGGACAGCCTCCCTTTTTGCAGCCAACACAATTTGGATTATCCTGACAATAATCACAAGCTAATCCACAATAGCCAAATCCTTTAGAACTCATAAGAATCACTTCCATTTCATTTATAAAAATATCATAACACATTTTTAAATATCTTGTTCATTGTCACACAAATGAAAAAAGTATTAATTTTTATAGAAAAAAATCTTGACAGTATTGCTAGCATATAGTGTAAAGTAAAATTGGAAAGGAAGGAAAAAACTATGACAACACATGAAGTCGAAGAAATGTTAGGTATCACAAAACAATCATTAATCTATTATGAAAAAGAAGGTCTTATTCATCCAAAAAGAAATGAAAATAATTATAGAAATTACATGCAAAAAGATATTAATATTTTAAAAACAATTTTATTATTACGTTCTATGGAAGTATCCATAGATGATATTAAACTTATTTTCAACAACAAACTCTCTATAAGAGAAGCACTAGAATCAAAAAAAGAATTTATTTCTAACTCTAAAAAGAAGTTAGAAGACATAGACAAAAAAATAAATGATTATATTAAAAGAAGAAGAGTGAAAGTGTCATTTGATAATCAAACTCTTGATCAATGGAAAGGTTATGATACTCTCTATCTTAATGATGATCATATAAAATATAATGAAGTGATTGTCCCTTTATCTCAAATACAACAAATAAACATTTCCATGTATAGTTCTATGTCAGTAGGTCATGCAGGTGTTGGCGCATATGGAATAGGCGGAGTTTTCTTTCAGTATTTTATTGATTTAGATATTGTGACATTAAATGATACATATTCATATTCTATTTTAAATAATAAACTTGTCGTCGATATGTTTGATTATATTCTAAAAAATAACATTACAGTCTATGATCCACTTCACCTTATTGAACTTTATCATGAAAAACATGATCCTGTTGCTTTGAATAATTATATTAATAATCATTTTAAAGATTGGGCAAAAAAATATCATTTAGATAATCCTAGAGATAACTTTGCATATTACAGTGAAGTCTATCAAAATAAAGAAAAAATGAGAAAAAAGATATCTTTGGTTTAAAGATATTAAAAAAGGCATTAAAAAAGAAATACTAAATAGAAAACAATCACCTTTATATGAGTGATTGTTTTTTTTCAAAGTCATTTTATTTATAAATAATGATTTACAACTTTGTTAAGAGACCCAAAAAATATGAGGATGTTTTTATTTTTGATTTCATATATCAAGACTTTTATTCTAACGAGATATGTCTTTTTGTCTTTTCTTCAGGATGAATATTATTTCTTCTTTTTCCTACCATATCCAAAACTTTTAATCTAAAGACTGTTGTCGCCTTCATAAGATTTGTATTAAATTGAAATTCTTCATTATGATAATGTTTCATTAATATTTTTAATGCTTCAAATTTATCCTCATCTTCTACAAATTCAATTTCTCCATGACCAATTACACTTGCATATCCCATTGTACATGACATTCTTTCATCATAAAGAATAATATTATGTTCACAATCCATTTCAAAAGTAGCCTTATTGTTTTGTTTAATCAAGTCTAATTTTTTCCCTTGATTAGCACAATGAAAATACAAATACAATTGATCATCTTCTTTATCTACACCAAAATTCAATGGGACGATATAAGGATAATCTTCATCAAATAATGCCAAACGACACACATCACACTTATTGATAATATTCATGATTTCATTAAAATCTGTTATTTCTCGATCTTTTCTTCTCATAATACTTCTCCATTTGACTTAATAACTTCTTTACAGCGATAATAAAACTCAATTTCTACATAATCTAAATAATAGTTTCTCAGGATACACTCTATGCTTTAACCATCATTACATCAGCAATACTTAACCCTTTTGACGTTTCCACAATAACATATTTAAACTGATATGCATCTAAGGTCCCACCCCCATAAAAATTCTTTCTTAAAACCATGTATAATTTCTCCTTTTCATAAAACTGTTGACATATTTATCATACATTGTTTTTATAATTATACAATACACAGAAATGATTATGGAATATTGCTACAAAATTGATAATCAAATCCTTTTAAAAATGTTACATTGTAACAAAAAAAGTAGTCAGAGCTGCTTATAATCTGTTTGATTACACCTTCTTATCAAATAGCGACCCATAAAGCTGATCCACTTCTTTAGCCTGTTGTAAATCGTCTGAAATGATAATACTGTATATCAGATCAAAAATATACTTTAAAGAAATATAAAAGACCATATCCTTTAAGCTTTCAAATTCATCATGAACCATACCATGTAACAAAATAGCCTGCTTTTTTGAAAGAGGATTTTCTTTATGACTTGTAATGATAATAAAAGGAATTTTTCTTTTGATCAAAATATCAGCAATATTTAAAAGATGTTCATTTTTGCCATTTTTACTTATCATAATGACTGTATGATGAGAATCCACATTCAAACTCAGCCATAACTGTTTATCCCTATTTTGGTAAACCGTTGTTATTTTTCCTGTACTCAACAATAAATGACTAGCATATTCACCAATGCAGGCATTTGTATCATTAGCAATAATATCAATATATTGATTCTGCAAAATATGGACATAACTTCTTTTAAAGTATCTACTGAAAGCATATGCTTTGTCTGATTCATAATACCCACTTCAATTTCAGACAACTTCTCCTTAATTGAAAATAAGCTTTCATGAGATAAAATTTCCATATCTTTCAAATAATATTGATTTAAAAAAAATGAATATGAATTTTAAAATCATTATAACTTACAAAACCAAGTTTTTTTACGAATCTTACAACAGCTGTTGCACTGGTGTATGTATTTTTAGCAAGTTGATGCGTAGACAGATGAATCACTTCATCACTATGATCAATAATATATTGAGCTAAATATAAATCATTATCATTCAATTTATAATCTTGTGCTATTTTTTCTAAAATCAGACTCATAAAGCATCACTTTCCTCTTCTATTTTCAATTTATTGTTTATAAAACTCATGTTTATGATACATTGATTATTTCATGAAAATAACTATTTCTATATTTTATAAAAATATTATACCATACTTTTTAATTTCTCGTTTATTTCCTGTTAAAGTAAATACTTCTATTTGAGAAATGATATTGCAAGTCAATTAAAAAACATGAAATCTCTATAAATAATAACAAAATTATCAAATATTTTTTTACATTAATCATATATAGATTTCATTGAATAAAAAGCCACCCAATTACTATTTATCTCAATGAGATGACTTTTGTCGTAAATAATATATTTGGATAAGAAAAAAGAGCGATCAATCGCTCTAACTTACTGATGGCAGGGGCGGCAGGAATCGAACCCGCGTCCACGGTTTTGGAGACCGATGCTCTACCATTGAACCACACCCCTACAAAATATGGTGACCTGTACGGGATTCGAACCCGTGAATGCATGCGTGAAAGGCATGTGAGTTAACCGTTTCTCCAACAGGCCAATTGATTTTGCTTTGTAATAATAACATATAAAATATAGAAAAGCAATAGAAAAAATAAAGAAATAGTGATATTATAGATAAGTATTGGAGGAAATAAAATGTTTGGTTTTGGAAAAAAAGTAGAAATTAAGAAAATAGATATTAATGAAGGATTTCGTCAATATGAAAAAAATCCTGATAAAATCACAATTATATGTTTAGATGAATTAAAAGACTATGATGAATTACATATTGCTGATGCAGAATGTTTTCCTTTTCGTTTATTAGATAGATTTGAAGAATCAGATCCTAATAAAAACATGAAATATTATTTATATGCCATTAACAAGGCACTCAGTGAAAAAGCCTGTAAAAAACTATTAAAGAAAGATTATGATGTTTATGATCTAGGAAGTTTTTTAAATTATAGAGAAAGAGAAGAAGGATTTCAAGCGACAAGAAAAAATCGTAGAAGAAAAAGATAATAATGAAAATTCTTTATAAAAATATACTCATTCGTGATGCAAAAGAAAATGACGCAACAATTCTTACAAAATGGTGGAATGACGGAAAAATAATGGCTCATGCTGGATTTCCAGAAGGTATCAATACGACCGTTCAAAAAGTTAAGCACCAGCTCCAAGAAGAAATAAAAAATCATAAGCATCGTCTTATTATCGAATATAAAGATTGCCCCATTGGGGAGATGTGCTTTTTTCCTTGTCATGACGCAGTTGAAATTGGTATTAAAATATGTGAAATAAATATGCAAAATCAAGGTTTAGGTCATACCATACTCACATTATTCATGAACTCTTTCAAAAAGGTGTACCCAAAATAGTTTTAAGTACAGATTTGAATAATCTTCGTGCGCAACATGTTTATGAAAAAATAGGTTTTCAAAAATATGATATTCAATATAATTATTGGAAAGATCCTCAAGGAGAAATGCATTCAGCTATTTTTTATGAACTGTTACCTCAAAATTTTATTCATCAACGAAAATAATTTTCAAAAAATAAGAGAACAGCTAAATCGCTATTCTCTTATTTTCATTTATTCATAAAAAAAGCCCTTGAAATAAGGGGCAGTTTTTATAACACTTTTTGTCCGTTGTAAGTTCCGCAATGTTTGCATACTCTATGAGATAATTTATATTCTCCACATTCTGGGCAAACAACGACACTTGGTACTGTTAACTTGTCATGTGTTCTTCTTTTGTTTCTTCTTGTTTTTGAAACTCTTCTTTGTGGTACTGCCATAGGTACACCTCCTTATTCCTTATCCTTAAAATAATCTTTAAGCTTCGCTAAACGAGGATCAATATAATCCTCATCATGTTTTTCATCCTCTTCACTTAATACTTTCCAGCCATGACCTTGAGTCTTTAAAGAAGCACCTTCCTTAACAACTCTCATTGGAACTTCCAGCATAATCTCCTGGAAAATGACAGGTGTTAAATCAACAATGTTTTTCTTAACTTCTATAACCTCTTCATCATCTTGTGGTTTATAAAAAGCAAAAATAACATTTGATTCAATATGGAAAGGATAATCCACATCTTCCAATGATATGGCACATGGTAAAATCATTTCTCCATCTATTTGGAAATCAACGTATAATTGATGATTTTTTGTGTCTAAACGTCCCTGTCCTTGAACATGAACATCCTTTAAACCATTAATTTGGGATAAATTATGGAACATTTCTGATGGAAAACTTAATTTTTCATCGAAATGAAAACAACCATCTTTTTGTTTAATAATCCATTGTAAATTCCATTTCAAAAAAATCACCCTTTACATCGCATAGCCCATTATATATAAAAGTAAGAAATATGTCAATCTAAATTTAAATATTTCATTGAATATTTCCACTCTTTTCAAGTAAAACTATGTTTATTTCCTAAACTATGTTAAACTATCCCTTGGAGGTGAAAGCCATGAGAATATTAGGATTAATTGTTGAATATAATCCTTTTCATAATGGACACATTTATCATATCCAAAAAGCAAAGTCTCTGGCACAATTTGATTATACAATTGCGATTATGTCATCATCATTTGTACAAAGAGGTGAACCAGCTATTATTGATAAATGGAAACGCAGTCAGTTAGCAATCGAATTTGGTGTAGATTTAGTGATTGAATTACCTTTTGTTTATACTTGTCAAAGTGCTGACTATTTCGCAAAAGGAGCTATAGATTTATTAGCAGCTATAGGGGTCACTGATATATGTTTTGGTAGTGAAGATGGTCGTATTTCAACTTTTGTTGATATTGCTCAAGCCATTTTTCAACATCAAGATGTCTATAATGAATATGTTCAAAAAGCTATGAAAAAAGGATTACGCTATGCTGATGCCTGCAATCAGGCACTTCAATACATTATGAATAAAGAAATTAAAACACCCAATGATTTATTAGGACTCAGTTATGTCAAAGAAATTATTTTCCATCAATATCCTATAACTCCTCATTGTTTTCCAAGAACAAATGCTTATCATGGATTAAATCTTCAAACCATTGCCAGTGCATCAGCTATCAGAAATGCTATAAGAAATAAGCAAGATTTTTCTCATTCCTTGCCTCATGCTGATCTCTATCATCATTGTGATCTTTTTCAACTTGAAGATTTTTTTCCATATTTACAATATCAAATTTGTACATCCAGTTTACAGGAACTAAAAAGCTATCATATGGTCGATGAAGGTTTAGAAAATTTATTATATAAACATATCCAATCTTGTTCATCAATGGAAGAATTCATAAATCAGTTATCCTCTAAACGTTATACACGTCCACGTATTTCGCGTATGCTTATTCATATTTTAATGAAGAACACAAAAAATGATATTCATAATGCCATGCATGTCGATTATTTAAGAGTCTTAGCTATGAATCAAAAGGGAAGACAATATTTATCTACTATTAAAAAAACATGTCCTTATTCTTTAATTACCAACCTGCCAAAATATCATCACCCTGCTTTAGAAATAGAACTGAAAGCAACACGTTTACTTTCACTTTTATCTTCTCACCCACAAGCACTTATTCAAGAAGAATTTTCACATATTCCATTGATTCAATCATGAGGTTTATGATATAACAATTATCTGTGGGGTGAAAAAATGAACGATTTAGACATTTTACAACAAATCAATAAAACTGGACAATTGTTATTAAAACATGGTGCAGAAATATACCGTGTAGAAGAATCTTTAAAAAGAATGTGTGAAGGATTTGGCTTTACTGATATTGAAGTTTTCGCAATCCCATCATATTTTACTTTATCATTAACTTTGCATGATGGAACACCCTATCAATCATCCAGGCGATCACGTAGTAATCATACTCATCTGGATCATTTATATGAACTCAATTGCTTAGTCAGACAAATCAGTAATCAAGAATTATCTCTAGATGAAATCAAAAATCAAATTGAGATAATTGAATCCGAAAGATTGAATTATCGTCTCATACTTATTGGTTATATTGTATCCGCAGCCATGTTCTGTGCATTTTTTGGTGGACATATCAATGAAATGATTGTTTCTGCTTTTATTGGGTTTATTTTATACTATTTTATATATCTTTTAGAAAAGCTTGATGTTAATGGAATTGTTCGTACAATTCTAGCAAGTATGGTTTTAGCCAGTATTGCTATTATTGCACAAAAAATAAATTTCATTACTAATCAGCAAGCAGTGATTACAGGAACTTTAATGATTCTTGTTCCTGGTATTGCTATTACAAATAGTCTAAGGGATATTATTGGCGGTGACTTTGTTTCTGGATTATCTCGTATGATTGAAGCTATTTTAATAGCTGCCAGCATTGCTATTGGTGTAGGGATTATGATGATGATTTTACAAGGAGTTTAAAATGGAAGGGTTTATACAGTGTTTATCAGCTTTTATAGGCTGCTTTGGTTTTACTTTTATATTTAGAATACAGAAAAATATTCGATTTTCTTTAACAGGATCTCTTATTGGTGCGCTAGGATGGTTTATTTATTTAGCAACTGCTTCACTCAACAATATTTTCCTACAAAGTTTTATTGCAATGCTTTGCGTATCATTGCTTGCTGAATGTTTTGCTAGGTTTTTCAAAGCCCCTGCTACCATTTTTATTGTTATCGGTTGCTTTCCATTAGTTCCTGGTAGTGGTATTTACTATACAATGCTGTATGCTGTACAAGGGATGAATGACCTTTTTATGAAAAGCTTTTTATCCACTTTAGGAACCAGTCTTTCACTAGCTTTAGCTATTTTAATTTCCTCTACAGCATTTCAAGTTTATAAAAGAATCAAAACAAAGAATTTTATTGATATGGGATAAATAAAAGAAGTTATAATGCTAAGATGATGAGCATCTATGTATTATGACTTTTTATTTTATATACTCTCATAAAATCATATCATTATATAATAAATAAAAAAGGAGATGAACAAAATCATCTCCATTTATAATCAATCATGATAGTTTGAAAACTTTTAACTTCTAAAGTAAGCCTTCATCAGTTCGTTTTCAATCCGTTCTTCAAATAACAGTATAAACCGCATAAAGAGAACTCAAAGCATTGCATTTAAACTCTTAAATGTGCTCCATATTCTTTAGAAACAACATTTAAAATTTGTTCCATAGTTGCATTAATTGTTGCATCATCCAATGTTTTTGAAGCATCCTGGAATGTTAACGCAATAGCAACAGACTTTTTACCACTTTCAATACGTTCCCCTTCATAAATATCAAAAATCTTTGTATCAACAATGAAACGTTGACCAGCTTTACAAATAGAGCGTACAACATCATGAACAGGAATATCTTGATCCATAACCAAAGCAATATCTCTTGTTACTGAAGGATATTGTGGAATATCTGTAAATTTAATTGCTGGTTTCTTTAAATTTAATAAAACAGATAGATTTAATTCTGCAACATAAACATCTTTGACATCGTATTTTTTCGCAAGGCGAGGATGAATTTCACCAATAACACCAACAATGTCATTACCCATCATTAAATATCCACTTCTTCCAGGATGGAAATTTTGATTATCTTCTTCAACACGTTTCAATGTATAACGTGATTCTTTAATTCCTAATTTCTTTAAAATTGTTTCCACAAATCCCTTAACTAAATAGAAATCAGCTTTTTGTTGAATTTGTTGCCATGTCACATCATGATACATACCTGTGCATGCAATAGCTAAATTTTGAATTTCATGACCTTGAGAATAAGTATTAGAAATTTCATAAATCATAACATCTTTTTGAGAATGAGCTGTATTATAATTGATTGCCTGTAATAAAGATGGAATTAATGATTTTCTTGTTACACTTCTTTCTTCACCGATTGGCAACATTAAAGCAATATGATCATCTTTATGGAAAAGATTAAAATCATCCACCATAGATGGTGAAGTCAACGTATATGTTATAACTTCATGTAATCCTAAATCTGTTAATAAATGTCTTATTGCTTTTGTATGACTTTGAACAGGTGTTAAAGCCCCTTTTGTCATTTCCATTAATGGTAATGTAGATGGAATATGATCATAACCATACATTCTTGCAATTTCTTCAATGACATCCGCATCCATTGACATATCATTACGATATGATGGAACATGAACAGTAAATGTTTCATTATCTAATGTATATGTAAAATGTAATCTTGTTAATATATCTTCAATATCTTCAGTTGAAATTGTTGTTCCTAGTAATCCATTGACACGTGATGTTGTCAATGTAATCACTTTTTCTGTCATTTCATAATCAGTCATGACTGTTTGATAAATTTCTTTAGCATCAGCCAATTCTTCAAGTAAAGCAGCACAACGATTTAAAACACGAGGTGTATTTGCTGTATCAATAGCTCCTTTGATATAGTGTTGTGAAGCATCTGTTAATAAATTTAAACGACGGGCTGTATTTCTTAATGTAGCTCCATGGAATGTTGCAGCTTCAATGACAATATTCACTGTATTTTCATCAATCTTTGTGTCATCTCCACCCATAACACCAGCAACACATCCAATTCCCTGATCAGTAGAAACAATAATATCTTCAGGTAAGATTTCATATTCTTTACCATCTAATAATGTTGCTTTTTGATGGAATCCAGTCTTAATAACAAAACGTTTTTCTTTTAACTTATCATAATCATACATATGAATTGGTTGTCCTGTTTCTAACATCACAAAGTTAGAAATATCTACAATATTATTAATTGGCTTAATACCACTTGCCATTAAAAATGTTCTTAACCATTCAGGTGACTCCTTTGTTGTCACCCCTTTGACTAATTTAGCCCCAAAACATGGACATAAATCTGTTTGTACATCAATTTCAATATCGCTTTCTAATTCATTTAAAGTTTTCATTTCTGGAACATGAACATCTCTTTTTAACAATGCTCCTACTTCATAAGCCAAAGCAATCATTGCCATACAATCAGCACGATTTGGTGTTAAACCAATATCTAAAACAGTATCATCATACCCCATATATTTTAAAGCCTCTTCACCCACTGGAGCATCAGCATCTAAAACATGGATTCCTGCTTTATCTTGTTCACGTAATAATCTTTGATCAATTCCAAGTTCAGCAATAGAACAAATCATACCATTTGATTCTATACCACGTATTTTGGCTTCTTTAATTTTAAACCCATCACCTAAATCACATCCTGGCAATGCCACAATCACTTTTTGCCCAGCAGCAACATTAGGAGCTCCACAAACAATCTGTTGAGTGACTCCATTTCCTACTTCTACTTGACAAATATTTAAATGGTCACTATCAGGATGAGGAACCTTTTCTTTTACATATCCAACAACAAGTTTATCACCTCTTGCAAAGACATGCATTCCTTCAACTTCATGACCTATAGATGTCAATTGATCAGCAATTTCCTGAGCTGAAAAATCATCAACTTTTACATATTGATTTAATAATTTTAAACTTGCTTCCATATGTCTAATCCTTTCTTACAAATTGATTTAAGAATCTTAAATCACCACTATAAAAATCTCTAATATTATCAATACCATATTTCAACATAGCCACACGTTCTAATCCAATACCAAATGCAAATCCCTGATAAACCTGGCTATCAAATCCACACATTTCTAAAACTTTAGGATTCACCATACCAGCACCTAAAATTTCAATCCAACCTGTATTTTTACACATTGAACATCCTTTTCCATTACAGTTATAGCATGAAATATCAACTTCAACACTTGGTTCTGTAAATGGGAAATATGAAGGTCTTAAACGAATTTCACGTTTTTCACCAAACATCTTTTTCGCAAATAATTCCAACGTTCCTTTTAAATCAGCCATAGTAATATTTTTATCAATAACCAATCCTTCACATTGACTGAACTGATGCGAATGTGTTGCATCATCATCATCACGGCGATATGTTTTTCCTGGACAAATAACTTTGATTGGTCCTCTTCCATTAGCCGCTAACATAACATGTGCCTGAACTGGTGATGTATGTGTTCTTAATAAAGTATTTTCATCAATATAGAAAGTATCTTGCATATCTCTTGCAGGGTGATCCTTTGGTAAATTCATAAGCTCGAAATTAAAATGATCGCTTTCAACTTCAGGACCTTCTGCGATACTATATCCCATTCCAATAAATAAATCTTCTAATTCTTCTCTAATCATTGTTAAAGGATGAATTGTTCCAAGTGGCAATTGACTACCAGGTAAACTAATATCAATTTTTTCATTTTGAATTTTCTTAAGCATTTCAGCTTCTTCTAATACTTTTCTCTTTTCCTCAATAGCTTGTGTTATCTCTTGTTTAACTTTATTTGATACTTGTCCAAAAGACGCACGTTGTTCTTTAGACATATCTTTCATTGACTTCATTGCAGATTGCATTGGGCCTTTTTTCCCTAGATAGAAAACCCTTAAATCATTTAAATCTTTTAATGATGAACAATCATGAATCTTCAATAAAGCTTCTTCTTTAATCTTTAATAATTCGTCCATAATATCCTCCTTCAAATAAAAAAATCGTTCCACATAGGAACGATTGTATCGCGGTACCATCCTAATTCATAACAAATGTTATGCACCTTTACTGCAATAACGCTGCTTCGCGGCGATGATTAGTCGCACTCCAAGGTGAATTCAATAAATGCATTGTAAGAAAACTTTCAGCCACCGTTTTCCTCTCTGATACAAATTCTTTATCTACTTGTCCTCTTCATCGTATTAACGCTACTATTATAACTAACTTTTTATATAAAAACAAGTTTTTCTTTACTCTTTTAATGCCTGAACAGTGTTCATTTTTAAAATATACAACAATGGTGGTAACTGACTTATCAAAACAAGTAAGTCACTAACAATAAAAACAAAAGCAATAATATTTATATCTACCTGTATAGAAAACAATTCACTTTCAAACATATTCTGTAAAAAGATATTCATCATATGAATCAATTGATAATACAAAATCATGCATATAGACTGTGTTAATATAAGAATTTGGAAAGACTCATAAAGCACAATTTTAATAATATCTAAAGAACTGGCTCCAAAACATTTCATGATAGCTAAATCTTTTTTCTTTTGTATCACATTTAAAAACATAACTTCACCAATCAAAAATAAAGAAGATAAAATAGCCAAAAGAGAAAAAAACAGCAAGATGATATTCGCTTGATTTAAAACTTGTGATACATTTTGAGTTGTCGATTCTCCTATCGCTAAAAATTCATAATCTGGAAATTGTTTTTTCAACTGTTTCATAACATGATCTCTATGATAGTCAGGATGTACATAAACAATTCCTAAATGTGATGACACCTGTTCAAGCTCATATTGATAAATATCTTTCAATAAATAAATGTAAGCATGATCCATCTGATAGAGTGTATCTAGAGCGGTGGTTTGATTCGTAATACCAACAATTTTATAACAAATACCTTTCACTTCCCAATCATGTTGATACCAGGCATAAACATTCTGCCCAATCAAAGAAGCGACATCCTGCTGTCCACAAAGATGTCTAGCAGTTGAAAGAGATAATAAAATTTCATGATGTGCCTGTGGATAATTTCCGTATTTTAATGACAGATATGTATAAGGAGAAGTATCATCTCCAATAAATAAAGTCTGAGATTGTTCATATCTTTCAGATTGAAAACCAATTCCTAAACATTCATAATCATCTAAAAACATCTCACTTTTCATAATTCCAGGTTGATTTTTTATCTGATTTAATAAATCTAAAGACAGAGATTGCTGATAACGTGATTGAAAACTGATTCCTGATGCAGGAACAAGTGAGTAAATATATTGATGAAACTGCCCTTCAAGATGACGAGTGAGTGTTAATGCTAAAACAATGCTTAATAATGATAATAGTAAACCTATCATCAATTGAAATGAACGTGCCTTATGTGAACATAATGATGCAAACGCAAGGCGCATATGGCATAAGAAATACTTCTTTTGCACAGTTGGAAAACGTTCAATTTTTTCCGTTTCATGAAAGCATATATGCTCAATAATCTGTCCGTCCTGCATTTTATAAACTTCATCACTATATTGGCTTACCAGCTTTTCATCATGAGATACCAAAACAACTAAGCGATGTTGAGATTCTTCTTTTAATAATTCCATAACGGCTTGTGCATATTGGGGATCAAGTGATCCGGTAGGTTCATCACATAAAAGAATATCACTACGGTGATAGTGACTTCTTAAATATGCCAGACGCTGTCTTTGTCCAAGTGAAAGTGAATGCAAAGACTGATTTTTTAATGTTTCTAAAGCCAGTGATAATGATGCTTTTTCCTGTTTATGAAAAAAACGTGGTAAACTTATATTTTGTTTTACAGATAGCCACATAATCAGATGAAACTGTTGAAAGATAAAACTGACATGATGTCGTCGATAACGTGTCAAATGATGCTTAACACTCTTGTTTTTCCATAAAATATCACCTTGAAAATCAGTATCAATGCCTCCTAGAATATGTAATAAGGTTGTTTTTCCACAACCGCTAGGACCCACAATCGCAACAATGCCTGAAGTTGGAAAACACATACATATGTCATCCAAAACTTTTTGATAGTGATATCTTTTTGAAATATGTTGAACTTCAAGCATATTATTCCTCCCTTAAAACATCAATCTTCGTCATTTTCATCATTTTTCTAACAGGATGCAAAACAGATAAAACACTCATCACAAGATAAATCATAAAAATAATCACATATAAATCATAACGTGAATAAAAGATAGGCTTTAACAACAATGAAAAAGAAACATATTGCGAAATATTCACAACATGATTGATATATTCATATATAACCATCGCCAGCAAACAACCTCCACCAGCAATAATCAACCCCAATTGCATCGCCTCAAAAAGAGATAATATAAACAGTCTGAAAGATGAAATACCTAGTGATAATAAATATGCAATATCATGTTTTCTTTCAAAATAAATAATGGATTCTACGATTCCAATTAATATCAGTGATATCAACAAACTCATTCCAATGAAAATCATTGCTACTATTTGAGCTAAAGACAATAAAGATTGATAACTTGATACTCTTTCTTGAATTTCACTATAAACAATATAGTCTTTAGATAATGCTTGATATAAACTTTCATTTTTATTGAATTGACTTTCTACAATCAATTCACGATTATTCATCAACTCTGGCATTTCTTGTCTCAATGTATGATTGAGATAAATTTCACTTTGACTGAAAAAATCTTTTTGAAGAACGCCCACAACTGTTAAAGATATACTTTTTTGTTGATATGTTAAAACAATGGACTGCTGATGATATTTTTGATCAAATGACTGACTGACAACAATTTCATGAGCTTCCTGTGGAAAACGACCTTTCAATAAACGAACATGTGTGTTTTGCACTGGTAAAAAATATAAGGCAGTATCTTCAATTTCCTGTTGGGACTGCCAAAGCTGACACTGTTCTAATTGATAACCATAATCTATATAACCAATATCTACATGAGAAAGCATTGTTTCAAATGGCATCCCATCTTTGTTTTCAACATTGATGATATTTTTTAAAACAGCTTGTTGCTCACTTTGAGACGTTGCTTCAAACGCTCCAAAAATAGCTGTTACAATCAAAAAGAACGCTACAATCACTATCCATTGAAATAAAAAAAGAAACATGAGTTTGTTTCTTTGATAGACTATTTGTCTGATAGGATAAAAACATAAAGTATGATGCTGATGTTTCTTTAAAGATATTTCTTTTGGCTTTTGAGATTGCTTCATATGTCCTTTTAATTGACCATCTTCTAATGTCAATACACTATCGCAATATGTCTGTAACAACTGTGGATCATGCGAAACAATAATAACCAAAGCATCTTGAGAAATCATTTTTAAATATTTCATAACGTCTTGAGCCTGATGGTGATATAAAGCCCCAGTCGGTTCATCACATAAAATAATATCGGACTGCTTTAATAATGCCTTCGCAAGAGATGCTCTTTTCATTTGACCACCAGATAATTGCGAAGGATAGCGGGACAACAAATCTTGTATACCAAGTCGTTTCACGACTTTTTGAAGCAATGACGAACTATAATGAAGATGACTGATATGGCAAGGCAAAATAATATTTTCTTTAATGGTTAAAGAAGAAATAAAATCTTTATTTTGCATCATAAAAGACATATGTTCGCATATAAACTTTTCTTTATCTTCAATTTTTTCATGATTAAAAAGAATATCTCCTTCATAATCTTCATCCAATAATCCCATAATATACAAAAGTGTACTTTTTCCACAACCACTTTTTCCTTGAATTCCAATCATTCCTGTGTCTGGAAAACAAATAGAAATATGATTGAGAATTGGGGTTGTTTCATATTGTTTATAAATATTTTTTAACTCTAACATTCTATTCTCCTTTATGTTATAATCTTAGCGGGTGATGCTATGAATCAATTTCCTTATACATTAGATAACAAACGCTATCATACATATAACTACTTTTTAAAAAATAAATATCATCATAAAGTTGCGAAAGTATCTTTAAATGCAGGCTTTACCTGTCCTAACCGAGATGGAACATGCGGGTATGGAGGCTGTATTTTCTGCTCAGATTCTGGCTCAGGTGACTTTGCTGGAAATGTCCAAGATTCTTTACAAAAACAATTCCACGACATTTCTTCGATAATGCGTCAAAAATGGCCTGATTGTCAGTTTATTGCATACTTTCAAGCCAACAGCAATACATATGGTACTGTCGCTCAACTCAAAGAAAGATTTGAACCATTTGTTGATATGAAAGATGTTGTTGGCATTGCGATTGCAACACGTCCTGACTGTTTAGATGATGAAATTTGTGATTATCTATATCAATTATCTCAAAAATGTGATTTATACATAGAGCTTGGTTTACAGACTATCCATGATCAGACAGCCAAACTGATTCATCGTGGACACGACTATCAGACTTTTTTAGAAGGACTTGATCGTTTAAGAAAACGTCACTTAGATGTTTGTGTTCATATCATTAATGGTCTACCTTATGAAACATATGATATGATGTTAGAAACAGCAAAACAGGTTGGTCAATTAGATATCCAAGGACTTAAAATTCACAATCTCTATATGCTGAAAAATACCGCTTTACATCGTTTATATCAAAAACAACCTTTTCCTATGTTAACGCGTGAAGACTATATTTCATTAGTTGTTGACCAATTGCAGTATATTCCTAGTCATGTTGTGATTGAAAGACTGACCGGAGATGCACCATTACAAGATTTAGTCGCACCTTTATGGTCAATCAAAAAAGTAACAATTCTTAATGATATTGATAAATTGATGAAAGAAAAAGATACCCATCAAGGGTATCTTCTAGAAAGCTCTGTATAGAGCTTTTTTATTGTGCTTCATGAGTTTCAATAAGTCCGTAACCACCATTATGTCTTTTATAAACAACACTGATTTCATTTGTTTCTACATCACGATAAACAAAGAATGAATGTCCAATCAATTCCATTTGCATAATTGCTTCCTCCATATCCATTGGTTTAGGACTGATTGATTTTGTTTTGACAATAACATCTTCTTCCTCATGTTCTAAAGGTTCAATAGAAGCAACATTAAATGCGAGTTTATTATCTTTAGATTTACGACTTAATCTCGTTTTATACTTTCTAATTTGTCCTTCTAATTTGTCGATAACTAAATCAATAGCATTATAAAGATCATTATCAACAACTTCTGCTCTTAATAATACATATTCTGTTGGAATAGTCACTTCAATTTTTTGACCAACTGGATAAGTACGAATCAAAACTTTTGCTTCAACATTATCACTGACAATGAAATACTTATCTAACATGCTGAGCTTTTTATTGATTTTTGTTTCAATCCCTTCAGTTAGTGTAATATTTTTTCCTCTTATACTGACTTTCATAAATATTCCTCCTTCGTTAATCTTATTATACCATTTCTGTCATATAAAAAACACTCATTTCGCTCAAAAATTAAAAAAGCCCCGTTAGGAGCTTATAAATATTTTTTTAAACTTTCTACTCGATCTAATTTTTCCCATGGAAGATCAATATCTCCCCTACCAAAATGACCATAGACTGCTGTTTTTTGATAAATAGGTCTAAGCAATTGTAAAGTATCAATAATACCTTGTGGTGTCAAATCAAATTCATTTTCAATAGCCTGTAAAATAACATCTTTTGATACTTTTTCAGTTCCATAAGTTTCGACAAAGACACTTGTTGGCTCTTTGACCCCAATAGCATAAGACAATTGAATTTCAATACGTTCACAAAGTCTGGCTGCCACAATATTTTTAGCCATATATCTTGCCATATAAGCACCACTACGATCAACTTTAGAAGGATCTTTTCCAGAGAAAGCACCTCCACCATGTCTTGCAGAACCACCATAAGTATCAACAATAATTTTACGACCTGTTAGTCCTGTATCGCCATGAGGACCTCCAATGACAAAACGTCCTGTTGGATTAATCAAAACTTTATAATCTGTATTCATGCCATATTTTTTCACAACATCTTGCATAATGACATTTTGAATATAATCCTTAAAAGCTTTTTCATCAAAATCAGGATCATGTTGAATAGACATTAAAATTGTATCAATACGGGGATGCAAAGCATCTGTATAATCAACTGTCACTTGTGATTTCATATCTGGTCTAGCCCATTGGAATTCACCACTATGGCGTTTTTCAGTTGCATAACGTACCAAGTGATGCGCAATAGAAATTGGTAAAGGCATATATCCTTCTGTTTCATTGGAAGCATAGCCAAACATAATCCCCTGATCGCCTGCTCCTCCAACTTCTTTATTCGTTCCTAAAGCAATATTGCTTGACTGTACACCTATAACATTTTTAATTTCACAATGATGACCATCAATCCCAATCTCATCACTTGTATATCCGATTTGACATAATACATTTCTGGCAATTTGTTCATAATTAACCTGTGCCTGTGTTGTAATTTCACCACCAATGACCAAAAGATTTGTTGTTGTAAAACATTCACATGCTACACGTGAATATGGATCTTCAGCCAAACAGGCATCCAAAATAGCATCACTGATTTGATCACAGACTTTATCAGGATGTCCTTCTGAAACTGATTCAGACGTAAATAAAATTTTCTTCATTTTTTTCCTCCCACTTTTCAATAAAAAAAGCTTTCAAGAGGAAAGCCTTCTTTCCTCTTATTGTTCAAGTCTAACTTGCTAGGTAAGGCACCTTCTTTACACAAGGGTTGCCACCACTTCATAGATCCTCATCTCGTGGTTCTTAATAAGAGCTTTTATTATTGATATAATTTTTTTAAATCCTCATGACTTAAAGATGTCATAGCTTCAATTAATTCCATGTCTAATCCTAAGTCATAAAGAATTGATGCAATTTTTAATTGTTCTTGTTTTCTGTTCATTCTTATCACCAATCTTATTTTAACCGTAATAAGTAGACATTATTCTACAAAACAAGACTTTCTAAGTATATAAGAATATTTGTTATAAATCAAGTGATATTATCACATAATATAATTATAATATATTTTTCGTCGTTTTTTTCTCAAATTTTTCTCAATTTTTATTAAATAGCCTGAACTTCTAAAACTCCTGGAACTTCTTCAATTAAAATCTGTTCGACACCATCTTTTAAAGTTGCATCCAACATCATACATCCAGCACAGGCACCATGCATTTGTACATAAACAATTCCATCTTCAAATTTTACAAATTCAATGTCTCCACCATCTCTTTGTAAATAAGGTCTTAATTTATGAATGACATTTTTTATTTGTGCTTCTTGATCCATGATTTCAGCCTCCTCTATAAATCTTTCTTATTATACCACAATTTTTTAAGAATAAAAGTCCAATGCTTTGATTTCACTTTCCACAAATATGACTTTATGCTATAATGAGTATGATTGGAGGGCTGTCAATGGAGCATCGTGTCAAAACTGGTGATATTATTGATGTAACCATTACGGGAATTCAACCTTATGGTGCATTTGCATCTTTACCCGATCAATCTTCTGGTTTAATTCATATCTCTGAAATATCTGATAAATTCGTTAGAAATGTAGAAAATTTTGTACATGTTGGCGAAGTCATTCGTGTAAAAGTGATTGATATTGATCATACAACACATCAAGCCAAGCTTTCTTTAAAAGCTGTTCATATGGCAAAAAGAAAATACAAAAGAGCTTATAAAAACCAGAGAGAAAAGATACAAGAAACACCTTTAGGATTTTATCCATTAAAAGAAAAATTGCCTGAGTGGATAACTCTAGGCGTAATCAAGGAGGAAGAATGATGATTAAAGTTGATTTATCAAAAGCAAAATTAACTGAAAGTATGGACTCATACAAAGAACAAGTTGCTCAAATTCATGAGATGATCCATAACAAAACTGGACAAGGAAGTGACTTCTTAGGATGGGTTGACTTACCTGTAAACTATGATAAAGATGAAGTTGAAGCTATTAAAGCAAAAGTTAATGAGTTAAAAGATGAAATTGATGTTTTATTAGTATGTGGTATTGGTGGTTCTTATTTAGGCGCAAGAGCTGCCATTGAAGCCTTAAACGGTTTATACCCTACTCATTCTGTGCAAATTATTTATATTGGAAATACATTCTCTTCTAACTACTTATCTCAAGTCAAAGAATATGTAAAAGATAAAGAATTCGCAATTAATGTTATTTCTAAATCTGGAACAACAACTGAAACTTCTATTGCATTTAGAATCTTTAAAGAATTACTAGAATCAACAAAAGGTAAAGAAGTTGCAAGAAAGAGAATTGTTGCAACTACTGATAAAGAAAAAGGAGCATTAAAAACTTTAGCTACTAACGAAGGATATACAACATTTGTTGTCCCTGATGATGTTGGTGGACGTTATTCTGTTTTAACTGCTGTTGGTTTATTCCCTATCGCTATGGCCGGTATTGATATTGATGCTATGATGAAAGGTGCTGCTGATGCAAGAGAAGAATACAGCAATCCTGACTTAGACAAAAACAGTGCTTATCAATATGGTGTTGCAAGACAAATGTTATCAAAACAAGGTTATCCTGCCGAAATGTTTGTGACTTATGAATTACAGTTAGCACAAACTGCTGAATGGTGGAAACAATTATTCGGTGAATCAGAAGGAAAAGAAGGAAAAGGAATCTTACCTACAAGTGCAACTTTCTCAACTGATTTACATTCACTTGGACAATTTATTCAAGAAGGAAGCAAAGTTTTATATGAAACTATTTTAAAAATTGCAAATCCAATTTCTGATTTAGAAATTCCTAGTGATCCTGATAACTTAGATAACTTAAACTATCTTGCAGGAAAAACTGTTGATTATGTTAATAAAAAAGCATGTGAAGGAACAATTGATGCCCATGTCAACACTGGAAATGTTCCTAACATTCAAATTACACTTGATGAATTAACTCCATACTCATTTGGATACATGGTATACTTCTTTGAAAAAGCTTGTGCTTTATCAGTATATTTATTAGGTGTCAATCCATTCAATCAACCAGGTGTTGAAGTTTATAAGAAAAATATGTTTAAATTACTTGGTAAGCCAGGTGTATAGAAGTGAGCAATCACTTCTTTTTTTATTCCTATCATTTCACAATAAAAAATGTTCTCTTTGAAAAGAGAACAAAAATTAATAAATAGATCACACCTTAGTTATTATTTTGATATATGACAGTATACTCATCAGGTTCATCTAAATGATATTGCCTTATCTCTTTAATATGCTTGTCTGAGTTGTCAATTGTGTATTGATATCCAGAATATTCTCCTGATAACAACGAAAAATATGCTTTAATACTATAAACACCATCATCTATTTCTTCTAGCTCAGCCTTCTTAAAATAACCTACCGAAGTTCCTGAACTCATCTCTATGACAATATTTTCATTGGAAACTTCGACGTTATTTTGATTTACCGCAACCATATAAGTCGTTTTCTGATCTATAAAAACAAGAACCACCATAAAAACCAATAGACAAACTATAAAACATATGATCTTTTTTAATTTTAACATTGACCATCCCACCTTTCTTTTCAATTATCATTTTACTTCCAGTTCTATTGGTTTACATCTTAATGACTTTTCTAATATCATTTTATCAAAATATAACAGTCATTTCCAGAATCACATAAAATAAAACTTCATTTTGCATAAAAACATAACAATAATCAAACAATTCAAATCATTAAGGATACCTTAACATTTATTAATATGACTTTTATACAAATGAAATAATCTATTAGAAAACTATAAATTTAATAGATTAACTTGTTTTTCAATTAAGTCTTTTTACATCTATACTTTTTATAAATAAAAAAAGATACCAAACAGAATTGTATAATTTTGCTTGATATCTCATATTTCATCAAAGTTTGTGTTCATTCAATTGGAGCGGGTGATGGGAATCGAACCCACGTAGTCAGCTTGGAAGGCTGAAGT
>ERZ857801.1626-NODE-1626-length-22622-cov-2.837329_pt1 | contig 22622 bp, 21 predicted proteins | sample MGYA00519762_ERZ857801 | MGnify/ENA primary metagenome ERZ857801 (study PRJEB31778, sample SAMEA3449368) | human gut metagenome | biome: human gut; feature: human-associated habitat; material: faeces | place: United Kingdom | collected 2010/2012 ...
AACAGTCAGAAGAATATTCACAGGATAGAGTCCGCAGGACTCTTAAAAATTATGCGTTTCCGGTAAAGGATGTAAAAATAGGGGACAAAACATCCTTTGATAATGGAGTGCTTGTTGTACGCAAAAGTCTCATTCAGGAGGCATTGGCCTGTAATGAATTGATTGCAGATGTCAATATGGATGTCATTACGCCTGATCACCAGGATGTATATGTGAATACCATGATGGATGTGCAGCCGATTGCAGTTAAAAAAGAGGGGGAACTAGGAGAAGGCTCTACGTTTGAAATGACAGGCGTATATATGCTGCTTACCGGTACGGAGATCCGGCAGGTGAAATTGATGACGCCAAAAGGAATTCTGTTATATCTGGATGTAGAAAGTATTGTGAGGACAGAAGCTTTTGTAAAGTGCGCAGTTAGGAAGTACAGCGGAGACGATCCCGACGTGACGGATGGAATTCTGGTATTCGCCAAAGTAGAAAAGGTAAAGACGGCGGGAATTTTTCTGGAGGGCGGAGAAGGGGTCGGCAGAGTGACGAGAAAAGGACTGGAACAAAGTATCGGTGAAGCTGCAATCAACAAGGTTCCGCGCGAAATGATTGTAAAAGCGGCGCAGGAAATGTGCAGGGAGATGGAGTATACAGGAGGTATACAAATTGTAATTTCCATACCCGAAGGAAAAGCGCTTGCCAGTCGTACCTTCAACCCGAGGCTGGGGATTGAAGGGGGGATTTCTGTTCTGGGGACAAGTGGGATTGTGGAGCCTATGAGTGAAAAGGCGCTGACAGATACCATCTATCTGGAAATGAAGGTATTAAGAGAAAACGGACACAAAATGTGCTATCTGGTGCCAGGAAATTACGGCAGTGATTTTCTAAGAGAAGAACTTGGCTATGATGGGGAATTGGCAGTGAAATGCAGTAATTATATTGGGGAAGCCCTGGATGATGCGCTTCATCTTCAAATGGAGGCAGTGCTTCTCATTGGACATATCGGGAAATTGGTAAAGCTTGCAGCGGGGGTAATGAATACCCATTCCCGCCAGGCGGACTGCCGAATGGAGGTCTTTGCATCCCATGCGGCTGTAAAAGGTGCGGACAGGGGGTGTGTGCAGCGGATAATGGGATGTGCGGTAACGGCAGAAGCACTCGGATATTTAAAGGAGGCTGGAATACTGAAAAGTGTGATGGAATCTATAATGGAGAGGATAGCCTTTCACTTAGGGCAAAGATGCCAGAACAGATTACAGGCAGAGGCGATTGTGTTTTCTAAAGAAGAGGGGATTCTGGGGAAAACGAAAGGTGCGCAGGCTCTGTTAGAACAGATAAAAGGAGAAGGAACATGAGTGGAACATTTTTTTGTGTCGGCGTCGGGCCGGGAGATCCAGAGCTTTTGACATGGAAGGCAATAAGCGTGATAGAACAGGCAGACGTGCTTGTTATCCCTGTGTCAGATAAGAGCTTGGAAGAACCGGTTTATACAGATAAAACGGATGTAACTATGCAAAAATATCTTGTACAATGTATGGCATACCAGATTGTAAAGGAAAAGCTTCCTGGTCTTAGAGAAAAAGAAAAATTGTACCTTCCTATGCCGATGATAAAGGATAAAGAAAGGTTAAAACAGATACATGACAAGGACACAGCGATACTTTTGCATATACTCGATCGGGAAAAGACAGCCGCGTTTATTACGCTGGGAGATCCGAGTGTCTACTCCACCTGTCTGTACATACAGAAACGAGTAAAGAAAAAAGGCTATCCGACAGAATTAGTTCCCGGGGTACCATCTTTTTGTGCAGCTGCCGCAAGGCTGAATAAAGGGCTGGCGGAAAATAAGGAACAGATACATATCATTCCGGCGTCATACGGCGTGGAGGAGGCACTTTGCCTTCCTGGAACGAAAGTTTTGATGAAGGCAGGGAGGAAAATGCCGGAAGTAAAACAAGCAGTAAAAAGATGTGGCATGGAGATGGAAATGGTAGAAAACTGCGGCATGAAAGGGGAGAGAATCTACACAGATATAGAGGAGATTCCCGATGAGGCAGGTTACTACTCTCTGCTGATCATCAAGGAGAAAAAGGGATAAAAACAGACACGTTTAAGAGAAAGACAGGAGGAAGAAAATGGTTGTATTTGTCGGCGCCGGCCCCGGGGCAGTGGATCTGATTACGGTGCGGGGACAGGCGTTTTTAAAAGAAGCAGATATTGTGATATATGCCGGCTCTCTGGTAAACCCAGAGTTGCTTAAGCTGTGCGGGCCAGACTGTGAAATCTATAACAGCGCCTATATGACACTAGAAGAGGTCATACAAGTGATGGAGGAAGGGGTGCGAAAAGAGAAGCGCATTGTCCGCCTGCATACGGGCGATCCTTCCTTGTATGGGGCAATCAAAGAGCAGACGGATATTTTAGAGGAAAAGGGGATCCCCTATGAAATTTGTCCTGGCGTCAGTTCCTTTTGCGGGGCGGCGGCAGCGTTGCAGGCAGAATATACACTGCCCGGGATCTCCCAGTCGGTTGTGATCACGCGCATGGCGGGGCGTACCAGTGTCCCTGAGAAAGAATCTATCCAAAGCCTGGCTGCTCATCAGGCGACAATGGTGATTTTCTTAAGTGCAGGGTTATTAAAGGAATTGCAGCAGGCATTAATAGAGGGCGGCTATCCGGAAGATACTCCGGCAGCGGTTGTCTATAAGGCGACATGGGAAGATGAAAAGGTGTGCCGCTGCAAGGTATGTGAGCTCTATGATACAGCGCGAAAAGCGCAGATTACAAAAACGGCGCTGATTGTCGTAGGAAATATACTAAAGGGCGCTTACAGGCGATCGGAGCTTTACAATCCGTCTTTTTCCACTGCATACAGAAAAGCACATGTCCCATATGAAGAACAGGTGGCAAAGCCAGAGAGAAAGGAGCAGTATCCAGATGGGTAAGGTATATGTAGTAGGATTAGGGCCCGGAGCAGGCAGCCAGATGACGCTCTGCGCGAAAGATGTGATAGAACACTGTCCGGTGATTACAGGATATACCGTATATGTAGATCTGCTGAAGGGGGAATTTCCAGATAAGGTATACCTGACAACTCCGATGAAGCAGGAAGTGCAGCGGTGTGAAATGGCCTTTCAGGAGGCAGAAAAAGGACACGACGTAGCGATGGTGTGCAGCGGGGACGCAGGGATATATGGTATGGCAGGCCTGCTGTATGAGATAGGAAAGAAGTATCCGGATATAGAGCTGGAAATCATACCGGGAATTACTGCGGCATGTGGAGGCGCCGCAGTTTTGGGGGCACCTCTGATGCATGATTTTGCGGTGATCAGCTTAAGTGATTTACTGACGCCCTGGGAAAAGATTGAAAAAAGACTAAGGGCGGCAGCCATGGCAGATTTTGTCATCTGCCTTTATAATCCGTCTAGCAAGAAGCGGGCAGATTATCTTTCCAGAGCGTGCGACTGTATGCTGGAGTACAAAAGAAAAGATACAATATGCGGAATTGTCCGCAATATTGGGCGAAGGGAAGAGTCCTATGAGATATTGACTCTGGAAGCATTAAAAGAGAAGCAGACGGATATGTTTACCACTGTATTTATCGGAAATGAACAGACGGACATCATCAGAGGTAAGATGGTGACACCGAGAGGATACCGGAATGTGTAAAAGAGAAAAGACAGTATATTTGCTGGGAATTGGAATGGGAAGCCAGTCTGGCTTTACAGGAGAGGTGCGGGAAGCACTTTTAAAATGCGGCTGTATCATCGGGGCGGCGCGCATGGTTCAAAGCGCTTTAGACGGAATTTCAAAAGCCGGAGGACAGGAAGGAAAACAAGAGGAGGTTTTAAAAGAAACCTTCATAGAGTACCGCGCAGAGGCGATTGCACGTTTTGTAAAGGAGCATCGAACGTGCACTGTGTTTGCGGTTGTACTTTCCGGGGACAGTGGATTCTACAGCGGAGCAAAAAACCTGGTGCGGGAATTAAAAGGGGTCAGGGTGAAGCTTTTGCCGGGCATTTCTACTGTGTCTTATCTGGCGGCAAGGCTTGGCACATCGTGGGAGGACGCGAAGGTGGTAAGTCTGCATGGGCAGAAGGCAAACTTTATCTATGAGATCACCCACCACGAAAAGACATTCCTTTTGCTTGGAACAAAAGGGCAGGGGCGTACGCTCTGTGAGAAATTAAAACAGTATGCGCTCACGGATGTCCAGGTAACAATCGGAAGAAATTTATCGTATGCGGAGGAAGAACTGATTACCAAAAAAGCAGGGGAGCTTGTGCCCGAGGATTGGGAAGGGCTGTCCGCGGCGATGGTTGTCAATCCACATCCCGTCAAAAGATATAAAAGAACGGTGGAGGATACAGAATTTATAAGAGGAAAGGTGCCTATGACAAAAGCGGAGGTGAGGACAGTCTGCCTTGCAAAGCTGCGCCTTGCGGCAGGGGCAGTTCTCTATGATATTGGGGCAGGCACTGGCTCTATCTCTGTGGAAGCCGCACTTTCGGGGCCGGATATCCGAGTATATGCGATAGAAAAGAAGCCGGAGGCAGTACAGCTTTTAGAAGAAAATAAAAGAAAATTTGCGGCTGACTGGATGGAAATTGTACAAGGGACGGCGCCGGAGGCAATGGAAGAGCTGGAAACGCCAAGCCATATATTTATTGGCGGAAGCTCCGGCAATTTAAAAGAGATTCTATATAAGGCACGCGCGAAAAATCCCCGGGTGCGCATTGTAATGACAGCCATTTCTTTAGAAACAGTGAAGGAAGCGATGGAGGCAATGGAAGAAGGACTGCTTCCATCTGCAGAGATAGTACAGATAGCAGTGGCAAAGTCACGCAAGCTTGGTAATTTTCATATGATGATGGGCGAAAATCCTGTCTACGTTATTTCTGCCGGAGGAGAGGAGGACTTATGAGGATTCCAAGAATATTGCTCGCTGCTCCCTCAAGTGGCAGTGGAAAGACAGTGTTGGCATGCGCGCTGATGAAAGCGCTGGAAATGCGGGGCAAGAAGGTTGCGGCATATAAATGCGGCCCAGACTATATTGATCCAATGTTTCACCGAGAAGTGTTGGGAATTGACTCGGAGAATCTGGATTTGTTTTTTGACAGCCAGGAGGAGCTTCCGAGGATATTTGCCCGTCATGCGAAGGAGAAGGAGATTGCGGTCATTGAAGGTGTGATGGGATATTATGACGGAATGACAATGGGATCTTTGTCGGCGAGTTCTTATGATGTGGCGCGGGTGACAAAGACTCCCGTACTGCTTGTGCTGTCCTTAAAGGGCATGGCACTCTCCGCGGCAGCGCTTGTAGAGGGAATGATCGGATTTCAGAAGGACAGTAATATCCGGGGACTGCTTTTAAACCGGACATCAAAGAAGCTATATCCCCGTATGAAACAGATGTTAGAACAGGAGCTTCAAAAAAGAGGATATACAATCCCTGTTTTAGGGTATCTTGCACAGGACGAAATATTTTCCCTTGAGAGCAGGCACTTAGGACTTGTAACACCAGAGGAAATACAAGGACTTCAGGAGCAAATGGCACAGGCAGGAAAACGACTGGCGGAGACGGTAGACTTAGACGCTATCCTGCAAATCGCACAGTCCGCCCCTGCGCTTTTGGTATCGGACTGTAAAAAAGAGAACAAACAAAAGGAAGAAAAGAGAGCTGGAAAAGGACATACACCTGTTTTGATTGCTGTGGCGCGGGATAAGGCATTTGGATTTTATTACAAGGAGAATCTGGAGTTGTTAAAAGAGCTGGGGTGTGAACTTGCGTTTTTCAGTCCTCTTTCGGATACCGAGCTTCCCAAAGGAAGCAAAGGACTGGTATTGGGCGGCGGGTATCCCGAGTTGTATGCAAGGAAGCTGTCAGAAAATAAAGCAATGTTAACATGTATTCGGGAAGCAGTACAAGGAGGTATGCCCTGCCTGGCGGAATGCGGCGGTTTTCTCTACCTGCATGAAAGTCTGGCAGATCCGGAGCAAAAGGAGTACCAGATGGCGGGCGTGATAAAGGGAAAAGCAGCTTCCCAGGGAAAACTTGTCCGGTTTGGTTATATTTGTATAGAAGGCCAGAAAGACGGCGCGTATTTAAAAAACGGGGAAGTTATCCGAGGACATGAATTTCATTACTGGGACAGTACAGACAACGGCAGAGACTGTCTTGCGGTGAAGCCGGACAAAACACGTTCCTGGCAGTGTATCCATATGGAAGGAAATCTTTTTGCAGGGTATCCGCATTTGTATCTGCCCTCCTTTGTTCCTTTTGCCAGGAGATTTGTAAACCAGTGTATGGAGACAGGAGAATGAGCAGATGAAAGACGGTCAAATAAGAGAAAAGGACAGGGAAAAAGAGTGTTTAGAGGCACTGTTAAGCCAGATTGTCCCCGTAGATGAAGTGAGCAAAGAAGTAGCCGGGAAGCGTTGGAGGACAGTGGGGAAACCTTTGTTTAGTCTGGGAAAGTTAGAACAGGCGGTGATCGACATTGCAGGGATAAAAAGGACGGCAGAGTATACCTTGAAGAAAAAAGGACTTTTGATTTTCTGCGCCGATAACGGTGTGGTAAAGGAAGGCGTGACCCAGACCGGTCAGGAGGTAACGGCAATCGTGGCGGAGAACTTTACCAGGCGTGCGGCGAGTGTCTGTATGATGGCAGAGCGCGCCGGCGTGGATCTTTTCCCGATTGACATCGGGATGGTCAGGGACGTAGAGGCTGTGACGAAGAAAGAATACAAAGTTGCGTATGGAACAAGAGATCTTTTAGAGGAAACAGCGATGACAGAAGCACAGACGCTTAAGGCAATTCTGACGGGAATCAGGCTCGTGAAGGAGAAAAAAGAAGAGGGATATGAGATTCTTGCAACCGGAGAGATGGGGATTGGAAATACAACGACCAGCAGTGCAGTTGCCTGTGTTCTGTTAGGAGAAGACGCAGAAGCAGTGACGGGAAAGGGAGCAGGATTGAGCAGCGCCGGTCTGGAAAGAAAAATAGAAGTGATACGTCGGGCGATAGAGAAGCACCGGCCAAATCGGGAGAATGTGCTGGATGTACTGTCCAAAGTAGGCGGTCTGGATCTCGCAGGACTTACCGGAGCGTTTTTAGGAGGTGCGATCTATCATATTCCCGTTGTGATGGACGGATTTATCTCCGCCGCCGCCGCACTGTGCGCGGTTCGGCTGTCTCCGGCTGTATCGGGTTATATACTGCCGTCCCACGTGTCGAAGGAGCCGGGAGGACGAAAGCTTTTAGACGCGTTACAGTTAGAACCATTCCTGACCTGCGATATGTGTCTGGGAGAGGGAAGCGGGGCAGTGGCAGTTATGCCCCTTTTGGACATGGGATTGTCTGTATACCGCGAGATGAGCACGTTTGAGGAAATCCATGTAGAAGCGTATGAAGTATTATAAAAGAGGAGAATCCAATGAGGCTTATGCAGGCGTTTTTGATTGCCTTATCTATGTATTCTAAAATTCCAGTGCCGCGTGCAGAGTGGAATGAAAAAAATATGAAGTATGCAATGTGTTTTTTCCCAGTCGTAGGCGTTGTGACAGGAGGATGTGTATACCTGGCAGGTTTTTTTCTGCTTCGTTTTACCTCCTGCGGTTCGGTATTTTCAGGGGCGGCGCTTACGCTTGTTCCGATCCTGATAAGCGGCGGGATTCATCTGGATGGATTTATGGATACGACAGATGCCCTTTCCTCTTATGGCGACAGGGAGAAAAAACTCTCTATTTTAAAGGATCCCCATACAGGAGCATTTGCCATTTTAGGAATGGGCTGTTATCTGCTGTGGAGTGTGGCGGTGTACAGTGAAGTGAAAATAGAAATGCTTCCCTCCTTATCTTGTATATTTGTTCTGTCCCGCGCCTTGAGTGGATTTTCTGTAGTGACCTTCCCTGCTGCAAAGGACAGCGGGCTTCTTAGGACTTTTCAGGATAAGGCACAGAAAAAGAATGTCCGTATTGTGATGCTTCTCTGGGCTGCGGCAGCGCTTTTGTCACTTATCTGGCTGGATGGAAAGACCGGAGGGATGGCAGCGCTTTGTGCGGGCGGAACATTCCTCTACTATGGTTGGATGAGTAAGAAGAAGTTTGGCGGAATCACTGGCGATCTCGCCGGATACTTCCTAAGTCTGTGTGAAGTATGTATGGCGACAGGTATTGTACTGGCAGGAGGCGGAATATGAAACTTATTTTTATCCGGCATTTTTCTACGGCGGGAAATGAAAAGAGACAGTATATCGGCAGAACCGATGAAGCGATTACGGAACAGGCGCGAAAGATATACTTAAGAGAGCTGTTCCATTATCCGGACGTGAGGCAGGTGGTGGCGAGTCCCATGAAGCGATGCGTGCAGACGGCAAAGCTTTTATATCCGAAGAAAAAGATCTGGACACAGGAGTTGCTAAGGGAATGTGATTTCGGAGAATTTGAGGGCAGAACCTATGAAGAGCTAAAAGAAGACTTCCGCTATATCCAATGGATGGAATCAGGCGGCACACTTCCCTTTCCGGACGGAGAGTCACAAGAGGAGTTTTGCGAAAGATGTGTGGCAGGATTTAGAAAATGTATAGAGTATCTGCAAAAGGAAGAGGGGATTGCCGGAGAAAAAGCATGTCAGGCAGAAGCTACAGCCGCATTTGTTGTACATGGCGGTACGATGATGGCAATTCTCTCTGCTCTGGATAAAAAGCAACGCGGATTTTATGAATGGCAGGCGGCGAACGGACAGGGCTTTCAAGCGGTTCTGCAGGAGGAAAAGTTTGAGGCAGGAAAAAGATGCCTGTATGAGATAGAACCGTTAAAGCAGATGTACGGACCATAAACAAGAGACAAATTTAAGAAGGAAAGGAAAATATAACAGATGGTTTCACTGGCAGCATGTGTGGCAGGGTTTATATTGGATTTACGATTCGGAGATCCGGCATGGCTTTATCATCCGGTACGCCTGATCGGAATGTGGATTTCTTTTCTAGAGAAGCGCATTTTGCGTTTTGGCAGCCGATATGAAGGGAAGGAAAAACAAAAAAAGGTCTTGCTCCTTGGGGGAGCCCTGTTGTGTGCGTGTGTTGTGACAGTAAGTACGGCAGTTCCGTTACTTTTGCTGGCTCTGGCAGGGAGAATACATCCCTTTTTGCGGTTTGGACTAGAGGCATTTTGGTGCTGGCAGCTTCTGGCAGCGACGTCACTTCGAAAGGAGAGCAGAAAAGTATATGAAAAGTTACAGGAAAAAAATCTGCCAGAGGCGAAAAAAGCAGTTTCTATGATTGTGGGAAGAGATACAGAGAATTTGGATGAGAAAGGCGTCATAAAGGCGGCGGTGGAGACTGTTGCGGAGAACACATCGGACGGGGAAGTGGCGCCTTTGTTTTATCTGCTGCTTGGAGGCGTCCCATTCGGGTTCTTTTATAAAGCAGTCAATACAATGGATTCGATGGTAGGATATAAAAATGAAACCTATTTGTATCTGGGAAGGATTCCGGCGCGTCTGGATGATGTGATGAATTTTTTGCCGGCACGTATCAGTGCAGGGCTTATGATTGTCGCTGCTTTTCTGCTGAAAATGGATGGAAGGAATGCATGCGCGGTGTACAAAAAAGACAGAAAAAAGCATGCGAGTCCCAATGCGGGACAGACAGAGGCTGTATGTGCGGGAGCGCTTGACATAGAGCTTGCAGGAGATGCGTATTATTTCGGAAAACTGGTTCACAAAGAGACGATCGGTACGGCTTTCCGTAAGCCGGAGCCGGAGGACATCAACCGAGTGGGGAAACTAATGTATATGACAGCAATTCTGGCTCTTTTGCTTCTGGGGGCGGCAAAGGCATGCGTACTGTTTTTCTTTTGGTGAAGGCAGCAAAAAAGGAGGAAGAAGGATGGAATATCTGCATGGAGGAGATATTTACACATATGAGAATATGCTGGACTTTTCGATCAATATCAATCCGTTTGGCCCGAGCGAAGAGGTGCTTTGCGCAGTGCAAAGAGCAGTGCCGGAGATTGCGAAATATCCGGACAGCCGCTGCCGGAAGCTTCTGAGGGCATTAGCAGAGGAAAAAGAAATGCCGGCCTCCTGGTTTATATTTGGAAACGGCGCTGCGGAGCTTATCTTCTCTCTGGTACAGGCAGAGAGGCCCAAAAAAGCGCTGCTGCCGGTTCCGTCCTTTGGAGAGTATGAACGTGCGCTTCACAATGTAGGATGTGATATTACCTATTTCGGTTTAAAGAAGGAGCAGCATTTTGATGTGACAGAAGCGCTCTTAGACAGGCTGGATGACAAGACGGACATTCTATTTCTGTGTTCTCCGTCGAATCCTGTCGGCAGGGTGATAGAAGAAACGCTGCTTGGGCAGATACTTGACGCCTGTGAGCGTCTGCATATCCGGCTTGTATTGGACGCCTGCTTTATGGAATTTCATTCTAAGACAGAGGAGAGCGTGAAAAAACTGTGTCAGGAGGACTCCCACATGCTGTTTGTGCTGGGGGCGTTTACAAAAACATATGGAATCCCGGGACTGCGGCTTGGATATGGGATTTCGAAAGACAAGGCATTGCTGGAGAAAATGAAAGAGGGAATGCAGCCCTGGAATATTTCTGTACTTGCACAGGCAGCGGGAGTGGCCGCATTGAAGGAAAAGAAGCGCACTGTAAAAATGCGATCCTTTATAGAGCAGGAAAGAAACTGGATGGAGCTGGAATTAGAAAAAGCAGGGATAGAATACATTCCGTCTGCGGCAAATTATATGCTGCTGTTTAGTCCCTATGATTTGTTTTCTTTACTTCAGGAGGAGAGCATTTTGATACGCGACTGTCAGAATTATCGGGGGCTGGAGAAAGGATATTACCGGATTGCCATCAAACAGCATGAGGAAAATAAAAGACTTTTGGCAGCGCTTAAGAAAATCTACCAAAAAGGGCAGGAGGAAACAGGAACATGGCGAAACCGATTATGATACAGGGGACAATGTCGAATGTGGGAAAGAGTATTCTCGCGGGAGGCTTATGCAGAGTGCTTATGCAGGATGGCTACAAGGTGGCGCCTTTTAAATCTCAGAATATGGCGTTGAATTCTTTTATTACAGAGGAAGGGCTGGAGATGGGGCGGGCACAGGTGATGCAGGCGGAAGCGGCAGGAATTTCTCCTTTGGCGGCGATGAACCCGATCCTCTTAAAACCTACGAATGACACAGGCTCTCAGGTGATTTTAAACGGCAGAGTAAAAGGAGTGATGGCAGCCGCAGAATATTACCGCAGGAAAAAAGAATTCATCCCTTATATTATGGAAGCGTACAGCCAGCTTGCAAAAGCGTTTGATGTGATTGTCGTGGAAGGAGCAGGAAGTCCCGCCGAAATAAACTTAAAAAGCGGGGATATTGTGAATATGGGCCTGGCAGAAATGATTGATGCGCCTGTTCTGCTTGTGGGAGATATAGACAGAGGCGGTGTTTTCGCCCAGATTGTAGGGACGATTGCACTGCTTGAGGAGCAGGAGAGAAAAAGGGTGAAGGGAATCGTTATCAACAAATTTCGCGGAGATAAGGAGATTTTGAAACCAGGACTTTTCATGCTGGAGGAACGGATTCAAATTCCAGTGCGCGGAGTGATTCCTTATTTTCATCTGGATATTGATGAGGAGGACAGTCTTACAAGCCGGTTTGAAAAGAAGGAAAAGGCAGGACTTATCGATCTTGTGGTTGTACGTGTGCCGCGGATTTCAAACTTTACGGATTTTGCGCCTTTAGAGTGTATGGAGGAGGTGTCTGTCCGGTATGTAACAGATCCGAAGGAACTGAAAAATCCAGACGCCGTACTTCTGCCGGGAAGCAAAAATACGATAGAGGATCTGCTCTGGCTGCGCCAAAGCGGAATGGAGGCAAGGATCCTACAGTATGTAAAAAAAGGAGGCGTGGTTTTCGGCATCTGCGGTGGATACCAAATGCTGGGAAGCCAGATATCCGACCCAGAGGGGATAGAAAAAAAAGGAACCGTCAAAGGAATGGATCTGCTTCCCATGCACACGGTGTTTGAAAAGGAAAAGACGCGAACCCAGGTACAGGGAACATTTCTTTCCATGTCAGGTGCCTTAAAAGGGCTGGAGGGGGCCTTCCTGGAAGGCTATGAAATCCATATGGGAAGAACCGTCTTAGAAGAAGGGGGACAACCCCTCCTTATGCTTGGGGAATCTGCAAATGTGGACGGCGCCCAGGCGGGAAGTGTGTATGGCTGTTATATACATGGGATTTTTGACAGTGCAGATGTCTGCGGCAGATTTGTGTCCTGTCTGCTGACAAAGAAGGGATACAGTCCGGACAGTGTCCATGCGGTAGATCGCAGGGAGGATAAAGAGAAGCAGTATGATCTTTTGGCAGAGATTATCCGGAAGGATCTGGATATGGGTGCGATATATGAAATGATAGAGAAAGGAAAGGATATGTCATGTCACCGGTAATTCGAATTGGCAGCAGGCAGAGCAGGCTTGCAGTGATGCAGGCAGAAATTGTAAAAAGGCAGATAGAACGCTTACATCCACAGGTGAAAGTAGAGATTATCACAATGAAAACAACCGGAGATAAAATCTTAGACAGGAGCCTGGAAACAATCGGAGGAAAGGGGCTGTTTGTCAAAGAATTGGACAGAGCGCTGTTAAACGGGGAGATTGATATTTCGGTACATAGCCTAAAGGATATGCCTATGGAGACAGATGAGCGCCTTCCTATTCTCGCGTACACGAAGCGGGAGGATCCGCGGGATGTGCTGATCGTAAAGCCGGGGAAAACGGAGGAAGAGGCGAGAAAAACAGGCGCGGTGATCGGTACCTCCAGCAGAAGGCGTTCCCTCCAGCTGAAAAAACTGTACCCGAATTGTGTCTTTCATGGAATCCGCGGGAATGTACAGACCCGTCTTTCAAAGCTGGAGCAGGAGGAATACAGTGCAACTGTGCTCGCGGCAGCAGGACTGCACCGGCTGGGAATGCATGGAATCATTGAGAGATATTTTGAGGTGGATGAAGTGATCCCGGCGGCAGGGCAGGGAATTTTGGCTGTACAGGGAAGAAGAGGGGAGGTCTGGCCGTATCTGGAAGGGCTGGACGATCCGGAAGCAAAAACGGCAGCGCTGGCGGAACGTGCATTTGTGAAAGCGCTGGACGGAGGCTGTACTTCTCCTGTGGCAGCGTATGCACAGATAAAAGGAACTACATTAAAGTTAAGAGGGCTTTATTATGAGGAAGGCGCGCAGCAGTATATAGTAGATACCATTGTCGGAGAGGCAGAAGAGGCGGAAGCATTAGGAGAATATCTCGCCATAAAGATGAAAGAGGAGGCGTAAAGGATGTCTGGATATAGAGAACAGGCAGGCAAGGTCTGGATTGCAGGAGCAGGGCCGGGAGATAGGGAGCTTTTGACTGTAAAGACAGCGCGGCTTATAAAAGAGGCGGACGTGATCGTCTATGATGCATTGATTAGTGCAGAGATTCTGACACAGATACCTGAACAAAAAGAGCTCATCCATGTAGGAAAACGCTCCGGAAATCATACGGTGCCGCAAGAAGAGATCAGCCGGATTCTGGTACAGGAGGCAAAAAAAGGGAAAAAAGTTCTGCGGTTAAAAGGCGGAGATCCCTTCGTGTTTGGACGGGGAGGAGAAGAAGTGGAACTGCTTGTAAAAGAACAGATTCCATTCGAGGTGGTACCTGGAGTTACTTCGTGTACAGCAGTTCCCGCCTATGCGGGAATTCCGGTGACACATAGAGACTGTGCCTCGTCTTTCCATGTGATCACCGGACATGCACAAAGAGACGGAGAAATCCGGATCGATTTTCCTTCGCTGGCGCGTCTGGGAGGCACACTTGTATTTTTGATGGGATTGGCGCGTCTTGGCTGGATTGCAAAAGGGCTTCTGGATGCAGGAATGAAAAAAGACACTCCGGCGGCAGTGGTGGAAAATGGGACGACGGCAAAACAAAGAAAGGTGATTTCTGTTCTTTCGGATATTGAAGAGAAAGCAAAGGAGGAAGATATACAGACGCCGGCTATCATTATAGTAGGAGAGGTCTGCGCATTTTCTGAAGCCTTCGACTGGACGGCGAAACGAAAGCTGGGAGGCAGACAGTTTCTGACAACCAGACCAAGACAGAACAGCTCACGTCTGGCTAAGCGTCTGCGGGATTTAGGCGCGCAGGTAATTGAAATGCCGTCGATTCGGACAGAGGAAATTCTGCCGAATCCGAGGTTGGAAGATGCGCTGGCGCGTCTGGGAGAGCGAAGCGGCGAGCAATGGCTTGTCTTTACAAGCCCCATTGGGGTATCTGTATTTTTTGACGGATTGCGCAGAAGAAAAACAGACATCCGAAAACTGCTGGGAGGCTCGGCAGTCATAAAAGTGGCAGCGATTGGATCAGCGACAGCGGCGGCGCTGGAAGAAGCAGGAATATTCGCAGATTTAGTTCCGGAAAAATATAATGCAGAAGAGCTGGGAAGAATACTTGCAGAAACTGCGGCTAAGAATAGTCATATTACTATCTTAAGAGCAGAGGCAGGCTCTCCTATGCTACTGCCTCCACTGTATAAAGCCGGTATTTGGGTGGAGGATGTGGCATTGTACCGAACTTGTACAGAGGGAGAAAGCAGATGGAAGGAGAAGCTGACCGAGATGCTAAAAAGAGGAGAGATCGACGCGGTAGCTTTTACAAGCGCTTCCACAGTAAGAGGGTTTGCTCAGATGATGGAAGGATTTCCCCTCTCACAGATACATGCGCTGTGTATCGGCGAACAGACAGAAAAAGAAGCGGCAAACTATCACATGCAGACAGAAGTGGCCCTGGAAGCCTCTATGGACGGGATGGAAAAGCTGATTTTGCAAAAGTACGGCATCAGATAAGGAGTGCATATGGCAGTCTATACAATGAAGAGAATCGCAGTGGGAATGATTTCCCTGTTTGTTCTGGTGACTGTGACCTTTTTTCTGACCAGAATGATGCCGGGAAGTCCTTTTGAGGACGGAAACGTGTCCGCCTCTGTGACAGAGGCGATGGAGGAAGAATACGGACTTAGGGATTCTCCTGTGAAGCAGTACAGGACATATATGACAAATCTTTTAAAAGGCAGACTTGGAGTTTCTTATAAACAGCAGGGAGTCACCGTAGAAAGTATTATCGGAAATGCAGCGCCTGTGACGGCATCTCTGGGGGCGGCGGCAGTCATAACGGCGGCAGTGGCGGGAACAGGTCTTGGCATCTGGAAAGCGGTGTCAAAGAAAAAAACAGTCAGAATTCTGCTGTCCGGAGGAACCCTTCTCGGTGCGGGAATTCCCAATTTTGTGGCAGCGCTTTTGCTTCTGCTTGTATTTGGAGTGACTTTAAAATGGTTCCCTGTGACGGGATTGTTTACTCCGGCTCATTATGTACTTCCGGTTCTCTCCCTTGCATTCTATCCGACAGCGGTAGTGGCGGAGATGATATATAATACGTTTGCAGAAGAAATGAAAAAAGAGTATGTAGTGCTTGCCAGGGCGAAAGGGATGGGGTTCTGGCAAATAGCAGTATTCCATGTGTTGAAAAATGCCTGGATACCGGTTTTGAATTATCTGGGGCCTCTGTCCGCTTTTCTTCTGACAGGCAGCTTTGCAGTGGAGAGTATCTTTAACATTCCAGGGCTTGGCAGGGAATTTGTCAGTTCTGTTATGAACAGGGACTATACATTGATTATGGGATTGACGATTTTCATGGGAAGTGTGGTGATCGGAGTGAACCTTTTTACAGATCTGCTCTGCGCATGGCTGGATCCCAGGGTGAGAAACAGCTATCTGGAAAAGAGGTGGGGGGATTGAAAAAGAAAAAAAATCCATGTTTGCTGTACGGGGCGGCGCTGCTTTTGCTCTGGATAGCGGCAGCGCTTCTGGTGCCGGAGCTTTCCCCCTATACGTACACAGGTATAAATGCGGATATCCGGAATCAGGGGAGTTCCTGCCTGCATCTGTTCGGTACGGATAAATTTGGAAGAGATATTTTTGTGCGGGTATGGTATGCGGCGCGTATCAGCCTGCTTGTAGGAGTGACAGGCGCCGGCATAAACGCAGCTTTCGGATTGCTGTATGGGAGTATTTCTGGATATGTGGGAGGAAAGGCAGACTTTCTTCTGATGCGCATAGCAGATATTTTAGCGTCCATACCGTCTCTTTTGTATGTGATTTTGATTACACTTGTTATGGGCGCTGGAGTAGAAAGCATCATTGCCGGTATCTGTGACATGGCAAGAATTGTGAGAGGAGAGATTATCAGGGAAAAAGGAAAGGCGTATATTCGGGCGGCACAGATGGAGGGAATCCGTCCGTTTCGTATTCTTTTCGTACACCTGCTCCCTAATGTGGCGGGGCCGATATTGGTCAATCTGACATTTTTAGTTCCTCAGGCAGTTTTTACGGAGGCATTTTTAAGCTTTCTGGGAGTTGGGATTGCCCCTCCATCGGCGAGCTTAGGTGTGCTGATCCAGGAGGCAAAGAGCCAGATTCAGTTGTATCCATATCAAATGTTGTATCCGATGTGTATTTTGTGTCTGTTGATTCTGGCTTTGCGCCTGTTTGGACGAGGGCTGGAGAATGTATATGGAGAAAAGACAGAAAGGTAAATAGAAGATGAGTCTGCTGGAGGTTGGCAACTTAAATGTACAATTTCATAAAGATGGAAAGAAAATCAGAGCAGTCAAAGACCTTAGCTTCCATGTAGGAGAAGGCGAGATTGTGGGGGTAATCGGAGAGTCCGGATGTGGGAAAAGTACGGCGATGCGCGCGTTGATGGGATTGCTTGGGAACGAGGCGGATGCCTCCTGTGACAGATTTTGCTTTCTGGGAGAGGAAGGAACCTTTTCTCCGAACAAGGTACAAAAGAAGATGGCAATGATTTTTCAGGATCCTTTTTCGTACTTAAATCCTACAGTGAAGATAGGAAAGCAGATTGAGCAGGCAGTGCGTATTCACAGCGGAGGGAACAAAAAGGAAAGAAAGCAGAGAGTATGTGATTTGTTAGAGATGGCAGGCATTCGTATGCCTAAGCAGCGCATGTCCCAATATCCTCACGAGCTTTCCGGAGGCATGCGGCAAAGGGTGGTAACTGCCATTGCGCTCGCCTGTAATCCAAAGTTGATTATCGCAGATGAGCCGACAACGGCTCTGGATGTCATTGTACAAGGACAGATGATCCTGCTGTTAAAAAGGCTTGCAAAGGAGACGAAGGCGGCAGTCCTGCTTGTCAGCCATGATTTTGGGGTAATCGCCTCCATGTGTGAACGGGTATATGTGATGAAAGAGGGAACCTTTATTGAGCAGGGAACAGTGGAGGAGATTTTCTATGCTCCACAAAAGACATATACAAAAGACCTTCTGAAAAATGCAAGGCGCACGAGAATAAAGGTAGATGCGACAGAGACAGAAGAAGTGCTGCTGAAGCTTTCCAATGTCACAAAATTATATCCAAACAGATTCATACAGGGAAAAGCCGCACAAAAAGAGGGGGTACAAAATATTTCTTTTGCGATCAGAGAAGGAGAGACCTTTGGTCTGATTGGAGAAAGCGGATGTGGAAAAAGTACGCTGGCTGAAATCATTACCGGACAGAAACGGCCGGATGCGGGAGAAATGTATTACAGGTCATTTCGGACAGACTTGCTAAAAAAGAGTGCGCGCAAAAAATACCTGGAAAAAATTCAGATGGTGTTTCAGGACACTTGTGAATCCCTGAATCCCAGAATGACGGCAGGAAAGGCGCTTACGGAGGCGTTAAAGGCAGATAAACGGCAGATACTTACGGCAGAGGAAAGAAAAGAAAGAGCAGTGCAGATATTAAAGGATGTCGGGTTGGCAGAGGAGGACATGTGGAAGTATCCAAAGGAATTTTCCGGCGGACAAAGACAGCGTGTCTGTATTGCCCGCGCCCTGATACGAAATCCAGAGCTTCTGGTGTGTGACGAGGCGGTATCTGCGTTGGACGTCTCTATCCAGACACAGATTTTAAGGCTTCTTAAAGAGATCCAGAGAAGAACAAGGATAGCCTGTCTGTTTATCTCCCATGATTTGGAGGTTGTGGGGAAAATCAGTCAGAATGTAGGCGTGATGTATCTGGGAAACCTGGTGGAATGTGGGAATACACAGGAAATATGTACAGATCCGTGGCACCCTTATACAAAACAGCTTTTGGAGTGCAAGCCGGATCCAGATCCCAAAAAGGCGAGGCGGAAGAAATACGCCCCGCTGCGGGAACGGCAGGAGGAGACACATAAAGGCTGTCCCTATCTGGGACAGTGCAGCTATCGGATGGAGTGCTGTGAGAAAGCAGCGCCGCCCCGCTATCAATTTGGCAGCAGAAAGGTAGCGTGCTTTTTATATTCTAGGGAACACAGGAAAGGCAATACAGACATGCCGATGACATCACAGATTTGAAAGGAAGAAAATGAGGAAACGATTTGTTGCATTTATACTGGTAATTTGTATTTTCTGTACCGTTTTTGCCGGAGGGTGTATAAAAAGACAAAAAGCTCCTGCGGCAGAGGGAAAATCTATTACAATCGCCATAGGAAGTGATACGGGTTCTATGGATCCTGCCGGCTCTATTGCGCTGACATTTCTTTCCTATAGTGTAAGCGCTTTGGACGAGCTGCTGACATTTGACGAAAATGGAGATATAGAATATCGTGCCGCACAGTCCTATGAAGTCAACGAAGAGAAAACCATATGGACTTTCCATTTACGGGAAGAGGCATGCTGGTCTGATGGAAGTGCAGTGACTGCGGCGGATTTTAAAAATACAATAAAGCGTGCATTAGACCCTAAGAACGGCAGCGGCTATGTGAGCTATCTGTTCCCTATACAAAATGCAGAAGAGATTTATAATGGGGAGCTGCCGTATGAAAGTCTGGGTGTAGAGACTCCGGATGAACATACACTGGTGTTTTATTTGGAAGAGCCCTGCGCATATTTTCTGGATTTACTGCGTCTGCCTGTATATATGCCGTCTTGTGAAAAATACGCAGATTCGGCGCTTAGCGGCTGGGACAAAAACCCAGAAACCAGTCTGACAAACGGTCCGTTTTTTCTTGCAGAGTATGAGCCGAAGCAGTATGTTGTACTGAAAAAAAATGAGAAGTACTGGAATGCGGATGAAATTCATCTGGACACAATCATCTACCGCTTTTTTGATGACCAGCAGTCTATGGCGAATGCTTATGAGACGAAAGAGGTAGACGTGGCTGTATCGTTACAGTCTGCTGTCATGGAGCTCTATGAAGGAAAACCAGATCTGCTGGTGACAGAACTGATAGCTACAAGATATATATATTTGAATCTGGAAGTAGAGCCTTTAGATGACGTGCGGGTAAGAGAGGCGCTCAATCTTGCGATTGACAGGGAGGAGTTATGTAAGATTGTAGGAAAGGACGTAAGTCCGGCATATAACCTGGTCGCAAATTATATGGTAAATAAAAATACAGGGGCGTATTTTGTAGAGGAGGACAAACAGCCGTTTCAGGAAAATAAAGAACGGGCGAGGGAGCTGCTTGCCGAAGCAGGGTATCCAGATGGAGAGGGATTTCCGGTTCTGACCTATAAGTATCCTGCCTTGGAGATGGATTCGGACACAGCGCAGGTCATTAAGGAGCAGTTAAAGCAAAACTTAAATATTGATATAGAGCTTAAAGCACAGGAGCTTCAAACCAACTATGCGGATCGCCATGCAAAGGATTTTGAGCTGTGCCGGATGAACTGGACGGCAGATTTCGCAGATCCATATACGTATCTGTCTATGCTGCTTTCTAATAATAGCTATAATTGCAGTCATATTCAAGATGAAAAATATGACGCGCTTATCCGCCGATCAGAAATAGAACTGGATGTAAACAAACGGTTCCAGCTGCTGCATGAAGCGGAGCAATATGCTGTGGGAGAGCAGTTCTATATTATCCCCCTGTATGGGATGAAAAGCTGTAACCTGGTAAGCAGGCGGATAACAGGGATTCGACAGATTCCTGCAAGCGGCGCACTGGAATACAGATACGCGGATGTAGCCGAGTAAATAAGGCAGAGGAGAAGGAAAAACCAGTATGTTTTGTGTTATTACGGGAGGAAGCGGCAGCGGAAAATCAGAATATGCAGAGAATCTGATACAAACGCTTTGCAAGGAAAGCGGGGGAGGAATCATGTACTATTTTGCTACCATGGTTCCCTTTGGAGAGGAGACAGAAAAGAAAATCCAGAGACATAGAACGCTGCGCGCCGGAAAAGGATTTTGTACCGTAGAGTGCTATACGGGACTGAAAAATACGGTGGAGAATGTAAGGAAAGAGCAGGAAAAACGAGGAGACGGTTCTAAAAAAACATGCGTCCTCTTAGAATGTATGTCGAATCTGGCAGCAAATGAGTTATACATGGAAAATGGGGCAAAAAAGCAGACGGTACAGGAAATTCTGGAAGGAATCAGCGTTCTTCAAAAATGGTGTGAACATCTGGTAGTAGTGACAAACGAAATTTTTTCTGAGGCGGAGAAATATACAGAGGAAATGCAGTACTATAAAAAGGCGTTAGGAGAAATCAACTGCCGGATGGGAGAACGGGCGGAGTATATCGCAGAGGTCGTATATGGGATTCCATTTCCGGTAAAGGCAGAGGCAAGGTTAATAGAACAAATCACAAAAAGAAATAGTAAAGATACCAGAGAAAGGATGACAATACAGATGAAGCTGATCGTCGGCGGATCGTGCCAGGGGAAACAAAAAGCTGCACAGGAAGAATATCCGGAAATTGAATGGTGTGACGGGGCAGTTTGCAGTATGGATGCAATATACAGTTGCCAGGGGATATATCATTTTGAGGCTTTCATAAGACGCAGGCTGAAAGAGAATCCAGATCTAGAGGCAGAGACATTTGTTAGCAGCCTGGCAGAGAAGAATCCCAAACTCGTACTTATAAGCGATATAGTCGGGTGCGGGCTTGTCCCTGTGGATGCGTTTGAGAGGCTGTACAGAGAACAGACAGGCAGAATTTGTACCTGTATTGCCAGACGGGCAGAGGAAGTTCTTTATGTTATATGCGGAAGAAAAATCTGGCTGAAAGGGCCAGAAAATAAGCACGCCGATGCTATAGGCGGTGAAAAATAACAAAAGAAAAGAGAAAAAAGGAGCATAGACAATGAAAACAGAATTAGAAAAGGTTCTTCCGTCAGAGATAGAAAAGCGGAGCTTTGAAATCATTACAAAGGAATTGGGAGGGAAAAAAATACTTCCCGAGACAGAAGCGATTGTAAAACGGTGTATCCACACCAGTGCAGATTTTGAGTATGCCGACAATCTGGTCTTTTCAGAAGGAGTAGTGGAAAGGGCGCTTAGAGCAGTACATGAGGGCGCGTGTATCGTTACGGATACACAGATGGCAAAGGCAGGAATCAATAAGAAGAAATTGGCAGAATACGGCGGAGAAGTATATTGCTTTATGTCAGATGAAGATGTGGCGAAAAAGGCAAAGGAAAGCGGGACAACGCGGGCAAGTATAAGTATGGATAAGGCGGCAGAGCTTGCAAAACCGTTGATCTTTGCGATAGGAAATGCACCGACAGCATTGGTGAGGCTCTACGAGCTGATTCAGGAAGGGAAAGTAAAGCCACAGCTTATTATTGGCGTTCCGGTGGGGTTTGTCAATGTAGTACAGTCAAAGGAACTGATTTTATCTCTGCCAGATATTCCTTATATTGTAGCGAGAGGAAGAAAAGGCGGAAGCAATATTGCCGCATGTATTGTAAACGCACTGCTGTATATGTAGCGGGAGGGAATCAAAAGTGTATTTTCCATTATTTGTTGATATTTCTGAAAAAAAGATACTGGTAGTTGGAGCCGGTAAGGTTGCCGCGCGTCGCATAGCGGCATTGCAGATGTTTACAGAGCAGATATTTGTGGTGGCTCCAGATGTGTGCCCTGCAATAGACAAGCTGGAGAAAGAAGAAAAAGTAATTTTAAGCCGCAGAGAATTTCGAGAGTCTGATTTAGAAGAAAAAGAAATCGTGCTGGCAGCGACAGATAATCCAGAAGTAAATTTTCATATCTGGAAAGCATGTAAAAAACGGGGGATTTTAGTCAATGTATCGGATCGAAAAGAATTATGTGACTTCTATTTTCCAAGCATTGTCAAGAAAGAGGACATTATTATCGGACTTAATTCTTCCGGCACTTCTCCGGGAAAAGTAAAGGAAATCAGAAAGAAAATCGAAAAATTATAAAAGTGATATAAAGTATTATAAAATAAGTGATAAAGTCACTGACAGTCAGAGCATCTTCTGTTAGAATACAACCAACAGCAGGAAAATGAAATAGTAAGAACAAAAAAAGCAGTTGGCTTAAGGAGGTTAATATGACTATAGAAAGATATTACATTTTCATAAATAAGGGAATCGGCAGAAAATTAAAAGAGATCATTAACGGACTGATTCCAGGTCTCATAAAAGAACCAGTACCAGTGCGAGTTCCAGTGAGAAAAATATAAATTTAACTGACAAAATGCATTCCTTGTCTGTTAGAAAAATTTTAATAGAAGGTACGCAAAAAACACTGTATCAGAACACAGGGCAGGACCCGCTTTACCTCAT
>ERZ857801.1627-NODE-1627-length-22611-cov-5.333525_pt1 | contig 22611 bp, 17 predicted proteins | sample MGYA00519762_ERZ857801 | MGnify/ENA primary metagenome ERZ857801 (study PRJEB31778, sample SAMEA3449368) | human gut metagenome | biome: human gut; feature: human-associated habitat; material: faeces | place: United Kingdom | collected 2010/2012 ...
GCCTGCATTCGCTGGGCCTGCCGGAAGACCTGACGCCGGGGACCGTCCACGCGGCCCTGGACGGTATGGAGAGCTGTTTGCGCCTCGAAGAAGAGCTGCAACAGGAAGATTCGCGCCTGCAACGTTTGCACGGCGAAACAGAAGCCCTGCGGGCACCGCTGGCCGCCCTGCTGGAAGAGACGGGACGCCCCGTGCCGCCGCAGGATGCCGACTGGCTCCGGCATCTGGAAATGCTGGGCGAGGCGGCGGAGGACGCCCGCCACCGTGCCGCAGAGCAGGCCCGCCTGCGCCAGCTGCTGGATGAACAGGAAACGGCCTGCCGCCGTGCGGCAAGCGATCTGGACAACATCCGTACCGATCTGGCGGCCCTGCTGCATCAGGGCGGAGCCCGGGACGACGGGGATTTTTTGCAAACGGCCGCCCTGCTGGAAGAACGGCACCGGACGGAGCAGCGTCGCCTGCTGCTGGAAGACAGCCTGCGCCTGGTGGCCGGGACGCAGCCGCTGGAAACGTTTTTGGCTTCTTTCCGGGAAGAGGCCCGGGAGGAAGAGGAACAGGCCTGCGCAGGGCAGCAGCATCTTCTGGAAGGATTGCGTCAGGAAGAAGACGAGCTGGCGGAAGAAGTCGCCGCTCTGGGCGTGCGCGTGGAGGCCATGCGGCAGGATGGGACCCTGGCCGATCTGTTGCAGCAGGAAGCCGACCAGCGGGAAGAGCTGCAGCGGCAGGCCCGTGCCTGGTGCCGCCTGCGTCTGGCCCATGCTCTGCTCCACCGGGCAAAACTGGCCTTTGAGAAGGAACGCCAGCCCCGTGTCATCCGCCGGGCCGCGGCCATATTCCGGGACATCACCGCCGGTGCCTGGCAGGACGTGGGCGCCGTCGTGGGCGATTCCAGCCTGCGGGTCATGCCGCCGCAGGGCGAGCCCGTCAGCCCGGAGCAGCTGAGCCGGGGCACCCAGGAGCAGCTTTATCTGGCCCTGCGTCTGGCCTACATCCAGGATCACGCGGCGCAGGCCAGCCCCCTGCCGGTCATCATGGACGATGTGCTGGTGGACTTCGATCCCGGCCGGGCACGGCGCACGGCCCGTATCCTGGGGGACCTCAGCCAGGGAAGATACGGGCCCCGGCAGCAGATCCTCTTTTTCACCTGCCATCCCCATACGGCGGCCCTGCTGCGGGAGGTCCAGCCCTCCGCCCCCCTCTTCCTGCTGGACAAGGGGCAGCTCCGCCCCGCCGGGCCGGAGGGAGCTGAAGAAGTCCCCCTACGTCCCTGACGACATTGGCGTTCACAAACCGTACGCAAGACCAGAAAACATCGCCCCGGTTACAGGGGACGACGGAGCAAGAAGCAGCGCGGACGGGAGTGCCCTCCCCTCCGCGCTGCGCGTCGTGCGGCGTGTGATGTCCGACAGTTCGCGGCGCCCTCCGCGTTCCGGCATATTGCTCCGCCCTACCGGCGTGCATGCCGTGCCCTGTCGCGCACGTAGCGTAGCGGTCAGCCCTCGCCCCTTTGCCGCATACCTGCCCATCCGGCTTGCGCCCCGGCGGGGAACAGGCTAAGTCAGGGCAGCCCAATCCCAAAGGAGTCGTTATGTCCCTTGCCAGCCGTGGCGCGGAATTTTTCCGCTTCTGCATCGTGGGCGGTCTGACCTTTCTGGTGGACTACGGCCTGCTGTTCCTGCTGACCAGCGTGCTGGACGTCCATTACCTCTGGTCGTCCGCCTGGGCCTTCATCGTGGCCGTCATCGTCAATTACTACCTTTGCGTGTTCTTCGTCTTCCATCAGGCGGCACGCAGCTTTGCCCGGCAGGTGGTCTTCGTGGGATCGAGCCTGGCCGGTCTGGGCATCAATCAGGTCTGCATGTGGCTGCTGGTGGACAAGCTGGCCCTGCACTACATGCTGGCCAAGGTCGTGGCCACGGGGGTGGTCATGATCTGGAACTACATCATGAAGCGCAAGGCCCTCAGCTGACCGGGCAGGGAAGCTCCCCAGCCTTTTCGTTGCGTCCTTTCCAGCGTTGTCCCAAATGGAAAAAGCCGGGCTGTTGCCCGGCTTTCTTCATTTACGCCTGAGGGTCTTGCTCCGGCCTGTTCCCGCCGGAGGGCATGCCTGTCCTGCCCTGCCGCAGCAGCAGTGACAGCACATTGAGCTGGATCTCGAAGGCCTGCCGGGCCCGCTTGCGCTGGCAGTCCAGGATCAGACCGGAAATAAAGCTCAGCAGGGCCGCCAGCATGCAGAACCCGGACACGATCAGGGACGGGAAGCGGGGCACGAGCCCGCTGGACATGTACTCGCCCAGTACAGGCAGGAACAGCCCCAGAGAGATCACGGCCAGCAGACAGGCCAGCGACCAGAAGACCAGCAGAGGACGGTAATCCTTGAACAGAACGGCGATGGTCTTCAGAACGCGAAAACCGTCCCGGAACGTGCTCAATTTGGAAAAGCTCCCTTCCGGCCGGTCACGGTACTGGATGGGCATGGAAGCGATGCGGAAATTGTTGGCCAGGGAAAAGATGGTCATCTCCGTCTCGATCTCGAAGCCCTGCGAAAGGATGGGGAAGGATTTGACGAACAGGGGCGACATGGCCCGCATGCCCGTCATGACGTCCTCGATCTGCCGGCCGCGCTTCCAGAACATGTTGATGCAGCGGCGCACCAGCATATTGCCGCAGTTGTGGAATGGGCGCTTGTTTTCCGTGAAGTAGGTGGAGGACAGCCGGTCGCCGATGACCATGTCCGCACGTCCTTCCAGCACGGGCGCGCACAGGGCCGCCGCCTGCGAAGCCGGATAGGTGTCGTCCCCGTCCACCATCAGATAGCAGTCCGCCTCGATGTCACGGAACATGGTCCGCACCACGTTGCCCTTGCCCTGACGGGGCTCGGGGCGCACGATGGCACCGGCCTCACGGGCCAGACGGGCCGTTTCGTCGGTGGAATTGTTGTCATAGACATAGATATCGGCATCCGGCAGGGCCTGACGGTAATCCCTGACCACGTTCCCGATGGTCAGCGCCTCGTTATAGCAGGGGATCAGGACCGCGATCCTGTTGCCTTTCTTCTCAGTCTGCATATCCGCTCCTCGTGACCTGTGCATCGGCGTCCGCCGCTACCGGCGAACGCCGCAGCAACAGCCAGTCTTCATTCTCAAAAAGCAGGGCACCGTAACGCAGCAACAGGGCTTTGTGCTCCACATGGCGCGTCAGCAGCAACGCGGCCTGCTCCGTACGCCAGACCTCCATATAGCCGGTGGCATCGGCCGCCATGCGGTGTTGCATGGCCAGCCAGCGCCGGGCCATATCCGGGTCGGCGGCATAATAGATGACGTTCCCGTCCTTGTGTACGGGCAGCATGGGCATGCGGGCAGCAAAACGCACGGCCATGCAGTCTCCGTCAGTAAAAACCAGCTCTTCCGGTCCCGCCTGCGCGCGCAGGGCCTGCAGGGCATCCCGCAATCCCAGGGAATGCGCCTTGATCTGCCGGGCCTCTTCCGTATCCAGCCAGCCCAGACCGGTCATGTCCGCCAGGGCATGCCGGGCCGCCACCACCTGTTTGCCCTGCCCCAGCGACAGCAGGACGACAGCCAGCAGGATGACGAGGCCACGGCGCAGCAGGGGGGCTACGCCCTGCCAGTACAGGGACAAAAGACAGGTCAGCAGCAGCCAAGAAAGCGGTACCAAAAAGCGCGTGCCCCGCAGGATCTCCTGGCTCATGTTCTGCCGCCCCAGATGGCGGGCCAGCCACATCTCCAGGGCGCAGAGCACACAGCCGCCCGCGATGCCCAGCACCATGCCCGGCATGAGCCGCAGCAGGGTGCGCACCGGCCCGGCCAGCTGCTGCCGCTTTTTGAACAGCACCACCGCCGACACGGCCGCCGCGGGGAACAGCGGGACGGGGAAGGTATAATAGCGCGATATGTCCGCAAGGCTCTGCCAGACATCATGCCAGTCCTTGCTGTAACGCAGGGCGCGCACCTCGGCAAAAAGCCCGGCATACTCGGCCGGCGGTGCAGGCGTATCCGCAAGGAAGATCCCCATGTATATAACAACGGGGACCGCGAAGCTCAACAGGTTCAGCAGGCTCAGGCCCGCGTGGCGCCACAGTCCCCTGTCCCGCCAGAGCAGGAAAAAGGCCATGAAGAACATGGCTCCGCCCATGAGGGCGCTGACCGTATGCACCAGCATGGCACAGCCTGACAGGAACATGACCACAGGCTGCAGCGAAGGGCGTTTGACGGCCGCACAGGCCAGCAGCAGAAGGAAGGGCCAGAGATCGGCATAGAAGATGCGCGGCACCGGATCCGAGCGCATGCTGCCCCAGAAGGTGCCGAACGACCAGTGCACGGCAATGCTCATCAGGATCGAGAGCAGGACCGCCAGAGAGGGGCTGCGGAACAGGCAGCGCCCCAGGATGTAATAGGCAAGGAAGTGCAAAAAGACGCCCAGCGCGCCCACACGCAGCATGTCCGTGGCCGCATTGTCCCCGTCGGGGAGCAGACCCGCCAGGGCCGTCAGCAGGTTGGGCACGCCCGGATCCTGCGGGAAAAAAGACGCCACCGGGTCACGGGCAAAGGCCGCGGGGCATTCCCCGGCTTCCATGATCTGCGCGTAGTTCTGCAGGTCGCTGTCCATGCCGATGCCCTGGGGATTGAGGTCCAGCGTCCCCTGCAGGGCACACCAGCAGAACAGCACGGCCAGCAGGACCAGAAGCAGATCCGCAAGCCGGTGTCTTTTGTGTTCAGTCTCTTTCATAGCGGCAGCCCGTCTCTTGATAGATGCCATCCCGCCGGTCTCAGTCCCGGCGGGATTCCTTTTCCGCAGCCTGCCGGCGGGCGGCCGCCAGCTCCCGGGCACGCCGGATCAGGCGCTGGTCCATGCGCCGCATGATCTGGCGGCTGTGCGTCAGGATGTACACCCCGCCCAGGATGCCCACGGCGCCGAAGGCCTCGCGGAAAGCAAAGTCCTCTCCCAGCAGGGTCACGCCCAAAACAACGCCCACCAGCGGCATGATGTTGAGGAAGATGGCCGCCTGCCCTGCCCCCACCACCTTGACCCCCATGTTCCAGAAGATCATGGCGCACACGCCGCCGATCCAGACGATATAGACCATACAGGCCAGGGTCGTGCCGCCCACGCTGTGCACGTCCAGCTGGCCGGTCAGCGCGGCGTAGATGAAGGTGCCCGCCGTCCCGAACAGCCCGGCCCAGGCCGTGGTCGTCAGGGGCGGAAGATGGCGCATGACGCGGAAGCCCGTCAGGGAATAGACGGCCCAGCCCAACTGGGCGGTGAAGAACAGCAGATCCCCCTTGTTGAAGGAGATATGCAGCAATACGTCTATCTGTCCCTTGCTGACGAGGAACAGCGCCCCTGCCACGGAAAGCAGGATCCCCAGCAGCTCGATGGGCAGCAGGCGCTCGCGCAGGAAGATCAGGGCCACCAGTGCCGTCACGGCCGGAGTGGTCGTGGCGATGAGAGTGGCATTGCTGACCGTGGAGAGCTGCAGACCGGTGAACTGGGCGATATTGTTGAGCGCCACACCGGTGATGCCCATGAGCAGCAGGGCCGGCATCAGGCGCAGCGGCGGCAGGAACGGCAGCCCCCGCCAGCGCATGAGCGCGAAAAAGGTGATGCTCATGAGCAGATAACGCACTGCGGTCATGGTGGACGGGTTCAGCTCCCGCATGGTGATCTTGACCAGCAGCGGCTGGGCGCCCCACAGGGCGGCCGTCAGGGCCAGCAGGGCAAAATATCGGCTTGTGGCTGTCGTCATGATCTTCTCCAGAGGCCTTCCTGTGCGCGCACCATAGCGCAAAATAAAAGATTTTTCGAGATATACGCACGCAGGATCCCCGCCGGGCCCCCCCGATCCTGAACCGGCGTTGACGTGATCTGCGGCGGCAGGCAAGCAATGCTGCGGTTCCTTTAAAAAAGTATCGCAAATCCCGTACCGCCGCTTTTCTTCCCTGCTGACCGGCAGGGGCACGCAGTCCGGGATCGATGCTGGCCCTGTTCTGCGTCATACGCAGAGATAAGCCGGCACGGATTCGCTACCTTTTTGAGATGATTGTCTTTTTATTTTTCAAAGGCAAAATAAATTGAAAACAACTTTCAATTCCGTTGACATCAATTTTCAATCATGGCATGTTGGCCTCAACAAAACACATTACCACAGGAGCCACCATGCCGAGATTGGAAAACCTTCCCCAGACCCGGATCTCTTTCCGCCGCAGTGCCAACAACCTGCACATCGCCACCGGCGAGGATCTGGATCTGGAATAGGCCCGTGCCATCCTGAACCTCATGCGCTGCCACAGCAACGACTGCAACAAATTCTTCATCGATGTGCGCCATGTGACCCGCATCCAGCCGGCGGCGGCCGCAGCCCTGCGTGGTGCGCCCCAGCCTTCCATCGCGCCGCAGCGCATCCACTACAAAGGCTCCCGCGGCTTCGAGCTGGCGACGAGCGGCAACAAGGTCCTCATTGTCCCTGAAAAGGCAAAGCATGTTTGCAAGGGCACCTGCCCCAACTGCCGCTGCAAGGACAAAAAGGCCCGCGCCAAGGCGCGGAATACGGTCCGGGCGGCCGTGGCGTCGGGGGGCGCCGCTGTTGCCTGATGGATGTGAACCTCAAACAGTAAGGAAGAAGGTCATGAAAAAAATTCTTACCCTCATGCTGGCTGCCGGCATGCTCCTGGGGGCCGCCAGCGGCGCCAAAGCCATCGATTTCAAAGCTTCCGGCGAATGGCTGGTGGGCTTTGGCCTTGGTGACGGCAGCCTTATCAAGGATGTGGACAACAAGAAGTACCGCCACCACGATACCTTCAATGCCGGCCAGCGCGTCCGCCTGCAGCTGGATGCCGTGGCCTCCGAATCCCTGTCCGGTACGGTGTTCTTCGAGATCGGCGACCAGATGTGGGGCAATGCCGAAGAAAGCGGCGCCGCCCTGGGTGCCGACGGCAAGGTGGTGAAGGTCAAGAACGCCTACATCGACTGGATGGTGCCCAATACCGACCTCAAGCTCCGCATGGGCCTGCAGGCCGTGGCCATGCCCAACGTGGCCGGCGGTTCCGCCATCATGGACGGTGACGCCGCCGCCGTGGTCGCCAGCTACCAGTTCAACGACAACGTGGGCCTGACCGCCCTCTGGATGCGTCCGCTGAACGACAACTACACCGGTGCCAATGCCGAAGGCGAACTTTACGGCAACGGCTACGAAAACTATCTGGACAACATGGACCTCTTCGCGCTCATGCTGCCCCTGAAGTTCGACGGTGTGGAACTGACCCCCTGGGCCATGTACGGCATGCAGGGCAAGAACGCCCGCTTCAATGAAGGCGGCGTGGATACCGCCGACGGCGCCCTGAGCGAGACCCTGCCCGGCTATTATCCCGGTATGAACGGCCTCGCCCTCGGCAAAACCGGCAAGGCCTACGGCTCCATGTTCTGGGCCGGTCTGCCCGTGGCCATCACGGCCTTCGATCCCCTGAACATCGAATTCGACATCAATTACGGCTACGTGGAAGCCATGGGCCGTTACGACGTGTTCAAGCGCGGTGTGGAATCTGTCCTGGGCAGCAGCAAGCGTGAAGGCTGGCTGGTCAAGGCCCTGGTGGAATACAAGATGGACTGGGGCACCCCCGGCATCTTCGGCTGGTACGCCTCCGGTGACGACGGCAACGTCAAGAACGGTTCCGAGCGCCTGCCCTCCATCGCCGGCGCGGGCAACTTCACGTCCTTCATGGGCGACGGCAACCTGGCCTGGGGCACCGGCTACAACTTCTACGACAACAATCTGACCTACGCCGGTACCTGGGGCGTGGGCCTGCAGATCGCGGACGTGAGCTTTGTGGAAGACCTCAAGCACACCTTCCGTGTGGCCTACTGGGGCGGCACCAACAGCCCCTCCATGGTCAAGTACATGGGTTCCGGCGTGGCCTGGGACGAAACCACCGCCGCCCAGGACGGTCCCTACCTGACCACCAACGACGGCCTGCTGGAATTCAACCTGGTCAACTCCTGGCAGATCTACGAGAACCTGGAAGCCAATCTCGAGCTCGGCTACATCGTCAACATGATGGACAAGGACACCTGGGACAAGAGCTATATCAGCGAACAGCGTAACTGGTCCAAGCAGGATGCCTGGAAAGCCCAGCTGATCTTCGCCTACACCTTCTAGCCCTCCCGGGGCGGGCCATCCGTCCCTCTCCCGCGCGTGCTTCTCCTTCCCGCGCGCACTCCGCCGCCGCTGTTTTTGCAGGAACAGCGGCGGCCTCCTTTTTCCGGCGGCTGCCGGCAGGCTCATCCGGCGCCGTGGGCACCGGATGCAAGATGCTCCTGCCTAGGGCAGACGGGCATACTCCTCTTCGCTGACAGGCTCCAGCCACTGGGAGCGGCAGCCCTCACCGGGGACTTCCACGGCCAGATGCACGAACCAGCTGTCCCTGGCCGCGCCGTGCCAGTGCTTGACCCCGGCGGGGATGTGGACCACGTCGCCCGCGTGCAGTTCGCGTGCGGGCTTGCCCCACTCCTGATACCAGCCGCGCCCGGAGGTGCAGAGCAGTATCTGCCCGCCGCCGCTGGCGGCCTCATGGATATGCCAGTTGTTGCGGCATCCCGGTTCGAAGGTCACGTTACCGATGACGACCCCTTCGGTGGAAAGCATGTTCAGGTAACTGTTGCCGACAAAGTAGCGGGCATAGGCCGTGTTGGCACCGCCCTGGGCGAAAGGCCCCCTGTTTTCCTGCATGGTCGTTTCCTTTTGTTGATCGTTATATGTCACGCCCGGCCGGTATCGCCGGAGGCGCGGCCACACTGCCGGGCAGCCGCGGACGGACTGCGCCGTGTACCGCTCCCCGTGCCTGTCCCGTCAGCAGGGCAAAGACAGAGCCTTCCTGAGGCTGGGGAAACACATCCCCTCCGGCGCTCTTGCACAGTCGTGCCGTCTGCCCGCGGACGCCACTGGCGGCGTCTTCTCTCCCTGCCGTCTTTTGGTTACACTGGACAGGCAGCCCGAACCGGAGGTCCTCATGGCATCCTCAGCCCTGTCCATCAAAGAAGATATCCTTGCCGCCCTGAAAGACATCCTGATGCGGCACCTCCCCGCCCCGGAGATCCGCCCCAGCCCCATCGACGGTCTGGTACTCGTCCGGCGAGAAGATCCCCCCGCATCTGACCGCTGTTTCGAAAAACCTCTGACAGCCATCATCGTCCAGGGGGGCAAGCGCTCGCTCATCGGCTCGCAGGAATTCGTCTTCCGGCGGGGCCAGTTCCTGGTCTCCGGCATCGACATGCCCAGCTCGTCTTCCTTTTTCGATACGGCTCCCGGACAGCCTTTCCTCTCCCTCTTCTTCTATCTGGACAGGCAGATCCTGACGGACCTCATGCTCAGGATGCGGCCTGCGGGCAAAACGCCGCAGGAAGACGGCCCCGGCGTCGCCGTGGCGGATGCCGAACCGGAATTCCTGGAAGCGGTGCTGCGCCTGGCCGAGCTGCTGGACAAGCCGGAGCAGATCGCCATCCGCGCCCCCATGATCCTGCAGGAGCTGCACTATCTGCTGCTGATCGGGCCCCTGGGCCATGTGCTGCGCGGACTCTATGCCCAGGGATCGCAGAACAGCCAGGTCTTGCAGGCCGTCTCCATCCTGCGCCGGGATCTGGGGGCCCCGGTACGCATGGAGAGCCTGGCACGGCAGGTGGGCATGTCCCTGTCCACGCTCCATCGTCATTTCAAGACCGTCACCGGCCTGAGCCCCCTGCAATACCTCAAACAGCTCAGACTGCACGAGGCCCAGCGCCTGATGCTCATGGAAGACATGCGCGCGGCCTCGGCGGCCCTTTCCGTAGGCTATGAGAGCGTGACCCAGTTCAGCAGGGAGTACAAACGCATGTTCGGCGAACCGCCCCACCGGGACATCCAGCGGAAACGCACGCTTGCGCCTCTGGGCGAAGCCGGGGCGGGCGGCCTTTAGGATACGTCCGCGTCATCCGCCTGCGGGCCGGCCCTGTTCCGCGCCGGTGCGGCCCGTCCTCGTAGGGCCGCGCCCTTCCTGACCTCAAGACCATCCCGTCATTCCCGCATGCCCCGGCAACAGGAACACAGCCGGGGCGCGCGGGGACACTATCGTCCTGCCCGGTGATCTAGGCCTCCGGCAGCACGCTGTTGACACAGGCAAGGGCGTTGAGCGTGCGGGGGAAGCCGATGCAGGGCAGCATCTGCAGCAGGGCATCCACCAGCAGCTGCTTGCCGTTGCCCACGGCGGCATTGCCCTGCACATGGGCCTTGACCTGGGCCTCACAGCCGCCCAGCGCGCTGATGATGCAGAAGGTCAGCAGCTCCCGCAGCGGCAGATCCAGCCCCGTGCGCGTATAGATGTCGCCGAAGCAGAACGCGGAAAGATGCCGGACGAGGATCTCCCGCTGTCCTTCAGGGGCCGAAGCGTGCATCTTGCTGATGGCATCCCCGAAAATACCGGTCTGTACGGCAAGGCCTTTTTCAAAGCGGTCTTCTTCGCTCACCGTGCCGCCTTCAGGCAGGGGCAGGGCGATACCGGCGGCCTCCAGGGCGGCATCCGCATGGCGCAGGGCCGCCTCCGTCCGCGGGAAGCCGATATAGGGCGCGCACTGGTACAGGGCCTCGCGGATCTCTTCGGGACGCACGCCCTGATGCAGGGCGGCCCGTGTCTCCTCCCCTATCCCCTCCGGCGTCTGGATGGCGGCCAAGACGACCAGGGTAATGAGGCGGCGCTGACGCGCATCCAGGCAGCCCTGTCCGGCGATCTCGCCATATTCCAGGCGCTCCCGGATAGCCGCCAGTTCGGGATCCGTCCCGGCCAGTGCCGGGGCCCCCGTCTTGCCCAATTCCTTCCTGTACGCTTCCGCTTTCTGCATCCTGTCCATGGTGTTCCCCACGATATCTTCAACGGTTGTGCCGGATGCCCCGGCATGAGAAAGACGGCCCGCTGCCGCATACCGGGGAACGCAACGTAAAGATGCCTCCTGCTCCCCGCCGACGCAGACCGGAAGGCTCCGCCCTTTTCCGGCAGATCCCGTCCGGGCAACGGACCTTTGTCCTGTGCTTACCGGGATACGCCGCCCCGGCTGCCGGGTACAGACCTGTTCCTGGCAAATAGTTGCCCAAAACTGTCGCGGGATGGCCCACGAAAAAGGGGACACCTTGCGGTGTCCCCTGCGTATGTTCGCTGAAAGGCTGCGCCACGGCAGCCGGGCGGGATGGGCTAGGCTTCTTCGGTATCGCGCACCACTTCGAGGATGCCGGACTGGCCGCGGATGGCCTCGATGACATCATAGAGCTGGGTGGCGTTGCACACTTCCACGGTCAGGCGCAGTTCTGCCCGGCCGTCCACCAGCGCCCGCGAAGACAGCGCCGTGATGTTGATGCCCTGCAAGGCCAGGAGCTGGGCGATGCCCGCCAGCACGCCGCTGCGGTTCTGGGCCAGGATGAAGATGCCGGCCTCGTAGGGCTTTTCCTCCTCGCCGTCCCAATGCACGGAGATGAGGCGCTCCGGCTCCATATTGGCCACATTGGGACAGTCCGCACGGTGGACGGTGACGCCCATGCCGCGGCTGATGTAACCGATGATGGGGTCCCCCGGCACCGGGTTGCAGCACTTGGCAAAACGCATGAGCACGCCGTCACAGCCGGAAATGCCCACGCCGTCGCTCTTGCGCTTGGCGGCTTCTTTGCTTTCCTTGATGGTGGGCGTGGCCGGTTCCGCGGCTGCGGCATTATCGGGATGCAGGACGGCATAGAGCTTGTTGAGCACACGGCGCGGCGTGATATGCGCATAGCCCACCGAAGCCACCAGCTCGTCCACGTTCTCGAAGTTCATCTCCTGCGCCACGATGGCCAGCTGGCCGTCCTTCAGGGCGCGCGCCACATTGAGGTTGACCTTGCGGCCTTCCTTTTCCAGCATGTCGCGGCCCAGGGCCAGGGCATGGGCGCGTTCCTCGGTACGCAGGTAGCGCTGGATGCGGCTGCGGGCGCGGGCCGTCTTGACGATCTTGAGCCAGTCGCGATTGGGGTTGCGCGAAGGATCGGTGATGATCTCCACGATGTCGCCGTTCTTGAGCGGCGTGCCCAGCGGCATGAGGCGGCCGTTGATCTTGGCCCCGGCGCAATGATGGCCCACCTTGCTGTGGATGTGGAAGGCGAAGTCCAGCGGCGTGGCGCCTTCGGGCAGTTCCTTCACATCACCGGCAGGGGTATAGACGTAGACCTCGTCCTTGAACAGGTCCAGCTTGAGCGAATGCATGAACTCGCGCGAGTCCGCTTCGTCGCCCTGGCGCTCGAAGATCTCGCGCAGCCAGGAGAACTGTTCCAGGTCTTTGGAGTTGACCCGGCCTTTTTCCTTGTACAACCAGTGCGCGGCCACACCGTGTTCGGCCTGCCGGTGCATCTCTTCGGTACGGATCTGGATCTCGATGCGCTCGCCCTCGGGCCCGATGACCGTGGTATGCAGGCTCTGGTAGCCGTTGGCCTTGGGCATGGAGATATAGTCCTTGAAGCGCCCGTGCACCGGCTTCCACTGCGAGTGCACCAGACCGAGCACCGCGTAACAGTCGCGGATGTCCTTGACCAGCACGCGGAAGGCCATGATGTCGTGCATCTCGTCCAGGGTCAGGGACTGGGACTGCATCTTTTTGTAGATACTGTACTTGTGCTTGATGCGCCCGTAGACCTGCCCTTCCAGACCGTTGGAAGCCAGCAGATCCTGGATGAGGGAGACCACCTTTTCGATGATCTGCTTTTCCACCACCTGATGCGCGTCCAGCCAGTGGTCGATCTGGTTGTAGATGTCCGGCCGCAGGTATTTGAAGCTCAGGTCCTCCAGCTGGCGCTTGAGCAGGTACAGGCCCAGACGGTTGGCCAGGGGCGCGTAGATGTCCATGGTCTCCTGGGCGATGCGGCGCTGCTTGTGGGGCTTCTGGAAATCAAGGGTGCTCATGTTGTGCAGGCGGTCGGCCAGTTTGACCATCAGCACGCGCATGTCGTGGCTCATGGCCAGGATCATCTTGCGGATGTTCTCGGCCTGCGCCTCTTCCTTGTTCTCGAAGACGATCATGCTGATCTTGGTGACACCGTCCACGATGTCGGCCACGTCTTCGCCGAACTTGTCGTCGATCTCTTCGATGGTGGTGCCGGTGTCTTCCACCGTATCGTGCAGCAGGCCCGCCGCCACCGTGGGCTCGTCAAAGCCCATGTCGGCCAGGGTATAGGCCACGGCCAGCGGATGGGACAGATAGGGCTCGCCCGAAAGGCGCGTCTGCCCCGCGTGAGCTGTGGCGGCGAACACATAGGCCTTCTGGATCAGCTCCAGATTGGCATCATGGTTGTTGGCCGCCACCTTGTCGAGAATTTCCTGAATACGAATCATAGCGTCCTGCCAGACGGTAAAAAGTTGACGATACCGGTTTTGTCCATGTTCGGCCAACTGTCCCGGCTTGTCAATGACGACGGCCCGGAAGGCAGGGACAGGCGGAGAAAGCTCCCCCGGCCCGGGGAGGGCCGATGCAGGCCTCCCGATTGTCCGCAAAGGAGCCGCGCTGCCGGGCCTCTCTCAGCCCTCCCGTGCTCTCCTTGTTGCCGCCGGGATCTCCGGGGCCTGTGAACAGCAGGAGGCCGCCCCCGAAGGAGCGGCCTCCCGACAAGCACCATGGTCTGTCCGTGCAGACCGGCATCAGTTAGTTGTCGTGATGCCAGCCCAGGAACATCTTGTAGGCCGGGTTGTCGGTCTCATCCACATGCGGGTAGCCCATGCGGTCGACGCGGGCCAGGAACTCCTCGAAGTCCTCGCGCCGCTCTTCGGGAACTTCCACCCCCAGCAGCACGCGGCCGAAGTCCGCCCCGTGGTAGCGGTACTGGAACAGGGTGAAGTTGTAGGTCACGCGCATGGCGTCCATGAAATTGAGCAGGGCGCCGGGCCGCTCGGGGAAGAAGAAGCGGATCAGGCGTTCGTTGTGCACCTGGGGCGCGTTGCCGCCCACCATATGGCGCAGGTGCAGCTTGGCCAGTTCGTTGTCCGTAAGGTCGCAGGCGCTGAAACCGGCAGCCCGCAGGTCTTCCAGCACGGAGGCCACCTCGTCGCTGTTCTTGATGTCGATGCCCACCAGCACATGGGCGTTGACCGGGTCGGCGAAGCGGGTGCACAGCTCGGTGATGTTGCGGCTGCTGATGGCCTGCACCAGCTGGCGGAAGCTGCCCGCCTTCTCGGGGATGGTCACACCCAGCAGGGCTTCGCGGTTGGCACCGAAGCGCGCCCGTTCCGCCACATGGCTCAGACGGTCGAAATTCATGTTGGCGCCGCTGACCACGGCCACCAGGGTGGTGTCGCGCAGGTTGCCCGCGCGGGCATAGGCACGCAGACCGGCCAGGGCCAGCGCACCGGCCGGTTCGGCCACCACGCGGGTATCTTCAAAGATATCCTTGATGGCGCCGCAGATGGCGTCCGTGTCCACGGTGATGATGTCGTCCAGCAGGTCGCGGCAAAGGGCGAAGGTCTCCTCGCCCACCAGCTTCACGGCCACGCCGTCGGCGAACAGGCCCACGTCCTTGAGCTCCACACGATGCCCGGCCATGATGGAACGGCGCATGGCGTCGGAGTCCACGGGTTCCACGCCGATGACGCGGATCTCGGGCCGCAGGTTCTTCACATAGGCGGCCACGCCGGCGGCAAGTCCGCCCCCGCCGATGGGCACGAAAATGGCGTGAATGGGGTCGGGATGCTGACGCAGGATCTCCATGCCGATGGTGCCCTGTCCGGCAATGACATCGGGATCGTCAAAAGGCGGGATGAACACGTAGCCGGTCTCCTTGATGAGATCCAGCGTATGCCGCCAGGCATCGCTGAAAGACTCACCGAACAGCACCACCTGTCCGCCCAGACGGCGCACGGCATCCACCTTGATGGCGGGCGTGGTCACGGGCATGACGATGACGGCTTCGCATCCCAGACGGCGGGCGGCCAGGGCCACCCCCTGGGCATGGTTGCCGGCCGAGGCGGCGATGACGCCGCGGCGCAGCTCTTCGGGAGAAAGACGGGCCATCTTGTTGTAGGCGCCGCGCAGCTTGAAGGAAAATACAGGCTGCAGGTCGTCCCGCTTGAGCAGCACGCGGTTGCCCAGGCGGCGGGAAAGGCTCACGGCCTCATCCAGCGGGGTCTCGACGGCCACGTCGTAGACCCGGCTCAACAACACCTTGTTCAGGTACTCGCTATGATTCGACATGGAAAACATCCCTTGTAAAAACGGTGCGCCTGCTCACGCCAGAGGCAGGCGGAATCTTTGGAGCATATACCCATTACACACGCCCCACAAGGGGCCGGGGAGCCGCCTTTCCGCAGGACAACGGCTTTTCCCGGCCACGGATGCCCCTGCGGCCTCCCCTATCCCTGCAACGCGCTCCCGTCCCGCAGACGCTGCGGCCCTTTCCTCTGGCCCGTCACGTCCTCCTGCATATGAGACGGCAGCAGACATGCCCCGGCCCGAGCCGCCCTCTCTCCCGCGGGCCGCCACCCGACGGAACCAGCCGCACATGGGTCTTCCTGCCATAAAAAAAGACCGCCATCCCACGGACGACGGTTTTTTTACCCAAACGGTCTTTTCCTGCCCCGTCAAGAGCAGTCCTCCTGCGCCTGCGATCGCTGTCCCGCCCCAGCAGGAAGCGGTACGGAAGCAGTCTATTTTTTCAGGGCCAGCGAATCCACGATGGCCTGGGCCTGGGCATCATCCACCTTCCCGGCCAGCAGGACGAGCACATGCCGGTCAGCTCCCAGAGCCAGCACGCCCCGCATGGGGATGTTCCCCGCATGGCCCTGCATCTCGTAGACATCATCGGCCCGGGGCCGGACATCCGGCGCACCCAGCATCTTGCGGTACTCCTCCACGATGTCGGCGCGGCTGCGCGTACCGTTGAGGCCCGTCACCAAGCTCACCATGATGCCGGCATCCGGGGAAAGCATGGTCACGGAGCCCTTGTCCTGGGCCTCGATGGTCCAGCCCTCGGGGATGTCCACCGTGAAAAAACTGTCCGCCCCCAGGGGAGAAGCCAGGACGGGCGCGGCCCCCCAGAGGAAACAGCACAGCAAGATAGCGCAGCATTTCATGCTTGATCTATTACCTGTTTTTAAGATGACAGACAAAGCCCGCTCAAGCTCCGTCCGCGTTCTCCCCTTCATACAGCTTCTGGCGGCAGGATCAGTGCCGCATGCCGAATTCCTTGCACACGGCGATGATGAACGCCAGCATGAAGGAAAAGACAGCCATGGCACCAAAAACGATGGCAAGAATGCTCAGATTGTCCACGAAGGGCGATGCCATATCCCCGTAACCGGCACTGGACCATGCAGAAAAACAATAGCCATAGCTGGATACGAAGAGCACCAGAAAGGCCAGCGCCACGAAAGCCAGCCTGTCACGGGAGGCCAGGCGCGCCAGCAGGCTGACGCCGCGACCCGGCAGATGCGTACCGGCCAGCCCGGCCGCCACGACCCCCAGCCCCATGACCTGCATGCCCAGCATGAGCAGCATGGCAAAGGTCACGAAACTTTTGTTGGCAAAGGTCACACTGCCCACGGACAGCGGACCGGAGAGCAGGAGCAGCACGCCCAGCAGGCCCACGCCCATCAGGGCCAGCGCCGGATACATGTACAGCCAGTGCGGCGCATAGGTCAGCAAAAAGCACAGGTGGCGCCAGCCATCGCGCCAGGTACGCAGATGCGGCGGACGGCTGCGGCCATCCTTGGCCAGCGTGGTGGGGACCTCGGCCATGCTGAGGCCATACAGAGAAGCCTTGACCACCATCTCGGAGGCGAACTCCATGCCGGTGGTTTTCAGACCGCAGCGCCGGATAGCCTCAGTGTTGAACCCACGCAGACCGCAATGGAAATCGCCGATGCTGATACGGAAGAACAGACGGCCGATCCAGCTCAGGACCGGATTGCCCAGATACCGATGGAGCGGCGGCATGGCCCCGGGAGCGATCCCCCCCTTGAAGCGGTTGCCCATGACCAGATCCACGCCCTGGCGCAATTTGTCCACAAAGACCTGCAGGCTGGAAAAATCGTAGCTGTCATCGGCATCGCCCATGATGGTATACTTGCCGCGCGCAGCAGCGATACCACCCAGCAGGGCAGCGCCATATCCTTTCTGCGCCACATCCACCACCCGGGCGCCCAGACTGCGGGCTATCTCCTGGGATCCGTCCGTGCTGCCGTTGTCCGCTATCAGCACTTCACCGTCGACGCCGGAACGCTCCAGATAGGCCTTGGCCTTCATGATGCAGGTGGCCAGCGTCTCGGATTCGTTCAGACAGGGCATCAGGATAGTCAGTTCACAGGTATCTTCCATAGCTTTTCCCCTTGATCGGGACACGGCCGTGCCGCATCCCTCTCTCATCACCGGACAAGCTCTGCCGGCAACACGATCTTTTCAGGCAGCTCCCGTTCCCCTTCACGCCAGGCATCAAGACGCAGGAGGAGCGGGAACTCCTCACCCTCACACAACCCCAGCTCCTTGCCGTAGCGCGCCACGAAGTCGGCAGGGACACGCCACAGGAGCAGATAATCAACCTCCTGCCGCCGGGCAGTGGCCCGCAGATCGGCAGGCAGCCTGCCGCCGAGCAACTGTTCCTCCAGGGAATCCACAGGATTGAATTCCAGCCTGTCGCCCACGCGGTCAGCGCTGCGTTCCGGCATTACCAGATAACGGCAGATCATGCCATATTCATAGGAGGCCTTTCCGGCCACGAGCCACCAGGAGGATCCTTCCGGCGTGGACTGCTGCAGGATCCGGGCGGCCTGTTCCATCTCTGCCAGATGTCCGGGGACATCCGCAGGACGTTGCAGCGAAAAGCACGCGACCACGACCATAAGCACCACGCTGAAAAAGCGTACGAGCCTGGCCTGCCACAGACGTCCCTGCTTTTCAGCCCGCAGCAGGAAGAGCAAGGCCGTCCCGACCAGCAGGGGGCCCATGGCAACAGCGGCATAACGTTCATAACTGGCTGCGGAAGCCAGCTCCCGTGCATCCATATAGGCCATGGTCGCATACGCATGGGCCGCCACCCAGGCCAGGAAACCTGCCACCAGCAAAAGCGCGGCAAGGCCCCTGCCCTTCGGCAACAGCCGGGGATCCTTGCGCAGCAGGTACCAGCTCCCGCCACAGGCCAGGAGCAGCAGCACGGCTGAACCGGTCACGAAGGTCAGCAGCCCTATGGCCGGGATACTGACGAGAGGCCGCATCAAAAACGCCCAGGCATACACGGGTATGGCATCCAGAACGGTCTCCAGCCCCCAGGCATTGGCCATGGCAGAAAAATCTGCCCCGGCCGCCCCTGTGATGCAGATGGCACGGTAGACCTTCCACAGCCCCCAGCACAGGACAGCCGGCCAGACCACACTGACGAGCGACCATATCACACGGCGGAACCTTTGTCCGGCAACATCAAACCACTGTCGCAGCGCAAAGGCGCCCAGAACGCACAGGACGAGCAGGATCCCGGTAGGTTTGCACAGGATGAGCACAGCGCAGCCCCCCTGCAGGAGCAGACGCAGCAGCCGTTCCCGGCAGGAAGAGAAGATCACCAGCAGGGCCAGTGCCGTATAGAGGGCCGTCTGCAGGCTTTCCCCATAGCCGAAGACATAGGAACCATAGTCGACATGGGCTCCCAGAGAGCGCAGCAGACCGAACGTCAGCAAAGCACAGAAACAGACCGGCCAGAAGGCAAGGCCCCGCTCCCGGGCCAGATGGATGACGACACCGGTGGCGGAAAGCAGAACAGCGGCTTCGCCTAGGGCTATGGCTGGCTCCGAGAAGGTCCCCATGGGCTGGAGCAGGGCCTGCAGGATGGTGACCATGGGCGGATAGAGCAGCACCGAGTCATTCCGGGGCAGGACGGAGCCCCAGGCCCAGAGGCTGTTTTCCAGCACCAGATGTTTGACGAAACCGCCCCAGAAGAATTCATCCCAATAGACGAGCCTGGCCCCGGCATAATGCCAGGCAAACAGGAACAGCAGGCCCGCGAAGAGCAAGGAGGGAGCGGCCGTCCACATGTAGCGCCGCCGCGGGGCCCCCGCGGTGAACAACGAAAGGCAGACAGGCAGCAGGGAAAGGAAGGAGAGGACAGCCACAGCCAGGCGGACTTCATGATACACGCCCCCCATGGCCGCGAGGACCTGCAGCAGGGCTGTCACGCAGACGGCCAGGAAGGGTGCGCACCAGGGCGCGGCCAGACGCCAGGCCAGAAAAATGCTCAGACAGGTCAGTGAGCCGACAAAAAACAAGATCTCCTCCTTGATGGCTTGCCATGTGGCACCATGCAGACACCTGCCCCCCCCGTACCGGATGAGTACGCCGGGGAACGGTTGCCGGGCAAGGACGCAGTATCGCGGCAACGGATGCCCCGGTCTCTACAGCCGGTAGATCGGGTTGACGCCCCAAACAGACGACTGGGACTGCCGTCCGGAGCCTTGTGCCAGGCAGACCAATCCCCTGCTCGCCATCCTGCGCTTCTTTCCTCCCGTGGAAGGACATGCTGAGCCTATCCTTCCCCAGACTTGCGGGCAAGCCCATTCTCGTCCTTTGGCTTTGCCTTGCGCACCAGCATCCTGCCTGTACTCACAGGCATGTCGACCCTGCCTGCCCTTGTGTCCGTGGCAGGATGGACAGGGATCCCTCCTGTTTCGGGGAAGAAAGGCTTCTCCGTAAAGCGGCAGACCGTGCAGCATACGAACCGCCTCAGGAACAAAAACAGGGAGGAGCCTCAGCCCCTCCCTGTCCGTACAGTCTCGTTTTGTGCCGGCACATCCGTCCGGCCTGCCCTGTTTGCTATCCCTGAGTAGCGCGAGTCTGGGCACGACTCTGGAATTTTTCCCTGTCCACCACCACGCGCTCGTGGGTGCCCTCTCCGATGGGGCCTGCTTCGTCATAGGCCGTCACCGCAAAGGTCAGGCCGCGCCCGTTGGCCGAGACCGCCGTCAGCTTCGCCTCAAAGCGCACCTTCATGCCGCAGGGGGTCGGCGCCATGTGGCTGATGTCCACACGGGTGCCCACGCTGGTCATGCCTTCGGGCAGGCAGGGACGCACAGCTTCCATGGCGGCCCGTTCCATGCCCATGATCATCATGGGCGTGGCCAGCACCCGGACCTCGCCGCTGCCCACCTGCGCGGCCAGCAGCCCTTCTTCCACCGTCGTTTCCCATTGCCCTGTCATCCCGGCTTTCGGCATGATCTCCATAATGTCCCTCCCTGTTGCGGATACGGCTGTCTTCTGTTCCTGAACAGGATCGGCCTTTCTGTCAAGCCGGATGCCCCTGTGCTCCGACAGCCAGTGGTACCAGGCAGCCACATCGCCGCGCAGACGGTCATCGAGGCGGGCCAGCGCCGCCTCCCGCAGATCCTGCGGCACACCGCCGTAAAAAGCCTCGGCTATGCTCCCGGCGATGGCGGCCTGCGTGTCGCTGTCGCCGCCCAGCCAGACGGCATTGCGTACGGCCTCCTCGAAGGAACGGCTTTCCAGAAAGGCGATGATGGCTTCGGGGACGGACTCCTGACAGCTCTCCTTGTGACGGTACGCGGGCCTGATCTCGGCCAGGCTGCGGGCCAGATCATACCCGTAGCGGGAAGAGACATAGTCACGGATGGCATCCCGCCCGGCACCGTCCCGGGCCAGGAAGATGGCTGCGGCCGTGGCGCAGGCCCCCTTGATGCCTTCGGGATGGTCATGCGTCACGGAGGCGCTCAGGGCCGCATAACGTTCCGTTTCTTCCAGACTGTCACAGGCCCAGCCCACGGGCGAGACACGCATGGCCGAACCGTTGCCGAAACTGTTGTACGGCTCGCGGCTGCCTGTGACGATCCAGCGGAAAAAACGCTGACCGTAGCCCGCCCGGCTGTAGGCACGGCCATATTCGTGCATGGCGTCGATGAAGGCCTCCCGGCAGGCCTGTTCCTGCCCGTAGGCCTGCATCAGCCCCCGGGCCACGGCCACGGTCATCACCGTATCGTCCGTGAAACGGGAACAGGGAGAAAACAAAGGAAAGGCCTCCGCAGCCCCCTGCCACGGATGGAATTCGTAAGGACTGCCCACCATGTCACCGATGATGGCTCCCAGCATGATCGATCTCCTTGATACACGGCGCCTCATGGAAACGTCCTGCCCGTTCTTCTCCAGCAGGGAGGCTGCATCCCCGGGATGGCGCACTTCAAAGAAAAAAGGCTGGACGTGGCCGCAGAGGCCAGCCTCCAGCCCTGGACAGCCTGTCCGGGAACAAAGATAGCGCCAAGGCAGAGCGTTTGCCACCATCACGACGGCGCACCTCACGGCACCTCTCGTTCCCGGATGCGGCATTGTTCACCGACGGCCCCGCAAGCCGGAGCCCCGGTAAACGCTAGATATTTCTGTACTTCCCCTTGCGGCAGACATGGCAACGGCCATTGGGCACAGCCGGTTTGCCGTACCAAAGGGGCTCTTGGTGGTACCGCAGGCACCGCGCTGGCCTCCGGCGCTCACCGTATGGCCGTTGCAGAGGAAAGCCCCGAACATATCCACGCTTTCCACCAGGGCCTGCCGCGTGTGTCCCTGCCGGTCACGACAGCAGGCGCAGGACGGCGTGTCATGCGCCAAGGTAAACGGGGAATAGTCTGAACCGGAATATCGTTTCGTTGGCGTGCTGACCGGGCATTTTCCCGGCCAGATCTGGCGTCATGACCATGCGCAAAAGATGGATCATTTGCCGTCCTGCCGGGATACCTCACAGAAAGGCCCGGCAGGAAGATGTCGCATGGGCACAAAAAAAGCCCTCACGGAGATTTCCGTAAGGGCTTATTTTTTATGGAGCCAGCTAAGAGACTTGAACTCTTGGCCTGCTGATTACGAATCAGCTGCTCTACCAACTGAGCTAAGCTGGCGGACGGCTTGTTGTGTCAAAATATGGCCGGACTGTCAAGCGGAAATATGCCCGGCCCCGGGATCAGTCCGCAGTCCTCTCCAGATACAGGGGGATGACGTGCAGGCTGCGGCTGACTTCTTCGGTATGGCCCAGCCACCAGCGGACCTTGTCGCCGGGCCAGCCCAGTTTTTCCGCCACGGCACGGGCCACGCCCGCCACATTGAGGATGGGATGGCGCTGGAAGACCTGCGGCAGTCCGTAGGTCAGATTGCAGGCAAGACATTTTCCGGGACGCTGATGCAGCTCAAAGGCCAGTTCCGCCTTCCCTTCTCCTTCGGAGCGGCAGACCAGAACGATGTCATAAGCGCCTTCCTCAGCGCCGCCGAACAGTGCGTCGAAAAAAGCCTCAGTGCGTTCCGGAGGGAACACACTTTCAAGAAAGGCCTTATCAAGAACCTTGCTCATATTGCCTCCAGCCCGACAACGGGCAAGAAAATTTCAAAAGCTAAAGATAGCGTTTTTTTTCATAAAAGACAAATCCGCCCGTCAGCAGGGCAGGCACAGGGGCCGCAGCCAGTCCGGCACACAGGGCAGGTCCCGCAGGCAGACGTCCTGCCGGGGCAGGTGCTCCAGCCGGAAATCCGCCAGCAGCTCGGCTGCCGCCAGCGGTCGCATGTCCGGGCGCAGGCCTGCCAGACGGGCCAGCACGCCCA
>ERZ857801.1637-NODE-1637-length-22504-cov-12.173371_pt1 | contig 22504 bp, 17 predicted proteins | sample MGYA00519762_ERZ857801 | MGnify/ENA primary metagenome ERZ857801 (study PRJEB31778, sample SAMEA3449368) | human gut metagenome | biome: human gut; feature: human-associated habitat; material: faeces | place: United Kingdom | collected 2010/2012 ...
GCCGAAAGGTTTTACCGAACCGCACGCAATTCCGTTTTGATCCCATCCGACTTTTTCGTATCTTTGTGAGCTATTTTGTTCCGAAACAATGAAAACGACCCCGATATTCCTGTTTTCCATCCTGCTGCTGGGCGCATGCGGCGGTCCGGCGGCGCGCGCCAAACGCCCCGGCGCAAAGGCGCAGGCCGCGGCGGCCGTGCAGGCCGAGCCGAAAACGTACACCTACCGCATCGCGGCGACCTACCCCCACTCGACCGGCGCCTACACCCAGGGGCTGCAATACGTCGACGGGACGATGTGGGAAGGTACGGGCCAGCACGGCGAATCGGTCGTTCGGAAGACCGATCTCGCGACGGGGAAAACCGAGGTCATGGCGCGCCTGCCCCGTTCGGAGTTCGGCGAAGGAATCACCCTGCTCGGCGGGAAGCTCTACCAGCTGACCTGGCAGTCCAACACCGCGCACGTATATTCGCTGGAGAACGGGAAACTGCAAAAGATCCGCGACTTCCGCTATCCGGGTGAAGGCTGGGGCCTCACGACCGACGGCGAGAAGCTCTACATGTCGGACGGCACGGCCACGATCCACACGGTCGATCCCGCGACGTTCCGCCGCGAAAAGCGCGTGACGGTGACCTACAAGGGCGCGCCGGTCGAATACCTCAACGAACTGGAGTGGATCGGCGACAAAATATGGGCCAACGTCTACACCACCGACCAGATCGTCGTCATCGACCCCGCGACGGGCGTCGTCGAGGGCGTCGTCGACCTCGCGGGGCTGCTGCCCGAAACGGAAATGACCGCGACGACCGACGTGCTGAACGGCATCGCCTATGACGCCGAGGGGGACCGCATCTTCGTGACGGGCAAAAACTGGCCGAAACTCTACGAAATAGAAATTACCGAAAAATAAATGACGACAACGCTATACGACCAACTGGAGCGCCGCATCCTGCTGCTCGACGGAGGCTTCGGCACGATGGTGCAGGGCTACGGACTGCAGGAGGAGGACTACCGCGGCCGGCGGTTCGCCGGCTGGCCGGTGCAGCTCAAGGGCTGCAACGACCTGCTCGCGCTGACCCGCCCGGACGTGGTGCGCGAGATTCACGAAAAATACCTGCGGGCGGGAGCCGACATCATCGAAACCGACTCGTTCAACGCCAACGCCGTGTCGCTGGCCGACTACCGGCTCGAAGAGTGCGCTTACGAGATTTCGAAGGCCGCAGCCGGAATCGCACGCAGCGCGGCCGACGAGTTCACGGCCCGCAACCCGCAGAAGCCGCGTTTCGTGGCGGGATCGGTGGGTCCCACGAACCGCACGGCCTCGATGTCGGCCGACGTACAGAATCCCGCGGCCCGCGAGGTGACCTTCGCACAACTGGTCGCAGCGTATACGGATCAGGTGCGGGGACTGGTGGACGGCGGGGCGGACATCCTGCTGGTGGAGACCGTTTTCGACACGCTCAACGCCAAGGCGGCCCTCTGGGCCATCGACACGCTCTGCGAGCGGCTGGGCCGCGCGATCCCCGTGATGGTCTCCGGAACGCTCGCCGACGCCAGCGGCCGCACCCTCTCGGGGCAGACCGTCGAGGCCTTCGCCGTCTCGGTGTCGCATGCGAACCTGCTGTCGGTCGGACTGAATTGCGCCTACGGGGCCAAGCAGCTGCTGCCCTACCTCGAACGGCTGGCGGCAGTGGCCGGAACGCGCATCTCGGCGCACCCGAACGCAGGGCTTCCCAACGTGATGGGCGGTTACGACGAGACGCCCGAAATGTTCGCCGGGGATGTCGGCGAGTATATGCGTCGCGGACTGGTGAACATCGTGGGCGGCTGCTGCGGCACGACGCCCGCCCACATATTCGAATTGTCGAAAATATCCGGAGACTACGCCCCGCGGCCCGTTCCCGCGCCGAAACACATCACGACCTTGAGCGGTCTGGAGCCGCTGCGGATCGTCCCCGAAGCCAACTTCATCAACGTCGGCGAACGCACGAACGTCGCCGGATCGGCCCGTTTCGCAAGGCTGATCCGCGAAGCCAACTACGAAGAGGCGCTCTCGGTGGCCCGCGCACAGGTCGACGCCGGGGCGCAGATCGTCGACGTCTGCATGGACGACGGGCTGATCGACGGTCCGGCGGCGATGCGCACGTTCCTCAACCTGATGGCCTCGGAGCCGGAGATCGCCCGCGTGCCGGTGATGATCGACTCGTCGAAATGGGAGGTACTTCAAGCGGGACTTGAAGTGACGCAGGGTAAGTCGGTGGTCAACTCCATCTCGCTCAAGGAGGGCGAAGCGGAATTCCTGCGCCGGGCCGCGGAGATCCACCGCTTCGGCGCTTCGGCCGTGGTGATGCTCTTCGACGAGCGGGGCCAGGCCGACACCTTCGAACGTAAAGCAGAGGTTGCGGAGAGAGCCTACAAGCTATTGACGGACAACGGATTTCCGCCCGAAGACATCATTTTCGACCCCAACGTGCTGGCCGTCGCAACGGGCATTGCGGAGCACGACGGCTACGCCAAGGCGTTCATCGACGCGACGCGCTGGATCAAGGAGCACCTTCCCCATGCGAAGGTCTCGGGCGGCGTGTCGAACCTTTCGTTCGCCTTCCGCGGCAACAACACGGTGCGCGAGGCGATGCACTCGGCGTTCCTCTACCACGCCATCCGGGCCGGAATGGACATGGGCATCGTCAACCCGCAGATGCTCAAAGTGTACAGCCAGATCGAACCCGAACTGCTCTGCCGCGTCGAGGACGTGATCCTCTGCCGCCGGGCCAACGCCGCGGAGCGGCTCGCGGAGTATGCCCACGGGGTGCAGCAGACGGCCCAGGCGCAGCCGCAGGCCCCCGACGCATGGCGTGCGGGGACGCTCGGAGAGCGTATCGCCCATGCGATGCTCAAGGGCGTGGCCGACTACGTGGAGCAGGATGCGCTGGAGGGTTACGAGGCGCTGGGAAGCCCGATGGCCGTGATCGACACGCTGCTGATGCCTGCCATGGAGCAGGTCGGCACGCTGTTCGGCGAGGGCAAGATGTTCCTGCCGCAAGTGGTGAAGACCGCCCGCGTGATGAAACGCGCGGTGGCGGCGCTGACGCCCTATATCGAACAGGGGTCGGCCGCGAATGCGCATAATTCGGGGAAAGTGCTGATCGCCACCGTGAAAGGCGACGTGCACGACATCGGCAAGAACATCGTGGCGGTCGTGATGGCCTGCAACGGTTACGAAATCCGGGACCTGGGCGTGATGGTCGAGCCGGAACGCATCGTCGAGGAGGCGGTGGCGTGGGGCGCGCAGTGCATCTGCCTGAGCGGGCTGATCACCCCGTCGCTCGACGAAATGGCCCGCGTCTGCGAGGAGCTGGAACGGCGGGGGCTGCGCATTCCGGTCATCATCGGCGGCGCGACGACCTCGGACCTCCACACGGCGGTGAAGATCGCCCCGGTTTATTCGGGCGTGGCGGTCCACTCCGCGAACGCCAGCCGCAACAGCCAGATACTGGCGCAGCTGCTCGGTCCCGACGGCCAGCTGTACGCCGACAAGGTCCGCGCCGACCAGCAGGCGCTGCGCAGCGACTACCTGCGCGCCGAACGCACCCGGAACCTGATTCCGATCGTCGAGGTCCGCAAGACCCGCAAAGGCGCCGCCCCGCACCTGCCCGTCGAGCCGCTGCACCCCGGCCGCATGGTCTTCCCCGACTTCGACGTGGCCGACGCCGAACCGTACATCGACTGGAGTTTCTTCTTCGCGGCGTGGGGACTCAAGGGGCGTTACCCCGAGATTCTCGACCATCCCGAAAAGGGCGCCGAGGCGCGCAAGGTCTTCGCCGACGCCCAGGCCCTGCTGGCCCGCATCCGCGACGAGCGGCTGCTGACGCTGCAAGGGGTAGCGGGCATCTTCCCGGCACGCTCCGAGGGCGACGACATTCTGGTGACGGACGCGAAAGGGCGCGAAAAACGCCTCCCGATGCTGCGCAACCAGACGCGCGGCGAGGAGAACCTGTCGCTGGCGGACTTCATCGCACCGGACGGCGACTGGATCGGCTGTTTCGCCCTGACGGCCGGCATCGGGCTGAAGGAGCTGGCGGAAAAGTTCCGCGCCGGGGGCGACGACTATTCGGCCATCATGGCCAAACTGCTGGCCGACCGCCTCACGGAAGCCTTCGCCGAGGCCGTGCACGCCTTCATGCGGCGCGAGATGTGGGGCTACGAAACGGGCACGCCGCCCACCCCCGAGCAGGCAGTCCGCGGCCAGTACCGCGGCCGCCGCATGGCCTTCGGCTACCCGGCCTCGCCCGACCATTCGCTCAAACGCGAGGTCTTCGACCTGCTCGCGGTCGAGGTGACGACCGGAATGCGGCTGACCGAAAACTGGATGATCGACCCCGGGGAGGCGCTGTGCGGACTGATGTTCTCCGACGCCGACTACTTTTCGGTCGGGACCATCGGCGCCGAACAGCTGCTCGACTACGCACGCCGCCGCGGAATGGAGGCCGAAACCGTAAAAAAGATTATACCGAACAACGTATGAACGTCGTAGAGATCATCAACGAAGCGATCGCCTCCGGGCGCACCCGCTTCGCGTTCGAACTGCTCCCGCCGCTCAAGGGCGACGGCATGCAGAAGATATTCGCCGCCGTGGAGCCGCTGATGGCCCTCGACCCGGCTTACGTCAACATCACCTTCCACCGCGAGGGAATCAAGGAGACCGAGCGCGAGGACGGCAGCGTCGAATGGCACGTCGTGCGCCGCCGCCCCGGGACGGTGGGCATCTCGGCGGCCATCCAGAACCGCTACGGCGTGGAGGTGGTCCCGCATCTGATCTGCGGCGGACTGTCGAAATACGACATCGAGGACACGCTGATCGACATGGACTTCCTGGGCCTGCACAACGTGCTGGCGCTGCGCGGAGACAAGTCGCAGAACGAAAAGCGTTTCATGCCCCATCCGCAGGGCCACGCCCACGCCGTGGACCTCGTGCGGCAGATCGCCGACATGAACCGCGGAAAATTCATCGACGGCGAGGTCGAGGAGTGCCACCACTCGAAATTCTCGATCGGCGTGGCGGGCTATCCCGAGGTGCACGCCGAGGCGCGCGACATCACCTCGGACATCGCCCGCCTGCGCGACAAGGTCGACGCCGGGGCGGAATATGTCATCACGCAGATGTTCTTCGACAATGCCAAATACTTCGACTTCGTGCGCCGCTGCCGCGAAGCGGGGATCACCGTGCCGATCATCCCCGGCATCAAGCCCCTCTCGACGCTGCGCCACCTGGAAATACTGCCCGAAACGTTCGGCGTGAAGCTGCCCGAGGAACTCGTGCGCGAAGTCAAGGCGCATCCCGACGGCGTGCGCGAAGTGGGAACCGAGTGGGCCATCGCCCAAAGCCGCGAACTGATGGCCGCAGGCGTGCCCGTGCTGCACTACTACACGATGAGCCGCACGACGAACATACAGAAAATCGTCAAGGCGGTTTTCTGACCCAAACCGATAAAACAGAGAATCAATGGAACCTGTCGAATTCCGCCGCCGCCTGCATGCGCACCCCGAACTGTCGTTCAAGGAACACGACACGGCGGCGTTCATCGAACAGCAGCTCGACGAACTGGGCATCGAACACCGCCGGATCGCATCGACGGGCGTCGTGGCCCGCATCAAGGGCCGCAAGACCCCCGAAGGCGACCGGCGCGCCGCGGTGCTGCGCGCCGACATCGACGCCCTGCCCGTCACGGAGCGGAACGACTGCGAGTGGAGATCGCAGAACGAGGGCGTGATGCACGCCTGCGGCCACGACATGCACGCCGCGGTGCTGTTCGGCGTGCTGAAAACCTTCGCCGAGGCGCCCGATTTCCGGGGCACGCTCTTCGGGCTGTTCCAGCCGGGCGAGGAGTGCAACCCGGGCGGAGCCTCGCTGGTGCTGGCCGAAAAGCCGTTCGAGGGCTACGACGTGCGGGCCGTCGTCGGCGAACACGTCGAACCGCAGCTGGAAGTCGGGACCCTCGGATTCCGGGCCGGAAAGTACATGGCGGCAAGCGACGAACTGCGCTTCCGCGTCCGCGGCACGGGCGGGCACGGCGCCATGCGCAAGCAGCTCAAGGACCCCGTGGCGGCCGGCGCCGAACTGCTGACGCGCCTCATCGCGCTCAACGGCGAGGAGTGCGTGCTCTCGATCGGCCGCGTGGAGGCCGGGGGCGCGACGAACATCGTGCCCGACGAGATCTACATGGAGGGAACGTTGCGCACGTTCGACGAACGCGAGCGCGGCATCATCCACCGCCGCATCGAGATCATCGCCGCGGACATCGACGCCCGGCACGGCGTGAAGACCGAAGTGACGATCGGCCGCGGCTATCCGTGCGTCGTCAACGACGAGATCCTCGTGAAGCAGGCCACGGCCCTGGCCAAAGCCGAGAAGCTGAAGGTCGAGATGCTGCCCCTGCGCACCACGGCCGAGGATTTCGGGTTCTACTGCAAGCAATACCCGTCGCTGTTCTACCGGCTGGGCGTGGGCGCCGCGGCCGGACGCCCGCACACGGCGACATTCTTCCCCGACGAAGCGGCTATCGGCGTAGGCATCGCCTACATGCGGAAACTGGCCCTGCAACTCCTGGAAAAATAACGCCCGGTTCCGCAAAACGCACACAGGCCGGCCGCGACAGCGGCAAAACGGGCACAACGGAAATCCGACGGAGGACCGAAGCCCTGCAAATTTTTAAGAAATGATGAAAAAACAGAAACAACGCTCCGAAAACGGAGCACGGAAGACGGACCGCACCTCGATCATATTGAGCATGTTCCGGGAATTCCCCAACAATAAGTTCTCGCTGAAGCACCTGGCTTCGGCTTCCGGAGGCGCCACGAAAGAGGGCCGCCGCGAAACGTTAGAAATCCTCGGACGCCTCTTCGAAGAGGGAGTCGTCGAGGAGTGCGCACGCGAAAAATACCGTCTGATGCAGACCCACCTGCCCCACTACGAGGGCGTGGCCGACATGGCCCCCTCGGGTTCGGTCTATGTGAAGGTCGAAGGGCAGGAGAGCGACATCTTCGTCAACCAGCGCAATGCCGCGAACGCCCTGAACGGCGACCGCGTCGAGGTCGTGGTGATGCACCGCGGCCGCAACGGACAGCTGGAGGGCGAGATCACGCGGATCATCGAACGCAACCGCAAGCCCTACGTGGGCGTGGCCGAAGTCGGGGCGCACCAGATTTTCGTACGGGCCGACTCGCGCCGCATGCCGATGGACATTTATCTCTCGAAGCGCACCTATCCCGACGTGCGCGACGGCGAGAAGGTCGTGGTGCGCATCGCCGACTGGCTCCCGGGCAGCAAAAGCCCCGTGGGCGAACTGGTCGAGCGGCTGGGCATGGCGGGCAACAACGACACGGAGATGCACTCGATCCTGGCGGAATACGAGCTTCCCTACCGCTTCGAACCCGAAATCGAGGAGGCCGCCCAGGCCATCGACGCCCGCGTCACGGCCAAAGAGATCGCCCAGCGGCGCGACTTCCGGGGTGTCACGACCTTCACGGTCGATCCCGCGGACGCCAAGGACTTCGACGACGCGCTGTCGGTGCGCAAAATAAAGGACGGCGTCTGGGAAGTGGGCGTGCACATCGCCGACGTGACCCATTACGTGCGGCCCCACTCGGTGATCGACGACGAGGCCGTGGAGCGCGGCACGTCGGTCTATCTGGTGGACCGCACCGTGCCGATGCTTCCCGAACGGCTTTCGAACGAGCTGTGTTCGCTGCGACCCCACGAGACAAGCCTCTGCTTCTCGGCGGTGTTCACGCTCAACGAAAACCTCGACATCCTCGAAGAGTGGTTCGGACGCACGGTGATCCACTCCGACCGCCGTTTCACCTACGCCGAGGCGCAGGAGATCATCGAAACGGGACGCGGCGACTACGCCGAGGAGGTGCTGACGCTCAACCGGCTGGCGCAGGCGCTGCGCAAGGAGCGCTTCAAGAACGGCGCGATCTCGTTCGACCGCGAGGAGGTGAAATTCCGCCTCGACGAGAACGGCAAACCGTTAGGCGTTTACTTCAAGGAGCAGAAGGAGTCGAACCAGATGATCGAGGAGTTCATGCTGCTGGCCAACCGCCGCGTGGCGGAGTTCTGCGGCAAACGCAGGACCGAGAGCGACCGCTCGGCGGAGCGCACGATGGTCTACCGCGTGCACGACACCCCGAGCGAGGAGAAACTCGACCGCTTCCGGCAGTTCATCCTCCGCTTCGGGCACATCTTCAAGGCTACGAAGGGCCGCGCCGTGGCCAAGGAACTGAACAAGCTCTTCAAACAGATAAAGGGAACCACGGAGGAAAACGCCGTGGCGACGATGGCCGTGCGCTCGATGGCCAAAGCCTATTACACGACCGACAACATCGGACACTACGGTCTGGCGTTCCCCTACTACACGCACTTCACGTCGCCGATCCGCCGCTACCCCGACATGATGGTCCACCGTCTGCTGGCGCGTTACCTCGCGGGCGGCAAGCCGGCCGACAAAACGGAACTGGAAGACCTCTGCGCACGCGCTTCGGACCGCGAGGTCGTGGCCGCCGAGGCGGAACGCGCGTCGATCAAATACAAGATGGTCGAATTTATGAAAGAGCACATCGGCGAGGAGTTCGAGGGACACATCTCGGGGCTTACCGAATGGGGCGTCTACGTCGAGCTGGACGAAACCCACATCGAGGGCATGTCGTTCCTGCGCGACATCGAGGGCGACTTCTTCACCTTCGACGAGCAGCTTTACGAAATCATCGGCCGCTCGACGGGCATCCGCATGACGCTGGGCAGCCCGGTACGCATCCGCGTGAAGCGCGCCGACCTGCAGAAACGCCAGTTAGACTTCGAATTGCTGCTGCCCGGGGCCGCGGCGCGCCGTACGGAAGAGCCCCGCGGCAAAGGCCCGAAGGTGCGCACCTCGTCGCGCCGCAAAGGACGGTAGTCACGGAACGAGCGCCGGTTCGGCTGTAATACCCATATCCCCCGAAGGAACGGTTGTCGTGGTGTCCCACGACAACCGTTCCTTCGTATTCGGAGAGCGCCCCGACCGCAGGACGGCAACGAAAAAGGGAGGCCCCGCAGGGTCTCCCTTTCCGGTGACGGGCGTTCCGCCCCGTCAGAAGAGATTCACGCCGTCGAGCGTTGCGATCAGGTAGGTGGCGGCCACCGTCAGGATGGCGTACAGCTCGGGGAAAGCCGCGAGGATCAGCGTCTTACCCATCACGTCGTGACCGTTGCCGATAGCGGCGATACCGTTGGCGCAGACCTTTGCCTGATAGATCGAAGCGGCGATGTTCACCAGACCGACCAGCAGACCGGCGCCGAAGATAGCCGCGCCCTGCACCATCGTCGGGTCCGTCAGACCCTTCTGCACCAGGAAGAAGCAGACGAAACCGTAGAGACCCTGCGAACCGGGAAGCGCCGAAAGAATCATGTAGCTGCCGAAAGCGCCGCCGTTCTTCTTCATGGCCCCTACTGCGGCCTGACCCGTAATTGCGGTACCGATCGACGAAGCGACACCTGCCAGACCCACCATCAGCGCTACGCCGACGTAAGCCAATACCAATGCTGTTGTTTCCATAATGTTTTGAGTTTTTTTAATTGTTATTATTCGTTAGTATCGTTCATTTTACGAATCGGGTCGAAATTGCGCGGGGCCATTTCGAAACCGGCGTTCTTGAAAAACTCGACGAACGTCAGACGCAGCGGGTGCACGAACGACGAGATGGTCGACATGAAAAGGTTGATGCCGTGACCGATCAGCAGAATCGGAATCATAATCAGCAGCCGGACCACGATGTTCGCGCCTTCGGGCACGAATCCCGACGCCAGCGTGTTGAACACCAGCGCCAGCACACCGCCCGAAAGCCCGATGGCGAACAGACGGATATAGGACAGCACGTCGCTCAACAGTCCCGTGAGGTTGTTGTAAAGGTCCCACAAACCCGCGCCGAGGTTGATGAGCGGATTGCGCTTCGGATTGTTCAGAAGCAGCATCAGCACGCCGCCGACGCCCAGCGCCGCATAGAAGGCCGCCGATCCGGCCGTAAAGCCCGGAATGGCGAGACCCGCCATCGGAAGGCCCATGGCCAGACAGCACGAGACGAGGATGATGAACCACCCCAGCAGTCCCAGCGCACGGCCGAAACCGAAACAGCGAACGGTCATCCAGATGTTGAGCAGCATGCCGAAAAGAATCTGCACCACGCCGATAACCAGCGCGATGGAGAAGAACTGTCCCTGGAAATCGAGGAATTTCACCGAGGGGAACCACGTGTTCATGTTGATGCCGAAGAACGAGCCGCACAGCAGTCCGAACGCGACGGTCGACACGCCGCACAGCGTGGCGAACCACGCCGCCTGACGCATCATGCCGGGCTTTCGGTTCCTGGCGAGCATCCACCACCCCATCAGGGTCAGGATCAGTCCGTAGCCGGCATCGTTGAGACAGATGCCGAAAAAGAGCATGTAGAACGGAGCGAAGAAGGGCGTGAGGTCCATCGTCCCGTATTTCGGGCGGGCGTACATGTCGCCCACCAGTTCGAAGACATGCGCGAACCAACGGTTCTTGAGCTTCACGGGCGTTTCGTCCTCGGGCGTGGGGTCCGATTTGAGGAAGACCACATTGGGGTACTCCTCCAAAAGGGCGTCGACCCGACCGGAAGTCTCCTTCTCGGCCCAGCCCTCCATGACGACCAGCGTACCGTCGGCGGCCTCCTGCGCCGTAGCCTTCACCCGCACGCCCTGCAAACGCTCCTTCAGCGAGCAGGCGTGCTGTGCGAGCAGGGCCTCCGAAGCGGCCGCACGCGAAAATTCAGCGTCGAGGGTCCGGAGTTTCCCTTCGGCTTCGGCGATGCGGCGCTCCGCCTCGCGAATGTCCATCGTCGGGGTCTTCATCTCCTGCGCGTCGAGCGTAACCTCCTCGCCGGGCTTGGCCACGACGACGAACCACACCATGGCATCGGTGCGGCTGACCTCCGAAACCGTATAGCGCTCCGACCACTCGGCCAACTGCTTGTCGAAGGTGTTGCGCTGGGTGAAGAAATAGCGCAGGACAATGCCCCGGGCGGCGAGTTTCCGCGTCGCCTCCACGTCGAACGCCCCCCAGGGACGCAGCTCCTCGGCCGCTTTTTCCAGCCGCCCGATCTCGGCGTTGAGCGTCGCGGCCTCGCGGTGCGCGGCGGCGTAATGCGCATAGGCCTCCTCGCCCGAAGCGAACGGCGCGGCGGCAGCGTCGCAGCGCTCCCCGGCGCGGAAGTTCTTCAGGAACTCCGCGGCCTTCGCAAGGCTCTCGATGTCCAGCAGCAGCTGGCGGTCCTCCTCGGAGGGTTCCCAACCCGCGGTGGTGATGTCCACCAGCCCGAGGCCGCGCAGCTTCTCGACGAAATCCTCACTCTGCGCCGCAAAGAGCACAAAGTTGTATTTTGACATTCTGGCTATCATAACATCGCGCCCTCCCCGGCGGCCTGCTGCTTGGTTTTCACGATCTTCTGGGCCGACTTGGAGAGGTTCTCCTCGTCCTCCATGAAGCGTTTGATCTTACGTATGGCGTCCTCGTACCCGGGTATCTGAACCTTTTCGTACAAGTTCACCTTTTGAGTGGTTTTGCGGCGCGCATGGTCCAGCAGTTCCATCTTCCGGTTGTAGACCTCGAACTCGATCCCCAGCTGCGCCATGCGCTTGAGGATGCCGACTCCGTCGGCGAACCACACCGGCGAGGAGAACAGATCGTAGGGTTTCTCCTCGAATTTCACTTCCTGCAGGACGGGCGTGCGCACACCCGCGATTTTCTGGACCGACAAATCGACGTCGGCAATGCGCAGGAGGTCACAATCAAACTCTCCCCAGAGCGACACCATGTAGTCGTACTCGGCCTTCAGAGCGTCGAGCCGACGACGGTAGTCGCTTGCGGAGTCCTTCGCCTTCTTCACTTCGGAGCGCAGGGCCGACTCCTTACTTTTGATCGTAGGGAGGGCCTTCTGGCGCATTTTCAGCTGTTTGCCGAGTTCGCCCAGCGAGGTCTTGTTATATTGGAATTTGATTGCCATTGCGCGTTACGCCTCCTTCCAGTATTTTTGGATAAGTTCCTCCTTGATGGCGACCTCCTCCCGGGTGAAGTACTTGGCGAAAAGCCCCCATGCGGTGTCGAGCATCTGGTTGATCTCGATATTGATATCAATGGCCAGCAGTTTCTCCGAGTAGTCGAAGGCGAACTTCAGGGTGCGCTCGTCGTAGTCCGAGAGGTCGAAGCCGTTCTCCAGCTTGGTCTTGGCGTTGGCCGCGTCGGCGTAGAGGCGCACGCAGGCGTTCATCACCTGCGGATGGTCCTCGCGGGTCTTCTTGCCGATGACGAGCTGTTTCAGACGCGACAGCGAACGGAACGGGTCGACGATCACCTTGCCCGTGTCGGAGTCGTTGCGCAGGAACAACTGGCCCTCGGTGATGTAACCCGTATTGTCGGGGATGGCGTGCGTGATGTCGCCGCCCGAAAGCGTCGTCACGGCGATGATCGTGATCGAACCGCCGTTGGGCAGCTGCACGGCCTTTTCGTAGATCTTCGCAAGGTCCGAATACAGCGAACCGGGCATCGAGTCCTTCGACGGAATCTGGTCCATGCGGTTCGACACGATGGCCAGGGCATCGGCGTACAAGGTCATGTCCGTGAGCAGCACCAGCACCTTCTCGCCCTTGTCGACGGCGAAGTACTCGGCGGCGGTAAGCGCCATGTCGGGAACGAGCAGACGCTCCACGGGCGGATTCTCGGTCGTGTTGACGAACGACACGATGCGGTCGAGCGCGCCGGCGTTCTCGAAGACCGACTTGAAGTACAGAAAGTCGTCGTTCGTAAGGCCCATGCCGCCCAGGATGATCTTGTCGGCCTTGGCGCGCAGGGCCACGTTGGCCATCACGGCGTTGTAGGGCTGGTCGGGGTCGGCGAAGAAGGGGATCTTCTGCCCCGTCACGATCGTATTGTTCAGGTCGATGCCGGCGATGCCCGTGGCAATCAGCTCCGAAGGCTGGATGCGCCGGAAGGGATTCACCGTCGGACCGCCGATCTCGCGGGCCTCGCCCTCGATGATCTCGCCGCCCTCGAGCGGTTCGCCGTAGGCATTGAAGAAACGCCCCGCGAGGTTGTCCGAAACGCGCAGCTTGGGAGGCTCGCCGTGGAAGACGACCTCGGAGTCGGTGGACAGGCCCTCGGTTCCGGCGAAAATCTGCAACGTGACGTTCTCGCCCATAATCTTCACCACCTGCGCCAGCTTGCCGCCGACGGTGGCCAGTTCGTCGTTGCCGACGCCCGTGGCGCGGAGCGTCACGGTAGCCTTGGTGATGTTGTCAATCTTGGTATATATCTTCTGAAATGCTCGTGTTGTCATAATTTCTCCCGCTTATTTGGATTGTTCACTCACATACTGCTCGATCTGCTTCCGGTAACCCTCGAACTTCTCCGACTTCCACTCCGAATAGTTCATCTGGCGGAAGAGGTTGATCAGCCCCTTGAAGAACTGCGAGCAGGCCTCGAAATCGGCGAACGCAAATTCCTGGTTGCAGATGCCCAACACCATCTTGTACATCATCTGCTGGCGTTCCATCGGGCAGTTGGCGTCGATGTCATCGAAGGCGTCCTGTTGCAGGATGACGAAGTCGATCAGCTCCGATTTCCAGAACCGTTCGTGGTACTCCACCGGCACGCCGTCGTCGCCCAGAATGTTGATCTGGTCGTTGGCCTCCTTGCCGCGCTGCACGATGGTCTTGCCCGCGTAGACCAGGTCCACCCAGTCCTTCTCGATGTGCTCGTCGAGGTATTCGCGGATTTCGGGGTATTCGAGGTATTTCGAGTAGGACTCCAGCGGGTCGATGGCCGGATAGCGCTTCGAGTCGGCGCGGCCCTGCGAAAGGGCGTAGAAACAACGCGCGGCCTTCTTCGTCGATTCGGTCACCGGCTCCTTGAGGTTGCCGCCCGCAGGCGACACCGTGCCGAGGAACGTCACCGATCCGGTCTGGCCGCCGACGAGTTTCACCAGTCCCGCACGCGAGTAGAAGTTCGAGATGATCGCCGAAAGGTCCATCGGGAAGGCGTCCTGGCCGGGAAGCTCCTCCAGACGGTTCGACATCTCGCGCAGCGCCTGCGCCCAGCGCGACGTCGAGTCGGCCATCACGAGCACCTTGAGGCCCATCGAGCGGTAGTATTCGCCGATGGTCATACCCGTATAGACCGACGCCTCACGCGCGGCGACGGGCATGTTCGACGTGTTGCAGATGATGATCGTGCGCTCCATGAGCGTATGGCCCGTATGCGGGTCGATCAGCTCGGGGAACTCCTTGAAGATTTCGACCACCTCGTTGGCGCGCTCGCCGCACGCCACCATGATGATCACGTCGGCGTCGGCCTGCTTCGAAATGGCGTGCTGGAGCACGGTCTTGCCCGCTCCGAAAGGCCCCGGGATAAAGCCCGTACCACCCTCGGCCATCGGGTTGAAGGTGTCGATCGGACGCACGCCGGTCTCCATGATGCGCGACGGGCGGGGTTTCTCCGTATAGCAGCGCACGGCCTGCTTCACGGGCCATTTTTGCACCATCGTCACCTCGTGGTCGCGGCCTTCGGCGTCGGTCAGGACTGCCATCGTGTCGGTGATCTTGTATTTGCCCGCCTCGGCGACGCTCTTGACCGTATAGCTGTCCGTCATCGTGAAGGGAACCATGATCTTGTGCATCACCCACTGCTCCTTCACCTCGCCCAGCCACGACGCCGCCGTGACCTTGTCGCCGACCTTGGCCAGCGGCGAAAATTCCCACTCGACATCGTAGTCGACCGGATCGGTGATCGAACCGCGGGCGATGAACAGACCGTCCATCTTTTCGAGGTCGTTCTGAAGACCGTCGTAGTTGCGCGACAAAAGGCCCGGAGCCAGCGTGACTTCGAGCATGTGACCCTCGAATTCGACCCGGTCGCCGATCTTCAGACCGCGGGTGCTGTCAAAAACCTGGACATAGGCCGCGTCGCCTATGACCTTGATGACCTCGGCCATCATTTTGGTATCGCCCGTCCAGACATAGCAGATCTCGTTCTGACCCACGGGTCCGTCGGCCTTGACGATCACGATGTTGGAGATGATACCGTTTACACGTCCTGTAGTTTTCATTGTATGTTTTTATTGTTTATTCCTTATTAATCAGCTCCTTGCCGTCCAGTTCGGCAAGCAGGCGGGCGAACATCTCGCGGCCGCGCGCAGCGTCGAGCAGCGTCCAGCGGGCGACGATGTTGATCCGCACCAGGTAGGAAAGGATGGCGTTGACGTCGAAATAGTCGAAGGTCGCCAGCTCCGCGGCTTCGTTCCAGCGGATCAGGTCGATCTTGTGCTCCTTCTCCACGAGGTTGGCCTCGTCGTTCACCGCCGCGATCACCGCGTCGATATAGGGAAGTTCGCCCCGAAGCCCGAAATCGGCCGCAGAACTGCGCTGCAACTGCTCGGCGACATCGCCGCCGCCCACGACGACCTCCTCGACCGCACGCCCTGCGGCGCGCGCCGTGACGGCCGCCGAAACGTTGCGCAGGTTCCAGTCGAAAGCGGACCACTCGCGCAGGAAGCGGCTCCCGGCCTTTCCGCAGGCGGCGTAGTAGGCCCCGAACAGCTCCTTCTCGAAACGCCGCGACGTGTCGACCGTCTCGGCGTCCTCGCCCTCGGGATCGGCATAGGCCCTCACCACGCGGGCAACCGCCTCGGGAAGCCGCTTCGGAGCTTTCAGCTCCTCCGCCAGCTCCTCGCGCGTGAAGTTGCCCAGCGGATTGTGCGCCGAGCGCCCCGCACGCAGGGCGGCGATATTCTCACAGTCGTAGTAGCCGTACAGGAGCCGCACCTCGCGGGCGTCGCCGCGGTTCACCTCCTCCAGAATCCCGGAGACGATGGCCCGGGCGTCAAAGCCCTTGGTGTCGGCGTCGAGCGCGTACTCCTTCAGGGAGGCTACCAGACAATAATATTGGGTCGCAAACATGCCTTACGCCTTGAACAACAATTGGAACACCTTGTCGCGCAGGTACTCTGCCAACAGCGCTTCGATGTCGGCGTCGGCGAACGAAATGTAGTAGCCGCCCTCCTTGGCGCCCACCTTGAAGCCGGTCTTCACCTCCTTCGACCAGCCCACCTCGACACCGGCGGCGAGCAGCTCCTTCGCACTCTCCTCGAACGCCGCGTCGAGTTTCTTGCGCTCGCCCTCGGGCAGCAGGGCCTGCAATTCGACCCTGCCCGAATCGGAACCGTTCCAGTTTTTAGCTACGGCGACGAGCATCTCCTTGATGAACGCCGGGTCCACGACGGCCTCCTTCACGCCCCGGGCCGTAGCCTTGGCGATGATCAGCGAGGCGATCTCCGACTTGATTCTGCCGACGGCCTGCTTGCCGGCCAGCGAAATCTCGGTCATGGTGTTCTTCGAAACGTCCTCGGCCTTGGCCTCCGCCTTTTTGACGATCTCTTCGGCCTCGGCGCGGGCCTCGGCGACGATCTCCCGGGCCTCGGCCTTGGCGTCGGCCACCAGCTTGTCGGCCTCGGCGCGCCCTTTCTCCAGCCCCTCGTCGTAGAGCTTCTGCGTCAACTGTTGAAGTTTGTTTTCCATAGCGTTATTTAGTTTTGATTATTGTTTTTCGGTTTTAACGCACAAATATAAAAAAGATTATCTACAATCGGGGATACTGAACAGCAATTTATCCTATTTTGACAAATTTCCGGCACAAATGGAGCAGATGTATAACCGCAGGCCCGCCGCACCGCAATGGCGGCCGCCGCAGGCCCGGGACATGCCCCGGAACTGATCGCCAAAAAGGTTGCGTTCGGCAACGGACAGATCCGCAAGGGCGGAAACACGCTGACGATAGAGGCCGTCGCCCCGGCTCCCGGATTCACGGAGTGTTTCTTCGGACTCGACAGACTGGTCCTGCATCTGCAATAAGGAGAGTCCGGCTTCGGCGCGACACGATCCGGGCCGGCCGGGAGATACAAACGCATTCCCCGGCCGGCCCGGACAAGACGGGCGAAAGACACCCGCAAAACCTTAAACCTATTGGTGCTGGGGGCGCAGAAGATCCTGCACCACCTTCACCGGAGAGAATGTCGTGACGGGAACGTCGACGAAGACCGTGTTCCACTTCGCCATCGCACCGTTCCAGAGTCCCGGAAGCTCCTGCGCACGCAGATCGCGGCCGCCGGAGGATTTCGACGAGATGAATCCCGTCGCGGGATCGGTGTACCGGCGCAGATCGAACTTGCATCCCTTCGAATCGCGCACGCCGCAGACGAGGTCCACCGGATTGAAGTGCGTGGCCGACTGCATCAGCGGCAGGTCGTCGGGCGCGATCTGGCTCGACTCGGCGATCTGAAGCGACTCCGTGCCGTCGGGGTTCCCGACCCAGAACGGGCCGCCGCCCGGCTCGCCCTCGTTGCGGACCATGCCGCAGACGCGGATCGGACGGTCCAACACGGCGCGCAGCAGCGCCGAATCGTACTCGGCGGGGAGTTTCACGCAGAGCTGTTTTTCGATGAATTCGGCGATGGGTTCCAGCTCGGCGCCGCCCACTTCGAGGGCCTTGAGGTACTCGAAGGCGCGCCCCTGGAGGTCGAGCAGAACCCCCGCAAGCACCTTTTTATAACGGACCGTGTCCCCGCGGCGGGCATCGGTCGTCACGTTGTCGATGTTCTTGATGAAGATCAGGTCGGCGTCGATCTCGTTCAGGTTTTCGATCAGCGCCCCGTGGCCCGCGGGACGGAACAGCAGCGTGCCGTCGTCCTGCCGGAAAGGCGTGTTGTCGGGATTCACGGCGAGGGTGTCGGTCGAAGGTTTCTGCACCGAGAACGAGATCTCGTAACGGACGCCGAACCGCTTTTCGTAAAGGGGGACCTTTGCGGCGAGCAGCTCCTCGAAGCCCGCGACGTGCTCGGGCGAGACGGTGAAATGGATACGCACGACGCCTCCGGCCGCGGCGTAGGCCGCCCCTTCGACCAGGTGCTCCTCGACGGCCTTGCGCGCCCCTTCGGGATAGGCATGGAAGGTGACCAGGCCCTTGGGCTTGCGGCCGTAGTTCAGCCCGTCGCCGACGATGGCATTCACGATCGCACGGTCGTCGGCCCCAGCGGGCAGCACGGCGCGAAGTTCGGGCCAGAAGGCGAACTTCCCGATATTTTCCAGCAGCGTGTCGATGCCCTTGCCGCGTTTGCCGTCGTTGACGAACTCGAACAGCTCCTTGAACATGCGCGTGGCGGCCCCCGAAGCGGGCACGAACTTCACCACCCCCAGTCCGGCAGACTCTTTTTCATAGCGTTCCACGGCGGCATCGGCCTCCGCCGCGCCGACAACCAGCACGCCGTCGCCCGGCGATGCGGCCCGCACGACATTCAGGAAAGGGAATCCGCGGCGAAAATTCTCCAACTGGGTCTCCGCCTGTTCGGGAGTGAGTCCGTGCTCCCGGATTTGCTGCAAATCTTTTTCGTCGAACATATTCTGTTATCGTTTACATGGTCACCGATTGCCAAACCTGCGGTGCCTCCGACGTTTGCGCCGGGAATCGCCGCCAAAAAAACGGATCAGCGCAAGCAAGGACAGCAGTATGCAGATCAGCCACACCATTGAGTTATTCAGGTTTGAATCTCAAAGTTAAAAATAATTTCTAACTTTGCATACCATGATTCGAGAATTTCACCAAATCAGCCTGCGCGGGCGCAACAGTTTCGGCGTCGACCAGCGGGCCGCACGCCTCGTAGAATTCGAAACGGCCGAGGATCTGCGCACGTTTTTCGCCGCGGGGATTCCCGGGCGGTGGACGGTGCTCGCCGGGGGCAACAACATCCTTTTCACCGAAGATTACGACGGCGTGCTGCTGACCCCCGTGGCCCGGCAGATCGCCCTTTTGAGCGACGACGGCGACGAAGTTCGCCTGCGCGTCGAGGCGGGCGTCGAATGGGACGACCTGGTGGAATGGGCCGTCGAACGCGGTCTGTGGGGCATCGAAAACCTCTCGCTGATCCCCGGCAAGGCGGGGTCCGCCCCGGTGCAGAACATCGGGGCCTACGGCTGCGAAGCGAAGGACGCGATCCGCCGGGTCGAGATGTACTGCGTCGAAACGGGCAACCTGCTGACGCTCGACGCCGCGCACTGCGGATTCGGCTACCGCGAAAGCGTCTTCAAGCACGACCTGAAAGGGCGCGTGATCATCACAGCCATCGAAATACGCCTCTCGCATACGCCGCGCCCGAAACTGGGCTACGGCGACGTGGAGCGCGAGGTCGAAGCCCGCGGAGGCGCCACGCTGCGCAACATCCGCGAGGCGATCTGCTCGATCCGCCGCGCGAAACTTCCCGACCCGGCCGTGCTGGGCAACGCGGGCAGCTTCTTCAAGAATCCCGTGGTCGAAGCCCCCGTCGCGGAACGGCTCCTTGCCGAATATCCCGACATGCCGCACTATGCGGCCCCCGAAGGCCGCGTAAAGCTGGCCGCCGGGTGGCTGATCGACCGGGCCGGGATGAAAGGCTACCGCGAGGGAAGCGTGGGGGTTCACGAGCGGCAGGCGCTGGTGCTGGTGAACCACGGCGGCGCCACGGGCGGCGAGGTGATCGCCTTCGCCCGCACGGTGCAGGCGAAGGTCCGCGAAAAATTCGGCATCGAAATAGATACTGAAGTGAACATATTATGAATCTTTTGGACTCTTTTCAACGCTACATCGACGAGAACGACCTCGCCACGCACGACGACAAAATCCTGCTCACCGTCTCGGGCGGCGTGGACTCGATGGTCATGCTCTCGCTGTTCACCCGCTGCGGCTACCGGGTGGGCGTGGCCCACTGCAACTTCCAGCTGCGCGGCGCAGAGAGCGACGAGGACGAAGTGCTGGTGGAAGACGAGGCCAAAAAGCACGGCGCGGCGTTCTACAACAGGCGCTTCGAGACCAGGGCCGAAATGGAGCGCACGGGCGAGTCGATGGAGATGGCGGCCCGGCGGCTGCGCTACGCATGGTTCGACGCCTTGAGCCGCGAGCACGGCTACACGGCCATCGCCATCGCCCACCATGCCGACGACTCGATCGAAACCTTTTTCATCAACCTGCTGCGCGGAACCGGGCTGCGGGGGCTGACGGGAATCTCGACACAGGTCGGAAAGGTGATCCGCCCGCTGCTGTTCGCGTCGCGCAAGGAAATTCTCGAATACGCCGTCCAGAACCGCATCCCCTTCCGGGAGGATTCGTCGAACCGGTCGACCAAATACCTGCGCAACAAGATCCGGCTGGGGCTGATCCCCCGCATCCGCGAAATCAACCCCAAGTTCACGAGCCTGATGAGCCGCAACCTCGCGCGCCTGACCGACGCCCAGCTGTTCATCAACCACGGCATCGAACGCATCCGCTCGGAAGCCGTCACCTCGGACACGGGGATCGACACGATCCATCTCGACCGCCTCGATCCGGCCTTTCCGCAGGGATTCGTGATCTACGAACTGTTGAGTTCGGGCTACGGATTCAAGGGCGACGTGATCGACGCACTGTGCCACTCGCTCGAACAGGACGCCACGGGACGGCGGTTCTACGCCCGCGAAAGGGTGGCCTCGATCGACCGCGGAAAGATCGTCATAGCGCCGATAGCCCCCGACGACGCGTGTCTGACGACGGTGCGCAAAGGCGCCCCGCGCAGCTACTGCGGCAACTCGGTCCTCTACTACGAATACTGCGACATCGACACGATCAAGAATTTCGGCGTTCCCGAGAACATCGCGCAGATAGACGCCGACCGCCTGCAATTCCCGCTCACGCTGCGCCGCTGGCGCGACGGCGACTGGTTCGTGCCGTTCGGCATGACGGGCCGCAAAAAGGTGTCGGACTTCCTCGTCGACGCCAAGGTCTCCGTGGCCGAGAAGCAGCGGCAGTTCGTGCTGCTGTCGGGCGACGAGATCGTCTGGCTCGTCGGACGCCGCATCGACGACCGCTACCGCCTTACGCCCGACACGGAAAACGTGTTGCGCATCACCAAAGAAATCGTTTAAAATGGCAAAGAGCGCTCTGAAATTCAAGGATTCCGTCGCCCAGTACGAACGGATCGCGGCAGAGGTCGCGGCCCGCCGGTTTTCCGGCATCTACCTGCTGATGGGCGAGGAGAGCTACTTCATCGACGCACTCTCGGACCAGCTGGCCGCGACGATCCTCGACGAGGCCGCGCGGGCCTTCAATCAGATCACCGTCTACGGGCGCGACTCCGAGGCGGGGCAGGTGATCAACCTCTGCCGCCAGATGCCGATGATGGGACAATACCAGGTGGTGATCCTCAAGGAGGCACAGCAGCTCAAGGGGCTGGACAAGCTCGCGCTCTACACGCAGAAGCCCTCGCCGACGACCATTCTCGTGATCTGCCACAAGGAGAAGAACGCCGACAAACGCTCGGCCTTCTACAAGGGCTGCGCAGCGAACGGCACGGTGCTGGAATCGGTGCGCCCGCGCGACTACGAGATCGCGGCGTGGTTACAGCAGTTCATCCGGCAGAAAGGATTCACGATCGACCCCAAGGCGCTTTCGATGCTGACCGACCATTTGGGAACCGACATCGCAAAGATCTCCAACGAAATCCGGAAACTCACCGTCTCGCTGCCCGAGGGCACGCAGCGCATCACCGACGCCGACATCGAGGCCAACATCGGCATTTCGAAGGATTTCAACAACTTCGAACTCTGCAAGGCGGTCGTCACGCGGGACATGGCCCGCGCGCTGATGATCGCCGAGCACTTCGCCCGCAACCCCAAGGACAACCCGCTGCTCTTGACCGTCATGGCGCTGTTCGGGCAGTTCAAGGAGCTGTTCGTGGTCAACTACCTGCGCTGGCTCGCACGCCACAAAGGACGGCCCTTTCCGCCGGACACGGAACTGATGCGCATCCTGCGCAAGAACAACACGTTCGTCATCGGCGAGATCAAGCAGAACGCCGCCGGATGGGACAACCGCAAGGTGTTCAACATCCTCGGGCTGCTGCGCGAATACGACGCCAAGAGCAAGGGACTGGGTGCGGGCGGCGCGTCGGACGGCGAACTGCTGCGCGAACTGCTGCTGAAAATCTTTCTGCTTTGACCGGTCTCTACCTATACCAGACCGTGCATCTGGCCCGGGGCCGCGCGCGCAACGTCGCCGGACACATCGCCGTGCTCGACGCCGCGTCGCGCGAACTGTTCGGACGCCCCTACGCCCCCGCCGCAGAGCGGCTCGCGAAGCGTATCGAGACGCTCTCCGCCGCGGAACGCTATCCGGCAGGCGTGTCGGGCTTCGTGCGCATCGAACTGGACCCCGACGGCACGGAACGTCTGCTCCCGGCAGGGGTGTCGCTCTACGACGGCTACGCCTTCCGGAGCCTTCAGCCCGAAGCCGTGACCGTCGGATACGATCTGACGCTCTCCGAGGCTCCGACTTCCGCGCGCGAGGCCGCAGCGCAACTGGCACGCAGGCTGGCCGAACGACGCGGGGCGGAAGTCGCCGTG
>ERZ857801.1641-NODE-1641-length-22469-cov-4.470911_pt1 | contig 22469 bp, 14 predicted proteins | sample MGYA00519762_ERZ857801 | MGnify/ENA primary metagenome ERZ857801 (study PRJEB31778, sample SAMEA3449368) | human gut metagenome | biome: human gut; feature: human-associated habitat; material: faeces | place: United Kingdom | collected 2010/2012 ...
CGGCGCAGGGCGTCGTTGTCCGTCAGGGCCAGGTTCCGGCGCAGATGCTCCAGATAATGTTCCTTGGGCCGCATGTGCCGGAAGTCGTTGGTGCCGCCGTTGGTGTAGAACTCCTGATAGGAGTGGCCCCGCAGCAGGGCCAGCGCGTAGATCAGCCGCTCCTCTCCGGTGAAGCGGTCCTCCTGCCGGTAGCAGGCGCCGATCTCCGGGGCGTACCCTTCCTCTTCCAAAGAGAAACCCAGATAGAAGGCGTATTCCAGCCGCTTCAACTGGGCGTAGCCCTGGCACAGGAAGATATTCTCCCGGGAGGTGTCCTGCCGGACGGTGCCGTTGGCGGCCCGCTCGTCCAAGGCGGCCATCAGGCAGTCCCAGTGGACCATGGCGTGAATGGGGCGCATGCGGGGGGCCGCAATGGCGGTCAGCGCCGGGGAGATGGGGCGGGCGCCGATGGCGTTGGTGGCCAGCCGGAAGAGAAAGGCCTCCTCGTCGGCCAGCTTCTCCGACAGCCAGTCCAGGCTGTCCTGAAAGGCGAACACATCCGCCGTGCCGCCGTATTCCACGATCCGCAGGTTTTCAAAGCGATTCAGGCCGTAAAAGGCATCCACATCCGGGGGGATCACCAGAATCTCCACGCCCCGCAGGGCGGGCACGGCCTTGGCACTGACCCGGGCCACCGGCCCCTCCGGCTGCACCACGGCCCGGCGGCCCTCCAGCCGCAGGCATTCCACTTGTATTTCCATGGTTCAGATCTCCTCGCTCTGTAATACCAGCTTGATGGCCCACACCGGCACGTCCGGCGGGTCGTACCCGTCGTCCAGAAAAACGAAGGCCGCGTCGTAGTCCGGCTTTTTCTCCGGAAAGATGCCGCGGCCGTCGGTGAAGTAGATCATGCCCTTGAGGTTGGTGAACTCTCCGGCCCGGACCAGCTCGTCCACGTACTGAAACACCGGGCGGAAGTCCGTGCCGCCGAAGCCGTGGAGCTGCATGGTGTCCAGATAGTTGTCGAAGTCCTTCTGGCTGGTGATCTTCCGGTCCTCCTGCACCTCCGCGTCGCACTGGATGATGTGGAGATTGATCTTGGTGAAGAAGTTTTCCTGCTGGCGCAGGATGTTGTAGGTCTTGGTGACGAACCGCTGCACCAGGTCGCCGCTGACGGAGCCGGAGGTGTCGATGGCGATGACGAATTCCTTGATCCGCCGGACCTCCTTGTACTCCAGCGGCTCCACCAGGGGCATATTGCCGTACAGGGACAGACCGTAGGTGTAGTAGATATAGTCGAACTCGTCCTGATTCACCTGGGTGACCTCGCCCAGGCTCATATAGCGGCGGAGGAAGTCCGCATAGTCATACGTCTCCCGGTTCACCGCCTTCAGCTCCTGGACCAGATTGCCGGCATCGGTGCCGTGGCGGCGGGATATGGTCTCCAGGTCCACCTGGAGTCGCTCGCTGATCTCCCGCCAGGTCTGCTCCAGGTCACGGTCCCGCCGTTCCGTGCCGGACTTGGGCGTCCGGGCCCGGCTGCCCTGGCCGCCCCGGCCGGACTTCTGCTTGCCGGGGGTGCCGGTCTCCGGTGTCCGGCCGTTGGACTGGCTGCCTCCTCCGGCGCCCTGGCCGCTCTTCACCGGCAGATACCAGGCCCGGTGGTCGTCCGCCAGGAAGGGGTCCCGCAGCCGGGCCATCTGATCGTCGGAGAGCTGCCGGTCCAGAAAGTACCGGTAGAGCTTCTCCGCCGTCAGGAGCCGCACCTGGGAGCGGAGCTCCTTCAGCGTCTCCTCCTGGGCATAGGCCCGGTTGCAGGCGGCGCTCTCCAGGTGGAGGTCCTCAATGGCGCTTTCCACCGCGATGTCGCAAGCCAGGTCCCAGCACCGACGGTCGATGTTGGCGCTGGTGAACAGGTGCCGGAACACACAGTGGAGCACGATGTGCAGGTAGTCCCGCACATTCCGGCCCCGCTCCCGCTTGTACATGGACAGGACGTAGTACGTGTCGTAAAACAGGTGCTGGCCGTCCGTGGCCAGGGTACCTGGATAGGAGGTCAGCTGGAACTGGCTGAGGGCCAGATCCAGAAACCGAAGGTTCACCAGCAGGGTGTTCCGGGTCAGGCGCAGGATATTCTGAGCCAGGGCGTCCGCCTGGCGGAATTTTTCCACATGATCTTCCATAAGCACAACTCTTCCCGAAAGGGCGCCGGGCGCCCGATGTTCTGACCCTTTATTTTAGCATGGGGATACCGGCAATGCAAGAAAAACGCCCCGGACGGCGTCTTGCGCCCGCCGCCGGGAGATGATATGATAAACCTGTATGAACACGAAAGATGGAGTGGAGACATGAGAAAGCTGGTCGTTGGAATATTGGCCCACGTGGACGCGGGGAAGACCACCCTGTCGGAGGCGCTGCTGTATCAGAGCGGCGCCCTGCGGCGCCTGGGCCGGGTGGACCACCAGGACGCCTTTCTGGACACGGACGCCATGGAGCGGGAACGGGGCATCACCATCTTCTCCAAACAGGCGGTGTTTTCCCTGAAGGACACGGAGGTTACCCTGTTGGACACGCCGGGCCATGTGGACTTCTCCGCTGAGGCGGAGCGGACGCTTCAGGTGCTGGACTGTGCCATTCTGGTCATCAGCGGCACCGACGGGGTCCAGGCCCACACCCGCACCCTCTGGCGGCTGCTGGAGCGGTATCACGTCCCCACCTTCCTCTTTATCAATAAAATGGACCTGGCGGGGGCAGACCGCTCCGCAGTTCTGGCAGGCTTAAAGCAGCGTCTGGGCAGCGGCTGTGTGGATTTCAGCGGCGAACGGGACGAATCGTTCCGGGAGGAGGCGGCCGTCTGCGATGAATCAGTGCTGGAGCGGTATCTGGAGACCGGAGTTCTGACAGACGGCGACCTGCGGCGAATGGTCGGGAAGCGGAAGCTGTTCCCCTGCTGGTTCGGCTCTGCGCTGAAGCTGGAGGGGGTCTCGGAATTCCTGGAGGGGGTGGAACAGTATGCCCCGGTTCCCGCCTATCCGGAGACCTTCGGCGCCCGGATCTACAAGATCGCCCGGGACGGCCAGGGCACCCGCCTCACCTATTTAAAAGTGACAGGCGGCACCCTGCGGGTGAAGAGCCTTTTGACCAACCGCCGCCCCGGTCTGGGAGAGGACCAGGTGTGGGAGGAGAAGGCGGATCAAATCCGCATCTACTCCGGCGCCAAGTTCCGCACGGTGGAGGAGGCCCCGGCGGGGACGGTGTGCGCCGTGACAGGTCTCTCCCGCAGCCGGGCGGGAGAGGGCTTGGGGCTTGAGGCCGGCTGGACTGCCCCGGCGCTGGAGCCGGTGCTGACCTATCAGGTGCTGCTGCCGGAGGGGACGGATCCCCACACTGCCCTGGGCAATCTGCGCCAGCTGGAGGAGGAGGATCCCCAGCTCCACATTGCCTGGAATGAGCAGACCCGCCAGATCCACGTGCAGCTGATGGGGGAGATCCAGCTGGAGATCTTACAACGCATGATCCGGGAGCGGTTCGGCCTGGAGGTGGCCTTCGGCCCCGGCACCATCTGTTATCGGGAGACCATCGCCGCCCCAGTGGAGGGCATCGGCCACTTTGAGCCCCTGCGCCACTATGCCGAGGTCCATCTGCTGCTGGAGCCTGGGGAGCGGGGCAGCGGCCTGGAGTTCGGGACGGCCTGCCCGGAGGACCAGCTGGAGGGCCGTTGGCAGAGGCTGGTCCTGACCCATCTGGCGGAGAAGGAGCACCTGGGGGTGCTGACCGGCTCCCCCATTACGGATATGAAGATCACCCTGGCGGCGGGCCGGGCCCACGTGAAGCACACGGAGGGCGGCGACTTCCGCCAGGCCACCTATCGGGCGGTGCGCCAGGGGCTGATGGAGGCGGAGAGCATCCTGCTGGAGCCCTGGTACGACTTCCGCCTGGAGCTGCCCGCACCTCAGGTAGGCCGGGCCATGACGGACCTCCAGCAGATGGGGGCGCAGCTGTCTCCGCCGGAGACAGCGGGGGAGGAGGCTGTGCTCACTGGTGCTGTGGCGGTGTCCGCTCTGGGGGACTACGCCCGGGAGGTGGCCGCCTACACCCAGGGCCGGGGGCGGCTGCTCTGTTCCCTCCGGGGTTATGCGCCCTGCGCGGACCAGGACGCTGTGCTGGCGTCCGTCGATTACGACCCGACGGCGGATTTGGACAACTCCCCGGACTCCGTGTTCTGTAGCCACGGCGCCGGCGTCATCGTCCCCTGGGATGAAGTGCCCGCCCGGGCGCACGTGTCCAGCGGCCTGGACCTGGGACCGGAGAAAGAGGAGCTGGCGGGGAGGTCTGATACCCGGCGCGCCTCTGTCTACGCTGGGACCATCGAGCAGGATAAGGAGCTCCAGGCCATCTTCGAGCGGACCTACGGCCCCGTGAAGCGGCGGGCCTTTATTCCCCCGAAAGACCCCCGGCGCCCTGCTCCGACAGCGGAGGCAGAGCAGGAAAAGCGGACCATCCGGGAGCAGTTCTCCGGACCGGAGTACCTGCTGGTGGACGGCTACAACATCATTTTTGCCTGGGATGAGCTGAAGGCCATCGCCCGGGACAATCTGGACGCCGCCCGCAAGCAGCTGTGCGATCTCCTCAGCAACTACCGGGGCTTCCGGAAGTGCGAGGTCATCGCCGTGTTTGACGCCTATAAGGTCAAGGGCGGCCAGGGCAGCGTGGAGAAGTACCACGACATCCACGTGGTCTACACCAAGGAGGCGGAGACGGCGGACGCCTATATCGAGCGGGCCACTTACGAGATTGGCCGCCGCCATCGGGTGCGGGTGGCTACCTCCGACGGCCCGGAGCAGCTGATCATTCTGGGCCACGGGGCCCTGCGGCTTTCCGCCAGCGCCTTCCGGCAGGAGGTGGAGCAGGTGGAAGGCCAGATCGCGGACATCCTGGCCGCCAACAACCGCAGGCAGAAGACCGGAAACGTCCGCTCCGCCCTGGAGCGGGCCCAGAGACAGACAGAGGAGGAGAAGCCATGATCGGATTGAGCTGTACCGCAGGCGCGGTGCTGGCCCTCTGCGGCCAGGTCCGCGGAACCCTGGAGCGCAAGGGGCTGCCCCAAAAGGAGCTGGACGGCGGCCGGGTGCGGATCGAACCCCGGTACAACCAGGGCTCCGGCTTCGGCCTTGTCCCGCTGAACGGCCGGCAGATGGCCCCCCTGTCCCTGGCGGCGCTGTGGGCGCTGCTGGGGGTGTGCGGCGGCCGGGGCCTGGGGGCCGGACTGCTGCTAGGCGGCGGACTCAGCAACCTGTGGGAACGGATCCGCCATGGACGGGTCCTGGACTATCTGCGCTTTCCAAAGGCGCCGGGGCCGCTGAAGAAATACACCTACAATCTGGCGGACCTGGCCATCTTCCTGGGCGCTGTGCTGATGGTGCTGCGCCGCAGAAGGCAGTAATATGAGCCGCCCTGCGTGATTCCACGCAGGGCGGCTCTCTTCATAAAAATTTAAGAAATTTCACAGTTTTTTCGTAAACCAAGGGAATCTATACTGAATTTACGAAAAAAACACGGAACTGTAACTGATTTGTAAATTGACAATTAGTTGTGTTTGTGTATATACTAACTGTACTAGTACGGGCAGTACAGTTTTTTTGAATGGCTTAAAAATTTGTCATTGACAAATTTCAAAATTGTGTTACTGTATTATTAGAATAATACAAAAAGAGACATCGTAACGGACCGCACTCTGCCGCGTCTTATGTGAGACATTTTACAGACATTTGACGCAAACGCCGTGGGATGTTGATCTGGTGGCGTTATACTGGAACTGAAAAAATGTTCCGGAAGTTGAAGCGTTCGGCGGGGCTGCGTCGTATAGGAGAACAAGACGAAAGAAGGGAACCTGTTATGAAGATCCTGATTACCACAGATTGGTATACGCCTGCGGTAAACGGTGTGGTCACCTCTGTGAAAAACCTGCAGCGGGAGTTGGAGCGCCGGGGCCATGAGGTCCGGATCCTGACGCTGTCCCAGTCGCTCCACTCCTGGTCCCGGGACGGCGTCACCGCCATCGGCTCCGTAAACGCCGGACGGATCTATCCCGGCGCCCGCCTCCGCACCGCCATGGCGGGCCGCTGGGTACGGGAGCTGATGGACTGGCGGCCGGATGTGATCCACTCCCAATGTGAGTTCAGCACCTTTTTCCTGGCCCGCCGCATCGCAGAGGAGCTGGATGTCCCCCTGGTCCACACCTACCACACGGTGTATGAGGACTACACCCACTACTTCTCCCCCAGCGTCCGGTGGGGCCGATGTGCGGTGGCGGCTTTCTCCCGCTGGGTAGCTGCCCAGGTGGACGGCATGATCGCCCCCACCGGCAAGGTGCGGGGACTGTTGCAGGGCTATGGCGTTCGCTGCCCGGTCTTCGTGGTGCCTACGGGCATCGACCTGCGGCGCTTCCAGCAGGAGGGCGATCCCATGCGCCGGGCGGTTCTGCGGGCCAGCCTGGGCATCCCTGCGGAAAACACTGTGCTGGTGTGCGTGGGGCGCCTTGCGGAGGAGAAGAACATCCAGGAGCTGCTGAAGCTCCGGGCCTCCCTGGGCAGCCGCCCTGTGACGCTGTTGCTGGTGGGGGATGGTCCTGACCGGCCCCGGCTGGAGCAGGTGGCCCACGATCTGCGGCTGGAGGCCCCGGCAGTGATCTTTGCCGGCATGGTGCCCCCGGAGGAGGTGCCGGAGTGGTACCGGCTGGGGGACCTGTTCGTCAGCGCCTCCTCCAGCGAGACCCAGGGCCTGACCTACATCGAGGCACTGGCCGCCGGCGTGCCCGCCCTGTGCCGGGCGGATCTCTGCCTGGAGGGCGTCATCCTGGAGGGAGAGAACGGCTGGCAGTACCACAGCACTGTGGAGTTCCGGCAGCGGCTGGAGGAGTTCCTGGCCAGCCCGGAGACCCACGAAGCGCTGAAGCGGCGGGCCGCAGAGAGTGCGGAGCAGTTCTCCGCCCAGCGGTTTGCCCAGCGGGTGGAGCGCATCTATCAGATGCAGCTGGCCCGGCGGGCGGCCAGCTGTGTCCAGGGGGGGACCGCATGAGCCGGGGCGTGAATCGGACGGTTTTTCAGGCAGCCTCCCTGTTTGGCCTGCTGCTGTGCATCGCAGCGGCGGTGTGGGCCTGGAACGCGGGGCTGCTGACCTCCCAGGAGCGGATGCAGGCCTTTGTGGCCAGCTGCGGCGCCGCCGGCGGGCTGCTGTTCGTGGCGTTCCAGATGGTGCAGGTAGTGGTGCCGGTGCTGCCCGGCGGCCTGGGCTGCCTGGTGGGCGTGGTGCTGTTCGGCCCGGTGATGGGGTTTGTCTACAATTATGTGGGCATCTGCATCGGTTCGCTGTTGGCCTTTGCCGTGGCGCGCAACTGCGGGCGGCCGCTGTTGAGCCTGCTGTTTTCGGAAAAGCTCATCGCCAAGTACAGCGATTGGACAGAGCGGAATGACCGGTTTGCACGGCTGTTCGCCCTGGCGATCTTTTTCCCGGTGGCGCCGGACGACTTCCTGTGCTATCTGGCGGGTACCACCTCCATGACCTGGCGGCGGTTCACCACCATCATCCTGCTGGGCAAGCCCCTTTCCATCGCCCTGTACAGCCTGGGGCTGACGGTGCTGTTCCAGCAGATCACAGGCTGGCTGGGGTAAAGACATCCGCGGACGGGCGGATCGGTAAAGGAGACACACATGCGCGTTTTTATCTACAATGGCGGCCTGCGCCTGGTCGGCAAAAGCGGTGTGGGACAGGCCATCCTCCACCAGCGGGAGATGCTGCGCCGGGCCCGGATCGACACTGCCGACCATTGGTGCCAGCGGGCCGGGGCCGTCCATATCAACACGGTGCTGCCGGATTCGGTGCTGGCGGCTCTGGCGGCCAAGCTGATGGGGCGGAAGGTCATTTACTACGGCCACTCCACTATGGAGGATTTCCGCAGATCCTTTCGAGGCTCGGACCGGCTGGCACCCCTCTTCCGCAAGTGGATCACCTTCTGCTACAGCCTGGGCGACGTGGTGCTGACCCCCACGGAATACTCCCGCCGTTTGCTGGAGAGCTACGGCCTCAAGCCGCCGGTGTACAGCATTTCCAACGGCGTGGATACAGAGTTCTTCGCGCCGGATCCCACCCGGCGGGCGTCCTTCCGCCGCCGCTGGGGCCTCCGGGAAGGGGAGCGGGCGGTGATTTCCGTGGGTCACACCATTGCCCGGAAGGGACTGCCGGAATTCCTGGAGCTGGCCCGGCGGATGCCGGAGGCCCGTTTCCTCTGGTTCGGCTGGACGGATCCCCATCTGATCCCCCAGGAGATCCGGCAGGCCATGGAACAGGCGCCGGAGAATGTGACCTTCGCCGGCTTTGTAGACCGGGAGACGCTGCGGGAGGCATATTGCGGCGCGGATGTATTCGCCTTCATGAGTCATGAGGAGACCGAGGGCATCGTGGTGCTGGAAGCCCTGGCCTGCGGCATTCCCACAGTGGTGCGGGACATCCCTGTTTACAACGGCTGGCTGCGGGAGGGACAGAATGTCTACAAGGCCTCCGGCACAGACGAGTTCCAGCAGAAGGCGGAAGGACTTCTGACAGGGACATTGCCGGATCTGACAGCCGCCGGCCGCCGGGTGGCGGAGGAGCGGAGCCTGTCGGTGATGGGGGAGCGCCTGCGGGAGGTCTACCGGCGGATGGACATTCTGCCGGCAGCGCAGCCGGCGGCAAAAACGAACCTCCCTCAGGCGGAGAGACCCGTACAGCACAGCTTCACACCTTAATTCCCGGTATTCCTACGGGATAAGGATACCCTGGCGAGGGATGGTTCCCCATAGCGCCCGCTTCCATTCCGGTTCTGCGGGCCGCCGATGAAGAGAAAAAGCGCCTCCGGCAAAAGCCGGAGGCGCTTTTGGCGCGTTTACTGGGGCAGCGTCTGGACCACGCCGCGGGCACAGTCCACAGAGACCATGGCACCGTCCTTCAGGCGCTGGACGGCGCCGGCGGCGCCCACGATCACCGCCTTGCCCAACGTCAGGCCCACAGTGGCCGCATGGCCGTTGGTGCCGCTCTCCTCGCTGATGACAGCGGCCGCCTGCCGGATATAGGGCAGGAGGTCGTTGGTGGTGTAGGGCACCACCAGCACATCCCCGGGGCGGAACTTGGCGGCCACATCCTCCAGTGAGCGGCAGACGCACAGGGGGCCGGAGGCGTTGCTGGCCCCCACGCCGACGGCGTTGAGCAGGGCCCCGCCCACCAGATGGACCTTGATCATATTGGTGGTGCCGGAGACACCCACGGGCACACCGGCAGTAATGACCACCAGATCGCCCTGCTTCACGAGTTCTGCCTTCTCTGCCGCCTGGATGGCGAACTCGATCAGCTGGTCGGTGTTCTGGGCATAGGGCATCAGCAGGGGCACCACGCCCCAGTACAGGGCCATCTGCCGCTGGACCCGCTCACTGAGCAGGCAGGCCACCACCGTGGTGCCGGGGCGGAAACGGCTCACCAGCCGGGCGGTGGCACCGCTCTGGCTGACGGTGAGGATGGCATCGGCACCGATGTCCATGGCAGTGGTGCAGGCGGCATGGGCCGTGGCGGCGGCGATGGACAGGCGGCTGGAACCCGGCAGGTTGCGCATCCGCTTGGCGTAGTTGATGTCCGCCTCGGTCCGCAGGGCAATGGCATCCATGGTCTGCACCGCCTCCACGGGGTATTTGCCCGCCGCTGTCTCGCCGGAGAGCATGATGGCGGAGGTTCCGTCGTAGATGGCGTTGGCCACGTCGGTGATCTCCGCCCGGGTGGGGCGGGGATTCTCCATCATAGAGTCCAGCATCTGTGTGGCTGTGATGACAGGCTTGCCGGCGGCCACGCACTGGGCGATCATGTCCTTCTGGATGATGGGAATCTCTGTGAAGTCGATCTCCACGCCCATATCCCCCCGGGCCACCATGATGCCGTCCGCCACGGACAGGATCTCCGCCAGGTTGCTGACCCCCTCCTGGTTTTCAATCTTGGCGATGATCTGGATGGAGGAGTCTGCCTCATCCAGCAGGCGGCGGATCTCCCGCACGTCGTCCGCCGTGCGGACGAAGCTGGCGGCGATGAAGTCAAAGCCCTGTTCCACGCCGAAGAGGATGTCCTCCCGGTCCCGCTGGCTCATATAGGGCATGGACAGGGACACGCCGGGGACGTTGACCCCCTTGTGATCCTTCATGACGCCGCCGTTTTCCACCCGGCAGCGGATGGCGGAGGCGGTGGTGGAGAGCACCGTCAGCCGAACCAGACCGTCATCTAACAGAATGGTGTCCCCCGCCTTGACGTCCTGCGGCAGCTCGGCGTAGGTGACAGCGCAGCGGGTGGCGTCGCCCTCCACGTCCTCCACCGTCAGGGTGAACTCCTGCCCCTCCTGCAAGGTCACGGAGCCGCCGGCAAAGTTCTTCAGCCGCACCTCCGGGCCTTTGGTATCCAGCATGGCCGCCACCGGCAGATTCAGCTCCCGCCGCAGAGCCTTCACCTGCTCCAGCCGGGCCTTGTGCTCCGGGTGGGTGCCGTGGGAGAAGTTGAAGCGGGCCACGTTCATGCCCGCCAGCATCATCTCCCGCAGCACGCCCTCGCCGTCGGTGGCGGGACCCAGTGTGCAGACGATTTTTGTCTTTCTCATGATATATCCTCCTCTCCGGGGCCGTGGCTCCGGTTTCTCTTCGGGCCTATTCTACCAAACTTTCCCGTCGGGAACAAGGCTGCCGGGTTGGGACAGCGCATACTTTAAGGAAACTTTTCGGCATTTTTAGCTCTCTTGACGATATCTACATGAAAATTTATTCCGCATTTTGTGAATAAAAGCATTGACATATGGTCGTCTGCTGTGCTAAAGTACAGACAAGATTTTTGAAAGGAGCAAAATCGGGTATGAAGTTCGCCGCATCTGCAAATCTGTATTTTGGATATTCCTACTTTTACTTTTATTTTGCAAAAGTAAAAGCGATTTGTGATGCCCAGCAGCGAAAAAGTGCTTGATACCGATTTTCTACTTTTGAAAACAAACCGTATCGAGAGACGCCGTTCGGATCACATGTCCGGGCGGCGATTTTATTTTCCGTCCGGGCCGGAGGAATCTCCCACATCCAGATTCAGGAGGAATTTGTCATGAAAAAGAAACGTTCTCTTTGCGCCGCCCTGCTGGCGGGGCTGATGGTGACGGCGGTATGCCTCACCGGCTGCGGTCAGAAGACTGCCGGCAACGGCAGCTCCGGCGTCGACAGCGACAAGGTCTATCAGGTGGGCGTGTGTCAGCTGACCCAGCACGATGCGCTGGACGCCGCTACACAGGGCTTCGTGGATGCCTTGAATACCATTCTGGGGAGTGAGCACGTCAACATCGACGTGCAGGTGGCCTCCGGCGACAGCACCACCTGCACCCCCATCGTCAACTCCTTCGTCAACAAGAAGGTAGACCTCATCATGGCCAACGCCACCCCGGCCCTGCAGGCAGCCTATAACGCCACCACCTCCATTCCCATTCTCGGCACCTCCGTTACGGAGTACGGCGTGGCGCTGGGACTCTCCGACTTCAGCGGCACCGTGGGCGGCAACATCAGCGGCACCTCCGATCTGGCGCCCCTGACGGAGCAGGCGGACATGATCCTGGAGCTGGTGCCGCAGGCCAAGAATGTTGGTCTGCTATACTGCTCCGCCGAACCCAACTCCGAATATCAGGTGAAGGTGGTGGAGGACTACCTCTCCAATAAGGGCCTCACCTGCACCCGCTACTCCTTCAGCGACAGCAATGACGTGGCCGCCGTCACCACCAAGGCCGCCGCCGACAGCGACGTCATCTACATCCCCACCGACAACACCGCCGCCTCCTGCACTGAGACCATCGGCAGCATCGTCCGCTCCGCCAAGACCCCGGTAGTGGCCGGCGAGCAGGGTATCTGCGCCGGCTGCGGCATTGCCACCCTCTCCATCAGCTACTACGATCTGGGCTACAAGACCGGCGAAATGGCCGCTCAGATCCTCAAGGGCGAGGCGGATATCTCCCAGATGCCCATTGAATACGCCAATGCCTCCAAGCTCTACAACCCCACCATGTGTCAGGAGCTGGGCATCACCGTGCCGGAGGGCTACACCGCTCTGGAGGGCTGAAGCACTCCCTGAGAAAACAGGAATCGGAAAAGGAAGGAAATATAAATATGATCGATCTGCTGAGCTCCCTGCCGGGCGCCGTGGCCCAGGGCCTCATCTGGGGCATAATGGCGGTAGGCGTTTACATCACCTACAAGCTGCTGGACATCGCCGATCTGACGGTGGACGGCTCCATCTGTACCGGTGCGGCGGTCTGCACCATGATGCTGCTGAGCGGCCGGAGCCTGTGGCTGGCGGTGCTGTGCGCCGTGGCGGCGGGCCTGCTGGCCGGGGTCGTGACGGGCCTGCTGCATATCTGGCTGGGCATCCCCCCCATTCTGGCAGGCATCCTGACCCAGATGACCCTGTGGTCCGTAAACCTGAAGATCATGGGCAAGGCCAATCAGGGTCTGTCCGTCCGGGACAACCACGTCCTTCTCAGCCAGATGGACGTCCCCGGTGCGCTGGTGGTGCTGGCCATTGCCGCCGTGCTGGTGGTGGCGGTGCTGTACCTGTTCTTCGGCACGGAGCTGGGCTGCGGCATCCGGGCCACCGGCTGCAACCCCGTCATGAGCCGGGCGCAGGGCATCAACACCGATCTCAGCAAGGTCATCGGGCTGTCCCTCTCCAACGGGCTGGTGGCCCTGTCCGGGGCGCTGCTGTGCCAGTATCAGGGCTACGCCGATATCAATATGGGCCGGGGCGCCGTGGTCATCGGTCTGGCAGCCGTGGTCATCGGGGAGGCGGTGGTCAAGCACATCTCCCCCAACTTCGCCGTCCGGCTCACCGGCGTGCTGGTGGGCGCCGTTATCTACTATCTGGTGTATCAGGTCATCATCTTCGTAGGCTTCGACACCGATCTGCTGAAAATGTTCTCGGCGCTGGTGGTGGCCGCCTTTTTGGGCGTGCCGTATGTGAAGAAGCAGTTGGCCCGGAAGCACCATGTCAAAGGAGGGATCCGTCATGCTTGAAATGCGCCATGTGACCAAGATCTTCAATCCCGGTACCGTGGATGAGAAGATCGCCCTCAACGATCTGTCCTTCACCCTCAACGACGGGGACTTCGTCACCGTCATCGGCGGCAACGGCGCCGGGAAGAGCACCATGCAGAACGCCATCTGCGGCACATGGCTGCCGGATGCGGGGGAGATCCTTCTGGATGGGATCGACCTCTCCTCCCTGTCGGAGCACCAGCGGGCCAAGTATCTGGGCCGGGTGTATCAGGATCCCATGACCGGCACCGCCGCCGGGATGCAGATCGAGGAGAATCTGGCTTTGGCGGCCCGCCGCGGCCTGCGGCGCACCCTACGGCCCGGTATCCGCAAAGCGGAGCGGGAGGAGTACCGGCAGCGGCTTCAGGAGCTGGGGCTGGGGCTGGACACCCGTCTTTCGGCCAAGGTAGGCACCCTCTCCGGCGGCCAGCGGCAGGCGCTGACGCTGCTGATGGCCACCCTCCGCAAGCCGAAGCTGCTGCTGCTGGACGAGCATACGGCGGCGTTGGACCCCAAAACCGCCGCCAAGGTCATGGAGCTGACGGAGCGGATGGTGACGGAGGAGAAGCTCTCCACCCTGATGATCACCCACAATATGCGGGACGCCATCCGCTACGGAAACCGCCTTATCATGCTCCACGCCGGGCGCATCATTCTGGATATCTCCGGTCAGGAGAAGAAGGATCTCACCGTGCCGGAGCTGCTGGAGATGTTCGCCCGTGCCAGCGGCGACGAGTTCTCCGGCGACCGGGCCATTCTGGCGTAAAGCCCCTTTCCTCACTCTCTACTTCTTCCGGCACTGCCGGGAGACTTCCTTCCTTTATTACCCAGCAAGGCCCCGCCGAAAAGGCGGGGCCTTGCTGGGTATTCTCGTATATGTATATGGAATGTATGTGTAGAATATAGAAAGGGCGAGGGCGTGGTCAGGCCACATCCTCGCCCGGCGTGCTTGCTCTCAGGTGCGTTTTTGCAGCTTTGCCAGCATCCGTTCAAACTCCTCCGGCCGGGGGCAGGTGAGCTCCACGGGCCGGCCGGTACGGGGATGAAGAAAGCGCAGGCCCGTGGCGTGGAGGCACTGGCCCGTCAGACCCGGCACGGGCTTCTTATTGCCGTACACGGTGTCCCCCAGAATGGGATGGCCGATATAAGCCAGATGGACCCGAATCTGGTGGGTACGGCCCGTCTCCAGTCGGCAGCGCAGGTGGGTGACGCCGGGATACCGGGCCAGCACCTCCCAATGGGTGATGGCGGGACGTCCGCCGGCCACCACCGCCATTTTCTTGCGGTCGCTGCGGCTGCGGCCGATAGGTGCGTTTACGGTGCCGCTGTCCTGCCGGAAGTTCCCCACCGCCAAACACTCATAGGTACGGGCCAGCGTATGATCCGCCAGCTGGGCCGCCAGTGCCAGATGGGCGGCGTCGTTTTTGGCGGCGATGATCAGGCCGCTGGTGTCCCGGTCGATGCGGTGGACGATGCCGGGACGCTTCTCGCCGCCGATGCCGGAGAGGGAGTCCCCGCAGTGGTGCAGCAGGGCGTTGACCAGCGTGCCGTCCGGATGGCCCGGCGCCGGATGCACCACCATGCCCACGGGCTTATTCACCACGATGACGTCCTCGTCCTCGTAGACCACGTCCAGCGGGATATCCTGCGGGACGGCCTCCGGCTCCTCAGCCTCCGGCAGAATCACGCACAGCTCCTCCCCACCGGCGATGCGGTAGCTTTTGCCGGGGACGGCGCCATCACAGGTGACGCAGCCCTCCGCCAGCAGCCTTGCGGCGGCGGAGCGGGTCAGGCCCTCCACCCGCCGGGACAGGAAGCTGTCCAGCCGGGTGCCGGTATCCTCCTCAAGAGGGGTCAGACGGATCGTGTGCATGGTCAGACTCCTTCTTTTTCTTGTCGTACTTGTCGTAGAGGAACAGGTAGTACACCCCGCCCAGAATGGCTCCCACCACCACGCAGCAGTCCGCCAGATTGAACACCGGGTAGCTGAACAGCTGCAAGTCGAACATATCCACCACGTAGCCGTGGACGATGCGATCGATGATGTTGCCGATGCCCCCTGACAGGATCAGGGTGCAGGCGGTGATGCCCGTCCAGTGACGCACCACCTTTTTGAGGAGCAGCAGCGCCACCACCGCCAGCAGCACCGCCGTGAACACCACCAGCAGCACCGTCCGGCCGGAGAAGCTGGACCATGCCGCCCCGTAGTTATGCAGCCGGGTCAGCTGCATGAAGCCCGGCAGGAACGGCGCCGACTCCCCCACGGCCAAGTGGGTCACCACCCAATATTTCAGTATCTGGTCGCCGGCCAGCAGCACGGCGCCAAGGATCGCATACCACATAATGTACTCCTTCTGCACATGGATTTTAGATATGGTTTTATTGTACCCTATCGGCGGCGGGTTTGCAACCGCCGACTTGTAAACACTATGCAGGAGATGCCACTGATTTTTAACCGCACTGTCACCGGTTTGTAAATGTTTTTCATCATTTCGTGATGAATCTGTCCAGAAAATTCGGTATGATAAAGTCGTAAAGCAAACCAATGTGCATCCGGAAGAAAGGAGCTGCCATGAAAAGGCTTTGTGCGATCCTGCTGGGACTGATGATGCTGGCGGGCCTGTGTGCCTGCGGACGGAGAACCTCTCCCGCACCTGCTCCCAAAACGCCGGAGCCTGTCACGGTCATCACTCCGGCGCAGCCCACCCCTTCGGAGGCGGAGGTAGTCCCTGTCTCCACCCCCGACGGCACCACGCCTCTGACGGCGGAGGAGCTGGACTGGTTCGGGCGGCGTTTCTTCAACGTGGTCCCCGGCTGGGGCCCCAACCGGTTTCTGACCTGCGCCTATGACCGGCCGGAGGACATGGATCTGGCGGCGGTGCTGGCCTGCGGGCCGGAGGGCAGCTGGAATGTCACCTCTCAGGAGCGGGACATGATCGCCGCCGGGGGGACGGACAGCGTGGTCCGCATCCCGCTGGAGCAGGCGCAGGAGCTGATGCTGCGCTACACGGGGCTGGCCCTGTCCGACACACAGGGCGTGGGACTGGACAGCCTGCGCTACCTCTCGGAATACAATGCCTACTACCGGGTGGGCGACGAGGCGGAGGCTGCCTACTGCCGCATCCTCTCCGGATGGCACACGGCGGACGGGCTGACGGTATTGCAGTATGACGGTGGCACCGTGACCCTGCGGCAGCTGGATGGCCGGTGGGTGTTCATATCCAACGTGCCGGGCCGCAGCGCATAAAAAGGTCTTACTCTTTCCTCTCATTCTCTCAATAGGCGGAAGCAGCCGGACGGGAGCCCGTCCGGCTGCTTCCGTTATTTTTGTTCTTCCCCGGCTCCGTTTATTTTCTCCGCTCCCCGGCCTCGCAGTAAAACAGGATCTCCGCCCTCTGCAAGGAGCGGCAGTTTTTTGGATTTTTTCGTCGGGATTTCTTGTGCCGGGGGGAGAAATATGGTATACTAACGTGATAAATATGGAAGATAGTGCCCCGGCATCCCACCGGGGCGGGGAGGTACCCATTGGATAGAAAAACAGTTCTTCTGGACGGAGCGCAGCTGGAGCGGCAGCGGGAGTATACCCGCCAGCTGGCGGCCCTCCATCAGCAGCGGGGCAAGCCCGTCTATGCGCTGGTGGACACCTTCGGCTGCCAGCAGAATGTGGCCGACAGCCAGCACATTCTGGGTATGCTGCGGGACATGGGCTGCCAGTTCACCGACGACGCCGCTCAGGCGGACATCGTGGTGCTGAACACCTGTGCCATCCGGGATCACGCCGAAAAGCGGGTCTACGGCAATCTGGGGGCGTTGACCCACACGAAAAAGCAGAACCCGGAGCAGGTCATCTGCCTGTGCGGATGCATGGCCCAGCGGCCGGAAGTGGCGGAGAAGGTGCGCCAGAGCTATCGCCACGTGGATCTGGTGTTCGGGCCGCAGGCGCTGTGGAAGTTCCCGGAGCTTCTGTACCGGGTCTACACCCGGCGGGGGCGTGTGTTCTCCGTGGAGGATGAGCACGGCACCATCGCCGAGGGGATGCCCGTGGTGCGGGAGGGCAACGTCCGGGCGTGGGTGTCTATCATGTACGGGTGCAACAACTTCTGCTCATACTGCATCGTCCCCTACGTCCGGGGCCGGGAGCGCAGCCGGGAGCCCCAGTGCATCATCGACGACGTGCGGCAGCTGGCCGCCGAGGGGTATAAGGAGATCACTCTGCTGGGGCAGAACGTCAACTCCTACGGCAAGGATCTGGAGACGCCGTGGGACTTTGCCGATCTTCTGCAGGAGCTGGACAAGATCGAGGGAGACTATCTGATCCGGTTCATGTCCTCCCAGCCCAAGGACGCCACCCCCAAGCTGTTTGACACCATGGCCCGGAGCAGGCACGTGGCCCACCAGCTGCACCTGCCGGTGCAGTCCGGCTGCGACCGGGTGCTGCGGGCCATGAACCGGCCCTATGACCGGGCCAAGTATCTGGAGCTCATCACCTACGCCCGGAAGGTCATGCCCGATCTGGTGCTGACCTCGGACGTCATTATCGGCTTCCCCGGCGAGACGGAGGCGGAGGCCATGGAGACGGTGGATCTGGTGCGGCAGGTGGAATTCGACGCCCTGTTCACCTTCATCTTCTCTCCCCGGCCCGGTACGCCGGCGGCCAAAATGGACGATCCCGTCCCCCGCAGCGAGAAGCAGAAGTGGTTCGACACCCTTTGCGCCGTGCAGAACGATATCTCCGCCCGGCTCCACGCCCGATATGTGGGCCAGACCCTGCGTGTGCTGGTGGACGGCCGCACCGACGACGCGCGCTGGCCCCTATCCGCCCGGACGGCGGGAGGACGGCTGGTACATCTGGTGGGCGACGAGGACGCTCTGGGCCAGTACCGGCAGGTACGCATCACCGACAGCAACACCTGGGCGCTGTTCGGGGAAATGGTATGACCCTCCCTCAGTAAATGGGCGGGTGGAAGAGTTTTCCACCTGTCAGCCCGGAGTTTTGCACTTTTCAACAGGTTTTTCCACCAAATTCGATCGCTTTCACTTATTTCTGACAGAAAGAGGTATGAGGGTATGGCAGAAATGACGCCCATGATGCGCCAATATATGGAAATCAAGGAGCAAAACAAGGACTCTATCCTGTTCTTTCGGCTGGGGGATTTTTACGAGATGTTCGGGGACGACGCCCGGAAGGCATCCCGTGAGCTGGATCTGACCCTCACCACACGGGATAAGGACAAGAACAAGTCCTTCGAGGAGAAGATCCCCATGTGCGGCATCCCGTACCACGCCTCCGACGCCTACATCGCCCGGCTCATCGCCAAGGGCTACAAGGTGGCCATCTGCGAGCAGACGGAGGATCCTGCCGCCGCCAAGGGGCTGGTGGAGCGGGACATCGTCCGCATCGTGACGCCGGGTACCGTCATCGACTCCGCCTGTCTGGAGGAGGGGCGCAGCAACTTCTGCGCCGGAATCTATCTGGACGGAGACTACGCCGGGTTCAGCGTGTGCGATATCTCCACGGGACAGACCCATGTGACGGCCTTCTCCGGGCCGGATCGGGAGGCCCACCTGCAAAATGAGCTGGGGCGCTTCGCCCCGGCGGAGGCAGTGCTGAATCCCGGCGCCGCCGAGGATACGGCCCTGCGGGCGCTGCTGGAGGACAAGCTCCGGTGCCACGTGGAGCGTCTGCCCGCCGGGCGGTTCCAGCTGCCCGCCGCCGAAAAGCGCATCCGCCAGCAGTTCGGGGACGATGCCGCCCGGCGGCTGCCCCGTGACAATCCGGCGGCTATGCTGGCGCTGGGTGCTCTGCTGGACTATCTGCACGATACCCAGAAAACGGACCTGAACCATGTAGACCGGCTGGACTACTACCGGCAGGGGCAGTTCATGGAGCTGGATCTGACGGCCCGGCGGAATCTGGAGCTGACGGAAACTCTGCGGGGCAAGGAGAAAAAGGGCAGCCTTCTGTGGGTGCTGGACAAGACCAAGACCGCCATGGGCGCACGGCTGCTGCGAAGCTGGCTGGAGCGGCCCCTGCTGTCCGTCTCCGCCATTGCACGGCGCAACGACGCCGTGACGGCGCTGGTGAAGCACACCGTGCAGCGGGAGGAGCTGATCCTGGCCCTCACCGGTATCGGGGACATGGAGCGGCTCATGGGCCGCATCGTCTACGGCAGCGCCGGAGGCCGGGACATGGTGTCCCTGAAAAACGCCATGGATCATCTGCCCGCCATTTGCCAGCAGCTGGCCGCCTTCGAGGGCGGACACCTGCGGGAGCTGGGCGCACGGCTGGACCCGCTGGAGGATCTGGCGGAGGTCATCGGCAGGACCTTGCAGGACGATCCCCCCTTCTCCGTGCGGGAGGGTGAGTTCATCCGGGACGGCTTTGACCCGGAAGTGGACCGGCTGCGGGGCATCCTCCACGGCGGCAAGGGCATCATCGCCTCCATGGAGGCTGCCGAGAAGGAAAAGACCGGCATCCGCACCCTGAAGATCGGCTACAACAAGGTATTCGGCTACTACATCGAGGTCTCCAACTCCTTTAAGGAGCTGGTGCCGGAGACATACATCCGCAAGCAGACGCTGGTCAACGGCGAGCGCTACATCACACAGGAGCTGAAGGATCTGGAGCACGATATTCTCTCTGCCTCCGACCGGGATGCGGCGCTGGAATATGAGCTGTTCACCCGGCTGCGTCAGACCCTGTGCGACGCCGTGACCCGGGTACAGGGGGCCGCCGCCGTAGTAGCGGAGCTGGACTGCCTGTGCTCGCTGGCGGCGGTGGCGGTGAAGAACAACTACTGCTGCCCGGTGGTGGACGAGTCCGGGGTCATTGAAATTCACGACGGCCGCCACCCGGTGGTGGAGTGTATGCGCCCCGACGCCATGTTCGTCCCCAACGACACCTACATGGGGGAGAAGGAAAACCGGGCCGCCATCATCACCGGCCCCAACATGGCGGGTAAGTCCACCTATATGCGGCAGGTGGCCCTGATGGTGCTCATGGCCCAGATCGGCTCCTTCGTGCCGGCCAAGGCCGCCCGCATCGGCATCGTAGACCGCATTTTCACCCGCATCGGCGCCTCCGACGACCTGTCGGCGGGGCAGTCCACCTTTATGGTGGAGATGACGGAGGTCAGCGATATCCTCCGCTGCGCCACCTCCCGAAGTCTTTTGATCTTAGATGAAATTGGCCGGGGCACCTCTACCTTTGACGGCATGAGCATCGCACGGGCGGTGCTGGAATACTGCGCCGACCCCAAAAAGCTGGGGGCCAAGACCCTGTTCGCCACCCACTATCACGAGCTGACCGCCATGGAGGGGACCCTCCCCGGCGTGAAGAACTATAACATCGCCGTCAAGACCCGTGGGGAGGATATCATCTTCCTACGGAAGATCATCCCCGGCGGCGCAGACCGCAGCTACGGCATCGAGGTGGCTCGTCTGGCGGGCCTGCCGCCCACGGTAGTCAATCGGGCCAAGAAGATCCTCCGCCAACTGGAGGAAGAAGCCGGACGACCCGCCCCGGCGGTGCAGGCACAGGAGGATCAGGTATCCCTGACGGCCCTGTCGGAGGGTGAGGTCATCGACCAGCTGCGCCGGGCGCAGGTAGATACCCTCAGCCCGCTGGAGGCTCTGAATCTGCTATACGAGTTGAAAAAGAAGCTGAACTGACGGGGCGAAGCCCCGTCCACGAACCTCTATGAAAGGAGTGCTCTATGCCTGATATTCAATGCCTACCCAGCCACGTAGCGGACCTCATTGCCGCCGGCGAGGTGGTGGAGCGGCCCGCCAGCGTGGCCAAGGAGCTGCTGGAGAACGCCATCGACGCCGGGTCCTCCGCCATTGTGGTGGAGATCCAGCACGGCGGACTGACCTATCTGCGGATCGCTGACAACGGCTGCGGCATCGACGCCGAGCAGCTGCCCACGGCCTTTTTGCGCCATGCCACCAGCAAGCTGCGGACGGCGGCAGATCTGGCCGCCATCGGTACGCTGGGCTTCCGGGGTGAGGCGCTGGCCGCCATCTCCGCCGTGTCACGGGTGGATATCTTCTCCCGGCGGACGGGGGCGGAGACGGGGGCCTCCCTGCATCTGGAGGGGGGCGTCCCCGGTCAGGTGGAGGAGGTGGGCTGCCCGGAGGGTACCACCATCTGCGTCCGGGACCTGTTTTACAACACCCCCGCCCGAATGAAATTCATGAAGAAGGATTCCGCCGAGGGAGCCGCCGTCAGCGGTATCGTGCAGCATCTGGCCCTGAGCCACCCGGAGATCTCCTTCAAGCTCATCCGGGACGGTGTGGAGCTGCTGCATACCCCCGGCGACGGAGATCTGCAGTCGGCGGTGTACGCCACCATGGGGCGGGATTTCGCCATGGGACTGCTGCCCATCAGCGGATGCAGCGGCGACATCTCCGTGGAGGGCTTCGTCACCAAGCCCCTCAACGGCCACGGCACCCGTGGCCGCCAGCTTTTCTTCGTCAACGGCCGGTTCATCAAGAGCCAGCTGCTGACAGCGGCGCTGGAAGAGGCCTACCGCAACCAGTTGCTGAAGGGGAAGTTCCCCGGCTGCGTGCTGCGGCTCACCATGCCCGCCGACCGGCTGGACGTCAACGTCCACCCCGCCAAGACGGTGGTGAAATTTGTCAACGACAAGGAGGCCTTCAACGCCGTGTACTACACGGTGCTGGACGCCCTGAATACCCCCGCTCCGCAGCCCCAAAAGCCCCGGCAGGAGTCCTTTTACCAGACTATGACGGTGCAGCAGTACCGGGAGCGGGTGCCGCAGCCGGAGGAGAAGAAGCCTCTGGGCTCCTACACCGTCCGGCCCGCCGCACCGGCCTCCCAGCCGCTGGAGGTTCACGATGTGGCCCCCCGAAAGGGGGAGAGCTTCACCGTCGCCTCCTCCGGCGTCAGCTATCGCATCACGCCCCCCGCCGTGCAGGAGGAACCGTCAGCACCGGCGGCATCCGTGCCGGAGGAGACCGTTCCCGTCCCGGCGGAGCCGGTGCAGGAGACGAGCGTTCCGTCCCCCGCAGAGGAGAAAGCTGCCCCGCAGAGTGCAGCGCAGCAGACGGTGGAGCCGGTGCGTCAGGCCCCGTGGCGAGTGGCCGGCGAGGTGCTGCGGACGTACATCATCTGCGAGGACGACCAGGAGAATGTGTGGCTCATCGACAAGCACGCCGCCCATGAGCGGGTGCGGTTCGATGCCCTGAAAAATCATACCCAGCCGGTGATGTCCCAGCAGCTTCTGTCGCCGCTGGCGGTGGAGCTGTCGGCGGAGGATGCCGCCTCCCTGCTGGAGCAGCTGCCGCTGCTGGAGGAGTTCGGCTTTGTGTGCGAGGACTTCGGAGACGGCACGGTGCTGGTACGGCAGG
>ERZ857801.1645-NODE-1645-length-22427-cov-5.379895_pt1 | contig 22427 bp, 11 predicted proteins | sample MGYA00519762_ERZ857801 | MGnify/ENA primary metagenome ERZ857801 (study PRJEB31778, sample SAMEA3449368) | human gut metagenome | biome: human gut; feature: human-associated habitat; material: faeces | place: United Kingdom | collected 2010/2012 ...
CTTTTTTATCCTCACATTTTGTTATAGGGGATGTCGGATCAGTATGTGGATCGCAGGCCTCCCGGCTGCCGTCTGCGGCTGGAAGTTGGAAGCGGTGAAGCACGCTGGAGACAACCCACCTGCTGAAACGGTGCAGGTTATAACTTGGCCCCCACGCCCGGCGGGACAACTGGTAAAAGCCCGGTCAGCTCCGGAAGACCTCCGGAGCTGACCGCTTTTTCGGCCTATGGCCGGATAATTTCCGTTTCCCCCTTGCACAGCAGACAGATTTCCTGTATAATTACGATTAACTTTACGAAGTCGGGTCGTAATGACCCCTATTTTGAGAGGATGAAACAACTATGAGCGCATCAAGAGAAAAGAAGAACCGGCAGGAGGTCGCCGCCAGCGGCGTTGTGGATCCCAAGACTGCCCGTCAAGCTCAGGAGCAGGCCAAGGAGCGCCGCTCCAACCGGCTCTATGCCATCATCGCCATCGCCTTTGTGGTGGTCGCCATTGGTCTGGTGGTGTGGAACTCCAACATCATCCAGCGTGGCACCACCGCCGTCACGGTGGAGGGCGAGTCCTATTCCGCCGCCGAGGTCAGCTACTACTATCACAATGCCTATAACAGTATCGTCAACTCCAAGTATGCCAGTCTCTACGGCATTGACAAGAATACCTCCCTGTCTCAGCAGAGCCTGAACGACACCGCCAAGATGATGTTGCGTGTCAGCGAGGACATGACTTGGGACGCCTACTTCCGTGACGCCGCTAAGAAGAGCCTTATCCAGTTGACCATGCTGAAGAAAGGTGCCGCCGAGAAGGGCATGACCTTCAACGACGATATGCAGAAGGAAGTGGACCGCACCGTGGAGACCTTCTCCACCTACGCCAAGAAGGCCGGCTACTCCACCAGCGCTTACCTGAAGCTGATGTACGGCAATAACATGACGATGTCCACCTTCAAGAGCATCCTGAAGGACACCCTTCTGGCCTCCCACTATCAGCAGGACTACATCGACAGCCTCACCTACACCGACGAGGAAGTGGAGACCTACTATAACGAGCACAAGAACAACTTCGACGTGGCCGACTACGAGTACATCTACTTCAAGGGTACTGCCGACTCCACCAAGGATGCCGACGGCAACACCGTGAAGCCCACCGACGAGGAGAACGCCGCCGCCAAGGAGGCTGCCTCCGCCAATGCCAACGCCGCTCTGGAGGCTGTCCGCAACGGTCTTCTGATGGAGAAGGCCGCCGACAACTACGATAACGGCACCTACACCGACCGTCCCACCGGTACCTACAGCGGCGACGCCGTCACCGAGTGGGTGTTCAACGAGGAGCGTCAGGAGGGTGATCTGACCCTCATCGAGAGCGGCGACAACTACTATGTGGTCCTGTTCCACAGCCGCGGCCGCAACGACTACAACACCGTGGACGTGCGCCACATTCTGTTCAAGGTGGATACCTCCGATCTGGACAGCAAGGCTGACGACTATCAGGAGAAGCTGGACGCCCGCAAGGCCGAGCAGAAGGAGGCCGCCGAGGCCGCTCTGAAGAAGTGGGAAGACGGTGCCAAAACCGAGGATAGCTTTGCCGAGCTGGCCAACGAGCTGTCCTCCGACACCGGCTCCAACACCAACGGCGGTCTGTATACCGAGGTGTATAAGGGCCAGATGGTCACCGAGTTCAATGACTGGTGCTTCGACGAGTCCCGTCAGCCCGGCGACACCGGCATCGTCTACAACGAGGGCAGCTACACCGGCTACCATGTCATATACTTTGTGGGCACTGACGCCCCCTATTGGCAGGTGCAGGTCCGCAACGCCATGAAGAACGCCGACTACACCCAGTGGAACAACGCTCTCGTGAAGGACATCACCGCCACCGAGGCCTCCGGTATGAAGTACCTCGTCTGATGAATTTCCAAAAAAGACCGGCCTCGGCCGGTCTTTTTTGATACTGCTTTGAAGCAAAGGAGCCTATTTATGCACGAACAGTTTTTGCGCACCGAGATGGTGCTGGGCCAGCCGGCGCTGGAGTGCCTGCAAAGCGCCCATGTGGCCGTGTTCGGCCTGGGCGGCGTGGGCAGCTATGCCGCCGAGATCCTGGCCCGCTCCGGCGTAGGTGAGCTGACGCTGGTGGATCAGGACACCGTCAGCGTCACCAACATCAACCGCCAGCTCTGCGCCCTCCACTCCACCGTGGGCCAGTCCAAGGCGGAGGTCACCGCCCGCCGTTGCCGGGACATCTCCCCCAGCGCCGTCATCCACCCCATCTGCGCCACCTACGACGCCGCCCATCGGGAGGATTTCTTCTCCGCCCGATATGACTACATTGCCGACTGCATCGATCTGGTAACCTGCAAGCTGGATCTGATCCAGCAGGCCATGGACCGAAGTATCCCCATCCTGTCGGCGCTGGGGACCGGCAACAAGCTGGACCCCACCCTGCTGCGGGTAACGGATATCTCTCAGACCAGCGGCTGCCCGCTGGCCCGTGTCATGCGGAAGGAACTGCGCAGCCGTGGCATCCGCCACCTGAAGGTGGTGTTCAGCCCGGAGCAGCCCGCCGCCACCACCCAGCTGGAGGCCCCCTCCCCCGGCCGCCGCAGCGTCCCGGCCAGTGTGCCATGGGTCCCCTCCACCGCCGGTATCCTGCTGGCCGGCGCCATTGTGCGGGACCTCATCGGATGAGGGGCGGCGACATCGCCGGACTGCTGATCCGGCAGGCCCGCCTTCAGCGGGACTGGAGTCAGGAGGGTCTGTGCCGTGGCATCTGCGCCCCCTCCTATCTGTCCAAGATCGAGCAGGGCAAGGCCGCCCCCTCCCCGGAGGTGACGGAGCTGCTGCTGCACCGGCTGGGTCTTGTCTGGACTCCGGAGCCGGAGGGCTTAGCGCCCTGCTGGAAGGCCCTGCTCTCCGGCAGCCCGAATTTCGATTCCCTCTATGAACAGCTGGTGCAGCCCCGGCGGGAGATTCTTGCATCCAGTCCGCTGGCAGCGGATGCCCTGCTGCTGGATGCCTTTTACGCCGACGAGATGCGCCCTCTGCCGGTGGAGTGGGGGCCCTTTCTCTCCACCCGGCAGCTGGCCCTGCATCGGGGCCTTCAGGGCCGATGGGAGGAGGCGGTGCGGCTGGAGCCGCTGCCGCTGCTGGCTGCCCACCACGGAGAGTTCCTCTACGCCGAGGGCGAATACACCGCCGCCATCGAGGTGCTGCGGGACGCCTACCGCTCGGCATCGGACGCCGGCTACCCCTACCTGATGCTGTCCTGCCGGGCGTGGATGGGCAACTGCTACTCGGATCTGGGCCGCATGGAGGAGATGCTGACCCACTACTCTGTAGCGGAGCGTCTGGCAGAAGCCTTGAGGGATACCGGCAGCTTGTCTGCCCTCCGCTACAATGTTGCCTCCACTCAACTGGAGCTGGGTCAACCGGAAAAGGCCCTGCCCTACTTTGCCTCCCTCCCCCGCCCCGGCTTTCTGGACCTGCACAAACTGGCCATCTGCCACGAGCAGTTGGGCCATCGGGAGCAGGCGCTGACCGCCGTCCAGCAGGCGGAGCCTATGGCCTCCGGCGAAATGGAGCAGCGGATGCTGGCGCTGGTGCGCTATCGGCTGGAGCACCCGGACTACCTCCACGACGATACCTACGGCGCCCAACTTCTGGACTGCTTCCAGCGTCTGCGAGACACATATCCTATGGGCTTCACCCGCTTCCACCTGCCGTGGGTGCTGGCGTGGTACAAGGCCAACCGTCAGTACCGTCAAGCCTGCCGCCTGTTGGAGGAGTTTCCTGCAAAATAGCATTTTTACCCCATTAAGCGGGTCATCACGGGAATAACTTTCCCACGATGACCCTCTTTTCTTTTGTAAGCAGCTGTGGGATAATCATAGCAGTGAGGTGAACGCTATGAAACAAACTCTCTGGACACGGAATTTTACCCGCATCACCGCCGCCACGACGCTGGGCGCTGCCGGCGGCATCATCAGTCAATTCGCCCTGTCCTTTCTGGTCTTTGACGAGACAGGCAGCACTCTGGCCTCGGCGCTGGTGGTGGCCATTCAGCTGATCCCCATGGTGCTGCTGCCGCTGGTCGTCGCCCCCATGATGGACCGCCTGCCCCGCAAGCCCTTTCTGGTGTGGGGCGACCTGCTCAACGGCTTGTGCTACGCCGGGGCGGGACTGTTCCTACTGCACAGTGCCTTCTCCTACACCGCCTATCTGGCCTTTTCCCTGCTGGTATCGTGCCTTGCAGCCTTCGATGAGCTGGCCTACAACAGCTTCTACCCCCTGCTGCTGCCGGAGGGACAGGAGGAGCGGGCCTACACCGTCTCCGCCATGCTCTATCCCATTCTGAAGGTCCTCATGATGCCGCTGGCGGCGCTGCTGTACGACACCTTAGGCGTGGGACGGCTGCTGCTGATCCAAGGCGCACTGTCGGTGCTGGCCGCCCTCATCGAAAACCGCATCCATGCGCAGGAGAGCCGCCGGGATCAAGAGCCGCTGCTGTCCCTGAAAACCTGGTGGCGGGACATCCGGGAGGCCGCCGCCTATCTTCGGCAGGAGCACGGCCTCCACGGCCTCTATGAGTACATGGCCGTCACCCACGGCATGGCCATGGGCTATTCTCCCCTGCTCATCGCCTTCTTTCGCACAGCGCCGGGCTTCACCACCGCCATGTACTCCTTCTTCTCCGTGGCGGAGTTTGCCGGGCGCACCATCGGCGGCGCCGTCCGCTACCGCTACTCCCTGCCGGAGCGAAAGCGATTCGGCTTCCTGTTCGGGGTGTATCAGACCTACGAACTGATGGACACCTGCCTTCTGTGGCTGCCGTATCCCCTGATGCTGGTGAACCGAGCCGTCTGCGGCTTTCTGGGCATCCAGAGTGCCACCATCCGGCAGGCGGCGGTGCAGCGCTACATCCCCGACCGGCTGCGGGCCCGGCTCAATGCCTATGAGTCCATGCTCTGCACGGCGGCGGGAGCGGTGCTGTCGCTGGCCATCGGTGCTTTGGGCGAGGTGCTGGACTATCGGCTCTGCATGACCATCTGCGGCTTGATCGTCATGGCGGTTTGCTGGCTGACGGTATTCCTGCGGCGGCGTCAGGTGCAGCTGGTGCTGACTGACCGCCCCGGCGAGACCCAGCCCGATACACTTTCATAACGCTCCATTCTAAAAAGAAGGCCCCAAAGGCAGATGCCTTTGGGGCACCCTCCGTAAGGAAGGGACTCCAATGATTTGTATTTAGCTTTTTTCGCGGATTGTGGTGTCATGATCCGATGCTTGCTATCCCTGTGGACACGACGGCAAATGCTTCGTATTATTTATAATAACTCCTTTGTACCAAGTCGGAATGGATTTCGTCATATTCTCATACCAGCTTAGTACATCTTTTGCTTGATTTATCATTACTTGAATTTGGCTCTGCCCAAAAGGAATTGCCCAAGGCACAGAAGATAAAGTATTACTGCTAATATAAAGTGCGAGCAACTCCCAAAACGGAATTGGTACGTCATTGCTGAAGTATCCGTTTACCATTCCGGTTGCAAACAAGGGGGTAGCTTGAGCGCACCACACAATGCGGTTAAATTCTTCCCACGGATCTCCAAAGTCATTTCTATTAAAATCAATGATGTAGAGTCGCTTATCATTCCCTATCATCATATTGCCGATATGGTAATCTCCGTGCTGATAGGTTCGAGGGCGACCGCTGAGCAAATATCTGTGAGCGTTAATGTAATCGATGAAGGCTTGCCCATTTTCGTACTTGACAGGACATTCTTCATACATCTTGATTTTGTGGTCTGCTTTACGATTAAAATAGATTTCCCAATCTTCTATTTCTTTCGGAGCGGGGATTTTATGAATTTCTTTTAGTATTTTTCCCGCTTCAAAACCATAAGAATACTGTTCTTGGTTTGTTAAATTATGTATATTTTCTTCTGCATCAATGCCATCGATCCAAGTTTGAATAGAATAAACTCCTTCATCAAATGTGCCGAACTCTAAGGGGCGGCACATTGGTACACCGAGAGCTGCTACCTGACCCATAAGTTCATATTCGCTTTTCTTCCTGTCATACTGTTCAATCGGAGAAACACGAAGCAAAAATTTATTTCCTTGCTCGTCGGTAACACAGTATTTTCTATCTTCTGACCAACCTTTATCTATTAGTTGCTTTGTAATAAATTCATGTTGTGGCATAGCCTTTCATCCTTTCAAAGAATCATTTGCCTTACAAAAATTATTCTTGGTAAAATTATATTTCTTATTATACAGAAAATAAAATCATTATTTACTATTTTTGATCCTACCGTAATCCTTCCATATGATTGTTTTTCCTATAAATCCAAATTCCGGCTGACGACAAAACCAAAGGGAGAGGACTTCCTTACGAAGCCTCTCCCTTCGGTCCTTCTTTTGCTCGATTCCATCAGCGCCGAAGGCGCTTGCCGCCGTGACGGGCCACCGCCTCGTCCCGCTTGCCAGAGATCTGCCGCCGCCCGGTCTCTGCAGGCCGCTGTACCGCAGGCTCAGGCTCAGATACCTCCGCAGACGCAGGCTTTTCCGGCAAGGTGGGGACTTCCTCCGCCATCGCCGCAGCCTGCACCGATTCGGTGGGAGCTTTCTCTCCCGCATTCGTTGCCATACATCTCCCGGTGGGGGATCCTTCCGTTTTCTTTCCCTTTCGGCGTCGCAGGGGGAAGATGCACAGCAACGCCAGCACCACAGCAGCCCCCAGCACCAGATACAGTCCCGGTGGCCGGCTGATATAGCCGGACACATAGCCCAGCCCATCGATGCCCCACAAGGGCTGCCCCAGCACATTGTCCCAGTAGACCGGGGCTCCCTCCACATAGAAGAAGCGCCGCTCTGTGTCCACGGAACCGATGACGCCCCCCTCCAGCGATAGGTCACTGTCCGTGACGTAGGCGATGGTGTCCCCCGGCTGCAGCGTCTCCGGCTGCTCCTGCCGCACGTACAGCAGCGCCCCGGCGGACCACGGAAGCCCCTCCATGTCCGCCGGTACCACATAAGGCGTGATGCCGAAGGCTCGCACCCCCATGAGCCCCGCCGCCATCAATAGGATGCACAGGGTCAAAAGCGTCGCCAGTACGCCGCATATTCCTCTGAAAAACTTTCTCATGTTGTCTCCGCTCATTTCCACAGGCTGCCGCATAGGTGTTTTTTATCATCTTACCATGTTCCCGCCCCAAAGACAAGCCCTTTCGCTATCCTCCTACCCCTTTCGCAGCTCCTTTTCCAGCTTCTCCAGCGCCCGTTTCTCGATGCGGGAGACATAACTGCGGCTGATGCCGTATACCGCCGCCACCTGCCGCTGGGTTTGGGGCGGATGCCCCTCCAGTCCGTACCGCCTCCGGATGATGTCCGCCTCCCGCTCCGTCAGGCAGTCCCGCACCAAGCGCCGCAGCAGCAGCTGCTCCTCCCGGTCCTGCAGGTCCGACAGCATGGTGTCGTCGGCCCCCACCACGTCCAGCAGATACAGCGAGCCCCCCTCCTTATCCGTGTCGATGGCGTCGGACAGGGACACCTCCCCCTGCAGCTTCCGCTGGGAGCGGAAGTACATGAGGATCTCATTTTCAATACACCTCGACGCATAAGTAGCCAGCTTGATGCCCCGGTCTGCCCGGAAGGTGTTGACGGCCTTGATGAGTCCAATGGTGCCGATGGAGATCAGATCCTCCTGATTGTCCGCCTGTGTATAGTATTTCTTGATAATGTGGGCCACCAGCCGGAGATTGTGCTCCACCAGCCGGTTCCGGGCCTCCAGATCCCCCTGCGCCCACCGCTCCAGACACGCCCGCTCCTCCTCCGGCGGCAGCGGCCGGGGGAACGAACCGGGATTCCCCGTCAGACGCAGAGACAAAAACAGACTGTTGGACAGCAGCAGCAACGCCGCAGACAGCATACAGATCCCTCCTCTTCTGCCAGCCTATGCCCTCAGAGGAAGTCCCTATGCTTGACGCAGCGCCAGAAGTGGGGCACAATACATTGCAGAATAATTAAAACGTTTCTATCTCCATCAAATTTTCTGGAGGATCATATGGGTTTCATCTATCAGGAGGCCAATGCATACGGCGTAGAGGCCTTGGTGGCCTTGGAGCGCCACTACACCCCCACGGAGGAAAAATACTGCACCGCCGTCACAGAGGCCGTCCGCATCTGCGACACCTACGGCATCCCGGAGCGGGAGCTGGTGCCGCAGGTGCGCCATATCGCCGCCGCAGAGGAGTACCTGCTGGAGCACCTGTCAGAGGACGAGGAGACGCTGCAATTCCTGTTCACTCCTCTCTCCGGCAGCAACACCTGTCTGGCATGGTTTCTGGTCTGGGATCATGTTCGCCCCGGCGGCGAAAAAGCTTATAAATATACAGGCCACACCCCCCAGCAGCGGCTGCGGGACATCGTTACCGCCGTGGGCCAGTATCAGGAGGACCCCCTCCCCCCGCCGCAGCAGCTGGACACCATCTGCGACCTCATCGACTACATGGACCTCACCCGCCTGCCCCCTGCCGACCGGTGGCGGCTGCTGACGCTGTACGCCCATCTGGAGGAGTACGAGCGCACCGCCTGCCGCATCGTGGAACAGTCCGCCGCCCTGCTGGCACAAGTGATGCAGACACCGGAGACGGACCGTCTGCTGCGCCAGTGTCTGGAACAGACACGGGAGAACACCCCCCGTCTTATGAGCGCCTTTGCCCAGTCCCAGACGCTGTCCGACCAGAGCATCACCTTTCTGCCCTGCGTCATGTCCTTCCACTCCATGCGCTTCCTCACCGGTGACGACCACATCACCGTCATCGCCGGGGTGCTGTACTGGCTCATTCTGCGCCTGACGGAGAAATACGCCGCCAACGACGAGCATCTGCTGGCCTGCCTGAAAACGCTGGGTGACAAGAGCCGTCTGGATATCCTGAAGCTGCTGAAGGAGCAGGACCGCAGCGGGCAGGAGCTGGCCAAGGAGCTGGGCATCTCCCAAGGCACCGTTTCCCACCACCTGAACGTGCTGGTGCGGGACGAATTCATCCGTATCGCCAAGGACGGCAGCCGCCTGCGGTGCAGTCTGGCCCCGGAAGCCATCGAGTCCATGGTGGACGATATCCGCCGCCTTCTTTTGTAGCCAAAGTACGCACAACTCCATCCGAAAAGACCGCCGCCAAGGTCCAGAAGACCCTGCTGCGCCGTCAGGCCACGGTGCAGTCCCGCTTGGGCCGCTCTCTGCGGCAGGAGCAGGTGGATCATACCTATTCCTATACCATGCTCTTCAACGGCTTCGCCCTGCGGACCGCCCGGAAGAATCTGGAGACCATCCGGAGCATCAAGGGCGTCAGCCGTGCCTTCGTGCCAGGCTCCTACACCCTCCGTGGAGCAGGCCGATACGCAGGCCCTGCAGGTGGCGCTGGCCACCAATCAGTTCACCGGTAAGGGCATGACCATCGCCGTGCTGGATACCGGGCTGGATACCGCCCATCCCGCCTTTGCCAACGCCCCGGCAGACGCCAAATTCGCCAAGGACTACGTCAGCGGTATTCTGCAGGCCGCCGACCTCAACGCCGAGGCCCTGATGCCCATCGCCACCTCCAGCGATGTGGTGCTCTACACCGATGCCGACCAGTACGGCGACACCAAGCCCGTGCTGGAACAGGACGGCAAGACCTACATGAGCAGCCACGACGAGGCGCTGGATGTCACCGTTTCCGGCGACAAGACCGTGACGCTGGCTGCCGGGGCCACCGGCGACGTGAAGGTCAGCGTCTCCCTCTCCCAGAGCCAGAAGGCCAAGCTGGACGCCGCCTATGAAAACGGCATCTATGTGGAGGGCTTCGTGGTGCTCACCGCCAAGGATGGCAGCGCAGATCTGTCCATCCCCTTCCTGGCCTACTACGGCGACTGGTCCGCCCCCGGTATGCTGGACTACGCCACTATGCTCAATGAGGATACCGTGCCTTACAGCCAGCTCGCTACCGAGCTGGGCGCATACTTCACCAGCAGCTTTGCCTATCGTCTGGGCGCCAATCTGTTCGTGACCATGGACGAGGCAGAGAAAACCTCCCTGAAGGCCGAGCATATCACCATCTCCCCCAACGGCGATACCCATATGGACGGCGTGGAATTTGTCAACGTCAGCCAGATGCGCAACGCCTCCGCCCTGCACTTCACCGTCACCAACGCCGACGGGCAGGAGGTCTGGAGCGACGCCGTTACCAACGTCCCCAAGACCATCTATGCGTCCTCTCAGGGCGGCCCCATTCCCGCCACCATGTATCAGGATATGGCTCCTGACGCCTGGTACGGCACGGACAGCAACGGCAGCGCCCTGCCTGACGGCCAGTACTACTACACCATCACCGCCGATCCCGTCACCGATCACGAGAGCCGCAATGTCCGGGATACCCTGACCTTCCCTGTGTACATCGATACTCAGGCTCCCCAGCTGGATCAGGGCTGCGTGACCCTGAGCACCGGCGCCGACGGCCGCACCACCTTGGGGATGCAGGTCTCCGACGAGCATCTGTATCTGGATACCGAGATCTTCGTGGCCAATGACGACGGCACCATCAGCACCAGTTCCGAGAAGCTCCTGCACAAGAACGTGGGTCTGGCGGATATGCCCGATGTCACCTCTGACGCCATGTCCGTGGATGTCACCGACTACGCCGGCAAGCTCCTGTATGTCCAGCTGTCCGACTGGGGCTACAACTACGCCGCCTATCTGGTGCAGCTGCCCGACACCTTCGAGGGCACCACCCTGTCCCTGTCCGATACCACCGCCTTCCTGTTCACCGGTGAACAGCAGCAGCTGTTGGCCTTCGACACCGATACCGATACCGCTCTTACATGGACCAGCAGCAATGCCGACGTGGCCTCCGTGGACGAGGGCGGCCTGGTCACTGCCAAGGCCCCCGGCGTCACCACCGTCACCGCCACTACCGCCAACGGTGCCTCCGTCTCCTGCGTGGTGGGCGTCAGCGATCAGCTGACCTACACCGGTCTGCGTCTGGACTTCGACGAGATGACCACCACCATGTACTTCGATTCCACCATCGACCTGCCCGGCGTGTATCTGGAACCCTACGGCTTTGCCCTCTCCGGCAAGCACAACATCTACGGCACCGAAGGCCTCACCTGGAGTGTCTCCGATCCCACCATTGCCGACTTGGATGAGTACAGCAAGACCACACTGGTGGCCAATAAGGACGGCAAGTCCGGCGACGTCACCGTCACCGCCGAGTATCAGGGCATGACCGCTTCCTTCACCGTCCATGTGGGCCCGTACCCCGGCTCTGTGGAGCTGTACCACGTCTGGATCCAGGCCCGCAGCAACCGCATCTTCCTGCAGGGCAAGCAGGGCATCGTGGGTGCCGGCCGTGACGGCATCCACGCCACGGATACCGCCGCCACCAGCGACGATCAGATCATCACCTTTACCAACAGCGATCCCAATGTGGTGGACCTGACCAACCCCGTGATCCGCGCCACCTCCAACCGTGATCTGCCCGATGAGTGCGCCTTTGTGGACGCCAGGAATCCCGGCAATGCCGTCATCACCGCCACCGCCACCAGCACCACCCAGGATACCGTCCAGTGCTTCGTCACTGTGGTGCCCAAGCGGTACGACGGCATTCAGGCCACCCAAGATGCCATTCATCTGAAGCTGGGGCAGGGTGCGGACCTCACGCAGTACCTGACCCTGCTGGACGAGTCTGGCGTGGTGATCCCGGAGCTGAATCCCGTCAACTACACCAGCCTCGACGAGAGCATCCTCTCCGTGGATGCGAGTGGGCATGTCACTGCGTTGCACACCGGCACCGGCATGGTGCGGGCGTTGCTGAACACCGGTGACTGCGCCCTCATCGCCGTGGAGGTCTCCTGCGATCACGACCACACCACCCGCACCGAGACCCCCGCCACCTGTACCGAGGACGGCTCTGTCACCGTCATCTGCGATGACTGCGATGAGGTACTGTCCACCGAGACGCTGCCCGCCACCGGTCACAGCACCGTGGTGAAAAACGCCAAGGACGCCACCTGCACCGAGCCCGGCTACACCGGCGATAAGGTCTGCACCGTCTGCGGCGAGACCGTCGAGACCGGCGAGGTCATCCCCGCCGCCGGCCACAGCTACAAGGATGGCAAGTGTACCGTCTGCGGCGCCGCCGATCCCAACGCCAACAGCGGTGGCAATACCGGCAATCACGGCACCGACAGCCCCAACACCGCTGACGGAGCCGCCATGGGCCTGTGGCTGAGCCTCATGACCGTGGCCGCTCTGGCCGGAGCCGTTCTGGTTCTCGGCAAGAGGTACCGGGCCTGATTCCCCCCCTTTCGCAGCGCTCCTCTTAGGCGATAAAAGCCCTTGGCGGCAAGGCCCCTTGGCGGCACAGCCTCTTAGCGGCACAGCCCCCTTGGCGGCACAGCCCCTTCGGCGGCGTAGCCCCTTGGCGGCGTAGCCCCTTGGTAGCAAAGCCCTTCGGCGGCAAGGCCCCTTGAAATAGCGCATCTCTCTTTCTGTAAAGGCGGAGGGGGGACCCTACCGGGTCCCCCCTCCGCCTTTTGCTTTTCCGAAACCACCCGGCTTCTCCGCCGTCGCCTGATTTCCCGCTGCTTCCTGATTTTCTCGATACCGTTTCATCTTCTGATACGATTCGATTTTTGCTGCCACTTTTCCCTGATGCCGCCACGCTGCCAGAATCGAAAAATCCAGAGCGGCTCTGTGGCCCTTCTGCGCCTCAGTATTTTCTCCATGCGAAATATTCAAAAAATTCATGCTCCCAGCAGGAAAATTTTTCCGAAAAATCATTGCTATTTCTCCGGATCTCGTATATACTGGGAGGTGTATAGGTCATTCCTCCCTGCGCCGCAAGCAGGTGAGCTCTCCTCCTGTACAGCCGCATCCGGCGGCAAGCAGGCGGGGAAGGCAAAATTGCCTCCCCCGCCTGTTTTTTGCTGTTTTTCTATTCTGCCGATATTCGTATTTTCAGCGTTGTCATTGCTCCGTATTTTCGCCCTCACGGCTCTGCTATCGTTCCGGTACCTGCGCTTTCGGCACTGCTGCCGAACCGGCTTTTGCACTTCTCCGGCTTCTTTGATCGGCCCGATATTCCCCCGTTTCCGACTCTGTCATCGGCATGGATCCCGCCTTTTCCCGGCGCTGCTATCATCTCGGCTCCTGCTTCTTTTCGGTGCCGATCATATGCCGGTATTTTCTCTTTTTCGGAATCGATAGCAGTCCGGTGCCTGGAAGTTTTTTCTCTGCCGGTGTTCCGTTTTTGGATCTCAGAGGGGGCTGTTTTTATCCCTTTGGGTTTTTGCGCTGTCGTTTTTTCGGTCTGCATCCGCCGGTTTTGTCCAGTTACTGCCCCATTTTCTGACCTTGGAGCGTCCCGGTTTTTGTCCAGCTTTTGTCCAGCATTGGACGCCTTTTTGTCCAGCCGCCGGTGGTGCCTCCCTTATTGAACCTCTTTGGGAAGCTTCTTATCCTCCGGTTTCGATCCGCAGGGGGCCTTCGGTTTTTTATCCTTCACCAAAATGAACGAGGTAATGAGCGCCGTCAGGGGGACCGCCAGAATGACGCCGATGCTGCTGGCGATGCCGCTGATGACCTCCGTGGCCATATAGGGGGAGCTGATGAGCTGCCGGGGATCCAGCCCCAGCGAATACAGATAGATGATGAAGGACAGGCCGCTGCCCAAAAATGCCAGGATCAGGGTGTTGGTCATGGTACCCACCATATCCCGGCCGATATTCATACCGGAGCGGAACAGAGCCCGGCCGTCCCGGTCCGGGGCCACGGTATGTACCTCCGTCAGCGCAGAGGAGATGCTCATGGCCACGTCCATCACGGCGCCCAGCGCACTGATGACTACCCCCGCCACCAGCAGGCCCCGCAGGCCCAAGGGCGTACCCGTCTGCCGCAGCTGCAGCAGCGGTTCCACATCCGTCAGCCGCAGACCGTCGATCCGCAGAAGGCTCTGAGACAGCAGGCCGAACAGCAGCGCCAGCGCCGTACCGGCCACCGTACCCAGCGCAGCACACACCGTCTTGCGGCACACGCCGCCCAAGATCACCATAGTCACCACGGTGATGTAGGCGCACGTCAGAAACACCGTCAGCAGCGTGGACGCTCCCTTCATCAGCAGGGGGATCAGGATCCAGAACAGGCACACCAGCGTCACCGCCAGCGCCACCAGAGACTTGGCTCCCACCTTGCCGCCCACCAGCACCGTTGCCAGCAGGAACAGGCCCACGGTCACCGCCAGACCCACCGCCCGGTCATACTCGTACACCGTGGCGGTATGGCTGCCGTCGCTATAAGTGGAGATCAGCAGCACCGCCCGCTGCCCCACCTTCAGGGGCTGGCCGTACAGCGGCCCCACATAGTTATACACCTGCATGGTCTCGCCCTCGTACTGGCCGGAGCGCACCTGTGCCAGCAGCAGCTGCTCCCCCCGATAGCCGCCGTCGGCCACGGTATCTGCCTCGGTATTGTCCGACAGGATATCCGTGACGACGCCGGTCTCGTACTCGGCATATTCATCCCCTCGGGGCTGGGGCTGCTCAAAGGTCACAGCCGCCATCCGCACGACGATGAACAGCACCAGCGCCGCCGCCAGAATGACGCAGCTCCACCGGTTCCTGCTCCACCAGGCCCCGGCTGTCAGCCGGTCCGCATTCCCCTTCTTCCGCTTCATGGGCGTTTCCTCCGTCAATGATATTTGGTTACAGCATAGCAACTTCCGCCCCTGATGTCAATAGTGTTCACTAGTCAGCTACATCTGTCAATAGACTTTGCAGATATTATACAAACTTATTGCACGTTTCTAACAAAATCATTGAAAAAGGGGTAGCCATTTGGGTGGCTTTATGATAGGCTGTTACCATCGGTCAAAGGCGGTATGTACGGCCAAAAGCGGCGTACACGGTTTTGACCGGCAGCACGATACACAAAAGGTTTGTCTTTGCTCAACGGTATCCCCCACAGTCTGCCTGTTTCAGCTGATCGGAGCCCTTGACGCTGCCTCCGTGCCAAAAACAGGATAGCTTGTGGAAGGTCGTCTGCCCGCCGGATGCGGGTCAGGCGGCTTTGTACTATCTCCGGGGGGACGGAAGGACAGAAGCAGGCCGCCGTGTAAACGTGTAATATTGAACAGGAGGGATTTCATTGAAGAAGAGAGGACTCAGCAGTCGGATCATGTCCGTGCTGCTGTCGCTGATGATGCTGCTCTCGCTGCTGCCCACAGCAGTTCTGGCAGACGAATCAGCGACAAAGACCTACACCAAGGTCACGTCCGCCGATGAACTGGTCACCGGCGAGTACGTGATGGTAGCCAACAACGGTTACGCCCCCGGTGTGCTGGACGGCACATGGGTCACGGCAGTGGCCGTGACAGCTGCCAACGATCAGGTCGTTGATCCCACAGGCGGCGTCTGGACGCTGACTGTGGACAAGAATGGTACCATTCTCAGCGACGCCAACGGCAAGGCCATTGCTCCCAAAGGCTGCAACAACAATGGCATTAAAAGCGGCAGCTACCGGTGGGCCGTGGATTTCGATGCCACCGACGGGACCTTTACCTTCGCCGGACAGGGCGATGACACGGTCAAGCTGGCCAGCAACGCCAACTCCGAGAACAAGTTCCGTGCTTACAAAAATGAAACCATTACGAAGTCTCCCGGCGGCTACCCCTGCCACTTCACCCTCTATAAGCTGGGCGGCGGGCTGGAGCAGGTAGCTGCCCCCACCGGTACCGCCTCCGGCGATGTGAAGGTGGGCGACACCGTGGCCTTTGCCTGCAAGACGGCGGATGCCACCCTGCGGTACAAGGTGGATGACGGCGCCTATCAGGACTACACCGGCCCTGTGACCATCACCGCCTCCTGCACCATCACCGTCAAGGCTGTGAAGGACGGCATGACCGACAGTCAGGAGGTCGTGTTCACCTACAAGGCCTATCGTCTGGTGGACAAGTACGTCAAGACCGCTGCCCTCACCGGTGGCGACAAGGTGGTCATTTTCAACGCCGGCAACGGCTTTGCCGTCAGCTCCACCGTGATGGGCAATTACTACCTGACCCCCGTGGCCGCCACGGTGGAAAAGGATGTGCTCACCGCCAACGCCATGGATGCGCTGGTCTGGGATGTCACCGCCAACGATGACGGCACCTATACCTTCACCCAGGACGGCAAGACCCTGACGCTGGGTGAAAATAATGGCAAGTTCCATCTCAACGTGGCCGCCAACGGCACCACTCGCTGGGATGTGGAGACCTGCAATGCCGAGAACGCCTCCTACTACCTCTCCGGCAGCGGCGTCACCGGGCAGTACGGCAAGGTCTACCTGGAATACTTCGCCAAGTTCACCGAGTTCTCCGCCTACTGCACCAGCACTGACCGGCTGAAGGAAGCGGACTTCGGCATGACCTTCTACAAGCTGACGCAGGAGAAGCAGTATGTGGACGCCACCACGGAGCCTGATCCGGAGGAGCCCGCCACCGTACCTATCCGCACGGCGCTGGAGGGCGCCACCGACACCGAGTTCACCGTCAAGGGCGTTGTGACACTGGTGGACGGCCAGAACTACTATCTGCAGGACGCCACCGGCGGTATCTGTCTGCGGCTGGCCGCCAAGACCGATGAGATCGCTCTGGGCGACACCATCATCGGCACCGGCAAGCGGGCCGAGTTCAGGGGCATGGCGCAGCTGGGCAGCGGCACCTTCGTCAAATCCAGCGGCCTGACCCTGGACGCCAAGCCCACCACCATCGCCGCCCTGACCGCCGACGATGTGTGTACCTATGTGCAGCTGAAGGGACTGGAGATCACTGAGATCTATGACAACAACGGTCAGTACGCCAACCCCAACGTCACCTTCAAGGATGCCGACGGCAAGACCATCCAGCTCTATAAGGCAGTTCTGCCCAAGAACGGCGACAGCTGGGCCTTTGCCGTGGGCGACAAGGTAGATGTTACCGCCGCCGTAGGCACCAACAACGGCACCCTGCAGCTGCGGAATACCGTTGCCGACGAGATCCGGGCCGCCGGTTCCGTCAATGACCCCATCACGGACGACATGATCCCCGACGGGACGCTCACCGTCAAGGAGGCCGGGGCCATCACCACCAAGACCGAAAATGTCTCCGTGGTGGGTCAGGTGGTGTATCACTACGGCAACGCCTATAACGGCGCTGCCAGCATCAGTTCCATCATTCTGGAGGACGTCATCGGCGGTGAGATCTACGGCTTCCAGGTCTATGATTACGCCAACCACGCCAACTATAAGGTAGGCGACGTGGTGAAGGTCACCGGCACCGTTAGCCCCTACGGCGGCGTGCCTCAGATGCAGTCCCCTGCCATGGAGGTGGTAAAGGCCGGCGTGGAGGCCATCCCCGCACAGGAGATCACCGTCTCCCAGATGGGCGCCGACTATCTCAGTGAGTACGTCTACATCAAGGACGTGACACTGGGTACCTACAACGCTTCCGGCAGCACCCCCATCACCGACGCCACCGGCAGCACCAAGCTCTTCAAGGGTGTGCCGCTGCCCGCCAATACTACTGAGGCCGACGTCACGGCCCTGTATGCCTGCTGCTCCGCCTACAACGGCACCTATCAGCTCCGCAACGGCGCCAGTACCGACTACGTCACCAACGTGACGCCTCCCGCCACCGGCCAGCTGCCTCAGGCCGGCGATGAGGTGGTCATCTACAACCAGAACGCTGAGGCGGTTCTGGCGGAGCAAAATGACAACACCGACAGTCCCGCCATCAACAAGGCGGCCGCCACCATTGCCAACGGCAAGGCTGTCTGCTCCAACGGCGCCGTGGTCTTTACCGTGGAGCGCAGCGGCGAGTACTATCGCTTCCGCAACGACACCTACGGCTATCTGTGTGCCAACGGCACCGGCAACAACGCCTTCTATTCCCTCACCGCCAGTGAGGACGCCGACTGGCTGGTCCGGGAGTGCTCCGGCAACGTGGGCGGCTACGAAATGGAGAGCCGCACCGCCAAGTATAACGGCAAATACAGCCAGTGGCTGGAGTATTACAGCGACAGCTTCAAGGTGTACAGTATGTACAGCTCCACCGGCAGTCTGGACTACACCATCTACTCCTTCTCCTTCTATCCCGTGGCGGAGGGGACGGAGCTGACCGGCGGCATCGTGAATATGCCCGCCGTGGTCATCGACCACCTGTATGACGCCTATGTGGGGCAGGCCTACACCTTTAGCTTCACCGTGGATGCTCCCTTCGGTGTCAAGGGCGATATGACCGCCACGCTGGCGGGCGAGGCCCTGACTGTCACCGAGGAGGAGGGCGTTTACACCGTCACCATCCCCGTGGAGAAGGTGACGGGCGACAAACTCACCGTAACCATCAGCGGCGTGGACAATCAGGGCAAGGCCATCACCCGCACGGTGGAGATCCCCGTCAAGGACGAGCCAGTGTTCTCCGATCCCACGCCCATGCGGGGCGCTCAGACCGGCAGCGACAAGCGGCCCGCCATCTCCGTGGCGCTGTCCAATGCCGGGACGGAGCCCACCATCACCATGACGGTGAACGGCAAGACCGTGGATGCTGTGTATGCCGATGGCCGTGTCACTTACACGCCCGCTGCCGACCTCACCGACGGCCGCACGGAGGTGGTGGTCACCGCCAAGCGTACCGACGGCAAGGAGGCCAGCTTCAACTGGTTCTTCACCGTGGGCAAGACTCAGTATCAGCTGTACTTCGGTCAGCTCCACAGCCACACCCAGTATTCCGATGGCTCCGGTACGCTGACCTCTGCGCTGGACTACATCAAGAGCATCCCCGCCAGCGCCAACGTGCAGTTCGTGGCCTTCACCGACCACTCCAACTACTTCGACTCCAAGACCAATGCCAACGTGGAGGGCGCTCTGTATGACACCTCTCTGGTGAAGGATTCCGACGCCAACCACAGCTGGAGCACCTATAAGAGCACCATCGATGCCTTCAACGCCGAGAACGCCGGTTCCATGGTGGCGCTGGGCGGCTTCGAGATGACATGGTCCGGCGGCCCCGGCCACATCAACACCTTCAACACCCCCCGGCGTGGTCTCCCGCAACAACACCACCCTCAACAACAAGACCGACGACGCCGGTATGAAGGCCTACTACGCTCTGCTGAGTCAGGCCGAGGGCGTGGACTCCATCAGCCAGTTCAACCATCCCGGCACCACCTTCGGCAACTTCAGTGACTTCTCCTACTGGGATCCCGTCATTGACAGCCGTATGTATATGGTGGAGGTGGGTAACGGCGAGGGCCAGATCGGCGCCGGCGGCTACTATCCCAGCTATGAGCAGTACATCATGGCGCTGGATAAGGGCTGGCATCTGGCTCCCACCAACAACCAGGACAACCACAAGGGCCGCTGGGGCAATGCCAACGACGCCCGTGACGTTATCCTCACCGACAACTTCACCGAAAAGGGCATCTACGAGGCCATCCGGGCCCTGCGGATGTACGCCACCGAGGATAAGAACCTGGAGCTGGGCTACACCGTCAACGGTCAGATGATGGGCTCCAGTATCACCGAGGTCCCCGATAAGCTGAATCTTGAGGTCACCGTCAACGATCCCGACAAGAGCGACTCCATCTCCAAGGTGGAGGTGGTGGTCAACTCCGGCAAGGTGGTCCACACCTGGTCCGACCCCGCCGAGCTGAATCAGGGCAGCCTGTCCGTGACGCTGGATCCGGATTACAGCTACTATTTCATCCGTGTCACCGAGGGTGACGGCGATCTGGCGGTCACCTCCCCCGTATGGGTGGGTGAGAGCCTGAAGCTGGGCATCTCCAACATGGTCTGCGGCACCGCCACCCCCGTCACCGACGAGGAGCTGACCCTGACCACCACCCTCTTCAACAGCGAGGACACCGATGCCACCATCAAGTCCCTGACCTACACCATCGGCGGCACCGTCATCGGCGTGGATAAGGGTGAGGGCGACAAGGGCTACACGCTGGGCAAGAGCAGCACGCTGGATGTCTCCTTCCACTACACCCCCACCGCCGCCCGTGTGTTCACCGTTCAGGTCACCGCCGTGGTGGAGCAGAACGGCAAGGAGTACACCTTCACCAAAACCATCGATCTGGATGTGCTCAATGCGGATGCGCTGGTGTACATCGGCATCGACGCCTCCCACTACAACGAGTATGTGGCGGGCAACTATAAGGATTCCATGGGCAACTTCAGCAATCTGGCCGCTAAGTACAGCGTCCGGACCGTGCAGCTGAACTCCAGCGAGGAGCTCATCGCCGCCTGTGGCAATCCCAAGTTCAAGGCTCTGATCCTCACCGCTCCCAGCCGCCGTCTGGAGGCCGCTCAGGCCGATCCCAAGACGTACAGTGCTGACGAGCTGGCGGCCATCGACGCCTTCAACGCAGCCGGAGGTACCGTCATTCTGGCAGGCTGGTCCGACAACTACGAGAACTACGACGTCATTCAGAGCAACCCCGCCATCAAGCACATGGCAGCCACCCAGAATGAGGTGCTGGCCGCTCTGGGCTCCAGCCTCCGCATCAGCGACGACGCCACCTATGACGACGTTCGCAGCGCCGCCGACGGCGTGGATAAGTGGCGGCTGTACTTCAGCTCCTACAACATGGACAACCCCCTGATGGACGGCGTAGAGGTCGATCCCGACCATCCCTATGACAAGCTCTACACCGAGCGCTTCAGCCACTACGGCGGTGCGTCCATCTATGCCGTGGACGCAAGCGGCAACGCCACCTCCGTTCTGCCCGCCACCGTGTCCCCCGTGGTGTATGGCCATGCCACCACCTACTCTGTGGACGTGGATCAGGACGGTCTGGGCGGCGCCGGTACGCCCAAGTACGCCTTTGCCGAAAACGACAGCCGCCTGATGGTCATGGCTACTGAGCAGCTGGAGGGCCGTGGCATGGTGGTGGTCTCCGGTGCGGCCTTCATGTCCAACTTTGAGGTGCAGGCCAGCATCAGCGACAACGGCTCCGAGAAGAACTACTCCAACTACAAGATTTGCGAGAATCTGCTGCGGCTCATCAACCCCGTGCAGATCACGCCCATCGCCGAGGTGCAGGCCCAGACCGAGGACGGCTACAAGTACACCATCGAGGGCGTGGTCACCTCCAACGCCTCCGGCTACGACAAGGAGACGGCCTTCTTCGACTGCATCTACGTGCAGGACGAGACCGGCGGCATCAACTGCTTCCCCGTGGCCAGCGATTTCAAGATCGGCGACCGGGTGCGTGTGTCCGGCACCACCAGCTCCTATCAGGGTGAGCACCAGCTGGCCGTCACCGATATCGTCAAGCTGGGCGAGGGTGAGGCCGTGACCCCCAGAGAGGTCACCTCCACCCAGGTCAACGACGGCTCCGTGCTGGGCCAACTCATCACCCTGAAGGGCTATGTGGTGGGCATCGAGATGGCCAACGGTCTGGTGCAGACCATTCTGGTCCGTGACAGCGCCGGTGTGGTGTCCCGTGTGTTCATCGACGGTTACATCTGCCCCAACGACGAGGTGAAGAACCTGGAGCAGGGCTGCGAGATCTCCGCCACGGGTCTGGCCTCCTACGACAACACCTTCGTGCTGGCCGACGGCACCTCTATGGCCCCTCGTATCCGCATCAGCAACCGTGCCGACATCATCTGCACCGCCCACACCCACCAGTTCGGTGAGTGGGTCGTCACCACGCCCGCCACCTGCACCGAGGACGGCGTGGAGACCCGCACCTGCCCCTGTGGTGAGACGGAGACCCGTGTACTCCCCGCCACCGGCCATACGGATGCGGACAAGGACGGCAAGTGCGATACCTGCGGCGCTGAGCTGAATCCCGTGGATCCCGGCAAGCCCGATCAGCCCGCCGATCCCACCAAGCCCGCCACCGGCGACGAGAGCCGTCTGGTGCTGTGGGTCTCCCTGATGGGGATCACGGCGGTGGCCGGTGCGGCCCTGCTGGTGGGCAAGAAGCGCCGGGGATAAGGGAAAATCTTCCGACGCATGACCACCTGCCGCAAGGCATAACCGCATAAGCGAAAAGGCGGGACCCTTAGGTGTGTCCAGTTAAGAAAACATTCTAAGGCGAGAGAGAAACGGTATAGCTTCGGCTATGCCGTTTCTTTCATTTTTGCCTGCTATCAAATACTTTGGACATTTCCAAAATCCCGATACCTTTGTAGTAGATATCTACCTCTTGTCTGCGGTTGATTTTGCTATGGGGATCGGTCGCTGCGTGAATGACGATCTTCTCAACGAACTCATGCAGGATACGAGGTGTCAGCTCCGGGATATCGGTGTACTGGCGGACAACGGACAGGAACCTGTCAACATTGGCACTTTTGCCTTCTGCTTCTTCGATTTCCTCACGGAGTATTGCAGCCTGTGCCTGCAAACCAGCCTGTTCCGCTTCATAGTC
>ERZ857801.1668-NODE-1668-length-22178-cov-8.628803_pt1 | contig 22178 bp, 24 predicted proteins | sample MGYA00519762_ERZ857801 | MGnify/ENA primary metagenome ERZ857801 (study PRJEB31778, sample SAMEA3449368) | human gut metagenome | biome: human gut; feature: human-associated habitat; material: faeces | place: United Kingdom | collected 2010/2012 ...
CCGACCGATGAGATTGAATGAGAATAGAGCATGACACAGTTTAATTTACACAACCCTGGGTTTACATCTGCATTTGATTAATACTATTGTTAATTATCTCCAATTCAAATATACGTAAAATCACCCAAGTAAACAAGAATCCTTTTGCTCGCTTGGGTGATATACTTTATACCTTGCTACTGGGTGGGGGTCTTAAATAAGAAAATGACAAAAACTATTCCTCAGGAAATCGTTCTTTCTTTATAAGTTCTCTTTTATTCGTATAATAAGAAATAGTATCTCCATTAAGTTCTATTATTTCTATTAGATCGAATTTGTTTGGACTTTCTATATAAGATTTGTTTCTAAAAGACTTTTTATAGATTCTTTTTTCCCAATTAGTTGATCCACCACTAAAAAATAGCACAATCTCTTCCTTATTTTTATTGAACGTAGTAAAAGCATCTATTTGATCGAAAGGAGAATCTGTTCTTTGATAAAATTGTTTAGCTGTACCATTCCTGTTTTCAAGAGAATATGCAACTAATCTTGAATTAAATCTTTGTCCTTCATGATAATGACTAAATATCAACTCTTCTTCTCCATCAAAATCCAAATCTTCAAAGTAGAATGAACATCTATCGGGATTATAATTTAAATAGAAAAAACTCCCATTTATAAACTCATTATATCCATAAAATGCAGAAGAATTTAAATAAAAAGGGTAATGGATGACATGAAACTGTTCTCCATCTTTAGATAATTCAAGAACAACAGAACCCATAACAGAAGATTTATCCTCTTTATAATAAAGTTTAGGACAATAATCTGTGATTACCAATGCTCCTTTTATAGTATATCCATTAACAGGTTGTTTATACCTAAAGTTGATATGCCTAAATTCATTATAAAACTGATTGGTAAATTCATTTTTAGATAATTCAACAGCGTCCTGTCCTGAAAACTTGAGAGAATCCACAATTCGCACTTCTTTCAGGTTAATACAATCCACAAAAGCGTTAAAAGATACAGACTTAATGTTTGATGGTAAAAGTATAGTTTCCAATTTAGAACATCTGGATAATCCTTCAAAATTAACAGATTCTTCGTGGCAACTATCACATTGTTCATAAAAAGCGTCTTTCAAATTTAAATGCAAAACTATATCCAATTCACTCAAATAGAACATATCCAAATAATTGATATTACCTTTTAATGTCAATGTATCAATAACTATATTCTTCCTCTTCAATATCAATTTTAATGTTCCTGCCTTTTTTAAATTCACCGTTAAAGATGTTGTATCTGAAACATTTCTTATCGCAGATATTTGTAAAGGCACATTGTCTTTACAACTAAGTAGACATAATCCAAGTAAGAGAATATAGTATTTCATTTTCTAAAAAAATTAATTGTTAATCTATTTCTTTAAATATTATTCTCTTGTTCATCAGCAAATCAATGAACATTTTCACTCTTGCCAAATATTCCCTTCCCTCATTTCTTATCCTTTTACTCACTATATCTGGAGTTTCTGCATTATAAGCAATAGCCCTGATTCCACATCTTTCTGCTAAATAAATTGCCCTTTCATTATGGAATTTCTGGGAGATAATGGTGATACGATCCAATTTATAGACATCTTTAGCTTTGATTATGGAGTTCAAAGTACGTGTTCCGTCATAATCCAATATGATAGTACTATCTGGAATACCATAATTATTCAATGAATCCCTTATTGCGATAAGTTCATTATAACCTCCTTCGTTTGAATAATCCCCTCCACTGACTATGATATAATCAACTTTCTTATTCTTATATAATTGTACTGTAGCTTTTATCCTATTTTCATAATATAAATTACGCCATCCTTCTGTTGTGAAGGGAGAAGTGGCAAGTAACAATCCAATCCTATTATAAGGTATCTCTTCAATATTGTCAAAAATCTTATCCTTGCATGAGAAAGATACAATCCAATGACAACCTATAATCAGGAGAAGCAGACATACTCCCAACAAGATTAATATGTGTCTCATTTTCTCCATCCTGTCAATTTTCACATTTAAAGTAACCCTAATCTTTCTAACTTCGTACATTCAACTTTTTTTGAACAGGGTCTATAAAACCATTATTTATCAAAAAAAGTAGTATCTGCTTCATTACCGAGTTAGTTTTCTTTTCTGATAATAATGAGTAAAACCATATCTTTTTCGTGTATGCAGATAATTCAAATTGTAATGGTTGGCATACGCTTCCCGTTCAAACGAAATATTATAATAACCTTTTGTATATCCTCCATATTGAACAATGCGTATCAACCACTCTATCAAATAAATTACATAAAAGAAGAGATAGCCACACTCTTTCATCTGTACCGTATGGATACTTTCATGGTTGATTGTCACTTGCTCGCAAGTGCCTTTTGCAAATACCACACCAAATAGGTTCAGTGCATAAAAATTCTTCCCAAAGGGGATGATTTTGTTTTTGATGATTTTCATTTGTAACTTGTTTTAAAGCAAAGGTATCCCATGTTTCCAAATGAAAAAACAATCCATATGTTCCCTTGTATGAAATATTATTTGGAGTGTGTGAAATCACCTGTTTTAATGAGATTTTATGCTCCTAAAGATAATGTAACTGGTATTGGGCAAAGGCTTTTTCTTGTAAATTCCTAAATCGTAAGTTGTTGCAGAATCTTTGCGCCACCAACCATAGGATGTTCCACCAACTAAGTAGAGAGCATGAGTAAATCCCATGTCGCTTAATGCTTCTGAGAAGTCATATATAGATTCTCGATTACAACTTTCAACAATATATAGATCATTATCTTGTTTGGCTAAAGCTCTTCGTACGGCTTTACCTTTTAGATGATTTTCCTGTATTTCACCATCTATGACTAATGGATATTGCCTGAACAAATCATATTGATTAGAGATGCAATATTCTTTTACCTCATCATTAATAGTATTGCCTATTGATATTTTCCCGTCTATGATAGCGCAATATCCTGTTTTTCTTTTGCCTTTTGATAACTGTTTGCCTTTCAGAATAAAATCCCCTAATATTTCTTTATTGTCTTTTCGTATATCTGCTGCCTGTACAACAAAGAACACAGTCGTATCAGTCTTTTCTGGTATTTCTAATGATAATTCAGCGATTAGATTATGTAATGAGTATATGTTAATCACAACGTCATTAATTGAATCTGTAAACATTTTCACATTAGGCTTCATTATCGTGTCATTTTGCATTATCGTAACCTTTTCAGTTATGTTATTAGGAGTGTTTATCTCATTCAGGTGATTTTTATTTCTAAACATATATATAAGCAGCAATCCTAATATAGAAATAACACATAAAACAATCCATTTGAATGGTTTGAAATTGTTTTTGGGACTTCCTAATACCTGTATTTCATCATCTTTATACTTTTTCATAGCCTTTCTATTTCGTTTTCTAATAAAGTTTTTAATTGCTTTAACGCTTCTTTGGATGCGGAAAGAGCGAAAGTATATTTTATTTTCATATCCGATAAAATCAATTTCTGTTTTCCAATATTGATTTTATAAATATATTCCCGATTAATAATAAGGCTCTTCCCGATACGAATAAACAAAGAAGCCTCAGCCTTCATCTGTTTTTCAATTATTTGTTGAAAATGAGACAGGTTAAATGAAAAAAGATGTTCTGTTTTATCATGAAGCACCATCATCGAATAATTCCCATCAGACGTGATATAGACAATTCGTTCGGGACAAACCCGAATTAACTCATTGATAGAACTTATGACAATAGGACGTTTCATTGTTTATTTGTCAAGATTTTAATAATCACATTACCTGTTTATGTATTAAATTTCATACATTCAACTTTTTTTGAACAGGGTCTATAAAACCCTTTTTGTTAAAAAAAGGTTGTAGTCTGGAAATTCCTTTTAGAACTTTACTTTATTCTTGCTTTTCCTGTTCCGCATCTGTTTCTTTTGCCAAATTCGTAGAGAACCCTTTTACTACAATCCGTTTTTGCTTTTCCTTTATTAAATGGAATTTATCCGCCACTTCGGTTTTAGCTCTTATTATTGAATCCAAATAAGAACCCAACAGGTTTTCCAAATTAGGAATCTCTTTTCTAAATAAGGAACTGATACCTCCATAAACAGCCAACGTATTTTTTTCCTTATTCTCCTCATAAGTATAAGACGGGAAATAACATTCTTGGTTCAAATCATTTACAGCTTCTTTCAGCATTTGAATTTCCTCCTCTGAATCAGTCAAATTAATATATCCAAGATGACCAAATACCCATATAAAAGATGGATGGAATGGATTTGCGATAAACTCTTTTCCACTGTATTTAAACTTGATAGTTGAATCTTTTGAAATTATAGGGCATCCCATGTTTTTTAAGACTTGAATAATAAGTTCTTTACTGTCGTTAGCCGTATCTTTTTTATCTTTTCTGAATAATTTTCCGAACATACCTCCGATATTTGTTTTTAATTCAGATATTATGTATTTAAAAATATATATTGTACCCACTAAATAGGCTATACCCAATAGAATCTCAAGACTAAGAATGAAATAATCAGAAGGTTGCTCTCCTGTTAATTGGTCAATAAGCCTTTCTAAGGCATCACTATATGTTGTGCCTATTGTGAGAAAAATACCTGCTTTGTCAATCATCATCTTTTCCATTTCTCAAATTTTATAAAATTCAAGTGGTAAGATTTTCAGGAAAATCCGCTTTATAGCCCTTCAAAAAAAATTTGACCACTCCAAATTTTAATTTGGTTTATCGACATTCCTATTTTATTTCTCCTCCCTTTACCTCTTCCAAATATTCCAATTCTCCTATTGCAAAATCCCTATCCAATTCATTCTCTTTCATTTGCTCCAATAGGTTCTTTGCTTCATCAAACATCTTATATTCAATATACAAGTAAGCAAGACGACGATATAGGAAACGATAATAGAAAACATCTTCCTCATCCAATTTTTCATTCTTGGCTCTAATTTCATCTATTTCAGAATCAACATAGGATAAAGCTCTCATGTCTCCACTATTTACCAACGAATTGATATATTCAATTTTATATCTGGACTTCTCTGACATTCTTGCTATATCCAAATAAAAGAATGCTTTATCATATTTTCCTAATTCATTAAAACAGAAACCAATATAATAACAAGTATTGAAAAATATTTCTCTCAGCTGTTCATTCCCATCATAATATTTCATTTTGAGGTTTTCGAAAACTTTCAAGAATGGAATAAGCGCATCTGTAAAACGGTTACTTTCAAACAGCCATTTTCCATGTCCGAAGTTTTCCCCCAATGAGGCATTATAAGTAATACCTTTCAATAGTATACTCTCATCTTCATCCAACTCTTCATTTTTCTTTACTTTTTCTTCTAATGATAGCCGTATTTTCTCAAACTTTTCCTGCTTTTCTTCTGGAGATTCTGCATCAAAAGCCAACACAAAAGTGGTTACTTGTGGTGCATTTTTTGAAAATTGAGTCTGCAAATCGTCATCATCATTATTAAAATTGGGTATCATTACAGAAGCTCTTGCATACCAAGTACTTCTTTCTCCTATCAATCCCCTCAAAAAGATAATAATGGAATTGTCATAACACAAGATAGATTGGTCATGTTCTTCCGCTGTTACCAAATGAGAAGGTTTATATCCAATGACCAGCACTGTATTCTGTCCTTGCTTAAATCCCCAATTTCCATCTTCATGTTGAAGAACAATGGTAGAAAACAAATCATAATTCCAAATAGCATCACTCTCTTCTATAATAGAAGTTTTTATCTCTCTTGACCTGTCTTTCAATACAACACACATCTTAGATATGTCTTTCTTATCCACATCCAAGATATTTCCTAAAATATACCCCAATGTCATTTTATCATCCAATGAAGCCCGTTTTACTTGATGTTTTTGATACTGAAACTTCGCTTCATTTTTAAGGAAAATATTCCAATTCAATTTATCAAAATCTATTCCTCCCTTTCTTGAATCTTTTTTGAATAAACTTTTAAACATATTCAAATCCTTTCTCTTTTATCTCTTTAATAATCCCTTTAATCACATTTCCTGCCATTATCCACCAGACGGATAATCCTTTATCTATTAGTTAGATTTGTTTTTATTAGAAAACTTATCGTCATTTTCCATAACAAATCTCTTGTAGAACTTTTCCATAACGTTGATAAACCCTTCTGGTAATCGTTTAAGAACTTCTTCTTTTATATAGTCAGGTACATTTTTATAATATGCTTCTGCTATACTTCCAGTAATAGCACCCATCGTATCCGCATCACCTCCCAAAGAAACAGCCAAACGAATTGCGTTCTCAAAACTTGTACTCTCCCAAAAAGCTATGATGGATTCAGGAACCGTACCTTGACAACTTCCAGAAAAAACATAACCAGGTCGTATTTCTTCACAACTTCTGCTCAAATCATAACCAAAAGTAGATTCTATATATTCTTTAATCTCTAACTTTGATTTACCTATTCTTGCCAAATAAATACAAGCAGCGACAGCCTGCGCGCCCTTGATCCCTTCTGGATGGTTATGGGTAATTTCTGCACTCTCTTTGGCTTTCTCCAAAGTCTCTTCCAACGTATCAAACGCCCATCCAACAGGACTAACACGCATGGCTGAACCATTTCCAAAACTATTATATGGCTGAGGATTGTTAGATGTTAGCCAATCTCCGAACAAAAAACCATATCCTGCTGCTCTGTAATTATTCCCAAATTCTTGCATAATACCCAACAAACTATCACCTGTCAATAACCAATCTGCATTGGCAACAGTCATTACAGTGTCGTCTGTGAATCTGGAATACTCTTTGAATAGAGGGAAGTCTATTGTTTTTATGGGGTTAAACTCATAAATAGAGCCTATTATATCCCCTGCGATTGCTCCTATAAGAATGTTGCAGTTTCTATTTATTCTTTGCGTTTTCGCCCAATAGTCTAATGTATTGTTATTAATTTTGTCAGAATCAGGCTTAATCTCACTCATAATAGCATGATATAGATTGGTTGAGCATTGATTATTTCCCACTTGGTTGAGAGAATTTAGCATACGGGTAATCCTTAATTGATTGTGGAACGGCAACTCGTAAAGCCGTCCTGTGATCTGACATTGAATCACTCCTTTGTCACAATGGAATCCTATATAATTCAAATATAATTGACAGGTTTTGCAATAATTAGATTTTGCCAAATCGTCATGTTGCAATTGTTCCTTAAAATGTTCATCAATGGTTGGAGCTTCTGGATGAAACTGGCTTTCGTCAATAGTAGGTAGAATCCATTGTATAAAATCGTGATAATATTCTATCTGCTCATGATTTAATTGTAGAATATCTCTGTGATAGCGACCTTTATTATCTGGTAGTTCATTTCTAAAAAAGTGGATCAAATCAATCCTATCTTTAGGAGCGATCTGCTTCTTTTCTGTTGGGGTAATATCGTTTATCCCCAATCCTTTATTCTTTTTATACCCCAATAAATGTTTGAGTTTATTCAGCATAACTGTTAATGTATATATTTAACTATCCCCTTAATTACATTTCCAGCCATTACACCACCAGACGGATAACCTTGTTTCGGATTGGATATAATAACCAGACAAGTATATAAAGAACCATTCACATTAAAGAAGGTACAGCAAGAAATATCCTTCTTTCCATCCTGTTCTGAATATCCTGTTTTACCTGCCAACAGGATATCTTCTAAAAAGATACTATTACCTGTTCCATCAACAATGACTTTGAACAGCATATCCCTAATCTCATTCATTACCTTTTCTGAACATAAGGTTCGATCTTCATTGGCTATCCGATTATAGAATGTGGCTGTTTCCATAGGTGAAACAAGCAAAGAAGAAAATCCCATCTTGGATAGGTTCTCTTTTACTTGGTCGCATCGTTCCATGATTTTTGTAATTCCTATCTTAGAATCGTATGCAATCACTTGTTCCGCTGTTAATACTCCATATCCTCCCTTATCCGCATTATGATCTTCTATCCGTTTGCCATCCTTTATATAAATGCCTGTCCCAACATCAACCGTATCAGTAGGAGATATGCAATCCAATGCAGCCATCATACGAGCTGTAGAAAGCAATGTACCCATATCCCTTTTACTCCGGAATGTTTGTTCATCGCCATCTTTATATTGCCCGTTATCCGATATGAGATTCACTTTAGCTGCAATCTCATTATCTTTTATCAGGATCACTAAGCCTGAATCTGCTTGTACTTCTGTCAGTTCCTTAGATAGAGCTTCTTTTGAAATGGTTTGAAGATCATTTCTTTGGCAACTTGATAGAAGTACAAGGAAGAGAAAGAATGTACTAATCTGTTTCATTTTTCTATTCAATCTATATAACTATTCTATTCGTGAAAAAATATAATTTATAAGGGAACAAGCAAGTGACATAATTATTAATACGAATATCATTTTGAAGAAAAATGAAAATGCCATCAACCAAGGATCAGATTCTTGTTTTTCTTTCTGTTGAGTTATTTTTTGCAATTGTTCTCTTTCTCTTTGAGCCTGTTCCTGTTTTTGAAGTTTGATCTCTGCTTTTATTCTTCTATCTTCTTCCTCAATAAAGTATTGCATTAAATCAGAAAGAGATTTAATGTAAAGATATTTCAACTGCTCTTCCATAATCATGAATGAATATTGTTCTGTTCCATCTTTCTGTAAAGCAAAAATCTTATCATCCAAGAATGCAGGATGAAGCATATAAGATTGTTCTTTTTCATTTATAATCAATGATCTATTTGTGGGTAAATACTTCCAATTAGCATTTATAACATTCCCATTTATAGAAATAATCAAAGAACCATCTTCCTGAAAGATATAAATTTCCTTTTCTCCTGAATCGTTGAATACCCACCATGCTTTATTACATAGAATAGTCTTAACATCCAGTTTTTCACTGAATCTTTTATACCTGTTAAAGCTATCCAGTAAATAGGTTTTCATTTTGATTGTATTTATTAATTGATTACTTCTTGTCTTCTCCTTCTATATTGTTCTTATCAATTACACCTCTAAGGTATTGCCATCCTCCCCAAAGGATAGCTCCCCAAGTAACAATGTAACTGCCACCATTTTCAGCCAACATATAAGTTACTCCTGTAACAATAAGTCCACCTATGCACCAGATCGCACCGTATTTCATATCGTCTTTAGCATGTTTCAGACGAGCTTCTTTGATTTGTTTCACCACATTTGCGATCACAATTTGTGCATCATCTTCGTTTATCCCTTGTTCACAAAGTTCCTTTTTTACAGTTTCTTCTGACGCATTATCTTGTGCCAAACGCTTAGCTGTATAATCATAGACTTGTTGAATGATTGTTTCCATATTAGTTTTTATTTAATGCGAAAATATTTTATTTCTCAGAATGAAAATCAAATCACACGCACCATTGTATGAAATGTACTCTGGAGTGTGTGAAATGGGGATTTTGAAAGGAATTTGAATATGTTAATCCCTTTCTGTGTACATATATTTGCCAAGAAGATAATAAAGTGTTTCATAATTAGATACTCTCTTTTAATAATGGATGTAACCTTTCAGGTAACAATCTCTTAAACTTCTCTATTGAATTAAGAGGAATTATTATGTTTGTTAATGATTTGCAATCCTCAAAAGCAAAATCTCCAATACTTGTTACCGAATCAGGAATTGTTATATTTGTTAAGGATTCACAACCTTTAAAAGCAAAAATTCCAATATTTGTTACAGAATTTGGAATTGTTATATTTGTTAATGATTTACATCCATAAAAAGTGTCTATCCCAATGCTTGTTACTGAATCAGGAATTATTATGCTTGTTAATCTTTCACAGAGCCTAAAAGCATAATCTCCGATACTTGTTACAGAATTTGGTACATTTACGTATTCTTTATTTTTACATGGACACCATATTAAAGTAGTCTCATCTGCTGTATATAAAACATCATCTTTTAAAGTAAAATACCTTGTTCCTGTTAACGAAATTAACAACTGACAACAGCCATTAAAAGCACTTCCACTAATACTTGTTACCGAATCAGGGATTGTTATATTTGTTAAGGATTCACAACCATTAAAAGCAGAATCTCCGATACTTGTCACTGAATTTGGAATTACTATGTTTATTAATGATTTGCATCTACGAAAAGCATAAATTCCAATACTTGTTACCGAATCAGGAATTGTTATATTTGTTAAGAATTCACAACCATCAAAAGCTCCTTTCCTAATATTTGTTACTGAATTTGGAATAGATATACTCCCGCTTTTTTGAAAATAACAATCCAGTAATATATTCATATTTGCAGTATATAATATGCCATCTATTGCCATAAAATGCTTGTTGCTTTCTAATGATATGATAAGATTGTCACATCCATGAAAAGCATAAATTTCAATACTTGTTACCGAATCAGGGATTGTTATATTTGTTAATGATTTACAATCATAAAAAGCACAACCTCCAATACTTGTCACTGAACTTGGAATTATTATGCTTGTTAATGATTTACAATAAGAAAAAGCCCAATCTCCAATACTTGTTACCGAATCAGGGATTGTTATATTTGTTAAGGAGTTATAATCACAAAAAGCTTCGTCACAAATAACAGCCGTACCTTCTCTTATCTTATACGTTCTTAAAGAGCTATTCCCTTTAATCAATTTTCTCCTATCGATACTATATTTTACCCCAAATTCATCAATCCATTCTCCATCTTCTGCTGTCGCTTTTGTTGAAATGGGAACTATAACTTCTAATTGCAATCCAGAAGTAAAACTTTTTATCACTTGTTTTCCAAAATCGACTGTATAAAAATTGGTTTCCGCAAACTGATTGACAAGTTGTTGGTAATAGACTTCACGTTCGTTTAATGGCTTCAAAGACAAATCATAAACCCGTTTGGATAATGAATCATCGAATATGGCTCGTCGATAGACCCGTTTCATTCGTTCTTCCCCTTGATAAAGGTCTGCTATCAAGTTGTTCAATTTCTGTCTATCTTCATACAGCTTCGTACCATAAAGAGACACCAGATAATGTAGAAACTCTCCCATATCTTGATAACTCCTTGCTGTCTCTGCATTTAGTATTGGAGCATTACAGAAAGGACAATTCATAAAAGAAACTGATATATCTTTAGGTGGAATCCATTCACCACCACACTTTTCACACTTCATCTTATTACAACATCAAAATTCCACCGACTGAAATATCATCCCTGCTACCACTCTCAGACATAGCAGGTAAAAAAGAATCAAACTCTTTATATGCTTCTTGAAAATCATTTTCTTTAAAAGTCCGTATGACTTCTGCATAAAATCCATATAAGTCTTCATCATTGGCAAAACAATCATCCACACCGTCACTTCCAACAAATAGTGCTGTTGGGAAATTTTCTGTATGGAAACAATGACGAAAATTTTCTAATGGACGTGCATCACATAAAGAAGTCGTTACATTGAGAAAGCATCTATCATCCCACGCAATAGGCTGAAAAAACATACCATCTTTAGATTGAGCGATACATTTTCCATCTCCAATGTGTAACCCAAACCAAAAATGTTCAGGACAAACAACAACCACTATCAGAGTTGCCCCGTATGCTTTAACAAAATAAGTATCTGCATCTGTTTCATACTGTTTCCGTCCTCTTTCACTCATTAATGCTTTTTCTGCATCTGTAAAAGGATGTTTTTGATAGTCTTTATAAACAGCCTGACGCCAATTATAGACAATATTCATTTCTAACTGGTGCAGATATTCATCTGAATCGAAAGAATGCAAATCTGTATTTTTCATTGCAGACATGAAACGGTTGATTGATTTCTTCGTTGCAATAACAGCCTGTTTAGCCCCTCTGTCACTTCGGAAATAATCATTGCTTCCATGTCCATCACTGACAATCGCCATTGCGTATCCCTTCCGCTCTTTATAACAAGCAAAAGCTGCATCTTGGCAAATCTTCTTTACCTTTTTATGAGAAGCTCCTTGATGGCAGGAATAGAAAGACACTATTTTTTGATTAGTCAAATTCATCTAAGTCTGTATCCTCTATATTTTGTGTGTCCACATAATTCTTTACCTGACTGATTACCTTATCTTGTTTGCTGACATCTTCCACTCCATTACTCTTGCTGCTGACTTGAGAAGATGTAACGCTGACAAACTTAATAATCGCTTTCAATGCAGAACGATTATGAACTTCTATGACAGCTTCGCTATTACCCGCAAATTCCGTTAAAACGTTCTTATCCGCGTCGTTCCCTATTGCAATGGCTATTTTAATCGCATACTTAAACCAATTGTTTTTCTTAATATCTTCCAATCCCTTTTTATAATTGTCAGTAGGGCCACCGTCAGAAAGCAAGATGATAACAGGTGCAAATGAACCTGCTGCCTCTTGTAAGAACTGGGACTTGGATAGTTTTTCATTCAACTTTTCCATCGCCAACCCTAAACTGGTTAATCCTCCTGTTTGCAAATCTGTCCATTGAAAATCCGAAGATTCAACTGGTTGAGGATAAAGCCAACGAGCATCTGTGTCAAATTGTAATGCTGCTATTTTGATTGAGGCGTCTGGATTATTTTCTGATAAATCACGTAAATCTGGAACTGTTTCCCTGATAGCATCATTTACAGAACCAATCTTATCCCCTGACATACTTCCAGAAGTATCCACAATAAAAAATAAAACCATTGTCCTTCTGGCTATTTTTACTCTTTCCGTATCCATATCAATTCATTTTAATCAAATTATCATCGCTTCTGTCCCATTACCAAAAGAAATCTTATTACCCACTAACAAAGGAACAGTTTCATTGGGTGCAATGGAACGTGTCTTGCCACTTTTTGTTATTAACAGCCAAGTATCTTCTGTCAAATTCTTCAAACCGAACAAGCCCGCTGTTTTCTTGCTTTCCACTATATTTCCCGTGCAAGTACCTAATAGAGCTTTGTTCTGGTTTGTTATATACTGATATATTTTCATTTCTTTACAAATGACCACTTTATAATTTCTCGATTGGATTATGGGTGGACATTGGATAAGATAATTGCAATCCGTACATGCGAAAGAAGGATTTTCCATATCAGCAAATATCTCATTTCCGCAAGCAGGGCAAGTTATTAATTCATGCCTCATACGTAATAAAACTTTTTCCAACCATTCTTTTTCCGTAATACGATAATTAGAATCCATTAAAACCTTCTGGCTGAATTGGTCTATAAATATGTCTTGAACATATTTAGGAAATTGAGGCCAAAGGTTTATTACATTGACATGAATACCTACAACTGGACGATTTGTCGCATTTACAGGATCATATATAAAGATGGGATTTGAACCGTAAAATTTCTTTTCATGCTTTTCTGTCATACAAGGACAACTCGCTATTTGTTCTCCCTCCAAAGGATGATTGTTGAAAAACAACAAGAAAAGGATTACGGCTAAAGAGAAACGGTCAGACTGTGCATCTGGCAATTTTTCTTTTCTCACAATCTCAGGAGCCATATACCTGCATTTCCCTAAAATTCCTGTGCTCTTTCCAGAAGGAGCCACATTGTCATTATCACATATCAATACATCTCCATTCTCTGGATTAATAAAGAAGTTTCCATCATTCAAATCCTGATAACTATATCCTTTATTATGCAATTTGCGAAACCCAACACAAATCTTTATGGCTGCTTCAATCATTGCAACAACCGTTTTAAAATGAACTTTCGCCAACAAGAAATCTCCAAATTCCTTATATGCAGGATTTCGTAAATCCATCAAATAGCCAAAGCAACCGTTTTCATCTTTTTCAGTCAGGAAAAGTGGCCATAAAAAGGCAGGGGAAGGCATACCATTTTCTATATTGTGTTTAAGATTATCATAAAATTCTGCTTTTTCCGCTTTATGATACCACTTCAAAGCATACTCTTTACCGCCATATCGGACTTTATAGACAATTCCCTGACCACCACTGCCCAATTCTTCAAGAATTATAGCTTCTCCACCTGTGGCTATTTTTATTTTGTCATTTTGTTTTAACATAATATTCTCTGTAATAGATATTAAAAATCGTTTTCTATTTGTGAACAGGTGAGTATTTTAGATTTCAATAGTACAATATCTTGTTGAGTATTTTCCTTCATGAACAAATCATCTATTTTTTTTAAAGTAATTATCCTTTCATCTTCTGATTTTACTATGATATATTTAATTTCTTGTATAGGAAAAGTTAAAAAATAATCTTTACTTTTTTGATGATAAAGACTCAAATCTATATGCTTACGAACATCAACACAGAGTAAATCTTCTGAAAGTTTTTTAGGTATGTAACGCCATTCTCTTTCATCATAATAAGAGTATTCATCTGTTATTTCTTTACTTCCTTTTTCCTTCCAATTCCAACTTTTATATGGTTTGATTCTTGTAAGAAAAAATAGCCATCTGAATTTATTTTTCCTCTTTTCAGCCAAGTCTTCTTTTACGACATTATATATATCAGGAATACCCTCTCTCGTTATGTAAAAAATTGGTTGTATGTTTTCCTTTGTCACTGCCCATTTCATAGACATACCTATTCCATAACTCCCATAATACTTAATATGTTCTCCTATTTGAGAAAGAGGAATATTACAGAAACTAACCATTGGAATTGCAAACTGGGGTTCACCCTTTCCCTTCCATCCAGTTTCCTTACTATATTTAGGCCAAAATCCTTCCTCTAATATCTTAAATAAGACATCAATACTATCTGTAAAATGAAATAAAGTATTCGTACTTAAAGGCATATAATTCTTCTAAATATTTTCTTGTCCCCTACAGAAAGTGAAACAATAAAAAAGGTGTGGGGAACTTATCGCTTTATCCTATTATCAGGCTCTCGCATTGCCCTTACCACAGATAAAGCAACAGCAACCCACACCAATAGGATATATGATACCCATCACAGGTAAGTATATATCAAATGATGCGGGTGCTATTGCTATCATCTTCGTGGTAATTATACAAATTTGCGAGATTTGATAATAGAAGATAATATCAATAACACCTTTCGTTAATTATGTCCTTCTATAGAGGTTCAACGCCATGAACGTGTAGAATTACCACAAAAATACAAAAAGTGTTTATATTTCAACCAAATAAATAAATGAAAAATATTTACTTATCTTTGAATTTTCCTCTTATCCAGAAAAAGAGAGCAAAACAGCCAAACAACAGCATATAAAGAATCATTATAATAGGATATAACTCTGTCCTCACAGCCACTATTATCAGCAGGATCACTAAAGCCAACCATTTCATAAAATCCTCCCTTCGTCTGAATATGAATAATATTCGCTGTCTGTAGCAATGATATGATCCAATAATTGAATCCCAAACAATTTTGCAGCCTTGTTTACCTTCTCTGTTAATAAATCGTCTTGATTGCTTGGTTGTTTGTTTCCAGATGGGTGATTGTGGCTAAGGATCATTGCAGAAGCGTTTCCCAATATTGCAGCCTGCATAATAATTCGTATATCAGCAGATGTTGAATCCAATCCACCTTCCGATATATGCGCAATCCCCAATACCTTATGTGCCCTGTTTAGCAGGATCAGTTTCATATACTCCCTGTGTTGGATTGTTTCAGGATCATATACATGACCTATTAATAGGGAATAAGCACTGTTGGAATCCTTAACAACAGCCCTTTCTGAACTTTTTACTTTCGTGTTGTACGTCAATTTAACGTCACATACCTTATACACTCCTTCCATACGCTTGTAATTTAATAAGTTAATTGATTATGAATTACGAATTTGTGAGAATAGAAGGAATGCCACCAAGTAAAAGACATAGCCAATATTTTCAATATCAGATGATAGGCTTAATCAGTTAGAAAAAGCCATTCAGGATTGAACGATAGTGTACCCGTTTAAACTTGAAATTGTGATTGGCTGATCCTATAGGCTTTCTGGTAGGATATTCCTTTTTTTATTCTCATACATGGCGGGGTGTCTTTTAAGTAGTGAACTTATGAACACATAGGATATACTTGGTTTGGCTTGCTCTTTAGCGTTACCCAAGTAAAAGAGATATATAATAATGTATAGAGAATTACTCTATTCAGGTTTTAGTTTATCAAATGCTTCTGCAAAGAATTGATTGAACCAGACAAAAGAATGATTAGTTATTTCGTGTTTAGCTGATCTCTTTATATAAATGGCGACTATTTCACCAAAATTAGAATTTCCATCCACGAATGTAATGCTGTCAAATAAATGTAAATTCTGCTGCATCCGTTTTATTCCTTCATAAAAATTATATTCAATGATCTCATTAGAAACATCATGTCCACCAAACATTTTTCTTTGCATTACCCTTAATGTACATTCTTCCAACGAACCTAAACCAAAGTAAAAAAGCGATATCTTATAACCTGCCTCTTTAAACTCTTCGATCATAGTTAATATCAGGTCATTGGAGAAATTCGTTTCAAAAGCAAAATCTTTCCGTAAAGATATTGCGTTATCCTTTTGCCTTTGTAATTCTCCTGCCACAGTTCCGCTTATCCAATGTTCCTGCCATTCTGGATGTTCTTTTCTCAAATTGAGAGCAAGCAAATCCCCATCAAAGGAATCACAATGGATATAATAAGAGGATAATTTACTTTTTCCAGCCCCATTTGGACCCGCTATAACTGCAAATTCAGGACGTATGCTCATAAACTCTCATTTATTTTAGAAGATAAGCATATCTTCCTTGCCCTTTATCCGCCACCCTTGAAATTACTTTGTAGCTTCTATCTTTACGGTTGAAATCAACTAAATCCTCACTTCCGTCTGGATTGGCTAAATAAAAATTACCATTATCCCAAAATGGTATGGCAATTCCTTTTTTCCAGCCTTCCAAATAAATACGTTCGATCTCTTTACTGACTTCAGCATTTATTTGCTTCACTGTTTTTCCGTTGGAAAGAACCATTTTCTCTATTTCTGTATATTCACACATAATTGTAAATGATTTACCACAAAGATACACATTCATCTGTCAAAACCAAACAAGAAGTATCGTTCTTCTCTCATTTTGGATTTGCTCACGAATCACTTTTTTAAGTTCCTATTTATCTGTAATTTCGTATGTAAATCAAAGAGATTCTCCATGTAATCCAGATAATTCAATATTCATAACTAAAAAAACTCATTATGCAGCAGAGACCATTCGATAGGGTTGAAGTTTACAGGGAAATTGTGGAAACCATTAAAAAAAGGCACATTTTGCCAACAGAGATTTATGAACCTGTTTTCTGTATTAAAAATCGGATCAGGAAAAAGAAGAAAAATTCCTGATCCACATTGATGTTTTAAGACGGATATTCCCTAAATGGGGAATGTCCGTTTTTTGTATCGTCCAAACAAAAAACACTTCCAGTCTGTAATATCTGGAAGTGTAAAAATCAGGGTTTAAGTCTATTTGAAGTCTAAGAATATATCCATTCAACTTTTTTTGAACAGGGTCTATAAAACCCTTTTCTTCAAAAAAAAGTAGTATCTATCATATCAACTCCGTAACCAGTAATAATGCTTTATCTTTTCCTTTCCATTTATCTTGTGTTCCAAAAAACTCCTTTATGGATTGTCCTGTGATTGCTTTCTGAGGTCTGACTCCAACCAGTTCATAAATTCGGGTCAATTCCGTTTTTATATATCTCAGAGTATATTTTTGTCCTATCTTGAATGAATTTTTAAGCAATTGGATAAACTCTGTCCCTTCTGTTTTTTCTCTAAAACGTTTCAATATCATTGCCTCTTTGATCTGTTTTACAGAATAATTAAGGGATTCAATCATTTCTCTGCCAATCGTTTCGTATGCTTCGTAAATAAATGCATCTGCCTTTCTTAGGTCATTTTTATATTCCCGTATCATTTCTGTTTCATCATCACCCTCCAATAATTCCAATTGACGGACAATCTCTTTACGTTTCTCTTTGAGTGAGACAGGTTTAGTTTCTCTTTTTAAACGATCATAATCTCCAAGCGGGAAAGTGGACTGTTCAGGAGACACATCAAAAAGTTTGTTGCCTTGGTAACAGTTGATCACTCCAAAGCTGTTATTGTAACGGGATCTTAACATGGCTTCATCTTTATAATTGTCTATTGCAAAGTAATTTTTTCTTCCTTCCTTATCCAACATTTTATTGTAGGGGATTATTTCCAATGCAGCTCTGTATGCATCTCTTGCACCTTCTGTTGCTGCACAATCATATAATATTTTCAATTTTTTGTAGACTTCTTCGCAACCTGCCATATATCCGTCTATCTCTTCCATCGTGCGGACAGGAAAATTCTTGTTCGTATTGAAAATGTGACAGACCTGTTCAATCCCGTTACGAAATCTTCCTATTGCCTGTATAGTGTCTGTGTCAGGGTCGATCATCGAATATTCAGAAAAATAGACTTCTGTTATCAGAATGACTGTTGGTTTTATATCCAATTCAATATCCAGTGCATTATAAAAACGACTGGTAAAGAAATTGTATTTCTTCATTCTGGATTTGTCCCATTGCTCGAATGCGTGTTTAAAATGATTGTTTTTCAGTTTCTCCACACTCTTCTTTGCACAAAATACGGTAGATTCATTTTCAATATCCAGTTGTTTGATAAATGAATGGATCATATCCGTGGAGTTGATGAAGAAACAAATGTCGGTTGCATTCAATTTGCCAAGTTCCCTTTTTAACTGTTCCAATACATTATTTGTATGGATCAGCCTGATCGGGAGTTTATATTCAAAGGTCGGTTCAATCTTTATGGTCTGGAATTTTTGACTTTCAAAACGTTGATCACTGAAAGAAATAGGAGTTGCTGAAACTAAAGCCTTTTCATTGAACAGGAAAAAATCATCAAATGGAAGGATTATATCCGATCTGTAATCTGCATCTTTCACTATCTTATGACATTCATCGAATAAAAGGAAACATGCACCGTATATGTCCATGTCCATTGCTTCAAAAGCGTCTTTCACCTTATGAAAACTTTCAGGTGTAGTCAGGATTTTTGTTTTCTTATTTGTGGATTTTTCCAGATACTTGATCACATCTTCCGTATAAATGCCTTCATAAACTCCAAACAGGTTGTCTCTTTTATGTTTCAGATCATTGCATTTTCCAACGATAACAGGGACATTCGGTTCGATAATGATGGAATTACGGTCTGTTTTTAATTCTCCGTAAGTTGCACCTAAACCTGTAAGCGTCTTATATAATATGGTATTGGTTGGAATCATCGGGAGAACTTCTGTCAGATATTGGATTTTACCGTTCTCTTTTTTATTGATTTGGATTGTTTGAGTTTTCATATTCTTTTTTTTAATGGTTTGCAAATGAGAGAGGAAGCAAAAACACTTCCTCTCGTTTTTTTATCAGATCAGTCCTTTCTCTGTTAGGTATTCTACCAATTCATCAGTTCTTTTCAAGCGAAATTTGATCTTCCCTTTCTGGTAAGAGGCGCAAGCTGTAATATAACCGTTAGTCTCACGAAACATCGGAACAAATTGAAGTGTTTTTCCTCTTTCGATCAGTTGTTTGAATATTGACATCTGCAAGTCACTGTTATCACCCTCTTTATAGGCTTCCACCTTTTCTGGTTCTGTTTCTAAATCTTCTGTTTTTCCTTCTTGCAAATATCCCATCAGCCAAGTAAGTTCTTTTTGATTCAAAATCAGTTTGAAACCTGCCGTGCTTTTGGATTCTAACCAAGCATAAGGAAATTTGTCTTTGCCTGTTTTAAACTGGATATCCATGTTTTCATACTTTCTCATAATCAATTTGGCTGCATCGTGTGCTCCATTGTTGTCATACACTCTTTCTGTCTGGTTCTCGAAATAAATATTCAATGAATTCATATTTTTATGTTTTTTATATTCCCTCTTTTCTGTTCGGGAGTTCAGGTAATCAGCGAATCGAAATGTGCACCTCTCGTTGTCGATTACGCTGCAAAAGTATAGCGGTGAGAGAACATATATAGGATAAGTTTTGGCGGTGCGATTTGTATCCTTTATTCTAATCTCCAGTCAAAGTGTATTTCCAATTCATATTTGTGAGACATATTCATGGATAAGTCTTTGAAGTCTTTCATCAGTTTGTTGTAATAGCCTAAATCCAAGTAGTTTTCTGGATTATCTGCAAATTTGCAGACATAGAGTAAACACAGGATCAGTTCTTTTTCTTTATTTGAGATGGTGGCTTTTCCTCTTCTTTTAATAGTTCCATCTATTTGCAAGAATAGGATTAGTTGGCGTGCAAAGAAATAGCTGACCTTTCGTCTGGAATCAGCCTTTTCTGCTGCTGACAATGGTCTGAGTCCACTATTGAACCGTTGCTTTTGGCGGTCGCTCATTTTCTCTTTCTGCAAATAGACTGATAGAAAGTCAAGGATCAGTTTGTCTGATAAGGTATAAGCCTTTTTATTGGCTGTTTTTAATGTCAGGGATTCAATACGGGGATTCTGTTCTAAGAACTCACAAAATTCATTGTATGTTTCTTGGTGCGTCTTTTGTGGTGCAAGTAAATTTTTACATGCGTCCGTAACATAGTCGTATAGATATAGGATCAGTCCCCAGAATGATTCTTTATCCAGATTCAATACGGTTAGAAGTTCCTGCAAACGCTCATGTTTATCATAGTCTGACCTTTTAAATGGAGTGGATTTTAGAATGTCCTCATACCAATGGGCAAATCCAACTGGATACCAAGTATTCATTAAATATGTATTGCCATCTTCATCTGTATAAACGTTAGCTTGGCAAGAACCAAAGAATTTCAGTACATACGTCAATAACGGGTTGTCTAATTTCAGTATCATTTCCTTTTACTTGTTTTAATGGCAAAATTAAGGATAAAAAGAATCCCGTCTCCATTTCTGGAAACAGGATTCTCTGGTTTAAAGCAGGTTTTTCATTGCATTTTCCATCTGGTCATTACCGAAACTGTCCAGATAGATTTGGGTTACTCTCTCTGAACTGTGCCCTAAAGCCTCACAGATTAAAGAGGTATTTACACCTGATCTCTTTAAGACTGTGGCGAAACTGTGTCTTGCAACGTATGTTGTCAAGTCAATAGGTAAACCAAGCTCTTTGCCTATAGTTTTCAACCGATCATTCACTTTAGAAATCACCTTATGAATCCTGTTCCTTTGCTGTTGTTCTGTTTTATGGAATGTAGAAAGGATAGGAAACAGATAAGGATTATCTGAATCAGCATATTTATGGATCAGTTCGATTGCTTTTGGTTGTAATGGCAGCTTTATCAACTTACTTGTTTTACGTCTGGAATAAATTAACCTGCTGTCAATGATATTATCTTTTGTAAGGTATGCCATATCCACAAAGTTAATTCCACCCATGAAGTAAGAGAAAGTAAACAGGTCGATAGGTAGTCTTGTAAACGGATTACTTGACTTGTAGGAAAGAACCTTGTTTATATCCTCTTTATCGATAGCTCTTTTGGCTGTCTTTTCATGTAGTTTGGATACTTTATACTTTTTGAAAGGATAATATTCAGCCTTGACAATGTTTTCTTCAATAGCCAAATTGTAAATCGCTCTTAAAGTTCTGAAACGAATACCGATTGTATTTTCTTTGATATTGTTTGAGCGTGGCCATGTTTCATATTTTCGTAGCCAAGCTGTATCAATATCTGGGAAATAGATATTCAGATGTTTGTTGAACTTGATAAGCGAGTTATAAACTTGCTTAACAGAAAGCATATATCCAGTACGTTTCTCTGTTGAAAGCCTCTCCATGTAGCCTAAAAAGACTTCGTCAACGGTTTTCAGTTTTATAGGATTGTTTACTTTTTCAGCCAATGTGGTTGCTGTAAAATCCTTTTCCATAGCCTTTAATTCCAAAATTTTATCCGTATAGGCTTTTGTTTTCTCTGTAATCACCTTTTCGATATACTCCTTGTTTGGACATTTGGAAGTAGGTTTATTGGCTTTGAAGTCCCAATACTTAGGATTGCATAATTCGGAGCATCCCCACCCAGTATTTCCTCCTCAATTAGCATCTTTTGAATTGTAACTCATAGCATTCAAAATCGCCAAATTGTACCATATTCACCCAATTTAGGAGTAAATTCGGGTAAAAATGAAAGAAAACAGTTT
>ERZ857801.1672-NODE-1672-length-22142-cov-5.743107_pt1 | contig 22142 bp, 18 predicted proteins | sample MGYA00519762_ERZ857801 | MGnify/ENA primary metagenome ERZ857801 (study PRJEB31778, sample SAMEA3449368) | human gut metagenome | biome: human gut; feature: human-associated habitat; material: faeces | place: United Kingdom | collected 2010/2012 ...
TGCGGATGTCCAGGTGCTGCTGGTCGATCATGTGGATGGTGTCCATGATTTCCGTGCTGTTGAGCATAAGAAGAACCTCCTGGTCCTCTGCCAAGTCGGACGCTACGGGTAAGGGCACGCCTGCGTACCGGCGAGCCGCCCGGCGCCGGGCGCGGCAACGATATGCGGACAGCCCCGAGACTTGGAGTGAAATTTTTGATGGACGGGGATTGGGGAAGCGCCGTTGGGCTGTGCCAAGGGCGCAGCCGGTCCCTGGGGGCCGGGGGCTGTCACGCTGCGGCTCGCTTTGCGGTCGGGTCGATAAGCCGGTCCTCCGCCGAAAATGCCGTTGGCCTTTGGCCAACCTGCTTTTTCGCCTTCATGCTGTCTTAGTTCCCCTGCGCGCCTATCCTCCGCGCTTAGATTCGATGCATGGCGTTAAAGATGTCCTCCCGCTGGATGCGGATGGACAGGTTCCGCTCTCTGCCCGCGTCCTCCAGCAGCTGGGAGATCTCCACGATGGACTTGTCGCAGGCGGTGGTGTCCACCAGCATGACCATGGTGAAATACTCCTGCAGAATGGTCTGGCTGATGTCCAGGATGTTGATGCTGTGCTGGGCCAGCAGGGAGCACACCGCGGCGGTGATGCCCACCTGGTCCTTGCCGATAACGGTCACAATGGCTTTCATAGCTGTGTACCTTCCTTTCCAGATGTGAGGTCGATGGTCGTCTGTCCGAAAATTTCGTTGCCGCTCCCCTGGAGCTCGTCCAGGGTCAGGTGGAAGCCGGGGAGGAAGCGCTCCATAAAGTAGGCCAGGGCGGGGAGGGGATTCTGCCGCAGGGCCTCATAGGTCTGTTCACCCGCCTTCTTAAACTCCAGGTTGCCCGCCTTCAGCTCCTCCACGCACTTCAAGTAGGCGGAGAGCTTATCCGCCGCCTTCACCAGGGCGCGTACCTCCGGGTCGGGGATGGTGAGGATCTCCCGGTACGTGGGCCGGAACTCCTCGGGGAGCATGGAGAGCAGCTTCTGCTCCGCCATGGTCTCCACCGACTTGTAGGCCCCCTGGATGTCCGGGTTGTCGTATTTGATGGGGGTGGGCAGGTCGCCGGTGAGGATCTCGCTGGCGTCGTGGTAGAGAGCCGCCACCGCCACCGCCCCCGGGTCCACCTGGCCGCCGAATTTCTCGTTCTGAATGACCGCCAGGGCGTGGGCCAGCACCGCCACCATGTGGGAGTGCTCCTGGATGTTCTCCGGGTCGGTGTTGCGCATGAGCCCCCACCGGGTGATGTACCGCATGCGGGCAATCATGGGGAAAAAGTGCTCGGACAACGATAAGTCCCTTCCTTCGTCAAGAATGCTGTCATTTTACCACAGTGTCCCGGCCTTTGTAAACCAGGAGCCGCCGCTTTCTCCTGCGGCCCGGCCATGAAAAAAAGCGCCGGCGGGCCGCAGTCTGCCCGCCGGCCCGCGCCGGTTTTCAAGTCCGATGTCAGCTCTCCATGTGCTTGCCCAGAAAGGCGGCGATGGACTGGGCCAGCTTGTACTCCACCTCGCCGCCCCCCAGCTCCTCCTCCGGGGAGGTGAACACCACGCTGCCCAGCACATCCCCCTCGGACAGGATGGGGGCCACGGTGTCCAGAAAGAAGCGCCCGTCCTCGTCGCACAGGGGGATGCCGTCCTCGCCCCCCTTGTGCTGATAGATCTGCCGCCCCTCCATGAGCCGCTCCAGATCGGGGGAGATCTGCTTGTCCATCAGCTCCCGCCGGGGGGCGCCGGAGACGGAGATAATGTTGTCCCGGTCGGTGATCACCGCCGTGCGGCCGGTGGTCCGGTTCAGGGTGTCGCACAGCTGGCCGGCAAATTCGGTCAGCCCGCCCATCAGGGAATACTTCTTGAAAATGACGCTGCCGTCCCGGTCGGTGTAGATCTCGGTGGTCGCCGTATCATTAAAAAAATTGGCATGGAACACCTTGTCCGGGCGCTTTTCTGAACGCTGGACGATGGTGACAGGTGAGATATGTCCCATGCCTGACTTAAAATTTACGGTGCCCTCCGAATAAACAGCCGCTGCGGCTGCGCTGTCCTCCGCAGGGCGGGGGCTTGCCCCCGCCGCCTCCGGTAATGTCGGCAATGTGCCGGAGCGCAGGATGCTGTCCACATCTGCCTGGAGCTGGATTTCCAGGCGGTCTTCATACACTTTGATCTGCCGGATGATGAGCTCCAGATCCCGGCGCTCCAGGCGGTCCTTGCGAAGGATGTCTCCGAATACCTCCAGGGCCGTCTTCGCAGCCCGGTTCACCCGGATGATGGTGTTGCGCTTGTCGGACAGCAGTTCAATCTGGTGGCCGATGCCCTCGATTCGCTTTTGCAGGTCCTCCTCCAACTCGTCGTAGGTCTGCTCCAGGAGCTCCTCCTGGTCCGGGTGCTTCATCAAATCCCGGATGCGCTGCCGCTTGGTAACCTTCAGCTCCTCCTGGAGCTCCTCCAGTACCTGCGCCAGGTGGTCCGCGCTCTGCTCGGTCCCGGCCACGTCCTCCTGCTCATGGGCCAGGTCCTCGTTGAGCCGCTGGAGCATGTCCTTGGAGTGGTCCATCACCTGCTGGACGTAGCGTTTCAGAAGCTCGTCCAGCTTGTCCGCGCGGATGTGGTGGGAGGTGCAGCCGGAGCGTCCCCGCCGGTGGTAGGTGCCGCAGGTGTAAGCGCTCCGCAGGTCGCTGCGGCTCATGGCGAACATGGGGGCCCCGCAGTCCCCGCACACCAGGAAACCGGAGTACACGTTGTCGTACTTCTTCACCCCCCGGTAGTGGGAGGTGGTGCGCTTCTCCCGAAGCGCCCGGGTGGCAGCAAAGGTACGGTAGTCGATGATGCCCTGGTGGTGGTGTTCGATGACGATCTGCTCGTCCACATCCCGGCGCACATCCCTGCCGTTGATCTTCTTTCGGGTGTACTTCCCCTGCCGCAGGGTGCCGATGTAGAAGTCGTTGTCCAAGATGCCCTGGACCGTCACAATGGCCCAGGCGGACTTCACCGGCCGCTTATAGTCCTCCCCGGCGGCCTCCTTCCGATCCCGCTCCGCCATGCGGGGGGTAGGAATACCCTGGTCCGTGAGGTAGTTGGCGATCTTCTTATAGCCCCAGCCCTCCTCGTTGTAGAGGCGGAAGATGGTGCGCACAATCTCCGCCTCGGTGGGGACTACCTCGAACTCCTGCCGCTTGTTGACGATGTAGCCGTAAGGGGCGGCGCAGATCCATTTTCCATCCGCCTGCCGCCGCTTAATGACGTTTTTTACTTTCTTACTGGTGTCGGTAACGGGCATCTCGTTGATCAGGAACTGGAATTGGATTTTCAGCCAGTCATCGTCATTGGGAAAGTCGATGTTGTCCCCGATGGAGATGATGCGCACCCCGGCGTCCCGCAGGTCCTCCAGTTCCACCAGTCCCCGGCTGTTGCGCCGGGAGAAACGGGAGAAGTCCTTGACAATGAGGATGTCGTACTGGTGGGCCACCAGCTTTTTCCGCATGGCCTGGTAGCCCTCCCGCTGCTCAAAGGTATAGCCGGAGCGGTCCCGATCCTCGTAGAAGGTAAGGGTGCTGCCGGGAAATTTCTGCTTCACAAAGTCCTCTATGATGGCCTTCTGGTTCTCGATAGAGATATTTTTCTGGTCCAGCTCATCGTCCACCGAGATACGGGCGTACCCCGCAATATCAAAGGTTTCTATCACGGGTTGCCACCCCCTTTCAAGTACCGCTCCATGGCCCGGTCAAACTCAGAGATGTAGTTGGCGTCCTGTTTCTTGCGGAACTGGGCATAGATGTCGCTGACCTTTTTCACCGCCGCCTCCCGGGAGATATGTCCCTTGCCCTCCAGCACATTCCGCCGGTTGTTGGTGAGAAAGCGGTCTGTCTCGTGGAGCCAGTCCTCCATACTCATGAGCTGCTCGTCCTCTGCCATCAGCTCAGCGTAGTCGATGAACATGGTCACCAGACGATTGAGTCGGGAAAGCTCTTTCTCGTTGAGGTAATTTTTTGCAACCAGGGTGTCGCTTTTCAGAATCTTTCCGTCCGGCGCACCCTTCCAGGTGGTCAGGCCCATGGTGGGGCTGTCCAGAGTAGCCCGCTCCGAAATCAGCTCTGCCGCCGTTTTGCCGGTGACGGCAAAGTGGAGCTTGTTCTGCACGAAGGCATAGAACGCCTTTGTGGTGTCGCTGTTTTTATCGTAGTCATAGCTGCACTGCTCAAACACATCGGCGATTTTCTGATAGGCCCGGCGCTCGCTGGCCCGGATCTCCCGGATGCGCTCCAGTAGCTCGTCGAAGTAGTCCCGGCCGAAGGGCTTGCCGTTTTTCAGCATGTCGTCGTTGAGGACAAAGCCCTTGGTGATGTACTCTTTCAGTGTCTTGGTCGCCCACTGGCGGAACCGGGTGGCCTTTTTGGAGTTCACCCGGTAGCCCACGGCGATGATGGCATCCAGGTTGTAGTGCTCCAGGATGCGGCGAACCCGCCGGGAACCCTCCTCCTGAACTGTTTCCATTTTGGAAACGGTTGCGTCTCGGGTGAGTTCCTCCTCCTCATAGATGTTTTGCAAGTGCTTGGAGATGGCGGGAACATTCACATCGAACAGCTCCGCCATTGCCTTTTGCGTCAGCCAGAAGGTCTCGTCCCGAAATACAACACTGACAAACTCCTTCTCGCCGTCATTGTTGTAGAGCAGGATCTCACCCTGCTGCATGGGCGTTTGATCCATAGTATCCCCCTTTCAACAATATGGTTTATTTTCATTCTTCTATTTACAGATAACATTGTATATTGGTTTTTCAAAAATTGCAAGCGGAAAATAAAAAACAGGGGGAGGCAATTTTTCGCTGCCTCCCCCGATCGGTTACATGGTCATCGCCTGTTGCTCCTGCTTTTGCGCCAGCACTTCCTTCTCCGCCTGTCGCCGCCGGTTATAGAGCAGCAGATCCCGGGTCTGCTGGTACAGATCCTCCTCCCCGGAGAGGAAGACCGCCACCAGGTAGTTTTGATCCTTATATTGCTGATAGATGGGCTTCAGCGATTCCCGGAAGGCGGAATCGTCCCGCTCCTCCCGGGTGAGCCAGAGCTCCACGATTTTGTTCTGCTCCCTGATCTCCATGCGCAATCATCAATCACCCCCTTTCCCATATTTTCCTCTCTGAAAAGGAAAATATTCACATGGATTGTTTCAAGCTGTTTTCTTCCTCATGATCGTCCGGCTTGTGGCCCATGGCAATCTTCTTTTCCCTTTCCTTGCGGAGGGTTTTCTTATCTGTGTGCTGGTGCGTGGTGGTGGCGTCCCTCACGGGAGCAGCGTCTGGGTTGCGCTCCACAGCTTTTCCCAGCTGAACCAGACCACCCACAGCACGCCCCCAGTCAGCGACAGGGCCGTCAGCCCCAGCAACAGGCGGCTCCAAGAGATGTACGGCAGGTGTAGTTTGGGAAGTCTGATCCTGGGCAGAGAAAAACGCCGCTCTCTCTTTTTCCCAGCCTGTTTCAGTTCCGCCCTCATTTGGGCCACATCCCCCGCCAGCGCCTCCAGTTGGGCCTGGGTGGGGAGCTGCCCCACCTGCCGGCCCAACGCCCGAAGCAGGGCCTCCTGTGGGCCGACGCTGGCCTCCAGGCGCTCCAGCCGGTTGCTGTTGGTGTTCTCCAACTGGTACAGGGCCGTGAGCGCCGCCAGCAGGTCGTCCCAGTCCTGCCTCGTGGGAGCGTCCGGCGGCGTGGCCGGTACGGACGGTGCCGGCGGCTGGTTCAGCCGTTTCAGTTCTTCCACGGACAATCTCTGCCCGGATTCGGAATTCACGTTCCATGACCTCCTTGGTGTACTTTTCCTCGTGGAGCCGGTCGTCCCGGCACTTCATCCCCTCCGGCGTGGTGTAGGTGATGTTCTTCCGACTGTCCGTCCAGCGAACCTGGTAACCCTCGCTCTCCATCAGGGAGAGGAACTCGTCTTTGGTGGCGGCATATCTCATGCACTGGTCGATGTCGTTCATCAGCCGGAACTTCCAGCTCTGTCCCTTGGCGGCGGAGCGGTACTCCCTGCTGCCCATTCGTTTCTGCTTGACCTGTTTCTGGGGCGGCGGCAGGATCTCCAGACCGTGAGCGATGCAGATTTGGTCGCTGGCCAGCCGGTGAGCTTGGAGGTCGGCGGCGCTCTGGTGGAGTTTCCTGCCGTCTTGGAAAGAGACGCTGTTCACGATTAGGTGGCTGTGCAGATGGTCGGTGTCGATGTGGGTGGCCACCAGCACCTCGAAGTCGGGAAACTCACGCTGGGCCAGCTCCAGGCCGATGGCGTGGACCTCCTGGGGCGTCAGGTCATCCGTTTCTGCGAAGGACTGAACGAAGTGATAGTACTGCCTCCCGTCCGTTTTCCGATACCGCTCCTTGGTGAGCTGCATTTCAGAGAGGGCGGACTGGGCGGTGCAGTTCCAGCCGCTTACCAACCGTTGCCCTTCCCACAGCGTCTTTTCTTCCTGCTGGGTGTATCGCAGCACACTGCCCAGAGCACCTCTGCCGCCACCACGATTTTTGATTGCGGTGAAGGTGGCCATCTCAGGTCACCTCCCGCAGGAGCTGCCGGAGCTGTTCGCTGATCTGCCCGTAACTCTCCGCCAGTCTGTCACCGTATGCGACTGTGATTTTCCCCATGTTGGCCAGGGTGGTGAGCTGGTTGAGATTCCGCCCCTGGGCTTTCAGTTCGGACAGCACCTGATCCAGGCCGTCCACCCGGACGATTTCCTTGCCCAGACCGCACAGACACAGGTAATCGGTGACCGTCAGGCCCAGCTCCCGCGCCTGGGCCCGGATACGCTCTTTAGTTTTCGATGTCACTCGCAGGGTGATGATCTCCGTTTTCTTTTCTCTCTGCATTATCGTTCCTTTCTCCCCTTCAGGGGTTGGGGGTACGGGGCAGCGCCCCGGAACTGTGGCCGGCGTATAGCCGGACGCGATGCTTGCCCTCCCGAACGGGAGGAATCTCCGTCGACGAAACCTCCGCTTCTCTGTGACCGTTATCTGCAGAGATAGAAGAATGCAAGGTTGCAAAGCCCTTAGACTGTTACATCCTTACAGCCTTGCGCCGGCAGCCGCCAATACCACTGACTGCCCCGTTTCTCCGAGATAACACCCAAGTTTTTCTTGGCGATCATCAGGGTACGTTCCGACACGCCCAGTTCCCCGGCCCGATCCAGCACGGCCTCGGCGGATATAGACTCCGTGAGTAACCTCGTCAGTTCCTCCTCCATCTGGGTGGTCTTGGTCTGGAGCTTTCCGCCGCCGCTGAGCACATCGTCCACCGACAGGTCGCAGGCCCCCTTCCACTGAAAGCCGTGTTCCCCATCTAAAAGGAAGGCAATGGATTTCCCCTCTGGAGCAAGGCTGTTCTTGTCCTGGGCAAGCACACGCACGGTCGGATCCTCTTTTAGCCGCCCCACCACCAGAACGCTCCGGGCGGCGGCCCGGAAGTCAATGGAGCCCAAGCCTCTATAACCGGACTTCAGCCCCTGCGCCTTGTTCATGTGCCCAATGAGGATCACGGCACAACCGGTGCGCTCCGCCATGGCTGCCACCCGTTTCAAAACAGGCCGCACCTCGTTGGCCCGGTGCATGTCCACATCGTTTCCCAGATACGCCTGGATGGGGTCCAGCACCACCAGCCCCGCCCCGGTCCTGCTGACCGCCTGCTCCAGCCGTAGGTCGCAGAGGGTCAGCTCCCGCTGGCTCTCGTCGATGACCAACACCCGGGCGCAGTCCGCACCGGCGGCATCCAGCCGTGGTTTGATGGTGTCCGCCAGACCATCCTCCGCCGTCTGATAGATCACGGTCAGCGGCTCCAGCACCTGCTCGCTCTCCGGCAAAGTCTCACCCCGAGTCAGGGCAGCGATCACCGCCAGCACGAAGGTGGTCTTGCCCTCACCGGGGTCACCCTGGACAATGGTCAGCTTCCCGCGCGGGAGGTACGGATACCAGAGCCATTTCACCTCCTCCGCTTTGATCTCGTCCATGGAGATGAGTTTCAAATCAGGTGTCATTTCCTACACATCCTTTCCTGTATGTTCTCAAAAGCGATAGTTTCTTTTCCGCCGTTCTCATGATAAAATCAGAAAAAGAGAACTTACATGGGAAAGGAACTTTCCTGTTTTTTGCAAAAGTCGATGCGACGGAAGGGCGGCAGACTATGGACAAAAAAAGAAAACCCGGTATCTATCTTTTGACAGATACCGGGGAGACGGTTGAGTTGATCTTGGTTTGGCTGGACGGCCAGGAGACGCATCTGCACGGGCAGTCGCCCGCCGAGGAGCTGGTCTCCTTTGTGAACTTTGATTTTTCTTCTTATCGGGCCTCGGTGGAACGCCTGTGGGAGGAGCACGATGTGTTCGAAGAACGCAGCGAGGTGCCCTACGAGGACTATGAGGACTTCACGCGGCAGGCAATTCCTTTGGCGGAACAGCTCACGGAGACCGCGCCCGTGGCGTATTGGGGCGTTCTGTGTCACCTGGATCCTGCCACGAAGATGCTGTATGACGGCAAGCCTATCTTCCCGTCCCGAAAGGCTTTGGCGGTTCTCAACGCCCTGCGCCATCCATATTTTATCCAGAACCGGCTGAGAAACATATTCGAGATCGGCTTTGCGGACTTCGAGCGCGGGACTCAGCAAGACCGTTTCCGCGCGCTGGAGGATACCTGGCCGGGCCTGATCGACCGGGCGTTCCCCATTCGATTTTTGCCGGAGCTGTCCGGCGCTCCCGTGGGCACAGTCAGGGAATATACCCTGGGCGATCTGTATGAGCTCTGCCTGGCAGAGCTGTCCCTCTACTTCCAGCAGGATCGGCGGCGGATCACCCGCTGTAAGAACTGCTGGCGGTATTTTGTACCCAGAACCGAGGCGGAGTCCCGGTATTGTTACGGGGAGGTGGATGGGAGGCCCTGCAAGCAGGAGGGGGCCAAGCGTATGCGCCGGTTCCGGGCGGATACGGACGAGGCGCTGGCGACCTATGAGCGTCTGCGCCGGCGGCTGGAGGAGCGGGCCAACCGGCTGGAGCTGGCCGATCCGGGAAGGGAAAAGCACCTGCTCCCCTTTGGCCGAACACAGTACGAGACGTGGCTGGACGGGGCGCGGGAGGCAAAGAGGGAATATCAGTCGGGCGGCATCTCCGCCGAGGAATTCCTGCGGCGGATCGACATGGACGGGGAGTTAGCCTCCCGCAAAGCCGCCCGGGATACGCTCCCGGAACCGGATCGGACGCCCTGGCGGGACTATATCAAAAGAGATATGGACTTCATTCCCGGCAAGCGGTTCACGGATATGCTGTACCTGGACTTGTCGGCGGATGATCCTGCATGGACCATGATCACCGCCGAGGAGCAGATCCGAAAGGCGCGGGGCGGACACGCCAGCCTCCACGACCGCTACGGCGTGGAGGATCCGGTCGACCCTAAGGCTCATGCCAAGGAGTTGGAGGAGATATTTGCCCCCCACGAATTGGGCCCCGAGGAGAAAGCTCTGGCTCAAATGCTCCGCGAGGCAGCCAGGATCTCCATAGAAACTGTCTGGCCAAAGGAGGATGATGTCTGAACGGGATCATGATCTATGATTCGAATTTTCCCAAAGATCTTCCATGAGAGGACCATCAAATGGTTTTCTTTTTATCTGTCGATTTTTCATGCTTGTCAAGGAATTTCGTTGACACTGACAGGACTATTCTCTATAATTTACATTGTAATGTTGTATATTAATGTATTTTTTGTAAAAAATTGAATTCTCCATTCTATTCAAGCTCCCTTGCTCACACCGCTGGAAATCACCTGGACTCCACCGGCCTTTCCTGTAGTATCATTGTGACAGACAAAACCTAAAGGAGAGTTGCACTATGAAACGGGCGATAAAGTATTGCAGACATGTTCTCTGTACTCTGGCGCTAATCGTTTGTTTCGCGCAGCCGGTTTCCGCTGCGGACGAAACAAACTACTTTGACTGCACAGTTTTTCTCTATGGTTTTGATTCCGCAGTGGAAAACATCACCGCAAGCAGCAGCGCCATCCAAATCCAGGCGGGGGACGGCAGCGGAGATACCTGGGTGATAGCAAGTTATGGCGTGACCGGCGGTTCCACTTACTACCTGGCAACCGACCCTTATGACAGTTCAGTGGGTTCGGTAGCCGAATTGATCATGGGGGACGCCGAGAGCGGCGTGGCGGTGTTCCGGCTGGACAGCCCGCTCACCTCCCGCACCGCTCCCGCCTTGAGAACACTGGACGGCTTAAATGTGGGAGACTCCGCAGTGGTAGCTGGCGTGGCGGACGATTCGGACGGCATGTTTCTCTTCTCCCGGGGAGTGACCCTCCAGGGATTGGCAGATCAGAGCGGCTACACCCGCCTTCAGTTGGGGGACGGATCGTATCCCCTGAGCGAGCTTGACATCCTGCCCATCGGTGCGGTGATGAGCGACGTGGATGAGGTGATCGGGTTTTATCTGGAAGGCTATCAGGCTCTGCCGGCGGGGTACATCATGTCTGACGCGGGCGGGATCGGCAGCCTGGGAAACGGCGAGCCGGAGCCGTCTTCTCCGGAACCCACTGATCCGGAATCCGGCTCCGGCGATGAAGAACCTGCTTATACCCTGGAGTCCATTCAGACCAATACCGGAACGCAGGCCCTCCTGGAGCAGGCCAGGGCGCAGCAGGGACAGGCCAGAACCCTTCAAATTGTCCTGATTGCTGTCGCAGGCATCGCGGCGGCAGGAATCATCGCCTTTGCCATTGTGCGCAGCCGTAAGAAGGCCGGTTTCCAGGCCAGCACATCCCAGACAGCGGACACTGGCGGGAATCCAGTCCCTGACTTTGGAAAGACGGAGTATGTGGGCGGAGAGGAATACGGGGAAACCCAGCCGGTCAAAGCCCAGTACCGGGTCGTTCCCCTCCCGGGGACGCCGGGAAATCCGCAGGAAATTCCCCTCCAGGGGCTCACCTTCGGCCGGGTCCCGGAGTGCGACGTGGTCTTCCCCCCGGATACCCCCGGCGTCAGTGGAAAGCACTGTTCCCTGCGGTGGCGCGGCGGTTCCCTGTTTCTCACCGATCTGGGTTCCTCCTTCGGCACCCTGCTGGAGGATGGGCGGAAACTGTCCAACGAGAGCGCGGATCTCAAGCCCGGCATGCGTTTCTACTTAGGTTCCAGCAAATTCGGTTTCCAACTGGAAGAACTATGAGCCAGGGCAGAGATTGCCCGGCGCCGTAAGGAGGAGAGGGCCATGAAAAAGAGACTGTTCGCGTTTCCCTTGACTGTATGCATCCTGCTGTGCTGTATCCTGACCGCGCTCCCGGCCCACGCTGCGGGGACAGGTGGTGAAAGTGCGGTGTCCAGCGCCCGCAACGGGGTGGTTCGGATCCTGGCCGCATTGCCTGACGGCTCGGCTAATCTGGGTTCCGGTTTTGCCGTAGGCCAGGCTGGAGAGCCCAGTGCGGTCTTCGTGACCAACAAGCATGTGGTGGAAAACAGTACTGCAGTCTACCTGCTGCTGGATGACCGGTGGAGCGAGACAGAGGACGGCAGCGCCTTAAATATGGAGCATGTTGTGCGCTGTGACGTGGTGTACGAGCCGGAGACCTACCCCGACTACGCCATTCTCCTGGCCGACCGTATCGTCACCGAGCGGGTGGCCCTGCCCCTCATGCCCGCCGCTCTGGCGGAGCCCGGTGAGACCATCTACGCCATCGGTTTCCCCGCGGTCAGCGACCAGGTGACGGTTAACTATACCGCCAATGTGGATACGGTCACCGTCACCGCCGGCACCATTTCCCGCCTGGCCCACATGGCGGAGACCGACACCGATGTGATCCAGATTGACGCCAACATCAATCACGGCAACTCCGGCGGGCCTCTCATCACCAAGGAGGGCTATGTCATTGGTCTGAATACATACGGCTACGGAGACAACATCAATCTGGCCGTCCAGAGCGATTATGTAATCAGCCGCCTGAACGATCTGGTGGACATTGGTACCCTGTATGAATTTGAATATACCCTGATCACTGACCGCACAGAGAACTCTGGTATGATGACTACGGTCCTGATCTGCGTTGGGCTCCTGGCCGTTGCGGCTATAGTGGCCGTGCTGATCCTGCGCCGGAACCGAAAGCCCGCTACCGCCGCTGGGTACCAGAAAGACAGCAGCGGGGGCGGCAGCAATAACTCGAGTTGGAAGAAGGATGATCATTCATCCACCTTCCCCAAGACCGGGCAGGTGGATGAGATTGGGGAAACCCAGCCGGCAGAGCCCCAGGAGGAACTGCGAATCGTGGGCGTGAACGGCCACTTCGCTGGACGGCGCTTTGCCCTTACTGGAACCCTCCGTCTGGGACGGCTGCCCGACCAAAACGACTTGGTCTTCCCGGCGGACACCACCGGAGTGAGCGGTGTACACTGTGTGGTGCGCCTCACCTCCGGCGGCGCCACTCTCACCGATTTGGGCTCCTCCTTCGGCACCTTCCTCAACGGACAGAACAAGATCCCGCCGCAGCAGCCCACCGCGCTAAAACTCGGGGATACCTTCGCCCTGGGCTCCCAGCGGCAGACCTTCCGGCTGGAACGGAAGAACGGCTGACGGGAAACCGGTTCGACCGGAGCGAAAAGTTCTGTGGTATCCTGAGTTCAAAGAGAAACAGAACCGGCGCAGGACGCGCCGGATGTTTGAGAGAGGTGACAGGAAATGGAGCGCTATTGTCCATATTGTATGCACCTTATCCAGCCGGGAAAGCCCTGCCCCAATTGCAAACGTGACCCGGAGACCTACCGCCCCGAAAGCCGCCAACTCCCACCGGGCACCCTACTTCAGGAGCGGTATGTCCTGGGGCGGGCCCTGGGTGCGGGAGGGTTCGGCATCACCTATCTGGGCTGGGACTTGAAACTGGAGCGCCGGGTGGCTGTGAAGGAGTATTTCCCTACCGCGTTCCTCAAGCGGGAAACGTCAGTGACCCTGGATGTGACCTGCTATACTGCCTCCGGCCAGGAGGCCTACACAAAGGGCAGGGAGCAGTTCCTTCGAGAGGCCAGGACCATGGCCGCTTTGGAGAAGATCCCCCAGATGGTGCGGGTGCTGGACTTTTTCCCGGAGCACAACACCGCCTACATTATTATGGAGTTTCTGGAGGGTCAGACTCTGAAAGAGATCACCCAGGCCCAGGGGCCTTGCTCCGCCCAGGTGCTGCTCCCCCTGCTGGAACCGGTAATCCGTGCCATGGAGGCCATGCACCAGGCCAACATCATCCACCGGGATATCAGTCCGGACAATCTGATGCTTTTGAGCAACGGGACTATGAAACTCATGGACTTCGGCTGCGCCCGGGACATCCAGGGCGAGGTCACCATGACCGCCATGCTCAAGGAGGGATTCGCCCCCTATGAGCAGTACAGCGGCCACGGTCAGGGGGCGTGGAGCGACCTGTACAGCCTGTGCGCCACCATCTACTACTGCCTCACCGGAAAGGTTCCCCCCAGCGCCATGAAACGTGGGGAGCCGGATCCCCTGATCCCACCCAGCCGGCTGGGGGCGGAACTCACCGAACAACAGGAGCGGGCTCTGTTAAAGGGGCTGGCGGTACGGGCGGCGGATCGGTGGAAAAGCATGGGAGAACTCTATGGGGCCCTCTACGGCATCACCCTGGACGGGCATCCCTGGACGCCTCCGGAGGACTGGGAGCAGTGGAACACGTCCAAACTGGATCCTGAGCCTGAACCCGCCCCTGAACCGAAACCGGAGAAAAAATTCACCCTCTCCCGGGGAGCCAAAGGCGGTATCGCCGCGGCTTGTGCCGGCGTTGTCCTGGTGGCCGCTCTGGCAGCCAGCGGCCTGCTGGGGGGCGGAACGGATCCGGTTGTTTTACCTGACGATAGCACCCCCACCCAATCCCAGACGGTGATTACCGGCGGGGAAGAAGACCCCCAGGTAGAGGATTCCTCCCGCCTGGATCCCAACGCCCTGTTCCAGCCGGATTCCTTTGATGGGACGGAAGACTCGCAGGGCGAAGATTCAAACGGGGATGCCGACCAATCCCAAAATGGAGAAACGGAGACCGGGCAAGAGCCGACCCCACCGCCCTCATCTAATCCCCAGACCACTGCTCCTGAGAGGGGACAAACCCAGTCCGGTACGCCCGTTCCTGATCCCGAGCCCAAACCGGAGCCAGAGCCGGAGCCGGAACCCGCCGCCCCCACAAAGGCGGAACTGGAGGCCCAGGTGGAGTCCTACTTGGATGCTAACCAATTTGCCGAAGCGGCTGAGGTCTACCGGCAGATGAACACCCTGGGCTACGTTTCCCGGGAGAAGTTGGGCAGCAGTCTGGTGGAGGTGGGGGATGACGCGGAGTATTATTGGTCGGAGACCGATTATGGCAACAACAGTTCTCCCTACGTGAAGACCGCTTTTGACCTGTACACCGAGGCGGCCGGTCTGGGCTGCGCTCAGGCCTACGCCAAGTTGGCCTACTGCTATGACTATGGACACTATGTTTCCCAAGATCCCGCCCAGGCATGCCACTGGTGGACTCAGATGGCCAACACCGGAGACGGCCCGGCTTGTTACTTCGTGGCGGAGTACTACGCCGAGGGGAACGGCGTGCCCCAGGACATCCCTACCGCCATCAGTTGGCTGAACAAGTGCCTGGAGTACGGGGCCAGTTATATGGAGAGCGACGCCCGCGCCCTGCTGGACGAACTGCAGGGAAACTAAAATCGGGGCATCCGCCCCCGCTGTGAGGTGAATGAGATGGAACGCCGCTGCCCCTACTGTATGTCCCCTGTTCAGCCTGGCTCCCCCTGCCCCGCCTGCGGTCGGAACTGGGAGAGGTATCAGCCCGCAAGCCACCATCTACCCCCGGGAAGTCTGCTCCAGGATCGCTATCAACTGGGCCGGGCACTGGGAGAGGGTGGATTCGGCATCACCTACCTGGGGTGGGACACGGTGCTCAAGCGGAAGGTGGCTGTAAAGGAGTATTTCCCCACCTTCTTGGTGAGTCGGGAAGTTTCCCTTACCCTGGATGTGACCTGTCATACCAGCGGGAACCAGCCCACCTATGAAAAGGGCCGGGAGCAGTTCCTCCGGGAGGCCAAGACCATGGCCAAACTGGACAGTATCCCGGAGATCGTCCAGGTGCTGGACCACTTTCCGGAACATAACACTGCCTACATCGTCATGGAGTTCCTGGAGGGTCGAACCCTGAAAGAGGTGGTCGCCCAGACGGGGCCCATCCCGACGCAGACCATGATGGCGCTGCTGGAGCCTGTACTCCGGGCTATGGAGGCTATGCACCATGCGGGCGTGATCCATCGAGATATCAGCCCGGACAACCTGATGGAACTGAAAGACGGGACTGTGAAACTGATGGATTTCGGCTGTGCTCGGGACTTTCAGAGCGGGCTGACCGAAACCATTACCCTAAAGCACGGATTTGCCCCCCGGGAGCAGTACTCTGGCCGGGATCAGGGCCCCTGGACTGATGTATACGCTATGTGCGCCACGGTGTATTACTGCCTCACAGGGCAGGTTCCCGCCAGAGCGACGCTCCGGGGCGAGGAGGAACAAGACCCCCTGCTCCCACCGCGGCAACTGGGGATTGATTTAACCGAGGAACAGGAGTTGGCCCTTCTGCGGGGCCTGGCGCCCAAGGTAGAGAACCGCTGGCACAGCGCGGCTGATCTGTACGCCGCCCTGTACGGCCGTACCCTGGAGGGAGCCTCCTGGATGCAGACAGAGGAGCAGGTCGGTCACACCGAGTTTGTAGATACCGAAGAGAACAAGGCACCCATTCCTGATCCTACCCCCAAAAAGCCGGAGATCCCCGCCAAGTGGATCAAGTTCGGCGGCGCGGTGGCCTGCGCCCTGGTGGTTGTGGCGATCGCTCTGGCCATAGGGCTTGGGGGCAGAGGGCAGGAGAGCGTCTCAACGAATGATCCCGACCGCTCCCAATCTGCTGTTGGACAGACCGTGCATCAAGAGGATGGTCCCCATGCCTCAGAGGAGGAGCCAGACGCAAGCGAGGAAGACGGACAGACAGACGACGGCCAGTTGATCCCGCCCATCTATGAACAGGAACCGGCGACGGAGCCAAATCAGCCGGACACAGACGCTGGCCAGACTGGAACCAGCGGACAGGCAGGCAGTCAGGCCACGCCCAGCCAGCCCACCAACCCCAGTCAGCAAGAGCAGCCTTCGCAGACAGAGGAACCTGCCGTCCCTACCCAGGAAGAACTGGAGGCTCAGGCGGAGACTCAGACCAATAACGGCCAGTACTCCCTGGCGGCGGAGACGCTGCGGCAGATGGAGCAGTTGGGCTATCTCACCGCCGCACAGTTGGGGACACGGCTGTGCGGTCTTGCGGACGACGCCCTGTTTGACGACGAGAACTCCATCGCCGCCGCCCTTTATCAGGAATCCGCTGATTTGGGCAATCTGGACGGGAAACGGGGCCTGGCTATCTGCTACCAGTACGGGGACGGGGTGGCGCAAAGTGATGAAAAAGCCTTCGCCCTCAATCTGGAACTGGCCCAGGCCAACTACGGGGCCGGAGTCTACTACGAGGTGGCTGATGCCTACACCGATGGACGGGGCACTGCCCGAAACCCGGAACAGGCCATTTACTGGTGGAACCGCTACCTGGAGACAGGGAGCACCACCTTTATTGATCCAGACAAGGTCCGGGCCAAGATCGTCGAACTGGAGGGCACATAGTAGGCGTCCGCCGCGACGCCTTTTCACACGGGCACAAGCGCCCTGCCCTCTGTTGTCCGGCCACACGAATGGAACAGGGGGCGGCTGACAGCCGCCCCCTACTGTATGATCTTCAGAATAAAGGTCTGCCGCTCAGAACCGAGCGCTAAGGGTTTCCCAGGTTCCCACTCTGTCACGACGCCGGGCCGCAACCTGGTCCCACTCAAAAATGTCCCATAGCGGGAATCCAGATCAGTGACCAGCGCTGCCCCCCAAGCCAACTCCACCCGGCAGTGGAGGCGGCTCACGCCGGGTGCATGGGGAGAGAACAGGATCTGGCATGCCCCCGGCTGGCGTCCAATTTGAAAAGATGTGTGGAGTGTGAACCGCGCACCAGCAAACTGCCCCTCTTCCCCTTCCAGGCACAGGCGGGCCTGGGCGGCCTGATTCAGGATCGTCTGAACTTCCCCCATGGCAGTACGCAGCGCCCCTGGATCTGGGAACCGGCGGGATGGCTCCAGCCGAAGCCCTTGATCCAGCAGGGCCAGCAGGGCAGTTTCCGCACCCATTTCCAGGCCGCCCCCCAGCAGCCCGGAACGCAAGTCGGCTCTGCGGGCCCGCAGGCTCTCCACCGAGAGGATCCTCCCGGACAGCAGGTGGAACAGCAGGGCACATAAGCGGTAAACTGCCTCCGGACCGTCCGTGATCCGTTCCGGGCTTAGCCGAGTCTCCGGTGGGAGGTAGACGCCCTGCCCTGACCGGACTCCCGGAAGAATACGGATATCCGTTCCCAGAGGGGACAGAAACACCTGTTCCGGCCCGGCGGGGAGCGGCATACGGCCAGTGCGCTCGATCAGTCTATCCACCAACTGCCCCGCTGCCCACAGCGGCAGGACGCCCCGCTTTTGTAGGAGAAACAGCAATGGCTGTTCGGTATCTGGGAATGTGGTCTTTGGCAGCAGCGTGATCCCCTCCCTCGCCTGTTTTGTACTCCCAGTATAATTCAGCTTTCCGGCCAAGACAAGTATGTTTTCGTTTCATGGAGGTTCGTATGCGCATCGAATTAACGCAGCAGTCCGGGCTGGAGGTAAACCAACTCTCTGCGGCGGATATGACCCCGGCCATGGCGGCCCAATATTTAAGCGGAACCATTCATCTCCGGAGTTTCTGGGAGATGCTGCGGCGATACTATCCCGCTGGCGATCTGCGGGATCGGGTGGTCCGGGCCGTGGCCCAGCCGGGGGACGATCCCAAGTCTACCGTCCGGCGGGTGCGCAACTGGGAACAGGGGAAAAACGCCCCTACCAGCCGGGAAGATCTGTTCCGCATCGCCTTTGCCCTGGAGCTGGACGAGGAGCAGACATCCGGTCTGCTTGGTCTATGTACCGACTATGGCATCCACTATCGAAACGGCCGGGAACTGACCTATGCCTACTGTCTGCGCCGGGGCTTAAACTACGAGCAGGCCTCGGATCTATACGCCTCTCTCCCCGACCCCAGCCGCTCGAATCGCTCTATGCCTGGGAAAGGCCCCTTTTCTGATACGCAGCAGATCGTCTCCGCCTTCTCCAGCGTGCATGACGACCAGGAATTCATTCGCCTGTATGAGGAGTATCTGGGTTCCTTCGGCACACTGCACCAGCGGGCCTGGGATTACTTTGACCGTTTCTTTCAGGTACTGGCGGCTCCGGACGGGGACGAGGAGCGATACTCCATTGAGAAAGCGGCCCAGACCTATCTGTCCCTGCACATGCCCTCCGGTAGTCGCCGCCGGGAGTTCACCCTGATCCAGCGGATGATTAAGCAGGGCTGGCCGAATGCGACTAAATTGAAAAATATCTGTGCCCGCCGCGAAGACGTACCCCGAAAGTTGCTGCTCCTGCTGTATCTCATTACAGAAAACGTACTGGATGACGCCTATGACGAACTGGACGAGAGTTATTTGTCCTCGGAGGAACTATTTGAGGAGCACTGGTGGCGGGTCAACCTAATGCTGCGGGATTGCGGTATGCCTACGCTGGATCCCCGAAATGCCTATGACTGGCTGGTACTATATTCCCTGAATAGCGGTGCGGGACAGGACGAGGCCATGGCGGAACGGATGGAGGCGGTCATCGCAGCCCTGTTTCCGGCGGACAAGGAGGGGGAAAACACCTCGACCGCGGAGCAATAGCCCTGTGATAGGATGCAGGTAATGTCGGAGAGGCCAGGAGGCATCTCCCAAGAGGAGGGATCTAATATGGTCAAGTATGAGTATCTCCCGTTGTCGGCATCTGACAGGAACGCCGAAGGATCTGACCAAATCCAATATTCCCCCGGCCAGCCCGGGGCCGATTCTGGCAATGACGCCCAGGCCCAGCTCCCCTCGGACAGACAGCCGGTGCTCCCCAATGAGGGGGGAGTTTCGTCAGAAAACAGCGGTACACAGGCGGAAGATGCACTGATTCTTCAAGAGACTGTCTCGGTCCCCCAGCCCAAATCCGATGCACCAGCTGTTCCCCTCCCAGCTTTGTTCGGCGGAGTACTGGCCGCGCTCCTTGCAGGGGTGGTGATTGGGAAACTGGTGTCTTCCAGAAAAGCCGGACGAAAGCCCGCCCAGAGTTCGAATGCGGCGGTCTGCGGCTATGGAGTGCTCCACCAGCAGGGACAGCGGGACAGCCAGCAGGACGCCTTCTGCGTCACCGGTCAGGAGCCCGCCGGGATCCTTGCCGCTGTGGCCGACGGTATGGGAGGACTGGTTAACAGCGGAGCGGTTAGTCAAGCCCTGACCGAAACGCTGGCGGAGGAGTTCACCCCTGACCCCCGGTTCCCCCCTGCCCGGCAACTCCAGATAGCCTTTCAGCAGGCAGTGGGAAAGGTGGACGCCCTCTTGCGCGATCACCCATCCCGCAGCGGATCCACCTTGGTGGCCTGCCTGGTGCAAAACGGGGCGCTCTCCTGGTTGAGCGTCGGAGACAGCCGCATTTACCTGTGGCGGGACGGCGGACTGATTCAACTAAACCGGGAGCACAATTTCTTCCACGATTTGACTCTACTGGCCCTCCAAGGGGATCTGACTTTCGAAGAGGCTGACGCAGATCCCCGCCGTGAAAATTTGACCAGTTATATCGGATGGGGCTTTCCCAGGTCAATAGAGTGGAATGAGGATCCGGTTTCCCTGCTGCCCGGCGACCAGATCCTGCTGGTAAGCGACGGAGTATACCGGGCCCTCTCCCAGGATGAATTGGCAAGTTGCCTGTATAAAAGTACCGCGCAGAGATCCGCTCAGTCGATGCATGCTTTGATCCAGAAGAAAGACTTTTCTAATCAAGATAACTATACCGGGATTGTGCTGAAAATCGGGTGATACCTCCAGGTGTTTTTTACCTGGACAGAGTTTCATACGCTCCGATAGATCAACAGCGATTTTGTTGCATTGGTCCCGCAAAATCCTCCCTTCTCATACACGGCTACGCCCCATAGGTCCACATCATGTGCCTATGGGGCGTAGCCTGTCACTTTTGCCGGGACCTTTTCCACTCATGATTAACGGGAATTGCTGCTGCCGGTCTAACAAAACGCCGCGCTCTCCCGGAAATAGGCCCGCCCCCGCTGCAAAATGTGAGGGCGAACAGCTCCTTCCAGTCTCTGCGGTCCATAGGATCACCCCTTGTCTTTCTCTGTCTCCTCCGTCCCCTCCGCCAGCGCCACCGCGTCCTCCACTGCCCCGGTCACCAGCTGCTGAAGGGCCTGGGCGTTCTCCGCCGCCACCACCGGCGTGCCGGTCTCCTGCTCCAGCTCCCGTCGGGCGTTGCCGGCGATGCGGCCGCCCCGCTGGGCCACCTTGCGGTTCTCTTCCAGGCCCTCGGGTTGCTCCGCCCGGGAAATGCTGGTGGTGGACGCCTCAGCCAGCATGTTCAGCACCAGCTCCAAATCGCTCATGTTGTCCCGCAGGTTCTCTTTCTTTAGGCCCTTGAGCCGCTTATACTGCTGGGTGGTCATACCGGACCAGGCTTTGCTGATCTCGTCGGTGAGGATGGCGTACTCCCGGCCCTTCTCCACGCCCCGCTTGCTCCACTCGTCGGTGAGCTCGTTGCGGATGCGGATGGCCAGCAGCCGCTGGTGCACCCACTCCTCTGAGTAGCCCTTTTTCAGGTAGGTCTCCAGGGCCCGGTCAATGGCCTGCTCCGGGTCGATGGTCTCCTCCATGCGCTCCCGTCCCACTTGGGCCAGCCACAGCTTGAAGGGCTCCGCCCTGGGAGAGGGGGTGGACTGGATGATGCGCAGCAGCTGCTCGGTGTTGGCCACGTCGGTGAGCCGCTTTCTGCCGTCGGCGGCGGTCATTTTCAACTGCTTACAATTTGTAAGCAGTTGATCCGCCCCCTCTTCCTTCAGGCGTTTTTTCAGCACCGCCCAATAGGTGCTGGCTCCCCGGGGCGTTTGCTGATCTGTTAACGCCCCCACCACGTCCACCACGGAGAAGTACCACTCCTCCCGCTCCCCGTCCCAAGCGGTGCGGATCTTTTGATTTTCAAAGAGTTGGATCTGATCGTTCTGCTTTTTCTCGTCCATGGTATGTACCTCCCGGCTGATCAGCCTCATTTTACCACATCCTGCACTGTAAAGCGAGACAGAAATGGGTCTCTTTGCCTGCCAATGTGGTCTGTTTTCCTCTGATTTTGCTCCTTTACACCCCTCTCGAATATCTACGGTGGAAAGGATGCCATTCGTCAGGATGTACAACTCCACCCGCCCCGTTTTGCCAGATCCAGCATTCCAACGCAGAATTTCTGCCACGGCTCCAATGTAATCAGTGACGGGTCGCCCTCCCGGATGCGCATGGTGCGGCGGATCTCCTTGGGAATCACGACGCGGCCCAGATCGTCCTAATGTGTCAAGTAAAACATAAAATTTTTAAGTGCGCTGCACCGCTACTTTCATGCGGGCTCCCAGGTTGATTTTAGCGCATTCAAAATATGAAAACCCATCTCACACTCCGCAAAGGCATCGTCGGTATCATCGGGGACGATGATTTTAACTCCGGCTTTCTGAAACTTATCAGCAAGATGCGGAAGATCGTAATAGTTCCTCGACAGTCTATCCAATCTACGAACGACAACGCCATCAAAGGTGCGGGCGGACAACTGGGCGAGCAGCCTCTGGAGTTCAAAACATTCCGCAAGGACTCCCGGGGCATTATCTTTGAAAACATCTACAACCTCATGCCCGTGCTCGTTTGACCAGCGCCTTAATTCCTGCTCTTGATAGGAAATCGCATTCCCGGCGTCGTCGTTTGCAATTCGTATATATAATGCGACCTTCATACAGCTTTCCTTTCTCCGTAACCTTGTCCGGTAAACAGGTCCTCAAACTTCCATTGGATTTCAATATGCTCGTTACAAAAAATTTTCACGCGGTCAATCGCTTGGTACATACTCTCCGTCAGGAGCGCCCCATCCAGATGTG
>ERZ857801.1673-NODE-1673-length-22137-cov-6.538900_pt1 | contig 22137 bp, 20 predicted proteins | sample MGYA00519762_ERZ857801 | MGnify/ENA primary metagenome ERZ857801 (study PRJEB31778, sample SAMEA3449368) | human gut metagenome | biome: human gut; feature: human-associated habitat; material: faeces | place: United Kingdom | collected 2010/2012 ...
ATTGGGGCCATATTTAATGTATGTGCCCATCACAACCTTCAATATCGGCTACCCCCTCGAGCGGCCTTGGAAACGATTGCCTTAATATTATATCACTCTCCGAAAAAATTGCAAGAGGATATTTTGACTTTCTTGCACTTTTTTCTGGAAAGTCCTTCTCTCCGCCCCGGAAAACGAACAAACCCGGCAGAAAACTCTGCCGGGCCGTTACTGATTCCTCCAGCCTCCCCTGGGAATGGGCGTTCCGGCTCCCGCAGGACAGCTGCTTTCCGCAAAAGCAGCTGTCAGAGTCAGAGCTCCAGGACAAGGCTTATCTGCATCGCATCCGAAAGACACGATGAAACGAATTTACTGGACAAAGTAGATGCCGTCGGCACCCTCCACATCTGAGATGGCGACCATGAGCAGCTCGCCCTCGTCCGTCCAGGTAAAGATGCAGGCGTAGCGCAGCTCCTCGCCGTTGTAGTCGAAGATGACGCCCACGCTGCCGTCGTCGAGATACTGGTAAGTGCCGTTCAGCGTGCCGCCGCCCTGAATCATCTTTGCGCCGCCTGCGGCGTCAAAGGTGAACTGCAGCGTACCGCCGTATGCCGCCAGAGACTCGTCCATCTCGGCCTGAGTCATCTCGCCGCCGTCGATGTAGCCGCCGGCAAACGACCAGACCGTGTTGCTCATGTCCGGCGTGTCTGCCTGCGGAAGCTCCCACAAAGAGTTTTCCTCTTCCAGCACAGCTGCCGTAGGGGCCGCATCCACAGAGATGGCCGGCGCGGCCAGCACCGGTGTCGAAAGCGAGGCCAGAAGTGCCGCGCTGAGTGCAAGAGAAGCGATACATTTCATAAAACTTTTCCTCCTTGTGCGATATTCGGAGCGCACATTTTGTCTGGTTCCAGTATACTCTTTTCTGCCCCGGCGGCGGACAGTTTGACACGATTCGCCCCGAAACTGCGCTCAATCGACCCGGCTCACAGGGAAACGCGGAGGATGAATCTGCCGTCCTGCACCGAGAAATCCGAAAGCCCCTTATATTTTTCCACGATCGCGCAGATGCTGCGCACACCGATGCCGTGTCCTTCGGCGTGGGTCACCGGCAGGCCGTTTTCAAACTGTATCCCCTCCGGACAGGGATTGACGAACCGCAAAAAGAGATGCCCGTTCTTTTCCCGGGCAGTAACTTCAATGTATGCAGGGCCATTCTCCGCTTTCATCCTGCGGCAGGCCCGGAGCGCATTTTCCAGCGCATTGGAGAGCAGCACGCAGAGGTCTGTCTCGGCCACCGAGATAAGCTGCGGGATATGAGCCTGAATGTTGAGCGGCACACCGCAGCTCTCCGCCCGGCCTGCAAAGGACGAGAAGATAAGGTTCGCAGCCTCGTTCTCGCAGTAGGTCGTCACCTTGCTGGCCTCTATCTCGGAGCAGATGCTCTGGATGTACTCCTGCGCCTGCTCTCCCCTGCCGTTCTCGATGCAGGCGGAGATGTATTGCAGATGGTGGCGCAGGTCGTGGCGGTAGGCGCGGGTCTGCTGCTGGGAGGTGCGCAGAGCCTCGATCTCCCGCACCGCCTGGCCGACCTGCAATTTGAGGTTGTTCCGGGTCTGTTCCAGCTGGCCGCGGGTGCGCTCCTCTGCCGAGACCCGGAGGACAAAGACGATATACGCCACGCTGCACACGAAGGGCATGAATTCCACCGCCGCCTGATTGCCCCGGGCGAGAAGGTCGGTGTAGATACGGGTCACATAATCGAAAAGGTAGCCTGCCAGCGGCACTACCCCGAACAGAAGCTGCATCGAGCGCGGATACCGGGCAAAGCTGCGGGCCGCCGGGGCAACATAGCGCAGCAATACCGCCAGCAGCGGCAGCGTGACCACAATCTCGACGGCGGGCTGCAGCCAGTTGATACCCGGCACCATCGCAATAATCAGCAGTGCCACCCAGCGCCGGAGCTGACAGCACAGATATGCCGCCAGCACCGAGATGGTGGGCCAGAGCCATTTTCCGCTGAGGACGCTGAGGATGATGGCAAGCGGCAGATGGGTGATAAGCGGATACATCTCCTTCATCGCCGTCCAGCTATCCATATAAGTAATGAGCGCCTGCATCAAGAGTATGGCTGCTGAGCCGACCGCCAATATGATGCGGTTCTTCTTCGTCCAGTGGATGTCGCAGAACGCCGCCGAGAGTGCGATGCCAAAGAGCGCCACGGCAGCGCCGTTTGGTACAGTAAGAGCGTTCACTACATGACCACCTGCTTTCGGTCAAAAATATAGCTCAGGTAGCGGTCCTTCGTTTCCGAATACTTCCCATGGGGCAGCGGCACCACGGCTCCGTCCTGCATCGTGATGGAGCGGGCTGCGATGTTGGCGATATACTCCATATTGATAAGGAAGGAGCGGTGGGGACGGAGGAAATTCGGGTATTCCACGAGCTGGTCGCAGAGGTCGTCCAGCCGGCCCATGCTTTCCAGCACGACACCGTTGTTCAGGTGAAACGTGAGCGTCCGCCCCATCACCTCGCAGTAGACCAGCTCTTCCAGCTCCAGGCGGACGATGCCGCTCTTGCTCCGGAGGATGAGGCTGTGCTTCTGCTCCCTGGTGCAGGCCGCACAGGCCGAGTCCATCAGGCGGAAAAAGTCCTCTCTCCGGATGGGCTTGATCTGGTAATACCATGCATCCACCGCGTAGGATTCCACCGCAAACTCCGTGCTTGAAGTAAGGAAGATGATCTTCACATTCGAGTCATACTCCCGTATCTCCCGGGCCGCAGCCATCCCGTTTTCGCCCGGCATCAGGACATCCAGCAGGATGATGTCGAAGCGCGTTCCCTTCTCCACCTCCGCCATCAGCTCGACCGGGCTTTGATAAGACGTATGGGCAAAGTCCTGCCCGCGGTCAGCCGCATATTCTTCCAGCAGAGCTTCCAGCCGTCTGGTCTCTTGGGCCTCGTCGTCACAAAATGCGATCTTCAGCATAAGGGGATCTATCCATTCCCTTCTTTGGTTTATTCTCTTTTATAGTATAGAGATTCTTGCTTTTTTCGTCAAGTTGTGATGGCAGTCCACTGGGCTGATTGCTTGCCGCCTGCGGGCGGCCGTGCTGCTCCGCCAACGATCACTTTTGCACAGAAAACGAGCCTCCTGCATTGGAAAATCGATGCAGGAGGCCTGTTATTACCATATTATGAGGGAACCGTAATTTATAATTTCGCACCCGGCAAATAAATAAAAAATGCCACAAGGAAATGACGCAGAAAAATATTCTTTTCAACCCGCCTGCTGCCGCTTATCCAGCCGCATTTTGTCGGCTATCATTGCGATGAACTCCGAGTTGGTCGGTTTGCCGCGCAGATTGTGGATGGTGTAGCCGAAGTAGCTGTTCAGGGTATCCACATCGCCACGGTCCCATGCCACCTCGATGGCGTGGCGGATGGCCCGCTCTACCCGGCTGGCGGTGGTGCCGTTTTTCTTGGCGATCTCCGGGTACAGGCGCTTGGTGACGGCGTTGATGTACTCCGGCTCGTTCATGGTGAGCAGGATGGCATCCCGCAGAAACTGGTAGCCTTTGATATGGGCAGGGACGCCGATCTGATGCAGAATGTCCGTGACCTTCAGCTCGTCGCTGTCCACGCTGGCCGTGATAAGCCGCTTCTGGTGGCCGTGGGCGACTTTGAGCACCCGGCTGGCAAGGACATTCTCGTCGAAGGGTTTGACAAAGTAGTAGGCGAAGCCCTCATCCAGCAGCTCCTGGACCATTTCCTCGCTCTGGAAGGCACCGGTGACGAAAAACGTGGTGTGCGTTTCGCCGGCGGCGACATATTTCTGCTTGACGGCCAGAGCATCCAGCCCGGGCATGAAGGCATCCAGCAAAACCACCTGCGGCCGCACCGCAAGCATCTTCTGCAAAATCTGAAGGCCGTCTTTTTCCACGACGGTCACCTCTACGCCTTTTTGCTCCAGCGCCTCTCGGCAGGCTGCCGTAACATCCGCACTGGTATCCGACATCAAAAATCTTACTTTATCCATCGTACTATCCTCCAATGTGTGCAGTTCCCTTTACAGTCTAGATTTTACCATATTTTACCATGGATTGCAACAGGAAATTTTTACATTTTTTGGAATTTTCGTAAAAATCTTCTTGTTCATTCTGCAATCTGCGCTTCGGCATCGTTTTGAACGGCGTTTTTTGCCTGTTCGAGCATCGTCTGGGCGAAAATCCCGTAGCCTCGAGTGGGGTCATTGACCAGAACATGGGTCACAGCACCCACGAGGCGCCCATTTTGGAGGATGGGGCTTCCGCTCATGCCCTGCACGATGCCGCCGGTCGCAGACAGAAGCGAAGGGTCGGTCACCCGGATGACCAGATTCCGGCGGGGGTCGGCGTCGCTGACCCGCTCGATCCGGATGCGGTATGCGCGGGGCGTTTCCCCCTCGATGGTGGCCCATATCTCAGCGGGGCCGGTGACGACTTCCTGCGCGAAGGCGATCTCCCGCAGCTGGCCCGAGAAGTGGGTGCGCGTCGTGCCGTAGACGCCGTTCTCGCCGTTGATGCGGATGGTGCCGATGGCGTGGGCGCTCAGGAAATGGCCCTTTAGCTCACCGGGGCTTCCGGCCGTTCCGGCACTGCAGCCGGTTATCTCGCAGGGAACGATCTCGCCGCTGCGCAGGGCGACGCTTTCGCCGGTGTCGCTGTCGCTGATGGGGTGGCCCAGTCCCGCAAATACGCCGAGCTCCTCGTCGGCGAAAGTCAGTGTACCCACACCGGCGGAGGAGTCCCGCACCCACATTCCGGCCCGCCACTGCCCGGCGGCACCGTCCCACACCGGGGTCAGGGTAGTCAGCTTCTGCTCACCGCTGCGGATATACACGACCTCCACGGATTGCCCCTCGGCAGCGTCCAGGGCTTCCTTTACGGCGTCATTGCTCTCGGTGCGGGTCTGCCCGATGCAGATGACCCGGTCGCCGAGGCGAAGCCCGGCCTCCTTGGCGGGATTCGATGTCCCGCCGTCAGCCTGCCCGATCTCCGAAAATCCCACGATGAGCGCCCCTTCGGAGAACATCTTGACGCCGAACGGTGTACCGCAGACGGTCACTCTGGGCCGCTCTGTCACCACCGCCCGGATGGTCTTGATGGGGAGCCACCCGCCCAGCGTCAGCGTCGTCTGGTAGCTGCCCACCGCCCGGGTACTGGCAACATTCTGACTTCCATGGCCGCGCTGCGGCTCGACCCATGCAAAGCGGGGAAGATATAAGGCTTGTCCCGGCTCCAGATAGACCCGGTCCGGCAGACAGCTGTACAACCAGCCCAAAGCTGCCGCAAGAGCCAGCAGCAGATATGCCGCCGCAAGCTTTGCCCGCTGCATTCTCTTCACGCCCATGGCCTCCCTCGCTGTTTTTGGGGTTATTATGCGGACGCAAAGAGGGAATTATCCTTCGGCAGTTGACTTTTGCGGCGAATCTTGCTACTATAAATAAAGTTTCCGTGCGGGAGTGGCGAAATGGCAGACGCGCTGGTTTTAGGCACCAGTTCCAACGGAGTGAGGGTTCGACCCCCTTCTCCCGCATAAAAAATGACCCCAAGCTCAGGCTTGGGGTCATTTTTTTATCTTGCGGAGAAGAGGGGGCGAACAGCACGGCCGCCCGACGGTTCGTACCGTGATATGGACAAATAATCCCCTTGATGAACCAGGCCGCTGTCTCTGTTTTACGGAGACGGCGGCCTGATTCATTATTTTTGACTACTTTTTGTCCCGGGGAACCCCCCGGGAAAACCCTGCTGCGGCCTACTTTTTCTGACTACGCTCCTGACTACAAAGCACCCGGCAAAAGCAGGCAATATCGCACAGTATCTGGCAGTATCCGATAAACGCAGATAACAAAAATCCACGAAATATCGGCTTTTCATCGACATTCCGTGGATATTTTCTGGTGCGAGGGAGGGGATTTGAACCCCCAAGGATAAACCACACGCACCTCAAACGTGCGCGTCTGCCAGTTCCGCCACCCTCGCATATGAAGTTTTGATGCAATCTTGATTTCTCTCGGCCTTGAGGTCTAAGCCGTATCGCTGACTGCTCAAGTATAATACCATACTCCCCCGGCGATGTCAAGCGTTTTCATAGATTTTTTTGCCATTCATATCTTGTAAATGGAGTTTCCGTGCAGAAATGACTTAAGAAGGAGGTTTTTGGAAATGACTTTTTTCAGATCCAGCAAACATCTAAGATTGTTGTGGAGCCTTTTGCTGCTTTCTGTCGGGGCGGCGGCGGGGTTCGGACTGGGGATATTCTGCGGCGCGGAGCCGCCCGTAGGCTGCCGGGAGAGCGACCTGACCCCGGTGCCGGACGAAAGCTTCGTCTCCCCTGCCTCGGCGTCCTCCGTAGAAACGTCCCCGGAGCCGGAGCCGATGCCTGAGAAGTGGGTCTGTCTGACCTTCGACGACGGCCCCAGCAAGACGACACCGGACGTTCTGTCCGCGCTGAACCGTGCCGGAGTAAAGGCGACCTTCTTTGTAGTCGCCACCGGCAACAACGACAAATATCTCCCCCTCATCTCTGAGGCTGCCGCCGCCGGGCATCAGATCGCGCTCCACTCCGCCTCCCACGAGTACAGCGACATCTACCAAAGTTCGGACGCTTACTGGAAGGACATCGACCTGTTAAAGGAGCGTCTCTCCCCTTACGTCCGGGCCGATGGCCTGCGGTATCTGCGCTTCCCGGGCGGCAGTACCAACACCGTGAGCCGCCGCTACGGCGGGCGCGGGCTGATGCAGCAGCTCAAAGAAGAAGTTACTGCAAAAGGCTACGCCTATGTAGACTGGAACGTCTGCGCCGAGGACGCCGTGGGCGGCAAGCCCAGTGCAGGCACCATCTTCCGCAACATCGTGCGGGAGACCGGCGAGCAGACCCAGTGCATCGTGCTGATGCACGACTCGGCCACCACCCGCACCACTGCCGAAGCCCTGCCCGACATCATCCAGTGGTACAAGGACAACGGTTTCGCATTCCTCACGGTAGAGCAGGCCGTCCCCCTGCCCACGACATAGCAAAAAGCCCCGGAGGGCCTGCCAGACGGCAGACTTTCCGGGGCTTTGGTGCGTAGGAGCAGCTTACTCAGCGGCCTGATTGAACAGGACGAAGGCACGATAAGCCATGTACAGGTCGGTCTTGTGGATGACCTCGAAGGGAGAGTGCATGGACAGCACCGGCACACCGATGTCGATGACGGGGATGCCGCGGTTGGCAACATACTTTGCGATGGTGCCGCCGCCGCCCAGGTCGAGGCGGCCCAGCTCACCGATCTGCCATGCAACGTTGTTGGCGTCCATCATGCGGGTGACATAGCCCACCAGCTCGGCAGAAGCGTCGTTTGCAGCGCTCTTGCCGCGGCTGCCGGTGTACTTGAACAGCGCGATGCCGCGGCCTGCATAGGTGCCGTTCATCGGCTCGAAAGCGCTGGCCCAGCTCGGGTCGTAAGCAGCGGTGACGTCGGCGGACAGGCAGACACTGTTGCGGAAGGCAATGATGTCGTCCTGACCGGCGGTGCGGCAGAGCTCCTGCATGAAGTGGAAGACGTACATGCTCTGCATACCGGTGACGCCGTCGGAGCCGATCTCTTCCTTATCGGTCAGGACGCAGACGGTGGTGAAGGCGGGATTCCTGGTGGCGATCTCGGCCATCAGAGCGGGGTATGCATCGACGCGGTCATCGTGGCCGTAGCCGCCGATCATGGAGCGGTCGAAGCCGACGTCGCGGGACTTATAAGCGGGGACGATCTCGATTTCAGCGCGTGCAAAATCCTTCTCGGTGATGCCGTACTTCTCGTTGAGGAGGATCATGGTGTTCAGCTTGACAGCTTCCTTCACTTCCTTGTCGTCCACAGCGTCGGAGCCGATGAGGATATTCAGCTCCTCGGCGCGGATGCCGTCGCTCAGCTTGCGCTCGCTCTGCTCAGCGCTCAGATGGGGCAGCAGGTCGGTGATGCAGAAGACGGGATCGTTCTCGTCCTCGCCCACGTTCACGGAGACGGTGGTGCCGTCAGCGCGGGAGAACACGCCGTGGATGGCCAGCGGCATGGTACCCCACTGATACTTGCGGATGCCGCCGTAGTAGTGGGTCTTGAAGTAGCTGAGGTGGTCAGACTCGTACAGCGGGGTCGGGCGCAGGTCCAGACGGGGGCTGTCGGTGTGAGCGATGACCAGACGGAAGCCGTCCTCGAAGCTGCGGGTGCCGATGGTGGAAGCCACGATGGCCTTGCCCAGCTGGCTGAAATAGACCTTGTCGCCGGGGGCGTAGGTCTTCTTCGGGTCGAACTGCTGGTAGCCTGCATCCTTGAGCATCTGCTCGCTCTCAGCGGCCACCTCGCGCTCGGTCTTGCCTGCGTCGAGGAATTTCTTGTAGCCCTCAGCGAATGCGTGGGCCTCCTGCTTGACGGCGGCGGACTTGTCGCCGACGTAAGCGGGCTTAAACAGCAGCTTTTCAGCCAGCTGCTGGTTCGGAGTTTTTTCTGCCATAGGATTTCTCCTGCCTTTCTGTTTTCTTATACTTGTTGGAAGCTGTTTTCACGGCCATTGCACACCGTCTGAACGGCCTTTTTGCCCGCAGACTGCGTTGCTTTCTCTTGCGATCCGTCAGGATCGCTGCGAAAAATCGCCTTGCCTGCAAGCAAAAATCCTCGTTCATCCGGCACACTCTGGCCATGAAAACAGCTTCATCTATCAAAGACCCGCAGGTTTTTGGCCTGTCGGTTCTTCTTCATTGGTTGAGATTCAGCTGCCGTAGAGCCGGGTATAGACGGCGTAGCTGGCGGTTATCTTTTCGACGTAATGGTGCATCTGGTTATAGGGGAAGCCTTTCAGGGTCTGTCCGTCGGAGGAATGCTCTTCCATCCGCAGCAGATTATCTACTGTCCCCCATCCGCTGTGGTAGGCGGCGGCAGCGGTAGCCACATCGCCGCCGTACCGCTCCATGCAGAGATGGATGTAGTAGCAGCCGAAGCGGATGCTGACGTCAGGGTCGTAGAGTTCATCAAAGGTCAGGCCCTCATCCGGCGCAATCTTGCTGCGCAGCCAGATAAAGGTCTCCTCGGTCATCTGCATCAGCCCCCGGGCCTCCACGCTGGAAGTGGCAGCGGGGTCGAAGCCGCTCTCCGTGCGGATGAACGCATAGACCAGCAGCGGGTCGAGCTCGTATTCTGCGGCCCACTGCTCCACCTGCCGGCTGTATTTGCGGGGGTAGAGCAGCCGGTCGGCCTCCCGGGCGAGGGGCGGCAGAGCCATCAGGAGCACTGCCGCGATGCAGACCAGCACCACCAGTCTGCGCAGCAGTCGGAACAGCGTTTTCAAGCGCAGCATCCCTCCTCGATGAGAGCGTCACAGAGCTCGTTTGCTGCCTTCGCCAGCGCCTCACGGGTGGAGGTGTTGGGCAGGATGTAGTCTGCCCTGGCGGTCAGCACAGCCTCCGGCGTCTGGGCGTTGAGGCGGCGGGCGGCCATCTCAGGCGAGATGCCGTCCCGGGCCGCGATGCGCTCCACGCTGACTTCAAACGGTGCCGTGACCACGCAGAGCTTGTCGCACTCGGCCTCTGCCGCCGTGCCGATGATGACCGCGCCGTCCAGCACAAAGAGCTTCGCCCCCGCCTGCTGCGCGGCCTGTTTGGCGGCGCGGATGCGTCGGACGATCTCCGGGTGGGTCAGCGCGTCGAGCGCAGTTTTCCCCTCGGGCGTTGCAAAGGCGCGGTCGGCCAGCAGGCGGCGGTCGAGGGTGCCGTCTTCCTTTATAATATCTGCCCCGAAGCGCTCAGCCAGCCGGGGCAGCAGCGGTGAACCCGGAAGCAGGATCTCGCGGGAGAGCTTGTCGGCGTCTGCCAGCGGGATGCCCCGGGCCGCGAACACCGCCGTGACCGTCGATTTGCCGCAGCCGCTGCGGCCGGTGATGCCCAGCGTCATCATAGCTTTATCACCCGGAACGCAGCCGCGCGGATGAGGCGGTTATAGACGGCCATGGACAGGCCGTCTTTCTGGGGGCAGCGGGCGTAGACCACCGCATCGCCCTGCTCATCCAGCGCGCGCAGAGAGCGGAAGATGTGCTTTGCCTGGTCGGCTCCGTCGCCCTCCCGGCCATACTCCACACAGGGCACGCCCAGCTTTTCGGCCTCGCCGGTAAAGCAGAGGCAGCTGGGGTTCTCGGCGGCGTGGGCATCCACATAGGCTTTGAACTGCTCGAAGGTGCCGTCCAGAAGGGTCACATCCGCCTTGGGGGCGTAGTGCTTATACTTCATGCCGGGGCTGCGGACGACCGCGCCCTCCGGCAGCTTCTCGAGGATGGCCTTGGAGACTTCCACTTCCTCGCCCAGCGCACGCTCGAGGTCTTCCAGCGTGATATGGCCGGGACGGAAGAGGGTGGGCTTTTCGCCCACCACCGACACGACGGTGGACTCCACGCCCCAGTCGCACTCGCCGCCGTCCAGAATGAGGGGCAGCCGGCCGTCCATATCGGTAAAGACGTCCTGTGCGTTGGTGGGGCTGGGCTTGCCGGAGAGGTTGGCCGACGGGGCCGCAAAGGCACAGCCGCTGGCTTCAATGACAGCCCGTGCCACCGGGTGGCTGGGCATCCGGATGCCCACGGTGTCCAGACCGGCACAGCACTCCGCTGCCACCTCGGGGCCGCGGGGCATGATGATGGTCAGCGGGCCGGGACAGAACGCCGCCATCAGCAGCTGGGCACGTTCCGGCACCTCGCTGACGAGGCCGTGCAGCATCTCAGGGCCGGTGACGTGGACGATGAGGGGATTGTCCTGCGGGCGTCCCTTCGCCACAAAGATCTTGCTCACGGCCTCGCCGTTGCGGGCGTCGGCCGCGATGCCGTAGACCGTCTCGGTAGGCAGGGCTACCAGCTCGCCCTGCCGCAGAAGCTCGGCTGCGCGGGCAATGCCCTCTGCGTCAGCCGGGCGGACTTCAGTATTGATACTCATACGAATCATCGCTCTTTTCTTCTGTAAAGCAATTATTCTTTACGGCTTTTCGTGCGCATTCTGCGCAAGTTTATGCGTTTAGCTTTTGCAGTCTCTCGGCCTGCTCACGGGTGGCGAGGGCGTCGATGATGTCGTCTAGATCGCCGTCCATGATCTTGTCGAGGTTGTGTACCGTCAGGCCGATCCGGTGGTCGGTGCAGCGGTCCTGCGGGAAGTTATAGGTGCGTATCTTCTCGCTGCGGTCCCCTGTTCCCACCTGACCGACGCGATCGGCATTGATGGCGTCCTGCTGCTCCTTCTGCTTCTGGGCCAGCAGGCGGCTGCGCAGGATCTCCAGAGCCTTGTCCTTGTTCTGGAACTGGCTGCGCTCGTTCTGGCACTCGACCACGGTTCCGGTTGGGATGTGGGTGACGCGGATGGCGCTGGACGTCTTGTTGATGTGCTGGCCGCCCGCACCCGAAGAGCGGAAGGTGTCGATGCGCAGGTCCTTCATGTCCAGCGCAAAGTCCACCTCTTCGGCCTGCGGCATCACGGCCACGGTGGCCGTCGAAGTGTGGATGCGGCCCTGCGTCTCCGTCTCGGGCACACGCTGCACCCGGTGGACGCCGCTCTCGTACTTGAGGCGGTTGTAGGCGCCCCGGCCATTGACCGCAAAGACGGCTTCCTTGGTCCCGCCGAGCTCCGTCTCGTTGAGGTTCAGCAGCTCCATCTCCCAGCCCCGGCTCTGGACGTACATGGTGTACATCCGCACGAGGCTGTGGGCGAACAGCGCAGCTTCCTCGCCGCCGGCACCGGCGCGTATCTCCATGATGACGCTTTTCTCGTCGTTTGCGTCCTTCGGCAGCAGCAAAATTTTGAGATTATTTTCCAGCTCTGCCACATCCTGACTTTTTTCGCTCAGTTCCTGCTGTACCATAGCCTTAAAGTCCGCGTCGAGGGGCTCGTCCCCTTCCAGCAGGGCTTTCGCCTGTGCCAGGTGGTCCTGCGCAGTGGTGAGGGCGTGGTAAGCGTCCACCACCGGCTGTGCTTCATGGTACTCCTGCATCAGGCGGCGGAGCTGCGCCGGGTCGGCGGCAGTTTCGGGCTGATTGAGACGGATAGAAAGTTCTTCGAACCGGCGGCAGACGGCCTCCATTTGGGAAGTCAGATTCGGCATATCAGGCAGTTCTCCTTACAAAACAGTTTCTGAATGTGCTGTGCCGCCGGGCTATTCCTGGCCCGGTTTGACGACCTTTTTGATGTTCTTCTCGATCTTCGCCCGGGGCAGCATGACCTCGCGGCCACAGCCCGTGCAGCGGATCTTGAAATCCATGCCCACCCGCAGCACCTCGAAGCTTGCTGCTCCGCAGGGGTGCTGTTTGCGGGTGAGGATGGTATCGCCGACTGCAATGTCCATATTGAATCCCTCCTGTCTGCACATTTATAGTACAGGCCGTGCGTCCAAAAGAGTGACACACATCTATAGTATAATCCAAACTCGTATAAAATGCAAATGCAGCTGCATATGGTTTAGAAGCCACTTTCATAAGCATTGCACACCGCTTGAGCGGTCTTTTTGTCAGCACACTGCGTTGCTTTCCCTTGCAATCCGTCAGGATTGCTGCGGAAAATCGCCTTGTTTGCTGACAAAAATTCTCGCCATTCGGCGCACCCTGCTTACGAAAGCAGCTTCTTTTATAGCTGCAATGCTACCCAAAAAAACAGAGAAAGAGGAATGAAAGATGATGCAAGCGTTTCGTACCGAAAACAACTACCGCAATGCTTCCCGCCTGAGCGCCGCCGAACTGCGGGCCGCGATGGCCAGCCGCGAGATCTTGCAGAGCACGGCGCTGGCCTTCGACACCCAGCGTCAGCTCCGGTTCGAGCTGGGCGGCTGCCGGGCTGTAATGCCCTTCGGGCAGTGCGCCGACGGGGCCGACACCGGCAGCGTACGGGACATCGCCGTACTGACGCGGGTAGGACGGCCCACCTGCTTTGTCATCGAGGGCATCGACACCGACGAAAACGGACAGACTGTCTACCGCCTCTCCCGCGCTGAAGCCCAGCGGATGTGCAAGGCCGAATATCTCGACCAGCTCCAGCCCGGCGACATCCTGCCCTGCATCGTGACCCACATCGAGCCCTTCGGCGCGTTCTGTGACGTAGGCTGCGGCATCAGCGCCCTTCTGCCCATCGACTGTATGTCGGTGAGCCGTATCTCCTCCCCTGCCGACCGGGTCAGCGTGGGGCAGCAGATACTCTGCGCCATCAAGAGCCGGGACGCACAGGGGCGGTTCGTGCTGACCATCCGGGAGCTGCTGGGTACCTGGGCCGAGAACGCTGCCGCCTTTACGGTGGGCGAAACGGTAGTGGGCATCGTGCGGAGCGTGGAGGAGTACGGCACCTTCATCGAGATCGCGCCCAACCTCGCGGGCCTCGCCGAGAGCTGCCCCGACCTGCGGCCCGGACAGGCCGTGAGCGTCTACATCAAGAACATCCTGCCCGAGAAGATGAAGATAAAGCTCGTCATCGTCAACCACGCCCTCAGCCAGAGCCACCGCTTCGAGCTGCGGTACTTCATCACCGAGGGCCACCTCGACCACTGGCTCTACTCCACCCCCGAGAGCCACAAGCGCATCGAGACGGATTTTTCGGTCATGGCTTGCAATCCGGCGTGAAACCCTTTATACTATAGTTAATACTATAGAACACGGGAGATGGGAGTAACAATGGCCGCCAACGATGCTTTTACCGCCGGTGTGCGTCCCGGTGGGCTGACCAACAGCACCGAGATACGATTGCTGCTGTGTTATCTTGTCAAGAACGCCGGGCCTATCACACGGATGGAGATCGAAAACGCCCTGATGGAAGAGGCTTTGGTAAATTATTTTGAGATCGGCTCCTGCCTGGACGACATCGCCCGGCAGCAGCTCGTGACGGCGGACGGCGACCGGTACACCATCACCGACAAGGGCCGGAAGGTGGCGCAGGAGCTGGCCTACGACCTGCCCCGCAGTGTGCGGGAAAAGGCGGTCGCCGCCGTGCTGCGCAGCCAGACCTGGGCGCGCAAGGAAGCCGAGTACAGTGCCCGCATCAGCGAAAAGGCCGACGGCCATTGCTCCGTGCGCTGTCAGGTGAAGGCACTGGACAGCGAGCTGTTCTGTCTGGACATCGGCACACCCGACCGGCTGAGCGCTGAGATGGTAAAAAAGCAGTTCATTTTGAAGGGCAATGAAATTTACCAGATGCTCATTACCAAATTGACCGAAGAAGAGAAATAGCATAAAAGTCCGCTGCACGTTGGTTTCGTGCAGCGGACTTTTTGTCAGATCAAGATACAGATGAGTCCGGTACAGCCCTCGTTGATGACCCGTTCCAGCGTCTCCTGCAAACGGCCCCGGGCCTCCTGCGGCATATGGAGCAGCTTGTTCTGCAGGCCGTCGTTGACCAGCTCGTGGAGGCTCTTGCCGAAGATGTTCGACTCCCACAGGCGGACGGGGTCGTCCTCGAAATCCTTCAAAAGGCTCTGCACGAGGTCTTCGCTCTGCTTCTCCGTCCCCACGATGGGACTCAGCTCGGTGTGGATGACCGCCTTCATCATGTGGATGGACGGCGCGCTGGCCTCGAGACGGACGCCGTACCGCCCGCCCTGCCGGACGATCTCGGGCTGTTCCAGCGAAAGCTCGTCGATGGACGGCATCACGATGCCGTAGCCGGTGGCCTCCACCTGCTCCATCGCACTGCGTATCTTCTCGTAGGCACGCTTGGCTTGGGCCAGCTCGATGATGCAGGGCATCAACCCGGCTTCGTCGCCGATTTCGAGGCCCGTCTGCTCACTGAGCACCTTATAAAACACCTCGGGCTTGAGCAGCACCGTGATGCGCACTACACCGTCGGCGAGGTTCATCCCGCTGAGGGCGGCGTTTTCCACCGCCTCGCAGTCCAGCGCCGCCCGGCCGGAGTCGGAGACGTCCTTCATCCGGGAAATTTTCTCGGAGAGCTGCATGGCCGCTGTGTATACCTCGGTCTGGAGCCAGTGGCCTTTGTCCAGCATCGTCACCCAGCGGGGCAGGGCGAAATCCAGCTCCCGCACCGGAAACTCGTAGAGCACCTTCTGCAAAATCTCGCCCAGCTGCGCCTCGTCGAGGTCGAGGCAGCTCACAGGCAGAACGGTCCGGCCATAGCTCTCTTCCATTTCCGCCGCCAGCGTCTTCGTCTCGGGGGCGTCGGGGTGGGTGCTGTTGAGCAGGATGACGAAGGGCTTGCCCAGCGCTTCCAGCTCGTCGATGACCCGCTTTTCTGCAGGGATGTAGTTTTCGCGGGGTATCTCGCTGATGGTGCCGTCGGTGGTGACGACGATGCCGATGGTGGAGTGGTCTCGGATGACCTTGCGGGTGCCGGTCTCGGCGGCGAGGTCGAAGGGGATCTCCTCGTCGAACCAGGGGCTTTTGACCATCCGGGGCTTGTCATTCTCCTCGTGGCCCATGGCCCCCTCCACCATGTAGCCCACGCAGTCGATGAGCCGGATGCTGCACTCTCCCCCGCCCTCCAGCGCCAGCGGCACCGCCGCCTCCGGGATGAACTTGGGCTCGGTGGTCATGATGGTGCGTCCCGCTGCCGACTGGGGCAGCTCATCGCGGGCGCGGAGCTTCGCGTCCTCCGGGCCGATGGCGGGCAGCACCAGCTTTTCCATAAACTGCTTGATGAGGGTGCTCTTGCCCGTGCGCACCGGCCCCACCACACCAATGAGGATGTCGCCGCCGGTGCGGGCTCCTATCTCGCGGCAGACTGCCGCCTGCTCGATTCGTTCCTGCTTTGCCAAAATGCTCTCCCCTCTCTTCCCATTTGAAAGCCATTTGGAAGAAATTTATGCGACGGTGGGAGGAATTAGTACGATGCAAAGCAGCGCATCACCGTCAAAATCATACTTTATTCAAAAAATCCAAAAAAATTGCAAAAATCTGTTGACAAGGCCGTCTCATCCGAGTATAATATCTCATGTCGCCGATGCTTCGGTAGGGAGGCAACGGATGATGACCGGGTGTAGCGCAGTTTTGGTAGCGCGCTTGAATGGGGTTCAAGAGGCCGTGAGTTCGATTCTCGCCACTCGGACCAAACAAAAATAATCCGAACTTGTTTCCGATAGGAGATGGGTTCGGATTATTTGTTTTCTAATGAATGCTGGACATTACCGCTTTTTTGAGCTGGTGATGTCCGGCGTTTTTTAGTGTTTCCCGATCAATTTTAATGGAATCTTTATACTTCTACAATTTTCTTTACGGCTCTTTTATTTATTCCATGCTAATCTTTATGCACACGGATAGGTAAAGGAGCTTTTATGATTCAATATCCTCGTTACAGGCAGCACCGTTTTTCTTCTTTTCAGGTCATTATTGCAGGTTTTGCGGCAGTTGATCTGGTGGGCGCGTTGCTTCTGATGCTTCCAATCGCTGCACAGCAGCGGTGCGTCACACCGTTCCATGAGGCACTGTTTACCTCCACCTCCGCCCTTTGCGTGACCGGTCTTGTGGTTCAGGATACCGGCAGCTACTGGTCGGCTTTTGGGCAGAGCGTGATCCTTCTTCTGATCCAGATCGGAGGATTGGGCGTCATTACAGTGGGCGCTGCCTTTGCGCTGCTTTCCGGGCGAAAGATCTCCCTCAAGCAGCGCAGCACGATGCAGGAAGCTACGGCTGCCCCGCAGATGGGCGGCATCGTGCGGCTGACAGGCTTTATTCTGCGGATCACCGCCCTGTTTGAATTGGGCGGTGCTGCACTGCTGCTGCCGACATTTTGCGCCGATTATGGTTTGCGCGGGATCTGGTACGCGCTGTTTCATTCCATTTCGGCGTTCTGCAATGCCGGCTTTGACCTGCTGGGAACAGAGGGGGCAAAATTTGTTTCGCTGACACAGTATGCAGGAAACCCATTGCTTACCACAGTGATCGCGGCATTGATCGTCTTTGGCGGCCTTGGCTTTCTGACGTGGGAGGACATTTATACATATCGCCTTGATTTTCACCGTTATCGGATGCAGAGCAAGGTGATCCTTGTCACAACGGCATTTCTTCTGGTACTGCCGACGCTGTACTTTTATTGTTTCGAGTTCACGGCAGGCTCTGCCCGACAGCGCATTTTATTGTCGATGTTCCAATCCGTCACACCCCGTACTGCCGGCTTTAACACCGCTGATCTTGCTGCGATGGGCAGCACTTCACAGGCATTGATGGTGGTTCTGATGCTGTTGGGCGGTTCGCCCGGCTCCACGGCAGGCGGCATGAAAACCACAACATTTGCCGTTCTGCTGGCCAATATGTGGGCGACCTTCCGCCGCAGAGAAGATGCCGAATTTTTCGGGCGGCGCATAGATGGTTCTGCGGTCAAGAATGCTGCCACGATTGCAGGGATGTATTTGACGCTGTTCTTCCTCGGAGCCTTTGTCATTGCTACGGCAGAGCAGCTGCCGATGTCGGTCTGTCTGTATGAGACCGCTTCGGCTGTGGCAACGGTAGGTCTGACATTGGGCATCACGCCGCAATTGGGCATCCTTTCGCAGGGGGTGCTGATCGTACTGATGTTTTTGGGACGTGTTGGCGGATTGACGTTGATCTATGCGGCATTTGGCAGCAGCCCTGCCCACTCTCGTCTGCCGCAGGAGAAGATCGCAATCGGATAAAGGAGACAAGTATGAAATCGATTCTTTTGATCGGGCTTGGCCGTTTTGGCCGCCATATTGCGCAGGAACTGAATGAGCTGGGTCATCAGGTCATGGCAATCGACAGCAACGAAGACCGTGTGAACGCCGTGCTTTCCTATGTGACGAATGCACAGATCGGTGACAGCACCAGCGAATACTTTCTGCGCTCCCTTGGTGTTGGCAATTTTGATGTGTGTATCGTAACCATCGGCGGCAATTTTCAGAGTTCGTTGGAAACAACATCACTGCTCAAGGAGCTGGGCGCAAAGCTTGTGGTCTCGCGTGCAGAGCGGGATGTACAAGCCAAGTTTCTGCTGCGCAACGGTGCGGATGAAGTGGTCTACCCGGAAAAGCAGCTGGCAAAGTGGGCAGCGATCCGATACAGCTCCGAACACATTCTCGATTATATCGAGCTGCAGGACGACCACGCCATCATGGAAGTGACCATTCCGCCGGAATGGATGGATCGTACGATCGGTGAGATCAATATCCGAAAAAAGTATAACATCAACATTCTTGCGCTGAAAAAAGACGGAAAGCTCGATATGAACATCACGCCGGATACGCAGCTGTGCCGGGATGAAAGTATGCTGGTTTTGGGAAAATACGCATCGATCCAGAAGTGTTTCCGGCTCTAAAAAGATAGGACAGATCATATGGATGTCGCTTTGTTATTGATGGTTCTTGGAGTCATGTTGAGTGGTTTCCGGGCAGCAGATGCGCTGGATCACATACGACGGGAGATCCTTCAACAGGAAGGAAAAAGACGTGGCTGGTGGTCGTGACCATCAAATTGTGCTATACTGTGGGCAAGGCAGGTGATCTTTATGAATCAGAACGACCCACCCACTGAACATATTCTGGCGTGTCTGTCGTCCTCTCCCTCCAATGCAAAGATCGTGCGGACGGCGGCAACGATGGCAAAGGCGTTCGGCGGGACCTTTACAGCTCTGTATGTCCGGACTCCGGATTCGGATCAGATGGGAAAAGAAGACCGTCGGCGCTTGCAGCAGCACATTCGTATGGCAGAGCAGGCAGGTGCCGACATTTCTACGATCTACGGGGATGACATTCCGCAGCAGATCGCAGAGTTTGCCCGCATCTCCGGCATTACAAAAATCGTGCTGGGGCGCTCCAGCGTACATCGCCGCCATTTCTGGAGTGGACCGTCACTGACTGAAAAATTGACGCTGACTGCGCCTAATCTGGATATTTATATCATCCCGGATGCTTCTGCAGAGAACGGCTACGGCTCAGGAAAGAAGCTGTTCACCCGTCCGCTTCTACCCTCTGTCTGTGATCTGCTGATCACCGCAGGCATCCTGAGCTGCATCACGCTCATCGGCTTCTTTTTCCTGCAGCTGGACTTTGCACGCTATAACATTATTATGCTCTATATGCTGGGGGTGCTGTTCACCGCATTGTGTACCAGCGGTTACACCTGCGGTGTGCTGGGCTCCGTTGCCAGTGTTGCGCTATACAATTTTTTCTTGACGGAACCGCGCCTGACATTCCATGCGTATGATCCCGGTTATCAGGTTACATTTGCCCTGATGCTGACCTCTGCGATTATTACCTGCACCCTGACAACGCGGCTGAAGGATCATGCAAAAATGTCTGCGCAGGCAGCGTTCCGTACAAAAATACTGTTTGATACAAATCAGCTTTTACAGAGAGCAAAAAGCGAGGAAGAAATCCTCTCTCAGACAGCGTCCCAGTTGATGAAGCTGCTGAACCGAAGCATGATCGTCTACCCGGAACAAAACGGAGGTCTTGGTTCAGAACAGATTTTTTCGGTTGACGGGGAAACGGCGAAAAACATCTTTTCTGCACCGGAAGAACGGGATGCAGCAAACTGGACGTTTGCCAACAAAAAGCGTTCCGGTGCAGGCACGGATAGCTACCCGGACGCAAAGGGACTTTATCTTGCGCTTCGGACCGGAGGCGGCGTGTTTGGAGTGATCGGGATCGATCTGTCCGAAAAACCGCTGGATGCCTTTGAAAACAGTGTGCTGCTTTCCATTCTGGGTGAAGGTGCGCTGGCCATCGAAAACCGCAGAAATGCGCTGGAAAAAGAGCAAGCTGCATTGCAGGCAAGGAATGAAGAGCTGCGGGCAAACCTGCTGCGCACGATCTCCCATGACCTGCGCACCCCGCTGACCTCCATTTCCGGCAATGCCAGCAATCTGCTTTCCAACGGAGAAACGCTGGATACAGAGACCCGGAATAAGATCTGCACCGATATTTTTGACGATGCACAATGGCTGATCGGTCTGGTGGAAAATCTGCTTTCCATCACCCGCATTGAAGATGGGCGGATGAATCTGCAGATCTCGCCGCAGCTGATGGACGAAATGATTGAAGAAGCACTGCATCATGTCAACCGGAAAAGCTGCGAACACACCATCACAACACAGTATGGGGACGAGATCCTCCTGGTCAATGTGGATGCACGGCTGATCATGCAGGTCGTTGTCAATCTGGTGGATAACGCCATCAAATACACCCCCGTGGGCTCGGTCATTCAGATTTCGGCTTACCGGAAAGACCATCAGGTCGTAGTGGAAGTTGCAGATAACGGTCCCGGCATTCCGGATCGCGCAAAAGCACAGGTGTTCGAGATGTTTTATACCGGGCAGAGCCGCATCGCAGACAGCCACCGCAGCCTTGGACTGGGCTTGCCCCTCTGCCGTGCAATCCTGACGGCTCACGGCGGAACATTGACCCTGCGTGACAACATTCCCAATGGCAGTGTCTTTTCCTTTGCATTGCCGCAAAGTGAGGTGAATATTCATGAATAAGCCGTCCATTCTGGTCGTAGAGGATGATGTTCCTGTACGGTGTCTGATCACAACGACCCTGAAGACCCACGGCTATAAATATCTGACTGCTTCCAATGGGGAAACGGCGATCATGATGACTACCAGCCACAACCCGGACATCATGCTGCTGGATCTTGGGCTGCCCGATATAGACGGCATCGAGGTCATCCGCAGCGTCCGCACATGGTCGAACCTGCCCATCATCGTCCTGAGTGCCCGGAGCGAAGATTCTGATAAGATCGAGGCACTGGACAACGGCGCAGACGATTATCTGACAAAGCCGTTTTCCGTGGATGAGCTGCTGGCAAGACTGCGTGTAACGCAGCGCCGATTGAATCTGCTGGCTTCTGACGGCATAAACAGCCCGGTTTTTGTCAATGGTCCTTTGAAGATCGACTTCTCGGCAGGCTGCGTCTGGTTGAGCGAGAATGAATTGCATTTGACCCCCATCGAGTACAAACTGCTGTGTGTGCTGGCGCATAATGTGGGCAAAGTGCTGACGCATACCTCCCTCACGCAGAAAGTATGGGGCAGTACGCAGGAAAATGACATTGCATCCTTGCGAGTTTACATGGCATCCCTGCGCAAAAAATTGGAACGATACCCGGATGCGCCGCATCTGATCCAGACCCATGTTGGTGTCGGATACCGGATGCTGCGCGCAGAAAACGATGAAGCATAAAAAAACAGGGTGCGCCCACCCGGACGCACCCTGCCATCGCAATTCACGATTTGATTCGTTGGCAACAACCGTGAATTGCATATCGCAAATCGGTCGTTGAGAATTGCACTGCTTGTAAAACTTGCGATTAAGACCACAGACGATAGAGATATGTACAACAGGGCGTTCCCCGATGCTGGGTGTTCGTAAAACAGTTTTTGAGAACCAACACGGCAACTGCCTGGTTGGTACGCGCGTACGCAGTAAAACGGCCAAATTCTCGTATATATGGGTGGTCATTTGACCACGAGTGTGGTATACTTCACTTGGAAAACCAATTAAGGTAGATATAATGCACAGGGATGTGCTTTATATAATAAAAGCAGGATAAAAACGCAACGCATTTCTTTCTGAGAGATGCCAGAGCTGGTAGGTAGCCCAGCCGTCTGCACCGCACGGTGTAGGTAAGTAACCTTCCCCTCCGGGTTGTCCGTTCCTGTAAGGATTTATTTCAGGAGGGTTTCGTTATGGACATTGATTCTACAAAGCTGACTGTGTTTTTTGAGGCTCCATTCTGGATCGGAGTGTTTGAACGTATTGAAAGAAGAAAGCTTTCAGTGTGTAAAGTCGTGTTTGGCGCAGAACCAAAGGACTATGAAGTTTGGGAGTATCTGCTCAAGAATTACAGTCGGCTGCGCTTCAGTCCATCTGTTGAGACAGTTATAAAGAAAGATTCTGTGAATCCAAAGCGATTGCAACGGCAGATCCGAAAGGAAACAGCTGCCACAGGAATCGGCACAAAATCACAGCAGGCGTTGCAAATGCAGCGAGAAGAAAACAAGCTGGTGCGAAAAGCACTTAGCCGTAAACAACGCGAAGCAGAAAAGCAGCGTCAGTTTGAACTGAAACAGCAGAAGCGAAAGGAAAAGCATCGGGGCAGATAATGCCCCTTTGCTTTTATCTGGCAGGGTTTGGGGCAGGCACGCCCCAACAAGAAGCTGTCCCAAAGGGGCAAGAAT
>ERZ857801.1674-NODE-1674-length-22134-cov-13.641198_pt1 | contig 22134 bp, 23 predicted proteins | sample MGYA00519762_ERZ857801 | MGnify/ENA primary metagenome ERZ857801 (study PRJEB31778, sample SAMEA3449368) | human gut metagenome | biome: human gut; feature: human-associated habitat; material: faeces | place: United Kingdom | collected 2010/2012 ...
CTTCTTCCGACAAAACCGCCCGTCCATTTTACGACAGAACAGCCCGGCCGCGACAACCTATTTTCAGGCGCTTGGACGCGCAAAGCTGGCCGGTTTTCTTGTTGTTTTTCGGCAGTTGGCATTGGTCGTTCCTATGGTGCTGTTGCTCCCTGCCTTAATGGGCGGTAATGTCCTGGGCGTGTGGCTTGCGCTTCCGTTGAATGATGTAATCATCCTTGTGGTTGCGGTTGTCCTGCTTATGCGTGAGTACAGATTATTGAATAATAGGCAGAAAGAAATTGCGGGATAGGTCTGTTTTCGGTACATGGGAACAGCACCAAAATCCCACAAAAAATTGGAGTAATGAATAATACTTTTTACCTCGAAAAACCGCTGTCAGAATTACGGTATGTCCCTAAAAGTTAATATGATCTGATCTGACGGCGGTTTTGAAACGAACACAATTTCAAACCGCCGTTTTCCTGTCTCGAAAAGGGATGCGGAGGCTGTATAGCGTCACTCTATTCTCGGAACACGGCGGCAGCAAGGAGGTGTCGTCGTGTTCATTTTATGTCTGTATGATCTCCACAACCCCTATCTGCGAAAAAAAGCAAACGCAGCTCCGTATCCCTTTGCGTCCGTGTAAAGAAACAAGTTAATCATCCGCCTGCTGTTGCAGGTTCCTATTTTACCTCGGCTGTTTCATGCAGCCGGGGTATTTTTTGCTTTTTTCAAAAAGTTTCCCCGATTCTTTGGCATTTCAAAAAATCGGTTGTAGTCATACGCGAAAAGGGGATGTACCAGCGAGCCGCCTTTCGGCCAGAAAGGAGGTGAGACGATGCAACCTAATCGCTTGGAGTTTCAAAAGCAATGCGCCTTTCAAAGTTTCTGCAAGCGGGCTTTGCGGAACGAAGCCGCCAACGCCCACAAGGAAATCAAGCGGCGCAGAGCAAAGGAAGTGAGCTTTTCCGATTTGACACCGCAGGAGCAAAACCAGCTTTGCACCTATGACAGCTATTTTTACAGCGGCCACGAGGATACAGAGCCGGGCTACTACGCAGCGGGCAAGAAGATCACGGCAAAGCTCATAGCCGAAGCTCTCCGCACATTGCCGGAGGAAAAGCGCAAGGCGGTACTTCTGTACTACTTTGCCGGAAAGACTGATACAGAGATCGGTAAGCTCTTTGACGCACCGCGCAGCACGATCCAGTATCGACGGACAAGCTCTTTCGATCTGCTGAAAAAGTATTTGGAGGAACACGCTGATGAATGGGATGAATGGTAAGTATGAAGGCCCGGAAGTCGCTCTTGTTCCCTATCCAATCATTTTGGCGGCGACAAAGGGCGACCCGGAGGCTATGAAAGTGGTGGTGCAGCATTTCAGCGGATATATCGCAAGCCTTTCCATGCGAAAGCTCTATGACGAGAGAGGCAACGCCTATTACGGCGTGGACGAGGATATCCGCGAACGACTGCAAGCCAAACTGATGAGGACAGTCCTCAAATTTAAGGCTGATTAAACGATACACGCAGCGAAACGCCTTAATCCCCCTTTTCCGTTTCGCAAGCGTCAGCAAAAAGCCTGTTTGCACTTTGACAAAGAAAGCGATGCAAGATAACGGCGACGCAGTATAGGGCAAATCGGATACGTTCCTTTTGCGCCGAGCCATGCGGCGGGTGCGCCATGACCCCTATTCAGGGCGAGCGATCAACGCCGCCGCCGCGAAGTAAGTTTAGCAGCTTGCAGGCAACGACGCGCAGAATACATAATGATACTCCCTTACAGCCACAGTCCGAGCGTTCAAAGCGTCGCAGGCAATGGGTAGGGCTGCATGAGAACCATGCAGGGGTGAAACTCCCGTGAGGTTGTGCTAACAACCGTCCGATCAAAGCCCCATTTATAAATCAAGACCTTTTAGCCATTACCACGAAAGGGGGTTATCTCATTGGCAAAAAAGGAAACATCAAATCCCACTGTGCCTGTGCTTCCCATGCTCAAAACGGTTGAGCAGATGAGCCGGATCAGCGGCATAGGGGAAAACAAGCTGCGCGAGCTGATGGACTGCGGCGAGCTTGAATATATACAAAACGGAAACCGCCGTTTGCTTGCCGACGCTGCTATTTGGGACTGGTACGAGAGGGCAAAGCGAAAGGTAGCTCCCCAAAACCAGGAGGGAGGTAAGTAGCTATGGCGGTATCATCAAGAAAAGTTCAGAATAAGCGCGACAGCAACGGTGTTTTGACTGGAAAGGCAGGTACCGTCTATGACGTAAACATTAAATACACCGGGCAGGACGGGAAAAAGAAATCCTACGCAAAAAAGGGCTTTGCAACCAAAAAAGAAGCGACGCAGCATGAAGCTGAAATAAAAGCAAAGCTCGCCAATCCTGTTTACAGCCCGGTCGTTGCTTCACAAGGCAAGCAGACCGTCAAAGAGTATTTGGAGGAATGGGTAGAAAACCACGGCAAGGCTAACTTGCGTCCAAGCACTTTTGCGGGATATAAGAGCCATATTCGCAATCATATTGTGCCATATATCGGTCATGTGCAGCTTAACCAACTGACCCCGGCGATGCTTGATAATATGTTTCAGCAGCTATTTGAAAAGGGCTTATCTAATAGCACCGTTCGATACGCGCAGCGCATATTGAGCGTATCAATGGAACACGCCCGGAAGTACCGATACATTGAACATAACCCCGCCCGCGACATTATAACAAAGTTCGGCAAGCAAGCGAAAACGCCTGATCCGTACACCATTGAGCAAATGCAGACCTTTATGAGCAATGTGATAGGTACGGAATGGGAAATGCCTGTTGTGCTTGCTGGAATGTATGGGCTTCGTATGAGTGAGATTATCGGATTGAGGACAACAAACATTGACCTTGAAAAAATGCAGTTTGGCGTTGTAGAGCAAATGCCCTTCAAAGTGCCGCCGGGAACAAAGACCATTACGGAAATGGCACAGACAAAATCCAATGATCGTATTTTGCCGATTACCGAAGAAGCATTGCCGTACTTCCTACGACAATTTGATCTGATTGCGCGGCAAAAGGCTTTGACTGAGGCGGGCGGTGGGGTGTACTATGATAATAAGCTCTTTATTGCAAAGCCTGACGGTTCGCCGCAGCGCAGAGATAGAATGTCGGCAAACTTCGGACAGCTTATCCGACACCTTGAAATGCCGCATATCCGCTTTCACGATTTACGTCATACGGCAGCTACCAATATGCACCAACTGACAGGCGACTTCTACACCGTTGGCGAGATTTTGGGGCATACATTAAAGGGCATTGGCATATCCCTTGGTATTTCCACAAACCTTGAAGCGGTAACGGCACAGTATGTTGATGTGCGGCTTGAAAGAAAACAAAGCGTACTGCAAACCTATCATAAAGCACTGCAACCGAAAACAACCGTTACAGGAAAAGAAGCAGGGCAAGAAACATCAAAGAAAGCGAAAAAGAAAAGCAGCGAAATGGAGCTATAACGGCAATATCTTTTTATAGCTCCGCGCTGCTTTTCATAGCTTTTTAGCAGTTCCGGGCACCATTGGGGCACCACAGTATACATCTTTCTTGTATAGTGTGTATGATGTAGAATGAGCTGGGCACCACAAAGCGGGGCACCAAGGGCACCATTTGAATTGTTTTCCCCAAAATAGATGCTGCCCGAACAAAAGAAAAAGCCTCGAAAACATAGAGTTTTCAAGGCTTTGATGGCGGAAGCGGTGGGATTCGAACCCACGTGCCCTTGCGGACAACTGCATTTCGAGTCTTTTATGCAACTGTGACAGGGATGTCCGTTTTGGGGCCGTTTCTGTAAGCCCCGTACCCACCGAAAGCCGCTTGAAATCAGGCTTTTTCGCTCGGAAAGCCTTGCGGGACGGGCTTTTTTGAAAGTGGGTTCAAATCGGCATTTTTTCCGATTTTGGAGAGAAATGCGGGAAGATAGGAGAGAAAAATCGGGAGACGGCCATACACCGCAGAATAGAGCTTCCAACCGACGAAAATCTATTTTTGAGGTGTTACAAATGGATGTATTCCCCGTTAACTGGGACAGCGTTCCCGAGGTGATGAACAAGGAGCAATTTTTCCGCATCTGCCACATCAGCAAGTCCACGGCGCTGCACCTGCTCAAAAGCGGCAAGGTGCCCTGCGAGTGGTCGGGTAAGAAAACCCGGTGCTATAAAATTCGCAAAGAGGATGTGAAAGCCTATCTGGAGGAGCGGGCGATTTTTCCTGAACTCTACTCTGCGCCGAAGGGCTGGTACGGCACCCACTATGTGGCGAGGCTCTCCAAGGAGCTGCCGGAGGACACGCTGCGGCAGATGCACGGCTACTATGAAAAGCTGCTGCGCAAATACCCGGATGTGGTCACGGTAAAGGATGTGGTGACCCTGACCGGCTACACCCTGACCACCGTTCACAACTGGTGCAGCCGTGGGTCACTGAAAGCCTTCCAGAAGGGGCTGAAGTTCTGCATTCCAAAGATCTTTCTCGTTGACTTCTTCTGCTCTCTGACCTTTCGCTCCATTACCCGTAAAAGTCTTTGGCATATCCAGACGCTGAATGAATTCAGCAGGAAGATGAAGAAATAATGTGCGATTCTGAAATTCGCACACTCGCACCCGCCTTTCGGTTTTGGTAGACTGTAACCGAAAGGCAGGTGCATTTTGCATTGCAGACCTGCCGGGGAAATTTTGAGTGGGAGGATCACATATGGAATCGCTATTTGAGCAGTTGGGCGGCACTTACGCAAGACAGGGCGACTATTGCCTACCCGATGTTTGCTTACCGCCCGAAGAAGAACGCCCCATCGGCGTTTACGGGCAGCGGCGGCGAGCCTATCTGAAGGAGCATCACCGGGTGCTGTATTATAACCTGCTGACCGCCGGGGTGCTGGATGGGCACCTCGCAGACATCGAGGAGCAGGCGCAGGAACTCTTTCTTCGGCTGGTAAAACAATACGCAGACACCGAGGGCGTGACGGAGGAGGTAAAGGCCAATGACCCGATGGCGTGGATGCGGAAGATGAACGGCATCCGAAACCGAGCAAACGAGATCGTGATGCAGGAAATTGTATATGGGTAACGAGCAAGCGGGGGTTGATGGCCTCCGCTTGTTTTATATACAGCTCTGACCGAACGAAAAAGAACAATGTTCGGAACAATATCAAAAATTTCCGGAACAATGTCATTGTTTTATCGGAACTATGTCAAACTAAATTTGATATTGTTCCGAACTTTATCAGAGCAAGAGGTCAGAAGCTTTCCGGTACAAGCGCCAGTTTGTTGATTGATTCGTGTGCCCGCACTAGCGCATCATAAACTGCCAAAACATCTTCGGAGTCCCAAGTTCGCAGAGATTTTTCATCAATCACACCGGCACTTTCCTGAATGATCTTCGCAAGCTGTTCTTCATCTGCAACGGCGACAACAGCTTGAACCGCTGCATTGCTCTGTGCCTTTTTCAGATTTAGAATAAGGCTATCGATGGAACCTTTAGACTGTACCTCAAAAACATAAATTGCTTTCCCCATATTGCCGATTTTAGCTTCCCAGACAGCATCCACAACTGCGCCTGTTGCAATCTTTACTTCAGAGCGGCTGTCAAAGCCAAGCAGCTTTCCTATGTCCACCAGCTTGTCTTTGATTTCATCGTGAAGCGATCTTGAATCTCTGGCAGAAACGGGCTCCTGAGAAATAGAAATTGCATCTGTGGTGGGGACATCCTTTTCTGCGAGAGGGAGAATTTCATCCCACAGGAAATAGTCAACAGCCAGCAAGTCCGAATCAGCAGCGCCTGCTTTTTTCAGACTGGATGCAATTTCCTTTGCAACCGCACACACTTCAGTATATTTCTTTCCGGTGTATTGGTAGTTGTACTTGGGCATATTCGGAATCCCCAAGTAACCGTAACAAAGAATGGTTGTCTTGTTGAATACGATGTACTCCTGCGGATTCATATAGGAAAGCAGTTCACTGATTGTAGCAGGTCCCATACCTTTTACAGATTTCAGAAAAATATCCCACCGCTTCTCTACAGAGGCAGATCCGTACAACAGGTCGGCTAACTGCTTTTTAAGCGTAGAAAAGCCATTATCTTCAATCAGCTTATCGACAACATATTTTTTGTTTCCCCACATCAGAACTGCCCAAAGCCTGCTGATATACTCAAGGAAATCTTCTTCGGTCATTGCCAAGAGCTTATCTTTGGTGAAGGATTGGTAGTATGCTTTTCGCTCTTTCCGTTCATTCCAGTTTTCTTCGTAATATGCGGCATTGGCGGATTGCTTTTTTATAAACGCCTGAATTGCTATAGAAAGCTTCTGTGTGTCCATACTCACTCCTCCATATTATCCGTCCAAAGCTCGCACTGCGTCATAACAGTTTGAACCGCATCGTCCATCCCTTCGGGCGGATACTTATGTTTTTTCAAAAGGCGTTTAATCAGCATGCGCATTCTTGCCCTTGCCTGTTCACGCCTGTTCCAGTCAATCGTGCGGTTCTTGCGAAGGGTTTCAGCAAGTTCCTTGGTAATGGCGATCAATTCATCATTTTCATAAAAATCTTTGATTGCCTGTGGCTTTGTCAGCGCATCATAGAATGCTAACTCATCCGCCGTGAGGCCAAGTTCTTTACCTTCGTTGTGCGCAGCGGCGATCTGCTTGGCAAGCTTCATCATCTCATCAATGACCTGCTCATTTGTCAGCATACCGTTCAGATAGGCGTTCATCGCCCGCTGCATAATCTCGCTGAATTTTTCGGATTTGACCACATTTGTCCTGCGGTAAATCTGAACCTGCTCGGCGATCAATTTTTTCAGCAATTCTACGGCGAGATTCTTTTCCTTCATCTTGGAGATTTCTTCAAGGAATTTCGGATCAAACAGAGAAAATTCGGAGTTAACATCAGAAAACAGATTGATGACGCCGTCACTCTTGATGCTCTGCTTCAAAAGCTCATTGATCCGGGCATTCATCTCCGGGAGAGAAATCTTTTGCCCACCGCCCTGATTAGTCAGCCGAATGACAAGGACACGGACAGACTCGAAGAAGGCTGCTTCGAACCGCATCGGCTCATCTACCAAGGAAGAACAGAGAGACAGTGCTTGGTGAAGCATCAGTGCCTCTTTGAGGAAAGTATCCCGTTCCTTCTCCAACTCCCGACCCATTATGAAGTTCACAGCGCCGCTGATTGTTTTTGCCCGCTCAAGATCCGTGCCGGACATAAACTTTGAGTAGTCGTAGTGATGGAACAGATCTTGGCATATAGAGAGCTTTTCGAGGAACTTGGGATATGCAACCTTTGCGACATCGGTATCGCCATAGTTCTTTTTATCCCGTACCGTATAGTCGTTCATTGCCTGCTTCAAGGCGGAAGCGATACCTACATAGTCGACGACAAGACCGCCTTCCTTATCACGGAAGACTCGATTGACACGGGCAATGGCCTGCATCAGGTTGTAGCCCTGCATCGGTTTGTAGACATACATTGTTGCAAGGGATGGTACATCAAAGCCCGTCAGCCACATATCTACGACAATAGCAATTTTCAGGGGACTGTCATTATCCTTGAATTTCTGTGCTAGTTCGTCTTTGTGGTGCTTGTTTCCAATGATTTTACGCCATTCTTCCGGGTCTTTGTTGCTCTCGGTCATTACAACGGCGACTTTTTCCGTCCAAGCCGGACGCAGTTCGAGAATGCGGTTGTATATCTTCATAGCAATGGCGCGAGAATATGCAACAATCATCGCTTTACCCGTGAGCAGGTTCGCACGGTTATTTTCGTAGTGGTCAAGAATGTCGCAGACTAACGAATTGATCGTCTGGTCGTTGCCCAGGACAGCCTCCATCTGGCCAAGTTGTTTTTTGCTCTGCTCGATAACCTGTGGATCGGCGTTATTGGCCATAATATCATATTCAGCATCAATGAGGCGCAAGGTGGCTTCATCCAAATGCAGTTTGATAACACGGCTTTCATAGTAGACCGGGCGTGTTGCACCATCCTCGACAGCCTGCGTCATATCGTAGATGTCAATGTAATCACCGAACACCTCACGGGTGCTGCGATCTTTGGAAGAAATCGGCGTACCGGTAAAGCCGATGTATGTAGCATTGGGCAAGCTGTTGCGGATAATGCGAGCCGTGCCAACAACACGTTTGGCGACTTCTTCGCCATCCTCGTTAGTTGTGATTTTGATTCTCTCCGCAAGCCCGTACTGCCCACGGTGGGCCTCATCTGCCATCACGACGATATTGCGGCGCTCAGAAAGTGGCTCGTGGGATTCCTCAAACTTCTGCATTGTGGTAAAGATAATCCCGTTTGCCTGTCTGCCGGCAAGCAGCGACTTCAAATGCTCTCTACTTTCTGCGTGGATAGGTTCCTGCCGCAGAAATTTTTTGCATTTGGCAAACTGGCCGTAAAGCTGATCGTCAAGGTCGTTGCGGTCGGTAAGCACAACGATCGTGGGACTGTCCAAGGCATCTTGCAGTAGATGCGCATAAAAAACCATAGATAACGACTTTCCGCTGCCCTGTGTATGCCAAAAAACACCGCCCTTGCCGTCGGTCACGGTTGCGTGCTTGGTAGATTCGATTGCTTTTCTTACTGCAAAATACTGATGGTATCCGGCAAGAATTTTGAAGCTCTTGATCCCCTCGTTTGAAAAGCATATAAAGTTTTTGATAATATCCAGCAGGCGATCTTTTTGGAACAACCCTTCAAAGAAGGTGTCAAACTGTGCATACTGGGTATTTTCATAACTGCCGTCTTTTGTTTTCCACTCCATAAAACGATCTTCACCTGAGGTGATCGTTCCTGCCTTGGAAGTAGATTGATCGCTCATCACACAGATGGCGTTGTAAATGAACATCGACGGAATTTCCTGCATATAATTCCGAAGCTGCCGATAGGCTTCGGAAGCGTCCGTTTCCTCACGGGAGGGGGATTTTAGTTCAACAAGAACAACAGGCAAGCCGTTAAGAAAGAGAATAATATCCGGACGCTTGTTGCTGTTCTCAATGAAGGTCCATTGATTGGCAACAATAAAGGAGTTGTTTTCGGGATGGGAATAGTCAGCGAGATACACAATGCCGGAACGCTCCTCGCCTTTTTCCAAGTAACGGACCGGAATGCCGCTTTGCAGGTACTCCATAAACTCGGCGTTTTTCTGTACAAGTTCGCCATTTTCAAAGTTGCGCAGTTTGAATAGTGCATCGTTAATGGCATCAGCAGGTAAGCCCTTGTTCAGGCGATACAAGGACTCCTCTAATACGGTATCATAGAGCGGGCTACGAAAGTCTCTCTCCACATCCGGGCCGTAGACATACTCATAGCCCAAATCGTTTCTGAAAAGCTCGATTATAGCGTTTTCATAATCCGCCTCTGTGTTATATCCCGGCATTATCTCAACTCCCTACAACAAAATTATTCATAAATTCAAGTAACTTTTTATAATATCCACAAACTCCCCAATATCAGAAAAGTAGTTTGGATATGCTGATTTAAGAGCTTTGAAAGATGAAACATTAACAAGGACGGCATCGATTTTTGTTTCTGCTCTAGTGCTTTCAATCGAGCTATAAACTTCATTTGCTTCCTCAAATTGGCTTGGCATAAAGCTCTTAATTGAAAGCCGTTTTGTATTGTAATTCAGTATTAGAATGTAGTATTGGGCTTTTTTCTCTTTGCCTTTATGCGTTTGAAAATTAACTGCTACGCGAATGCCGCTAAGAAAGTCTAGGTAGTTGTTTTTTGAATTAATTCCCTCTAACTCAGAAATAATTTCATCAATATCATCGACTACATTAGGGGGAATTGGTTGATTTTCTTTTTTGGCAATCAGTGCTGATGCTAATTGGAAAAAGCGCTTGACTTCAGCGTCTCCTTGGCCGGACTTAATAGCTTCTTTTGTGAATAGTCCCATCGTTTCTACGGCTGTAGCCCATAAATGCTGGAGATGAGTGCGAAACTGTATTTCAATCAGCATATTTCTGTTATATGTGTCGATGGAGTCACTATGGTATTCGTAAACTCTGTGCAAACTTCGATACCCTGAAGCTTTGGGCTGTTGCACATAATCATACTGTGACTTCAAGATATGGCGCTTTCTTGAATTTTCATATTCATTAGCATACTTATATATATCATCTATCGAGGAAACGATAAAGCGACAGCCACCTAAATCTTGCATTGTCCATAGACTCATTGAAGGTTCTCTCTTCAACTTATTAACAATCGAATCCAAACGCTTCAGTCTTTCTGCAACAATTATATCACTATGTGAGGCAGCCATCCTTCTTAAGTGCATATAGATTACGTGCATCGGAAAAGCGTGTGCTGCACGCCAATTATCTATAATTTTTGTTGCCTGCGCTGCTTCTCGTTCTGGCGCATCTTCCTTTTTTATTGTCTTACCCGCTTTGATTATTTGGCTACGAGAATACTCAACTATTTTCCACTTGGGCTGATTCGTGATCACTTTTAATCTCCCTCCTAAATGATAATTTAGCGGCTTAAAGCTCGACGGCGGATACATCCAGTTCGCCGGACATCAGCTTAGGCAAAAGGCTGTCCCTCAAACCCGCCAATGTTCGATTCTGTGTTTCTAAAACTTTCTGCTGCTCAAATATCGGCAAACAGAAGTTGTTGAATTCTTGTATGGTTTTGCTGTCCGGAACGATTGCAGGAACAGACTTCATTGTTCCTCCGGAAACTTCTTTGAATGTTGAACCGGACGCTAGTCTTTCAATCATTGATAGATTCTGCTTCAAGTAGTAATAGACATAAGCGGTACCAATTTCAGCATTAGGAACAACCGACTTAAAACCCTGATTCGTCGTGATATTTCCAGCAGCAATAGCAATATAACCGATGGGGGCACGGGATGAAAACAAAACTGTTCCTTCGGGCATGACAGTCGCACTGCTGTTTTTTAGTCCAAGCTCGGTAATGTCGCTTTCGCCGTGAGTTATGAATTTTGATCTATTAATTGATAAATCCTTCGGGGTTATCCAAGCAATCCCGTTCTTAGTATAGTATTCCGGCCTTGCTTTGGAGGGTGTGCTTCCGCCAATAACAGTTCCCAAATTGCTAATGGTACCTGTTTCCCAACTCGGATCAGTATTAGTAATGAACAGTTCCTGGAATAACGCCTGAGCCTGCTGCTCTAAATTATCATTTATCTTGTTATTGTCTTGAATTTTATTATCAAGTAGTTCAAGAACGGAGACTACTTTACGCTGCGTAGCTAAATCCGGCAGATCAACATTAATCGAATATATCTCATATCTGTCAGTAGAAGGAATCGCCGAGCCGCTATCCATACGATTAATATCATAGGTCAAAAACTTATAGTAAGCCCATTTCAAATCAACCTTATCACTAATGGACTGGGCGTAGAAAGCTGTGTCGATAACAGAAAAGGGAGTATCTGAATAATGAACACCCCGATAAGCACCCTTTCTTCCAAGAATAAATGACGGATGCTCACACAGTGGCTTTAAATGGGAGGTTCCTATTTGCCCATTAGTACCATACACAGGAATAGGCCCATCGACAGACTCCTTATCCTTAATTGGCTTTCCGTATTCTAAGGTAATCAAATCACCCCATTGCATTTTTAGCACTCCCTCTATCCGATATATTTTCTGTGCGCCAATTTTACATTACTCTGCTTGACCATTGCGTATTGCAAAGTTGTGTCAATCCGCTTGTGCCCCAGCAATTGCTGAAGCTGCTCTATGGGCATTCCTTTATCTATTGCCATTGTGGCCAGCGTTCGTCGGAACTTGTGCGGATGCACTTTGTGTACGCCCAACTGCCTGCCCAATTCCCGCAATCTTGTTTCGACGCCGCCTATGGATAGGCGGTTGAAAGGTGCTTTCAGAGAAACGATCAGTGCCGGATTATCATCATTGCGGCTTTCCAAATAGGCTTGCAGGTGCAGCTTTGTTCGGGCGTCAAAGTAGACCATTCGCTCTTTGTCTCCTTTGCCAAACACCACGCACTCCCGCTCTGCAAAATCCACATCATCCCGGTTTAGAAGCACCATTTCTCCAACACGCATTCCGGTTGAAGCAAGCAGGTCGATCATCGCCAAATCCCGCATTTCAGAGCAGCTATCCCGCATCAGCTCAAGGGTTTCGTCAGAGTAGGTTTCCTTGATATTTGACGCTGTTTTGACCTTATGTATCCGGCGAACGGGGCTTTTAAGAATATAATCCTCATCTTCCAGCCAAGAGAAGAACGATGAAAGAATACGCCGAATGTTATCTATGGTCACTCGGCTGGAATGGCGTTCCCTTTGGTAATTCGTCAGGTACTGACGAATATCCTCTGTCACAATCTCCTTGATTGGTTTCCCGATGCCGTCAAGCATTGCTTGCGTGGTGGCCTGATAGTATCTCAGCGACTTTTCGGAACAACCCTCAATACGCTTTGCGGCAAGAAAAAGTGCTAAAAGGTCTTGCTCCTGCTCCTTGGTCTTGCCATAGGAAGGACTAATGTCATAATCCCATAGAGTGTGCAGTAAAACCTCTTTCAACTTTTCGACTTGTGCGTTGTTCAGGTATGAAAGCATATCTGTAACAACAGTGTGAATCAATTTTTGCTTCATTTTCATTCTCCTTTATTAGAAAGAGAACGATATACAGTGGCTGTTCCTTTGTTAAATCTCTCGCCACTGATGAGAGCAATATACAGTCAGTTATATAGGTCTAAATCGTCGTGATCTTCTCCGTCATAATGATTGTAATAGTGGAACCCGTCTTCAAGTGGCTTTTTGCAGTCACAGCAAACATCCCAGTATCCAAATTCTTCGTTTTCGGTGAAAATAGCACTCTGTTGACGACATTTACAATATCCAATTTTTTCAATAGGAACACCTTTGAAGTATTGCACCTAATACCCCCCTTTTTAAGCTAAATGATAATTTAGAGCAGCAGGCTCAGGCAGTTTTTCGGCAAGAATTGCTTCAAAACGGAGAATTGCCCCCAAATTGGACAACCGGCAGCCTTCTTGATATTGCAGACTATCTTAATGGGCTGGCTATGCAAAAGTTCCGCCCAGTTGATGGCGAGAGAGGATTGCCAGTTCTCAAAATTAAGGAGCTACGCCAAGGCTTTTGTGATTATAGCAGTGAGCTTTGCTCTCCAAACATCAAACCTGAATTCATTGTCCACGATGGTGATGTGATTTTTTCTTGGTCGGGTAGCCTGCTTGTGGATTTATGGTGTGGAGGTACTTGTGGCCTCAACCAGCATCTATTCAAAGTGACATCCGTCAAATATCCTAAGTGGTTTTACTATACTTGGACAGCACATCATCTTGCTCGGTTTGTTGCAATTGCCGCCGATAAAGCCACAACTATGGGTCATATTAAGCGTGAAGATCTGGCAAAAGCAGAGGTGATCATTCCCGATGTAGCTTCTATGGAGCGTATTGGCGGCGTGCTACAACCGATTTACAATCTTGTAATTAACCAACGCATAGAAAACAGAAAGCTATCTATGCTGCGGGATTCTCTGTTGCCCAAACTGATGTCTGGCGAGTTGGATGTATCCGCCATCGAACTTTAAGCCGCTAAATTATCATTTATCGCCCGATTTATTGCAATTTTTTCGTCCAGTATTGAAAGAATGGCGGCGATTTTCCCCTGCTTTTCCAAATCATCCGGAATATCAACTGGTATGTCTCTTATTGTTGACATAGGAATCGTCGGTTGGGTACTTCCATGCGCATAGTTGATTAGTGTTTGTTTGAATTTTTCGCATCTGATATACTGAAAAAGAAAATTCGGATTAACCACAGAATCATTAGGTGTTATTTTACACACATTAGGAGCCAAATGATATTTACCATCTTCTCGAATTTGCGCACATTCACCAAGTGTTCCAGTATACGAAAGAACAATATCATTTTTGTGGAGTTGACTTCTTGGAAGTGTCTCCGATACTTCTTTTGAAATCCTCTGTATATCATCTAAAACAAGTGCACCATTTTTTAAATTAAGAGCGCGAACAGCGATTATTTCACCATCAGGAATATATTTTATATATTTTGTAAACTCATATCCCGCCAATTTTGTTATTTCAGAAATATCCCCAAGTTTACACCTCATACCCAATCGCCCCCAGTTTCTCGCGTATCTCCTGTTCCAACTCGTGCGACTTCTCAAACAGCCCGGCGAGTTCTCCGGTCAGGCGCTTCATTTTGTCATCGAACGGTTCGCCGTCATCCTCAACTTCTTCGATGCCCACATATCGGCCCGGAGTCAGGATAAAGTCCTGCTTTTCGATCGCCTGAAGGTCTGCCACAGCACAGAAGCCCTTTACATCTTCCAATGTCCCTTCTTGGAATGCTTCGAAGGTATCTGCTAATTTTTGAATGTCCTCGTCGGTGAAATCTCTGTGCTTTTTATCAACCATATGTCCCATTTTTCGGGCGTCAATAAAAAGCGTCTTGCCCTTTTGCTTTTTATTCTTGCTGATAAACCAGAGGGTGACGGGAATGGTCACGCTATAAAAAAGCTGTGTCGGCAGAGCTACAATTCCCTCCACAAGGTCAGCTTGAATGATGCGCTTTCTGATTTCCCCCTCACCGCTTGTTTGAGTGGACAATGCACCATTAGCAAGGACAAGACCGATCTTGCCGTTGGGGGCGAGGTGGTGGATCATATGTTGAATCCACGCGTAGTTGGCGTTACCGGCGGGGGGCGTACCAAACTGCCAACGCACATCGTCCTTCAGCTTTTCCTGTCCCCAGTTGGAGAGGTTGAACGGCGGATTTGCCATAATAAAATCTGCTTTCAGCGTAGGGTGGAGGTCATTAAAGAAAGTGTCTGCCTGGTACGGCCCGAAGTTGGCATCGATACCACGGATCGCCATATTCATCTTCGCCATTTTCCAAGTATCGGCGTTTGACTCTTGCCCATAGACTGAGATCTTCCCCCGGTTTCCTCGATGTGCTTCTATGAAATCGGCTGACTGAACGAACATACCGCCAGAACCACAGCAGGGATCGTACACACGGCAATTTTCGTAAGGCTTTAGAATTGCAACAATCGTTTTAACGATACTTTCCGGCGTGTAGAACTCGCCGCCCTTAACACCTTCGTATGCAGCAAACTGCTGAATGCAATACTGATATGTTTTTCCAAGCAGATCCTTGTTTTCTTTGGTATCGCTCATATCCATATTGGTGAACAGGTCAACCACATCGCCCAAAACACGCTTGTCCAAATCTGGGCTTGCATAGTTTTTAGGCAGCACATTTTTCAGGCTTTTGTTCTCTGCTTCAATAGCCCGCATTGCATTGTCGATGAGTGTGCCAATTTCAGGAGTATGAGCGGCAGAAGCAATTTTACTCCACCGGGCATCCTCCGGTACGAAGAAAATGTTATCTTCGGCGTATGCATCACGATCATCCTCGAAACCGTCGCCCTCAGCAACAAGCTCCTGATAACGCTTTTCAAAAGCATTGGATATATAGCGCAGGAAAATAAGTCCTACGATCACTTTTCGGTATTCTGCTGCGGGGATATGTCCCCAAAGGACACAGGCAGCGTCCCAGATTTGTTTTTCAAAGCCGATTGTGGCGTTGTTTCCGTTAGCCATAGAATGAATCCCTTCCTACGTTATTTTTTCGCATTGCATTGGAGCGTGCGATAAATCAAACTAGCACTTCCCATTTCCCGTATCTCTTTCCGTTCTCTCTGCGGATATAGTTTTTATCTTGCAGCGACTTCATAATTCGCTTTACGGTGCTGAGAGATCTCCCGGTTGCTGTAACCACCTCTTGCTGCTTGATGGCCGGGTTTTGTGCGACCAGTTCCAAAACCGCCAGTTCTTCCAGCGAGCAGTCCAAAGTATCAAATTGATACTTTGGAACTTTGGAATTGATACTTTGGGAATTGCTTTCCTCCACATAATCAATGTGCATATAGCGGTTCTTCAGCTCGTAATCCGTGCCCAAAAGGAGATTGCCGAAGAACATCTCCAAGAACTTTGTGGTGGCGTGAATGCCCTTTTGCAGATTCGTATAGTTCGCTCGGACCAAGGCGTTGCGGAAGTACCACGAATTCTTTTCAAAGGCGTCGTTGTTTACACGAAAGCCGAAGGTTTTCATATATTTGATCATAAAGACGGCGGTGGCACGGGTGTTTCCCTCGCCGAAGGGATGGATCTGCCAAATGTCGGAGGCGAATTTCGCCAGGTGCTTCACCGCCGCATCTACGGACAGGCCCTCATAGGAGAACTGTTTTTCAGTGGCAAAATCGTAATCCAGCGTATCCTTGATACTATTCCAGTCCGCATAGATTACGGTGTCGCCGTTCAACACCCACTCTTTCTTGGTGATGTTGTACTGACGAATCTGCCCGGCGTGACTGAACACGCCTTCAAACAGTCTGCGGTGGATGGAGAGCCACTCGGCAGGCGAGAATTGGAAGGCTTTTTCGCCCAACAACTTTGCGATCCTTGCAGAGACAATGTCCGCTTCTTTGGTTTCGTTCTCTATTTCGGTGCGGGTGGTGCGCTGCTCATAATAGCTATGAATGCGCTGCTGGGCTTCATCAATAGTGATTTTACCCTCGATGTGATCCTTGGCCGTATCCAGCAAATATTCAGAGGTTTTCAGCCTGTCAACCGCCTGCAAGCCGATAGCAGTTTGCCAAGCTTCGCTTTTTTCGGCTCTGTCCGGTTCGCCCTGCTTGATATATTCTTCCAGTTCAAATTGCCAATTCTGATCCGGCATATCTGCACCTCATTCCTTGCTCAAATCTTCCGCCTTGAATGTCGTGTACCCTTCGTAATAGTAGCTGTGGTCGATGCCGTTCCTATACACCTCACGGCTGCCGACCTCATCGGTCAGTGCCGCCTTCAGCAGCACCTTGATCTCCACATCCTTGATGGGGCTGCGCTCCATTGCAAGGAGATAATCCTCTTTATCCACCTTGCTCCAGTCCACGACCTTGCCGATTTCGTTTTTCAGGATATTGTCGAGCCAGATGCGGGTGCTGCGCCCATTGCCCTCCCGGAAGGGGTGGGCAATATTCATTTCCACATATTTTTCGATGATCTCGTCAAAAGTGGACTGTGGCATCTTGTCGATGTTGGCCAGTGCTACTTCCAGATACATCAGCGGCGCAAAGCGGAAATTACCCTTTGCCAGATTCACCGTGCGCAGCTTTCCGGCAAGGTCGTAAATATCTTCAAACAGATATTTGTGAATCGCCTGCAAAGTCGAGAATTTGCCCGCCGGCAGGGTGTCCAGCACACCGTTTTCGAACAGTTCTACCGCCTTTTTCTTGCTGATGCGTTCTTCTTCACGGGCAAGATCGGCGGAGCTTGTCAGCCCCAATTTATTTTCCAGTGCCATAATGCACCTCCAAAATAATTACTTATCGGCCGCCACGCCGGACTTCATCCAGGCGTCTACTTCGCTGACCTTGAATTTCCAAAGGCGGCCTATTTTTGCAGCGGGCATATTTCTTTTCTCTATCCAGGCGAGTACCGTATCACGGCTGACGCCGAGGTATTCGCAAATCTCTTTCATTGAGTACCAGCGTTCGATGGTCGGTTCCATTAAAATGTCCTCACTTTCAGGCGGCTTCCGATAGCTATAATTATACAATTTAAGTATATCACGGCGATGCCGATTTATCAAGGATTATTACGGATTTACGAGGGATTCAGAAGAAAATCTTATAATTAAAAGTGAAAGGTTTCCCCGCTCAGTTTACTGATTTGAGCGGAGAAACCTTTTTTTGCTACATATCTCTTTTTTCGGAAACGCCCCCACAAACGGCGCCCCTTATTCAGAGTAAGTGAAGGGAGAAATATTTTTGTGGGGAATTTTGAAAAGTACCCTGCCAAATGGCACCCCTTATTCAGAGTAAGTAGAAGGGCCCTTTTGAAAAATTGAGGGGACTTTTCAAATTACTTTGCCAAAATCTCGAAAAAGTTCCCAATTGGTTAGTAGGAAGGCCCTGAAAAATTTCTTTCAAAATCCTATTTGTTATTTGCCAGAAAAGTTCCCAGTTGATTAGTGGGAGGGGCGCTTAAAAATTTTCGTCAAAAATCCATTTTATTTTTGCCTGAAAAATTCCCAATTAAGTAGTAGAGGGGGTCGCAGAAAAATTCTCAAAAATTTTTTCGTTCAAATCCGAAAAAATTTCCCAGTTGGTTAGTAGAGAGGCTTTCAAAGAATTTTTCAAAGTTCCTTCGTACAAATCGAAAAAAATTTCCCAGTTGATTAGTGAGGGGGTTAAAAAACAGCCCTTCTCGATGGCTACCTATTGAGGGGACTGTCTCCCTGTGCACCTTGAAAATTGAATCGCCGCCTCCAAAGGATATGCTTCCGGCAAGTGACGCCACGACTTCCCGAAAAAGGAACGAGCGCATCAAAGAAGCGATACGCCGTGGTGAGACTCCGGGGCAGGAACGATGCGGATGAGCGGCAGCAAACAAAAACCGCCGCAGAAATGCGGATTCAGAACAGACAAAGGAGGTTCAAGCCTATGAAGAAAGGAGAGCTCAGAGAGCTTTATCAGATGATGTTTCCGGAATACCTGGACATCGTGACCGTCAAAGAGCTTCGGGAGATGCTGGGTATCAGCCGCAAGCTGGCCTACAAGCTGATCGACTATGGGTACATCCACGCCGTGAAGATCGGCACGACGCTGAAAATTCCGAAAATCAGCGTCATCAACTATGTGATGGAGAAGGAGGTGAAGAAAGTTGGATGAGATCAAGCGCCTGACGCCCGCCCAAAGGGCACGCTGTAACCGATTAATCCGGCGGCTGTGCGCCAACTATGATGGCGGCAACTGCCTGCCGTTGGACGATGGCGAGGGCTGCGTGTGCGTGCAGATGATTTCCTATTCGCTGCTGTGTAAGTACTTTCGGCGGGCGGTTCTGCCCACCGACAAGGCACGTTACGCCGACATTTACCGGCAGCGCACACGGCTCTGCGAACGGTGCGGAAAGCCCTTTGCACCCGGCAGCAACCGGCAGAAATACTGCCCGGAATGCGGCTGCTCCATCCGACGCAAGCAGAAGGCGGACTCTGCCAGACGGCGGCGCAGCGTCGAACATTAAGCACTAGGAAAGCCTTGAATTCCGGGGCTTTTTTGAGGGCAAAGCGGGGATGGGTGGCCGTTTCCATCTGCACCTGTCAAAATCCATTTCTAACATTCTACAAAGGAGAAATTTCTATGGGTAACAAACTGAAAACCGTGGACGCAGAGACCTTGCTGTCCACGCCGATGAGCAAGACGATGTTCATCGTAGACGGCCTTATTTCGCAGGGTGTCAATGTCATCAGCGGTGCCAGCAAGATCGGCAAAAGCTGGCTGATGCTGTGGCTGGGGCTGCAAGTGGCGCAGGGAAACTCTATTTGGGGGCTGCCTACACTGCAATGCGATGTGCTCTATCTGAGCCTTGAGGACACCCAGCGCCGCATCAAGGACCGGCTCTACAACCTCACCGACAGTGCCCCGGACAACCTGTATTTTGCTGTGACCTCCGGGCTGATCGGCGGCGGGCTGGAGGAGCAGATCACGGATTTCCTGACCGAGCATTCCGCCACCAAGCTGGTCATCATTGACACGCTGCAAAAGGTGCGGGACTCCAAAGGCAGCGCCGGAAAAGCGGGAATGTACGGCAACGATTACGATGACATTTCCTCCATCAAGCGCATTGCCGACGGCTTCAACATCGCCATTTTGCTGGTGCATCACCTGCGAAAGCTGCAAGACAGCGACGATCCCTTTAACGATGTCAGCGGCTCAACCGGCATCATCGGCGCTGCGGACACCAACTTCATTCTGCGCCGCAAGCGCAGCGGTAACGCCGCTACGCTGCTGGTCAGCGGGCGGGATGTGGAATATCAGGAGCTGTCCTTGCAGTTTAACGACCTTGTCTGGGAACTGGTGGAGCGCAAGAACAGCGAGGACATTCATAAGGCGGAGCTGCCGAAATTTCTGTTTCGGGTGGTTGACTTTATGGAGTGTCGTACCGAATGGGTAGGCACGGCCACGGAGCTGCTGACCGAAATGAAGGAGCAGGAGGTCACGCCCAATATGGTCACAAAGTATCTCGGCCAGTTCGCCTATGAGGTGCTGGAGCCGCTGGGCATCGAGTATCGCACCAAGCGCACAGGCAAAAGCCGACTCATCAAATTTCTGCGCCGTGACGGCGATGACGCAAATGACGCAGGGATCGCTATATAAGGAAATCCCCGTCACAACCGTCACTGCTGTCACAAACCGAAGAAAGGGGGTGAACAAATGCGCAGCAAAAACTACGGGATCAATGTCCGTGTGACCGAGCAGGAGAAGCAGAAGCTGCTGGAAAATGCCCGGTTCTGTTCTCTGCCGCTGTCGGAATACTTGCGGCGGCTGGGGCTTGGGAAAGATGTCAAAGCGGCCATCACGGAGCGGGATTACCGCCTGTTTCGGATGCTGAACGGCCTGAAAGCGGAGCTTCCACAGCTTCAGAAAGAGGAAATTCGGAGCAGGCTGGAAGCAATTTTGAATGAATTAAAGTAAGCGAGAATTACGCCTGCGCAGTCTAAGCGAGCAGACTGTTTTTACTCCTGTCGGAGCCAAACAGTGTATCCGCTTGCGATGCCTGCGTCATCTGAGCGAGCAGTGCGTTTTTACTCCCGGCAGAGCCGGAGCGCAAAAACACTCGTTAGGGCGTGCCCTAAAACCCCGAAAGAAAAAACTATGAAAGTGAGGACAACACAATGAGAAAATCGGATTTTACTTTACCCACGCTGGACGATCTGTTCTCCACGCAGGCGGAGCGGGACGATGCTAAGCTGGAGCGGGTGCGGAATATTCCACTGGCCGAGCTGCACCCGTTCAAGGGTCACCCCTTCAAGGTGCAGAACAACGAGGAGATGCAGCGGATGATCGAGAGCATCCGCAAGGTGGGAGCCATCACCCCGGCGCTGGCAAGGCCGCTGCCGGACGGCGGTTACGAGCTGATCTCCGGTCACCGGCGACTGGCGGCGTGTCAGGTGCTGGGCGTCGAGACGATGCCCGTCATCGTCCGGGAGCTGTCTGACGATGAAGCGGTGATCGCAATGGTGGATGCCAACTTGCAGCGGGAGACTATCCTGCCCAGCGAAAAGGCATTCGCCTACAAGATGAAGCTGGATGCCATCAAGCATCAAGGTGTCACTTCTGCCCAAGTTGGGCAGAAGCTGCTCAGTGTAGAAAAAGTAGCTGACGATGCCGGCGAAAGCCGTAATCAAATTAAAAGATATATCCGCCTGACCTACCTGATCCCCGAGCTGCTTTCGATGGTGGACGACGGCAAGATCGCCTTTAATCCGGCGGTGGAGCTTTCTTACTTAGATTCGTATCAGCAGCGGGCGGTACTGGACGCAATGGAGTTGAACGACTGCACCCCGTCCCACGCCCAGAGCATCCGCCTGAAGAAGCTGGCACAGGAGGGCGTGCTGGATGATCAGATGATCTATGCCGTGCTGGCGGAGACAAAGCCCAACCAGCAGGAGCAACTGAAATTCAAGCGGGAGGAGCTGCGGAAATATTTCCCCTCCGGCTATACCGAGGAGCAGATGCGCCGGGACATTATCAAGGGCCTGGAACTGCTGAAGCGGCAGAGAGAACGGAACCGGGACGCCCGCTGATTCGTACCGATACGGCTGCAATCAAACAATTCGCAGAATAGAGAGAACCCCAAACCGATGGTATACTGATACTGTCGGTTTGGAGTTCTGTTCTGCAAATAGAAAGAGACAGGAGGAAAACAAAATGGTAGCAGGACATTTGACTTTGAAAAACGGCAAGTATTATGCCGTGTTGAACTAAATAGTGTCTACACAAGATCAGGTCAAAACAGTACACCAAATAGCAATGCAACGAATTTGCACAGCAGCCAGAAAAGATGTTGTAGTTTTTGCATATCGAGTAGCAATGCCTCGCCAACGTTTCAGGTGCAAAAAAGCATTTTCCACCAGATGACGAAGCCGATACAAGTAACGGTCATACTCCCGCTGCTGCTTGCGATTTCGTTTAGCCGGAATGACGATATTCATTCCAGCATCAGCGGCATAAGCAATGATTTGATTGGTGTCATACCCACGATCGGCCAGTAATGTTTCCGCCGATATTCCATCAA
>ERZ857801.1689-NODE-1689-length-21981-cov-2.993797_pt1 | contig 21981 bp, 18 predicted proteins | sample MGYA00519762_ERZ857801 | MGnify/ENA primary metagenome ERZ857801 (study PRJEB31778, sample SAMEA3449368) | human gut metagenome | biome: human gut; feature: human-associated habitat; material: faeces | place: United Kingdom | collected 2010/2012 ...
AATCATTATAGCTTGCTCCTACTAACACCCTTTTGGCTACTTTTTTTAGGGCAAAATGACCAGATTGTCTACAAAATAAAAAAGGCACCCTTAGGGGGTGCCTTTCAGTCATTTGGTAAGCGAAGTTACTGAGCTTCAGTGTAGTTGCGGTTTACGGAGCTGTCTACCGGAACACCAGGGCCCATGGTAGATACAACCGTGATGGACTTCACATACTTGCCCTTGGCAGCGGCCGGCTTCATGCGAAGAACCTCGTCGTAAACGGTGCCGTAGTTCTCAGCGAGCTGCTCAGCAGTGAAAGAGCACTTGCCGATGATTACATGGCAGATGCCGTAACGGTCAGCACGATACTCTACGCGGCCACCCTTGAGCTCCTTGATTGCCTTAGCAACGTCAGGGGTAACAGTGCCAAGCTTGGGGTTAGGCATAAGACCACGAGGACCGAGAACCTTACCCAAACGACCAACCTTAGCCATCTGATCAGGAGTAGCAACTGCAGCATCAAAGTTAATGTTGCCAGCCTGGATTTCAGCAACGAGATCATCGGAGCCAACAATGTCAGCACCGGCTTCCTCTGCTGCACGTGCTGCATCGCCCTCAGCAAATACTGCTACGCGAACAGTTTTACCAGAACCGTTGGGGAGGCTAACGGTACCACGAAGCTGCTGATCAGCCTGACGTGTATCGATGCCAAGACGGAAATGAGCCTCTACCGTTTCGTCAAAGTTAGCAGTAGCGATCTCCTTTACGAGAGCAACAGCCTCGAGAGGAGCATAGGACTTACCAGCTTCGATCTTTGCAGCTGCTTCCTTGTACTTCTTAGAAAGTGCCATTTGAAAATTCCTTTCGTGGTTTTAACGAACCGCGCTTCTAGCGGTTCTTCCACCCAATGCCAAAAACGGCAATTGGATAAAATGCTTATTCAGCGGATTCGCCCTGGAGAAGAGCCTGGAGACGACGAGTAACCTTGTATTCCTTCTTAGGAGCACGGCCTTCGATAGTTACGCCCATGGAACGAGCGGTACCAGCTACGATCTCCATTGCAGCCTCGATGTCGTTTGCATTGAGGTCGGGCATCTTGATCTCAGCGATTTCACGGAGCTGCTCAACGGAAAGTTCGCCAACCTTCTTGAGCTGCGGAATACCAGAAGCGCTCTTAAGACCAAGCTTTTCCTTGATCAAGAATGCAGCCGGAGGGGTCTTGCATACGAAATCAAAGGTCTTATCTTCGTAGATGGTGATCTCTACAGGGATGATGGTGCCGGACTTGTCCTGCGTAGCGGCATTGAATGCCTGGCAGAACTGCATGATGTTAACGCCCTGTGCACCAAGTGCAGGACCAACCGGAGGAGCAGGGTTTGCAGCGCCAGCAGGAATCTGGAGCTTTACAAAACCCGTTACATTCTTCTCAGCCATTTCAGTAAAATCCTTTCAACTGAAATATCTTGCTTACCAGTTTATGACAAGCGCCTCCACGAGAAGCCCCGTCCACATACGGGCGCGTGAGACGCATTGCATTCAAGATTAAATAGTAGCCACCTGATCGAACGAAAGTTCAACCGGAGTTTCACGGCCAAACAACTCTACATTGATCGACAAGCTCTGCTTTTGTTCATTCATGCTCTGAATCACGCCCACAGTGCCTTCCCATGCGCCGCTTAATACGGACACAGTATCTCCAACCGTAAAGTCCACAACTATGTTTTCCTGCTTGATCCCAAGCCGCGCCATCTCTCCTTCTTCCAGAGGTACCGGCTTAGAGCCCGGACCGACGAACCCTGTCACGCCTCTTGTATTTCTCACAACGTACCATGTGTCGTCATTCATAATCATGTGAATCATCACATAACCAGGAAACATTTTCTTCTGGCTTGCTTTCTGGACGCCATTTTTCAGCTCTACGACTTCCTGCATAGGAACCCGCACTTCCAAAATCTGGTCTTCCAGATGGCGGTTTTCAATGGTCTTATCAATGTTCGCTTTTACTTTGTTTTCATACCCCGAATAAGTATGAACCACATACCATTTTGCCTCTGACATAAAATCACCTTTCTGCTTTAAGTCCGGCTATTTCACCAATAAGTCTATTCCGTATTTTAAAATCGCATCAATTACTGCAATCAAAGCTCCTACAAATACGGAAGTTGCAACTACTGCCGCCGTCTTTCTTGCAAGTGTTATCTTGTCTGGCCAAATGACTTTACGAAACTCTGCCTGAAGCCCTTTGAACCAGCTTTTCTTCTGAGTCTTTGTCTTCTCACTCATACGTCCACTTCCCTTCAGCGACTATTTCGTCTCTTTGTGCAGTGTGTGTGATTTACAGAACTTACAGTACTTTTTCGTTTCCATGCGTTCCGGATGAGCTTTCTTATCCTTCATCATGTTGTAATTACGATTCTTGCATTCCGTACATTCCAATGTGATTCTTGTGCGCACAACTTCCACCTCGCTTTTAACATATTCACTACGTGTTACTGATGGTTGCGAAGCCATCCATTTTTAGGCATAAAAAAAAGACCTACTTCCATTCGCTAGAAAATTGTATCATAGCGTAGAATGGAAGTCAAGCCTTTTCCTGTTTTAAATCAAATGCCCAAAATCCGCCTTTTTGCTCTTTTCTAAATTTTTCAGGCTTTTGCAAAATGTATTATAACGGTTAATAAATTTGTCTCCCATACTTTTTTATATCCTCCAGCAAGAACTCATTGTGAATACTATCATAATCAAAAATATCAATTTTCCGGAGTGTATCAATTTCCTCGAGCTCCGTCTCAAGTCTCAGTATATCCTTACACCCGTAAACAACAAAATCTATGTCACTGTCAGGCGTTGCTGTCCCTGTAGCAAATGAGCCAAATAGATCCAGCCGCTTCACACCGTTTTTCTTACATATTTTGACAACTTTATCAATCACTTCTGGAACAGGCATAGTATACATTGCTTTTCCCCTTTCCTTATCCTCTCTGTACACGAGCGTTTGTGTCCTTGTACAGAGAAGATAACTTCACCTTATCACAGGAAATTTTTCGTGTCAATTCTTTCCATCTTCTTTTCAAAACCGGCTTATTTCCAGGGGCAGGCTTTCTTTTATTTATTCCGTTACAAAAATAAATTTCACCTGCCCCTCCATTTCATCTGATATGCCACTGAAATTATTATACTTTCTGGAGGCATCCAGCATTTCATTCATTTTGTCCAGAAGGCTTCCCACGTCTCCTTCAAATACCTCCGTCAATTTTTCAATCCCTTCTTCATTAAACTGCAACATTCCGTCATTTAAGGCAGCAGCACCTTCATCCAGCTGTACAACCCCATCTATCAATGCGCCAGAACCACTCTGCAGCGTGCCCAGTCCGGCCGTCAGTGTATTCGCTCCACTGTTGAGCGCCTCTGCTCCTTCGGAAAGCCCATTTGCTCCTGTATAAAGTGCGGATAGTCCGGCTGCCAGCCCATCTTCCCCTTCTACTCCGGCAAGCAGGCTGGAAGTTCCCCCTTTCAGTTGTGTCATTCCCGCTGAAACCTGGGCGACAAGTCCTTCCTCCCCGCTTACTGCTGTTTCCAGAGACTGCATGCCTGCCGCAATACCAGGAGTTCCTGTGGCAGGATTTCCCTGATTCAGCGCTGCGTCAAGCTGTGCAATCCCGCCTCCTACTGCTCCCTGGGTACTCAACGCCGTACTTAAGGTCTGCGCGCCTGCCGCCAGTCCCTGCTCTCCATTTAATGCCTGATCTGCGGTATACAGCCCATTCTTCACTGCTTCTGCTGCTGCCAATACTTCTGCCGGCGCTGCCGTACCTTGCGCCTGCCGCTGCACATTTACAGAATCTCTTGTCTGCTGCTCTGTCGAAAGAGAGGCAATTACATCCTCTAACGCCGCTGCCGTCTCACCTGTAACAGCGCCACTGTCGACTAGGTTTTGCAGCGCGGCGATTTCCTCTTGACTGGAGGTTGTATCTATGGCCCCCGTCTCCGACGACATTGTATTTAAATAAGTATATACACTTTCTGCCCCCGCATATAGGGTACCTGTACTTTCTGCGAGTCCGTCTATCCCTGAACTGACAGACTGTGCGCCGGAAGCAACAGTTTCCATATTTTCATTTAATGCTTTTGCTCCCACCGCAACTTCTCCGATCCCTGTATTCAAATCAGCTATGGAACCAGATAAGGTGGGAAGCTGTACTTCTAACTGCTGTTGCATCTGCGTAGCTCCTGCATCCAGGCTTGCAGCGCCAGGCGCCAGAACAGAGGAAACCTGACTGGAGGCTGTTCCCAACCCGTCTGTCACCTGTTGCGCGCCGTCCGCCAGGGTAAGCGTTCCCTCCTTAAGTTCTGCTCCTCCGTTTACTAAAGCCTGTATTCCATCTGTCAGTGTACCGGAGGAGGACAGCAGTGTGTCCAGGCCTGTCTTTAACTCACCTGAACCACTCACAAGCTGATTTGCCGCACTCTGTAACTCTGCCATAGAACTCTTCAAGTCCGAAATACTGTTAAATTGCTCTGTATCTATTTCATTAAACACATCATTCGTAGCAATCGTTATCGCTTCCGGCGCCTGATATTCCTTCACATCTGCCTCTATTTCAAAATATTCCGGAATGTCCAGAAGATCCGTTCCCAGTTCCTCCTGCATTTGCGGCATACCGATTCCCACCGCCATGTCCCTGCTTCCGTCAGAGAGCAGCTTCCCATTTGTCACAGCAACATTGGAGAATACATCCCCGTCAAAAACAACTCCTGTGGCCATCAGAAAAGGAACATATCCGCCTGTATTTTCTCTGGATATATTTTTATAGGTATAGCGCATCACCAGATGCCCGCTTTTCCCCTCCAGTTCTTCTGCGTTTATCTGTTTTCCGTCTAATTCATACGTAATCTCGATACCGACGGGAAGCGTTTCCTCTGTTGTCCCCTGATAGACAATATCCTTTCCCTGTCCGTTCCATACAAGCTTTTCATCTTCGTTTGAGAAAGTTTCGTCTCCTTTGACATTTTCTATATTCTGCAGCTGTGATGTATCCTGAATATCTGTTTTATTTGTCACGTTGCGAAGCTGATCGGAGACAATAACCGATTCCACAGCTCCCTGCCCATTTACTTTCGCATATACGGTCTCGTCTTTGACCGGCCGTACCTCTGTTGTACCTCCTGCTTTGGATGTTTCTTCTGTGTTGTCAGCCGGTTTTGAAACTGCCTCTGTCTCTATGCTGCCAGAGCTTTCCTTTGCATATAAGGGCTGTGATGTAAAGCTTCCCACAGTCAATGCCAATAAAAGAGCCCCCGCAATTAACATTCTATATTCTCTATTTTTCATGTTGTCTACCTCCATTCTCTATTTTAGAAACCTGTTTGAAGCTTCCCTGCTCCACTTTGCCCTTCTTGCCCAGAAATCCAACAGACAGCCGGCAGATCGGTTTATCGAAAATCATAAACATGGCCGGAAGCACCAATATTACAACACACATACTGATAATGGCGCCTCTTGCAAGCAGCGTACAGATAGAACCGATCATGTCTACCTGCGAATAGCACGCCACGCCGAAGGTCGCCGCGAAAAAGCTCAAACCACTGCTGATAATAGAAAGCATACTTGTTTTGTGCGCAATGGAAATCGCTTCTTTTTTGCCTCTGCCTCTCTGCCTCTCTTTCTGATAGCGGCTTGTCATCAAGATCGCATAGTCTACCGTCGCTCCCAACTGAATCGTTCCTATCACAATGCTTGCTACAAATGGAAGGCTCACTCCCTGATAATAAGGAACCGCCATGTTTACAAAAATGGCAAACTCAATCACCGATACGAGAATCACCGGAAGCAAAAGAGACTTGAATACCAGCATGATAATCAGGAAAATTGCGATAATCGAAATCGCATTGACAACTTTCAAATCTATGTCTGTCACGTCCTGCAAATCTTTCATCATAGGCGCTTCCCCGATCACAAGTGCCTTGTCATCATATGATTTTACAATCTTGTCTATGGACGCAACCTGTGTATTCACTTCTGGTGTCGCCGAAGCATACTCGGAGCTTACAAACGCCAATTCATATTTATCACTTTGCATCATACTTTTTATGTCGTCCGGCAACATGGTATCCGGAACGGCCGGACCTACAAGCGAATTTAATCCAATCGTCCACCGCACGCCTTCTACCTTTTCAATCTCTTCCAGCATGCTGCTTTTTTCCTTTGCGCTTAAGTTCTTATCCATAAGAATCATATGCACATTTTCCATGTCAAACTCTTTTTTTAATTCCTCATTTGCCACATTGGACTCCAGTGAATCCGGCAGAGACTGTGCAATGTTGTAATAGATTTCCGTATGATTATTCCCATAGATTGCCGGAAACAGCAGCAGAACGAACAAAGCGATCCATACCTTATAATGTTTCGTGATAAATGCAGACGGTTTATCGAGATTTTTTATAAGAGGTCTGTGCCTCGTTTTTTCAATCGGTTTGTCGAAAATCAGAATCAAAGCCGGCAATAACGTTACACAGCAGAGCACACCGATAATAACGCCTTTTGCCATGACAATTCCCAAATCCTTCCCCAACGCAAATGTCATAAAGCACAGCGCTGCGAATCCTGCTACTGTAGTTACAGAACTGCCGACCACAGACTTAAAAGTATTTGCAATGGCATGCCCCATTGCCCTGTCTTTCTCCCCTGGAAAACGCAGCTTGTTTTCCTCATAGCTGTTCAACAGGAAAATAGAGTAATCCATTGTAACTCCAAGCTGCAGCACTGCTGTCAGCGCTTGCGTAATATAGGAAATCTGTCCTAAGAAAAGGTTGCTTCCCATATTATATAAGATCGCTACTCCGATACTTAGAAGGAAAAATACAGGTACCAGGAAGGAGGTTCCTGTCAGCTCCAATATCAAAAACGCCAATGCCGCGGCAATCACAACATAGATCGGCAGTTCTTTCAAACAAAGATTCTTAATATCTGTGACAATTCCTGTCATTCCGCTGATGAAGCACTGTTTGTCTGCAATCTGTCTCATTTCTGTCAATGCATCCATCGCTTCATCCGACGACGTCGTATTGTCAAACAATGCCAGCATCATTGTGGCGTCTCCATTGTAAAACACCTCTCTTATATCCTTCGGCAGCATTTCTACCGGCAGAGAAAGATCTGCCACATCATCATACCAGAGTACATCTTTGACATGAGGCACTTCGCTAAACTTCTCCTCCAGCTTCTGAACATCTTTTAGCTCCATGCCTTCTACAACCACCATGGAAAATGCACCCATTCCATACTCGTCAACCAGTATATCCTGCCCTTTTACTGTTTCCAGATTTTCCGGCAGATAACTCAATAAATCATAATTAATTCTGGTCCTGGCGATTCCGATTATAGAAGGAATCAACAGCAAAACTCCCATAATCAGAATGAATCCCCGATGCCTGGCTATCCACTTCCCAGTTTTTATCAATCCAATCATCTCCTGACTTTGCGCGTACAGCAGATTCATCAGTCATATTTGCCTGATTATCAATCGGCAAAATCTACACCATACGCATATAATTTTCTTTACAGTCTCATTATACGCAAAACTGACCAATAGTCAATATAAAAAATGAATTTTGGTCATTTTGTTGACGTTTCCTTATTTTCCATACATAATATAAATAGGATTTGACATTGCAATGGAATAATTTATATCCACGCCAACGTAAAAGAAGGTATCACAATGTACCTTTCGGAGTATACTTTTTTTGTTTCAGAGGAGGTTATGAGAATGGGGAAGGTAGAAATAAAAAAGAAAGAAAAGAAAAACGCGTTGTTTCAAAACGCATTTGATTTGTTTATAGACAAGGGCTTTGCAAAGACTACCATCTCGGATATTGTAGAACGTGCCGGACTGGCGAAGGGAACTTTCTATCTTTATTTTAAGGACAAATACGATCTGCGGGACAAGCTGGTCGTCTATAAAGCCGGACAGCTTTTTACAGATGCACACAATGCTTTAAAGAAGTATCCAGACATGGATTTTGAAAAACAGTTTCTTTTTGTGACAGATTATATTATTGAACGCTTACAGGCACAGCATAATCTGATGAAATTCATTTCCAAGAACCTTTCCTGGGGAATTTTCCGAGACACCTTTTCCAGTACGGTTCCACAGGAATCTGTCCCCTTCTATGAATATTATCTGGAATCCATGAAAAAAAGCCATATTATCTGTGCGGAACCAGAACTGTTGCTGTTTACTATTATTGAACTGATCGGCTCCACCTGCTACAACTGTATTATTTTAGAGCAGCCCGTCTCTATGGACAAATATCTGCCTTATCTGCACCAGTCCATCCTACAGATTTTCCGTTCATTTACCGAACGAGAACAGGCATACTGCCCGAAGGATTTTATATCATAGGTCAGTCCGAAGGATTTTCCTATGATATAAAACGAGCGCCGGTGTATGGGATACACTTTACTGTATTTTCCCACCTACCGGCGCTGTCTTTAAATTTTCACTCCTTTTCCTTTGAGCCTTTTATATACACTTTCTCGAAACAGACTATAGATAACCGATACAATCGGAATGAAAATTAACATTCCGACTACCCCCATCAGGCTGCCTCCGATGCTCACCGCAGCCAGTACCCAGATAGACGGCAGTCCCACAGAGTTGCCTACCACCTTAGGATAAATCAGATTGCCTTCAATCTGCTGGAGCACCAAAAACATAACGATAAATATCAGCGCTTTCACCGGATTCACCATCAAAATTAAAAACGCCCCTACAAAGCAGCCGATAAATGCGCCAAAAATCGGTATCAAAGCTGTAAATGCAATCAAAATTCCTACCAGAAGCGCATACGGCATCTGGAACACTGTCATAGCGATAAAGAACATCACGCCCAAAATCAATGCCTCCAGACATTGTCCTGCAAGAAAACTGGAAAAAATCCTGTATGTTAAAGAGAATACATCCAGCAGCCATTCCACCCATTTTTTCGGCAGATATGCAAGCATTACCTTTTGAATCTGGACGGTTAATTTTTCTTTCTGCAGCAGGATATAGCATGCAAATACAAAAGCAATCAGAAATGTCGCCACTCCGCTTATAATTCCTGTTGCGGCAGACACTGTTGAATTTACCACATTTCCTGCACTGCTGCGGAAGAATTCAACTATACCGTTTATAATTTTATCCCAGTCCATATTCACTTCTTCCAGCCACGCCAACACTTCTTTATTGTCTACAAAAAGGTCTTCCAGCCACTTCTGCGCCCTCGGCACAAAATCTCCGATACTCGTCCCAAGAGAGAGAAACGTCTTGCCAAGCTCTGGAACAACGACAAACATCACAAGTACCACAATTCCCAATACCAACAAAATCGTAATTATCATACTGACCGGACGCGCCAGCTTTTTCATATATTTATTCTGAGCCCACCGTTTATGGCTGAAAATCTTGTCTTCTAAAAAACTCATAGGCACATTCAGCACAAAGGCAATCGCCCCGCCCAGAAGAAATGGGAACATGATTCCAAAAAGATAAGAAATCCCCTCAAATACTACTTCATACTTCCAGAGAGCAATCAGGATTACAATCGTAAATACAATCAAGCCTCTTAATTTTTTTATTGTTTCTTTATCCAGATTCATTCTTGTCTCCTTACATCCTGTCTACCTTAAATTCTTGTCTGCCTTCAATGCGTATTCCCTTATTCTTCCATAACCTCTTTGTAGGAGGCCCCTTTTTCCAAATCTGACGTTAGTTTTGCCATCTTAGATAAATCGCCGATTAAGATCACTCCACACAGCCGGTTATTCAGAAAATAGTATTTATGATACTGTCCTTTTCCCATATCCTGAAATTCTACTGTCTTGTACAGCAAGTTTGGATTTTTCCCATTATCCCCCGCAGCAAATAATGCAGTATTCATTCCATGGAATGTAAGCGCCGCAGATACCGGTGTATATTCTACACCTTCTCCCGCCGCGTTCGCACCGGCAACGCGTCCTTCCTCTGATGCCTCCGGCCAGATCGCATAATTCAATCCCTGGTACTGTGCACAGTCACCGCATGCATACACTCCCGGCACATTTGTTTCCATCCGGCTGTTGACAACCACTGCCCGTTCTGTCTCTATGCCTGCTTCTTTCGCCAGTGCGGTATTCGCACGCACACCTGCTGATACAATCACTAATTCCGCCGGATACACATGCCCGTCTGCCGTCCGCACCCCAGTAACGTGTTCTTCCCCTTCGATCGCCTCTACAGATACACCCGTATGGATATTTACACCATTTTTCTCTGCGATTTTTTTCAGCAGCTCTGCTGAACCTGTATCGAGCTGACGCCCCATGAGTACCGGAGCTACTTCCAGCACTTCCACATGCAAGCCTCCCTTTTTCAGTTCCCAAGCTGCTTCCAGTCCAAGTACACCGCCTCCGATTACAACAGCATTTTTAGAATTCTGCATTTGTCTTTCAACCTTCTCTACATCGGACAAGCGTCGAATTGCAATCACCTCCGGCAAAGTGCTGCCTTCCATCGGTGGTACAAAGCATTCGCTACCAAGAGCATAGATTAGTTTTGTAAAATGTATTCTGCTGCCGTCGTCCAGACAGACTTCTTTATTCTTCATATCTACTGCTTCCACCTGTCTGCCGAGCATCTGATATATATTGTTTTCCTCATACCAGTCTGGCCCTTCTATTGCAATCTGTTCCGCTGTCAGCCCTGCCACAATAGATTTTGTCAGCATAGGACGGTTGTAGGACGGATATTTCTCATTAGAAATCATAATAACTGTCCCTGTTTTATCCCGTTCCCGAATCGCCTTTGCCGCCTGAAAGCCTGCAGCTCCATTCCCAAGGATGACATAATACTCCTCTGTATTGTTGACAAATCCACTCTCCTCTACTGTGACCGGAACAAAATTTTCTTTTCCTACACCACAGACCGGACAGATTTCCAGAGAAGAATCAAAAATTTCTCCGCAGACCAGACATTTCACAAGCGTCCTCGTCCCTTTCTTCTGTGGGCGCACTGGTTCCTTCTCCTGCACAAGACAGCCAAACTGATAACCATACTCATAGGCGCTTACCAAATCTGCCTCTGACGGTTTAAAGCGAACCCGAAAACCTTCTGACACTTTCATGCGGAGCTGCTTTAGTCTCTGCGTAATGTGGGGAACTCCCTCGCCACTCCAGCCATAGCTTCCAAATGCCGCCGCATATTTCCCGCCATGCGTGCCTGCAAACATATTCAAAGTCAGCTCCCAGATCGGACGAAGCGCCTCCCCTACTATCGTCGGCGTACCAAGAAGAATTCCGTCTGCATAGAGCAGCTCTTCGTTTACCTTCTCTGTATCTGCCTCTACCATATCATAGGAACGTACCTCTATATCTCCACTGTCTTTGATTCCTTCTGCTATTTTCTCTGCAAGTGTTTTCGTGTAACCGTAAGCGCTTACATAAGGAATAATGACTGTTTTTTTAGAATTTGGATTTTCTACAGAAGACCATTCTCTATACTGCTTCATCACCGCTTTAATCCGTTCACCTACAAGCACCGGACCATGTCCCGTACAGACCATTGTTATGTCCATATGCTCCACTCTGTCGAGCGCCTTTAACATAAATGGCTTAAACGGCCCGATAATACAGTCGTAATAATATTTCAGCGCCTTCTGGTAGTCGGCTTCTTCTTTAATTTCCATAGAAAGAACTTCTGGCAGACAATAGTGGGAACCAAAAGAATCGCAGGTCACAAGTATCTGCTCTTCTTCAATAAATGTGTACATTGTATCGGGCCAGTGCAAATTAGGCACAAACATAAAACGCAACGTTTTGTTGCCTATTGTCATTTTCTGCTCGTCCTTTACTGCAATGCTGACAAAGTCTCTGTTCACAATTTCTTTTAAAAATCCGATTGCACATCCGGTCGCCAATATCTTCATTTGCGGACTGTAGTCCAGAAGCCTCTCCACGCTGCCTGCATGATCCGGCTCTGTATGGCTGACTACCAAATAATCAATCTTTGTCACATCAATAACTTCTTTTAATTTTTCCAGATATTCATCGAAAAATTTTGCTTTTGCCGTCTCGAATAGTACAACCTTTTCTCCTGCTTTCATCACATAGGAATTATACGTCGTTCCAAATTCTGTATACATGATAATGTCAAACACCCGAAGCTGTTCGTCTATAATACCTGTCCAATAAAAATCATCTCTTAATTTTACCGCTTTCATAAAAACCCTCCTTTTAGGTTATGAAAATTTTACCGTTCTGACTTCTGACATATATAAGGAACTATTTTCCAACATATATATTTTCATTATACCACAAATCGGCTTACAATACCCATCAACTGTTATTTTTATTGGTATCGCCTTCGCCTGTCTGCCAATATCCGCATATTTACATCCTGTTATATGACTATTTACATCAAAAAAGAAACGCCCTGACATCTCAGAACGTTTCTTTATAAAAAGTACCGACCCTATTTATTTTTATAGCTCTTTTTCTTGTCTTCCGGTTCTGTTATATATACCGTCTTATTTTTTTCTTTTAATTTTTCCTGCGGCAAATGTCCTGCATCTTTGAGTGCCCTGAAAAAGTTCCACTTCCTTAACGCTCTCTTTGCTGCTGCGCGGGGCTTTCTTATCGCTTCTTCCATAGAGTGGTCTGCCGAATATATCTGAAATTCTGCTACCACCCAGCAGAGCAAAAGCGCCGTCACCGCCAACAAAATGACTCCCATATACATATCCGACATAATCGTCACTCCTTTCATTTATCTATACTATAATTGTAGAACTTTTAATCATCAAAGTCAATATTTTCAGATATTATTCACAAATTCATCGACTCCATCTGCAATTCCTCGAATAATCTGTCCTTGATACTCCGGCTGTGATAGCCTCACATCTTCATCAGGATTTGTCATATATCCTACTTCCACAATCGTAACCGGTATTTGGCTCCAGTTGTTTCCACTCATTGTATCTGTCTCCCACACCCCCTGACTGATGCACCCTGTCGTATTCACCATGCTGTTTAACACACAGTCTGACAAATAACGGGAGGACTGATATAACTCTGGTGCATATGGATTCCCCGATGTTGTGCAGATAGTCATGGCCCCCTGTACGGATGTATCCTCCGAACCATTGGCATGTATACGCACACATGCCGTAGCGCCTGCATTGTTCATTATCTCCGCCCTCTCTACACAGCTTCTGGGCTCTTCATTATTTTCACGAGTCATCACGATTGTATATCCTCTGTTTTCCAGCTCTGTCTTTAACTGCTGCGATAAGGTAAGCGTCAGCTCATATTCCGGCGTTCCTGTACTGATCCCGCTGGTTCCATAGGTGTCTCCGGATTTGTATTCCTGTGCGCCGGGGCCGACTGGCTCCTGCTTATCCTCTACAACACTGGAATGCCCGGGATCAATGACAATCGTAACCCCTTTATTTTTTGCTGCCTCTGCTTCTTTGGCCTCACGCCTTGCCTGCTCTTCTTTCTCTTTTTCCTCCTGCTCTGCCTTTCTGCGCGCTTCCTCCTGCGCCTCTTTCTTTTCTTCCTTCTGCTGCTCTTCTGACTTTTCCTCTGTTTCCTCCTGTCCTGCCTTATGGCAGCCTGCAAGCAAAAAAGAAAAGCACAAAACAGCACACAAAACTGTACACCACTTCTTCCACCGCCGCGTTAAATTCATCTTTTACTTCCTCCCCTTTTCCTTTCTTCTAAAACTATCGTACTACTGATCCAACTGATAGCCGTTTGCAGATCTGGAATACTCTTCACTTTTCAGAAGCTCTACATTCTTCTTCTCAATTTCGCTTAACGAATTCGCATAATTTGCATCAAAGTCTTCTGGACTGATTGTCCCGTGATACCAGCTCTTACTGTCAAAATATTCCTGTAATTCTGGGGAACTGAATTTTCTTCCATAACGGGCAAAAATCTCATTTTTCGCATAGTTTAATTCCTGAAGCGTAAGATCAGAAATGTCTGACTGCGTCAAAAGCTTTGTAGAACTATCCGGCAGAATATAATCTGCTTCCAGACGCTTCTGCGTATCTTTATCTTCGTTGTCGTCTTTGTCTTCCTTTTCTTTCTCTTTTTTCTCTTCTTCCTTCTTTTGTTCCTCTTCCTTCTCTTTCTCTTCTTTGGCAGCTTTTTCTTCTTCCTCTTTCTTCTCCTGCTCTTTCTTTTCTTCCGCTTCTCTTTCCTCTTTTTCTTTTCGTTCTTCTTCCGCCGCTTTCTCCTGCTTCATATGTACATAATAGACGCCTCCGCCTACACCTGCGGCAACAACCAGAACTACGATAATACAGATAACAGCGATCAGAGGGCCACTTGATTTCTTCTGTTTCCCTCTGTCTTGCGCGCTCTCTTCGAGCATATCCTCCATTTCGTCCTCTATCTCTGCAAGATCTCGGCCGCACTCTGCACAAAACCTGTCATCCCCTTCATTCCATGCACCACAGAAGGGGCAGAAGCTTCCTTTTTTCTCTTTCCTCTGGTCTGGTTCTGGAATCTTCGAACCGCAATTTTCGCAGAATAACGAGCCCTCCACTATCTTATTTCCACAATTTGGACACTTCATCTTTGCGTTCCTCCCGTCTTCCTTTCTTCTTCACGCAGCTCCTCCGGTGTCGGAAAAGGACCTGCCGTATCTTCTATTATCATACCATACTCAGATGTATTGCTAAAATCTTTTTTCATTTCCCAAGCCTTCTGAATACATTCTATAAAAGCAGCTCCGTACTGCTCATACTTACGCTCTCCAATCCCTCCTATTTCCAGCATTTCTTCTTTTGTACGCGGAAGCCTTAAGCACATTTCGCGCAGCGTCTTATCAGAAGCCACCATATACGGAGGGATCGAACGTTCTTTTGCCAGACGCATCCGAAGCCTTCTAAGCTGTTCAAATATTTCCTTTTCTGCCGGTGCAAGAACACTGTCCCCAGCCTTTCGTCTGAGTGCCGCAGGAGTGTTCTCCTTCTGTGTCTTCTTTTTACGGGCAATAAAAAATGTCTGACGCTCTGTCAAAAACTTCTCCGCCAAAGCAGTCCATTTCAAAACTGCATACCTGTCCTCTGTCAATGACAGAACCTCTTCCTCCACAAGCGCATAAATTACTTCTTTTAACAGCTCCTGCGTCTGTGTACTCTGGCATGCATAGTATTTGTTCTCTTTTTGCCTGTTTGCACGCAGCTTCGCAGTGTCTACCCCTGCAAGTATTCCCACAATCATATTGATTCCGTATCTCTGTCCCGCTTCTTTTACACATCCCAAAATATCCGCCGCAATCGGATATACGTCTGTATCCTCATATTCTTCTGAACAATTAGAGCAGGCTTTGCATTTCTCCGCCGTCTGCTCTCCAAAATAATTCAGAATATATTTTCTAAGGCATTTTTTGGTCGTACAATACTGGGTCATTTTCCGCAGCCGCTGCCTGTCCTGTATCCGGATATTCTGCAGCTCCTCCTCTGTAAAATCTCCCATATTCTCTTTTGTATCCAGCAAGAACTGATTTACCCTGACATCCTGTGGAGAATAATAGAGAATACATTCTGCACTCTCTCCGTCACGTCCCGCCCTTCCTGCTTCCTGATAATAATTCTCCATACTCTGGGGCATATTATAATGCAGGACAAAGCGGACATTTGACTTGTCAATCCCCATTCCAAAAGCGTTCGTAGCAATCATGATCTTCTTTCTGTCATAGATAAAATCCTCCTGATTCTCTTGTCGCGCCCCCGGACTCATACCCGCATGATACCTTCCTACTGAATATCCTTTTCCTGAAAGCAGCAGGTAAAGTTCATCCACATTCTTCCGCGTAGCACAGTAGATAATACCACTTTCCCCGTCATGCTCTTTTAAATAACTTTGTATCTTGTCCTTTTTGTTTTTTGCTGCATATACTGCAAAATATAAATTCTTTCTGTCAAATCCTGTCGAAATTACATATGGATGAGAAAGTTCTAAAATATCCAGAATGTCTTCCTTAACCCGCTGGGTCGCCGTCGCTGTAAAAGCACTGACTACCGGACGCACCGGAAGATGTCTGATAAAGGAAAGTATCTTTAAATAGCTAGGTCTGAAATCCTGTCCCCACTGGGAAATACAGTGCGCCTCGTCCACCGTTACCATAGAAATTTCCGTATGACATGCAAAATCTAAAAATCGTGCTGTCTCAAGTCGTTCTGGAGCTACATATATAATTTTATATTTTCCCTGCGCTGCATATAGAAGCGCCTTTACAATCTGCCCTTCCGTAAGGGAACTGTTGATATAGGCAGCATGGATTCCCGCTTCGTTCAACGCTTTTACCTGATCTGTCATAAGGGAAATCAAAGGGGAAATCACAAGAGTAATTCCCCTCATTTTCAACGCCGGAATCTGATAGCAAATCGACTTTCCGGCCCCTGTGGGCATTACTGCCAGTATATCCCTCCCGTTTAGAATTTCGCGGATAATTTCTTCCTGCCCTTCCCTGAACTCAGTATATCCAAAATATGTTTTTAATATCTGCAACACGTCTGTACTTCTGTCTTTCATTTCTTCAATCATGCTTTCCTCACTCTATACGCGCAGTCCCAGCTTTTGTCCCGTTTCTTCCAGTCTTTTATAAAATTCTCGGTAAAAGTGCTCCTCTTTTGAACTGCTTTCCTCCCCTGTCTGTTCGTAAGGCGTTTGATAAAACGTCTTTAGAATATACAGTGTCAAAATTCTTATATTTTCTTCCTCCAGTGTTTCCACAGACTTCTCACAAGCCAGACAGAAACGGTGCCAGCGAAAAATATATGCCTCATACGCTCTTAAATTCTCTATTTCCAGCCACTTTTTTACTTTTATTTTTCCCCGCGTCTCTTTCCTGCACTCATGGATTTGGAGAAAATAATGAAAGCCGTTCTCCTCATAATAACGCCCCAGTGGAAACAGTCTGCATATACTCGGTCTGAATCTATGAATCGTACACCTTCCCTGCTCATTTAAATAGGCACACTGTTCCTTCTCCCCTGTCATTTTCAGATTTGGCAAAATCAGCCCGTCCACCACATTCAACTCTATCCCTGTTTTAAGCAACTTTTCAAACCCGATATGTAACCCCTGCATCATTCTGTGAATATCCAGCGGATCCAATACTACAGAAGTCCCCATCCCGCAGCAGCAGGCAAAGCAGCCCTCACAGCCATGGCAGTCCGCCTTTACCATATCATTTGCGCTGTATAACCTTCCATCTGATATTTCCGACAGATCTACCCGTCTTTTCATACGTGCTCCTCACTTTTCCTCTTTATTTCTCAAAGCAATTTCGGACGCCAAAGATACTTTCAGCCCGTTTATGAAAACAAGCTTAGCTGTTCATAGCCGCCTTCTCTTTTACGCTTATCTGCCTCCTCTTTTTCAAGCAGTCCTTCTGCGAGTCCGCTTAAAAACTCGGATTCTTCGCCCGCATAAGTCAGAATCAGTTCTTCCTTCGCCCGCGTCATGCCTACATAAAAGAGCCGGCGTTCCTCTTCTATATCTGCGGAATGCTTCTCGTTTTCCAGCGGGATTCTCCCCTTTGCGGCGCCACAGATAAACACTACCGGAAATTCTAATCCCTTCGCGCCATGCAGAGTCATAAGCGTTACAGCGCCGGCGCTGTATTCCTTGTCCCCGCATCTCCTTAAATCGCTTTCCACTCCAAAATCTAAGGCCTGCAAAAATGCATCCATTGTCTCATAAAATACTGCTGTCTTTACAAGCTTCTTCATAGACTTGTTCTCTGTAAGTCCCATTTCTTCCATCCACAGTTGTACAAATTCTTTCGGTTTTTTCTCTATATAAAACGGCGCAAATTTCTGCGAGGTAGTCCGCAGAATTTCCTCTGATACCTCTGTATCTTCCAGCTTCCACAGACACGCAAGGCTCTGCCGCCTCGCAGATTCATTTTCACTGTCCCTTAAGTATTTAAAAAACTGAATGCTCCCCTGCACACTTTCCTCCTCCAGAAAACTCTCTCTTCCTGCCACGATATAGGGAATCCCTTCCTTTTTCAGACAAGTTTCCAGAATGTCCGCCTGCCTGTGCGTCCGGTAAAGAACCGCAATCTCGTCAAACCCTCTTATCTTTCTGTCCTGCATTTGTTCGGAATGGGTCTGCGCCTCCAGCATGCCGAGTCCTCCTGTCAGGCGGCCTATCTCCTTCGCCACAAAAATTGCCTCCGCCATATCCGACTGTGCATGTATCTGCCTTACAGGAACATTTGACTTACAGTTTGCATGCAGCTTCCTTTTTCCACCCGAATTTTGGGAAATCACTTCCAGAGCCGCAGACAAGATTTCCGGTGACGAACGATAATTTTCTTCCAGCTCTGCCACGTACAGGTGTGCCGTTTCTTTGGCCAGTCTCCGAAAGCAGTCAGAATCTGCACCGCGAAAGCCGTAAATAGATTGATCTGCGTCTCCGATTACAAACAGTTCCCTGCCTGCTTCTCTCCACAGCCGCATCAATTCCATCTGCCGCGGATTCAAGTCTTGAAATTCATCAATCAACAGATAAGAAAACCGTTTCTCCCATCCCGGCAATGTCTCTTTCTTTTTTATTTTATCTGCTGTCTTTACAAGCAAATCGTCAAAATCTAAAAGCTTTTGCGCTTTCAGCCTCCTTTGATACTCTTCGTATACTTCCCGCCATGCCTCTTCTTCCGCCACACTTTGTGCGACGCCTGATTTTTCTCTGGAAACAGACTCCAGAAATTCTTTGACAGACATTTTATATGTATGTTCCTCCAGAATTTCTCTGGCAATCGTTTTTGCTTCCTCCCTGTCAATCAGCGTAAATTCCTCTCCCTGTTCTTTTAAAAAGGTCATGCATACCGCATGGAAGGTTCCAACCTGTAAATTCGAGGTTTTCTTTCCCTTCCCCAGTTGGGCCTGCACCCGTTCATATAACTGGTCTGCTGCCAGATTGGTAAATGTCACAGCCGTAATTTCCGATGGTTTCACTTTCCGCTTTCTTAAAAGATACACAATCCTGGAAACCAGTGTTTTTGTCTTTCCTGTACCTGGCCCCGCAATCACAGCAACATCCCCTACCGCCTCTGCTGCCTCCTTTTGCTTTGGATTTAAATCCGGCACGTCGTTTAGGCCAGACCTTTTTACTCTTTCCGATTCAAAAGCCGCAGCAGACTTTAAGCCAGAAGCTTCCCCAGCCTTTTTTACTGCTTTTGTATCCGGCTTCTGTACTTTCTCTGTTTCCATCTCCAGCATATCAAAGAAGCTCATCTGTCCGTCCGTTTCTTCAAGCTCCCGCGCATCAAATAACTGGATCGTTCCGTACTCTCCGTCAAAACCAGGAATCCTCTCTACTTCTCCTTTCCGCAGCCTTATAATCCCCTCCGAGATCAGCCTGCCGGAGACACTTCTTATATCTTCCGCCGGTATTGTCCGGAGAATTTCAAATTCTGGCCCGAGGCGCCGCAGCATATTCTGATATTCCCTCTGCACCTTTGTACTGGACGCAGAATGTCCCACTGATGCTGCTATTACTTCCGGAAGCGGTACTAAACTCTCAAACGGCTTTGCATTGTCCCTTATGTAGCCCTCCATGCGATCCGCAAGCTGTTCTACTCTATGGGAAACTCCTATCGTAATCTTCCTGCCGCATACCGGACAGATTCCACTGTATTTCTCTGTCTCTAAAGGAGTAAGGCACAGATTACATTTTCTGTGTCCATCCATATGATATTTTCCTTCCTCCGGAAAGAATTCAATTGTCCCGTACAGTCCTTTTCCTCTTTGAATCCCTTCATATAAACCTTCATAGGACAGTTCTATATCTAAAAGATTCGCCTCTCTTCCCAGCTTCGCCGGAGAATGTGCGTCAGAATTCGAAATAAGCTGATAGCGATCTAATGCAGAGACTCTCCAATTCATAGGAGGATCCGAAGACAGCCCTGTCTCCATCGCATGAATATGATCGGAAAGATCTTCAAAACATTCCTCCACTGTGTCAAATCCTGAAAACGCCCCGAACAAAGAAAAATGCGGAGTCCAAATATGTGCCGGTACATACATGGCATCCGGACAAAGCTCTAGAATAATTTCCAGCAAATCCCTACAGTCTACGCCCAGAATCGGTCTGCCGTCTGAATGAATGTTCCCGATTTCTTCTAGTTTTTCTGAGATCTTTTCCGCCGCCTCCAAGCCGGGAAGCAGAATCAGACTGTGTACCTTGCGTACCCTCCCATTCTTTTTATAAATCGAACTGATTTCTCCGGTGACTACAAACCGCGGTGCAAAGGTGTCTGCTGCTGTATCATCCAAAATCCGATATTCTTCTTTTAGTACATACAGTCCATCCTCCGCCGGTTTAAGCTTCTCTTTTAGTTCCTCCCGCCATGCCGGATGGGTAAAATCCCCGCTTCCTACAATATGAATTCCTTTTTTTCTCGCCCACAAATCCAAATACTCCGGCGTACAGTCCTTACTGGTAGCGCGTGAGTATCGAGAGTGGATATGTAAATCAGCAATATACATCTTATTCCCTTCTCTCTTGTACTGATAAAATGCTCCTCTTATTATAAACTATTTTTCTTCTTTCTGTACAGCAAAACCGTCGCAAACACATACGCAGACATACAAAAAGCCTTTCTTTGTCTGTTACCTTTTTTGTTTTCCCTTCTCCACATTGCTTGACAGTATGAAAAAGGAGGATTAAAATGAGAATATTGTTAGAAAAATGACAATATAAGCAATGTAGGTAAAATCATCAAAATTCTTATTTTGTCAGTTAAGGAGGTCTTTTTATGGCAAATATTTTAATCAGCCCAAGCAAATATGTGCAGGGTGCAGGAGAATTAAAAAAGTTAGGGGAATATGCCGAAAAGTATGGAAAAAAAGCGCTGATTCTGATTACCGCTTCCGGATATAAGCGATGCGGCAGTATAGTAGAAGCTGGATTTAAGAATAGTCAGGCACAAATTGTATTTGACTACTTTAACGGTGAATGCAGCAAAAATGAAATCAACCGTCTGACAGCCATTGTAGAAAAAGAAGGCTGCGATATGGTAATCGGCATTGGCGGAGGGAAGATACTCGACACTGCCAAAGCGGTAGCATATTATAAATCCGTTCCCGTTCTTATCTGTCCAACCATCGCGTCCACAGATGCTCCATGCAGCGCTCTTTCTGTTATTTATACCGACGAGGGCGTGTTTGAGGAATATCTTTTCCTTCCCGCTAACCCTAATATGGTGCTCATGGACACAGACATCATTGCAAAATCCCCTGTCCGCTTAACGGTATCCGGTATGGGAGACGCACTGGCGACTTATTTTGAAGCAAGAGCTTGCAAAGCAAGCGGCGCAACCACATGTGCAGGCGGCAATGTTACCTCCGCCGCTATCGCATTGGCCAAACTGTGTTTTGATACGCTGATGGAAGAAGGTGTGAAAGCAAAGCTTGCCCTGGAAGCAGGCGCTTTGACACCGGCAGTTGAAAAAGTAATTGAGGCAAACACACTGTTAAGCGGTATCGGTTTTGAAAGCGGCGGCCTCGCCGGAGCGCATGCCATCCACAACGGCTTTACTGTACTGGAAGAATGTCATCATATGTATCATGGAGAAAAAGTTGCATTCGGTACAATCACACAGCTTGTACTTGAAAATATCCCCGCTGAAGAATTGGAAGACATTATTGACTGGTGTATTGAACTAGGACTTCCTGTCACATTAAAAGAACTGGGAATCACAGAAATATCTGATGAAAAGCTTAGAAAGGTAGCAGAAGCAGCCTGTGCGCCAACCGACACTCTGCATAATATGCCGTTTACTGTAACGCCTGAAACTGTATTTGCGGCAATCAAAGCTGCCGATGCCTACGGAAGATATTTTTTAGGTGAGTAGTCTTTTCTTTATACCGAAAGAAATACGTTAGGTCATAACAAAGTGTACAAGCCCCTTAATCTTGAGGGGCTTGTACACTTTGCGCGCCGCCGCAATACCG
>ERZ857801.1691-NODE-1691-length-21971-cov-7.068534_pt1 | contig 21971 bp, 20 predicted proteins | sample MGYA00519762_ERZ857801 | MGnify/ENA primary metagenome ERZ857801 (study PRJEB31778, sample SAMEA3449368) | human gut metagenome | biome: human gut; feature: human-associated habitat; material: faeces | place: United Kingdom | collected 2010/2012 ...
GGTGAGATAGAAAGCAAATCTCTCTTTTTTGCCCATAAACTGCTCCTTTCCGGGGGGTGACCCCTGTTTTTTCCTTGTGACAGTAGGGGTTTGGGGATCGTGACCGCAAACGTGATCCCCGCCTGCTGTTTTTGACCCCACTTTTGATACACCGCAAAACCCCCGTAACGACCCGCACTGCGGGGCGAAGTGACCGGCCGGAGGTGCCACCGGCGACCCCAGGCCTTTATCCTGCTTTTCCTTTCGTCCCCTGCAAGACCCGTGAAACCGCCCCAAATCCGGCTCGAAACCGCTGGGAGGGGCAGGGACTCTGCCCAGGCTCCGAAGAGGGCACACAGCGGCTCACAAACGGTCACGCCGGGCTTTCCTGTCCTCACAGGGAATTCGCCACACGCTGTCGTTCTGTGGTCAACTCCAATTCCTCCAGCTGGCGGTCGTAGTACTCGTCGATCACCTCCTGGATCGGACGGAGCGTGAACAGCAGATTTCCGTTACGCTTTTCTCCTGTCTTGGTGATCACCTCTGTGGGTTCCGTTGTGATGAGACCACGCTCTTCCAACTGCCGGATGTACTTGCGGACAGTATTTTCACTCATGCCCACTGCTTCGCCGATGGTTTTGATGCTGGGCCAGCACTGATGCGTCTTTCGATTTTCGCACCGTTTCAGGAAACTGTACACCGCCAGCTCGCCATAGTCCAGTCCCAGCTGGAACAACTCGTTGGGCAGGAAGAAACCGTCCCGATAATTTCCGTACTTCATGTGCCGCCTCCTGTGTGTTCCTTCACCCACTGGATGAACTGCTCCTTGGGTACCACCATCCTGTTGCCGATGCGCAGTACCGGGAAGCCCGGCTCGTGCATCAGTTCATATCCGCTGGACGGTGAGACGCCCAATACCTTCGCCACTGTCTCTGAGTTGAGAAACAGCGGCAGCTCCTCATAATTTTTGTAGGCAGACTCTTTCATTTTGATTACCCCCTCTACTACTTTACCCGAGGACATTTCTCAAGTGACATAGAATTGACACACCTGTGCCTCTTTTACCCCCTCACTATGTATTGGGGAAATAATATCCTTTTGACATATTTCTGACAGAAAAACGGAGCGCCTGCTTTGTCAGCAGACGCTCCGTTTGGTGTTGGATCAGTTCAATTTTGCACTGGTTTCCTCAGACGGCATTTTCCCTCCGCCTCGTCTCGCTCTTTCAAGAGCAGGGCTAAGGCAGAGAAAAACTTTTTTTGCAGGTAGTCCACGCTGCCCCGATTGAGTTGGTGGGCCACAGCATATTTGCGGATGGACAGGCCCTCCACGAACCGCTCTTGGAAATAGTCCTTGTACTCAGCCAGTACAGTTTTCATGGCATTGTCCAGAAACTGCAAGTCCTCTTTCAGCTTGGCGAAGTCACTTCGTGTGATAGCGGCAAACCTCTTTTCTTTTACGCAGAGGCGATATTTGCTCCGGTCGAAGTTGTAGTTCTCGCAGAGGTCTTTGGCGTATGCGAGGTAGGTGAGAGACTGCTGATACTCGCGGGAGTCGTATGCTTCCTCCAGCTGCCGCCGATGTCGTTTGCGCACCGGTCCTCGAAAGCCCTCATCATCCAGCCGCTCGATGGCCTCCGCCGAAATCTTCATATTCATCAGCCGCTTGTACTTGGCACTCCGCTCTCCGTCTACTTCCACGAAGGCGCAGAAGGACTTTTTGCTGGAGGTGTGGTACTTTGGAACATCCGCGAAGGGATAGGCGGTCCAGATGACGGTCTCCTCTTCGGTGTCGGCATCCGTGGCCAGAGAGACCACATAGATTACCTTGCCATCGTACCGCCGGTAGTATCCAGCACAGATCCGCCTGCCCGCCATTGCCGTCCCTCCATTCTTTTTCTGACTTCAGTATAGCGGAGCATGGGCCTTCTGTAAATGGCAAAAGGCTTTTCTTTGTTTTATTCCCCAGCAGGATTTGAGGGCGCTTGCCTGTTATAGACGTTTTATTATTTAGTAAAATTTTAGTAAAATTTATTGACTTCGACAATATGTGAAATATAATGTCTTTAGAACGACACGAAAGGGGGGAACCTCATGGCGACGATCAAAGATGTGGCTCAGGCTGCCCAGGTCTCGGCCGCAGCTGTCTCCCGGGTTTTGAATAAGGATGACAACATCTCTGTTACACCGGAGGTGCGGGCCCGGATTTTTCAGGCGGCCCACACCCTGGGCTATGTGTCGCCCCGGCAGCGGCGGGCGGCGGAACACAAGACCCACTTGGTCATCGGGGTGGCGGACTGGCGGATCATCCGTCCGGACCGGCACAATGTGCGACTGTCCTCCCTGTCCTGCCTGGTGCAGATGATGACCGACCAGTACGAGGTCTCCTTTGTCCGGCTGACCTTTGGGGAGCCCCAGAAAGTGGACGGCATCATTGCCCTGGGTGTGTTCAGCGAGAAAGAGATCGACTTTCTCCGCTCTCTGTCCTTTGCCATCGTCTTCGTGAACTCCAATCAGCACAACTATGAGTTCGACCAAGTGCAGGTGGACTTTGACCGGGGCCAGGAACAGATGGTGGCCTATCTGCTGGATCAGAAGCGGTACACCGGCCTGGGATATATCGGCGGTATCTACGACGGGGCCAACGGCCGCATCGGTGCCCACCGTCTGGCGGCTATCCAACGCATCCTGGAGGCTCGCGGCCAGTATGATCCCCGCATCTTCCATGTGGGGGAGATCAGCCGGGAGAGTGGATACGCTCTGGCGAAGAAAGCCGTGGAAGAGCATACCCTGGCGGAAGCGGTTCTGCTGGGCAGCGACGAGGTGGCCGAGGGCGCTCTGGAGGCTTTCCGGGAACTGGGCATCCGTGTGCCGAAAGATGTGGCTGTCATTATCTATCAAGATATTCAGACTTTGGAGAGCAAATGGCCCACCGGCACCTGTCTGGAAATGTTCCCGGACTATGTGTGGGAGAACGCGCTGGAGCTGTTGTTTGGCCGAATCAGCCAGCGACGCTCCCAGGCGGTCACCGTCACAGTACCGACGCATCTGAAAATCGGCGATACTGCTTGATTTCCTAAAATGGTTATAAGAGGATTTCACCTCTATAACAGATAGATCCAAAATCAAACACAGACCAATAAATGAGAAATCGAGGAGGATCATAGTATGAAAAAAGCACTTTCTCTCCTGCTGGCCGGCGTGATATGTGTTGGCTTGTTGGCCGGCTGCGGCGGTCAGAACACGGAGGACACCCAGGGCTCCGGCAGCACGCCGGACACCAGCAGCACCCAGGAGACCGGGAACAAGACCATCGACACCCTGCGCATCGCCTTTGTCCCCTCTCGGGAGCCGGAGGAGATCATCACCGCCACCGAGCCCCTGAAGCAGATGCTCACCGATGAGCTGGCTAAGCTGGGCTACGACGTGGGCGAGGTGGACATCACCGTGGGTACCAGCTACGAGGCGGTTGGCGAGGCTCTGTCCGCCGGCACCGCCGACGTGGGCCTGATCCCTGGCGGCACCTATGTGCTCTATGACGACGGCTGTGATGTGCTGCTCACCGCCACCCGGGACGGTCTTTCCATTGACTCAGACAATGCCAAGGACTGGAACGACAACGCCCCCACTGAGCCCACCACCGAGCAGGTCACCAGTTACCGGGCTCTGATGATCGCCGGTCCCTCTGAGAAGGGCCAGGAGCTGGCCGCTAAGGTCAACGCCGGTGAGGCCCTGACCTGGGAGGACGTGAGCAGCGCCAACTGGAGCGTGGCCAACTCCTCCTCTCCCGCCGGTTACATCTATCCCTCCCTGTGGCTGCAGGAGAACTTCGATCACAACATCACCGACCTGCCCCACGCGGTGCAGTCCGACTCCTACGGCAGCGCCTTCGCCCGTCTGGCCTCCGGTCAGGTGGATATCCTCTGCACCTACGCCGATGCCCGCCGGGACTATGAGGACGAGTGGACCGGCGAGTACGGCATGACCAACAGCATCTGGGACGACACCGCAGTCGTGGGTGTCACTCCCGCCATCTACAACGATACTATCAGCGTCAGCAAGACCTCTCCCATCATGGACGACGACTTCAAGGCCGCCCTGTCCGAGGCTTTCATCAATATCGGCAACACTGAAGAGGGCAAAGAGGTTATCGCTATCTACAGCCACAACGGCTATCTGCCCGCCCAGTCCTCTGACTACGACTCCGAGCGGGCCGCCCAGGAGATGATCCAGTCCCTGAACAGCGCGGGCTAAAACAATCCAGCAAGGACCAAACACGAGGGAGGGAGGCCGCGGCTTTCCTCCCTCCTTTGAAATGGAGAGAACACCATGATCGAGTTTAGAGAGGTAGAAAAACGCTATCCCAATGGGTATGAAGCCCTGCGGCACATCAACCTGACCATTGACCAGGGGGAGTTTGTGGCCATCATCGGCCTGTCTGGCGCGGGCAAGTCCACCCTGATTCGTACCATTAACCGGATGCACGATATCACCCAGGGGACCCTGACGGTGGACGGCACCGACGTCATGTCCCTCCATGGGAAAAGTCTGCGGAAGTTCCGGCGGAAGATCGGCATGATCTTCCAGTCCTTCAACCTGATCACCCGAACCACCGTCATCAAAAATGTACTCACCGCCTTCGTTCCCGACCTGACCTGGTGGCGGGCGACCCTTGGCATCTTCACAAAGGAGGAGAAGATGAAGGCTCTGGAGGCGCTGGACCAGATGGGAATTCTGGACAAGGCCTTTGTCCGGGCGGACCAGCTCTCCGGCGGGCAGCAGCAGCGGGTGGCCCTGGCCCGGACCCTGGCCCAGAATCCCCAGATCATCCTGGCGGACGAGCCGGTGGCCTCCCTGGACCCGGTGACCGCCAAGCAGGTGATGGACGACTTCCGGCGCATCAACCGGGAGATGCATATCACCGTGCTCATCAATATCCACCATGTGGAGCTGGCGCTCCAGTACGCCACCCGGGTGGTGGGCATCCGGGCTGGAGAGATCGTCTATGACGGCCCGGCGGACCAGGTGGATCAGGCGGTTCTGGACGCCATCTACCAGGGGAAGCAGGAGGAGCCGGCATGAGCGTATACGACAAGATCTTCCCGCCCAGGGTGCTGACCCTCCCCAATGGGAAGCAGGTGCGCAAGCCCCATTCCCGAGCGCCCCTGGCGGCGGTGATTCTGCTGGCCTTGACGATCCTCTCTGTGGAGGTTACCGGCTTTGACATGGGGGTTTTGGTCAGCCGGATCAAAGAGTTTTTTGTGATTCTGGGGGAGATGATCCCGCCGGAGTGGGACTATATGTCCCAGATCTGGCAGCCCCTGTTTGACACCATCAAGATGTCCCTGCTGGGCTCCTTCATCGGCTCGATTTTGGTGGTGCCCTTTGCCATGCTGGCCTCCACCAACATCATCCACAGCCGGGTGGTGGTGGCCGCCATGCGGCTGCTGCTGAGCATTATCCGGACCCTGCCCACCCTGGTCTCCGCCCTGATTGCCACCTACATCTTCGGCCTGGGCACCCTGGCGGGCACCACGGCCATCGCCATTTTCACCTTTGCCTACATCGGCAAGATCCTCTACGAGGAGATCGAGACCGTGGACATGGGCCCCTTCGAGGCCATGGAGGCCATGGGGGCCACCAAGGTGCGGGCGTTCATCAGCGCCATCGTGCCCCAGGTGCTGCCCTCCTATCTCTCCAACTGCCTGTTCTGCTTCGAGGGCAATGTGCGTTACGCCTCCATCCTGGGCTATGTGGGCGCCGGCGGACTGGGCCTGATCCTCAACGAGAAGATCGGCTGGCGGGAGTACGCCAGCGTGAGCATGATCCTGCTGGCCCTGTTCGTCACCGTGTTCATCATCGAGACCATCAGCCGCGCCGCCCGGAAGCGGCTGGTATAAGGAGGGGACGCCATGAACAACCGAATCGAAGCGGCCTATGCGCAGCGGCCCCGCCGCTGGGTGTTTGAGCTGGCTGTGGCACTGGTCGTGGTGGTCCTGCTGGTCTGGAGCGGCTCCGCCGTGGAAACGGCGGGCACCACTCAAAACGGCGCGGTGATCGCCTGGAACATCCTGGCGGGCATCTTCCACCCGGACACGGACCTGCTGTTCAACTTCACCACCCAGGGCGTACCCTACCTGTTGCTGGAGACCATCTGTATCGCGTTCCTGGGTACCATCGTGGGCGCGATTATCTCCATTCCCCTGGCGTTTCTCTCAGCCTCCAATCTGACGCCCAAGCCCGTGGCCTTTGTGGGGCGCATCATCATTATGGCCATCCGCACCGTGCCCGCCTTTGTCTACGGGCTCATGTTCATCCGGGTCACCGGCCCCGGCGCCTTCGCGGGACTTCTGACCATGTCCCTGTGTTCTGTTGGCATGGTGAGCAAAATGTATATCGAGGCCATCGAGGATCTGGACGTGCGGGTGCTGGAGTCCCTGGACGCGGCGGGCTGCACCACCTGGCAGAAGATCCGTTACGGCATCCTGCCTCAGCTGATGCCCAACTTCGCCTCCACCGCCATCTACCGCTTTGACATCAACCTGCGGGACGCCACCGTGCTGGGCCTGGTGGGGGCCGGCGGCATCGGCGCGCCGCTGATCTTCGCCATGAACTCCTACCGCTGGGAGGAGGCCGGCGCCATCCTGGCGGGTCTCATCGTGCTGGTGCTGATTGTAGAATGGATCTCCACCAAAATCCGGGTCAAGCTGGCCAGGGGGTAATCATGGAAAAGACATTTCAAATCTATTATACTTCAGACACCCACGGCCATATCTTCCCGGTGAACTATGCCTTTAACTGCCCGGAAAACTCCGGACTGCTGAATCTGGCCGCCCAGGTGGAAAAAGACGGGAACACCCTGGTGCTGGACGGCGGCGACTCCCTGCAAGGGACGCCTCTGACTCAATATTATCTGGAACACTGCAAAAAGTGGCCCATCCACCCGGTGGCCGCCGCCTTCAATGCCATGGGGCTGGACTACTTCACCCTGGGCAACCACGACTTCAACTTTGGCTATGAGGCACTCCGGGATTATCTGCAGGCGATGGACGGAGTTTGCCTGTGCACGAATGTAGAGGACTTGGGGGGAGAGCTGCGCATCCGTCCCTGGGCGGTGCACACCCTGGCCAACGGCCTGCGGGTAGGGATCACCGGCGTGGTCACCGACTTCGTAAACGTGTGGGAGCAGCCACAGAACTTGGAGCGGATTCGGGTTACCGACGCCTTTCAGGCGGCCCGGGCGGCCTGCGCCGCACTCCGAGACCAGTGCGACGTGTGCGTATGTATCTACCACGGCGGCTTTGAAGAGGATCTGGCGACCGGGCAGCTGCTTTCAGACAGCGGAGAGAATATTGCCTGTAAAATTGCCCGGGAGCTGGACTTCGATCTGCTCCTCACCGGCCACCAGCACATGGCGGTGGAAGGGGTAGAACTGTCCGGCACCTACGCCGTTCAGCCCCCCGCCAATGCAGGGCAGTTTCTCCATATTTCCGGCAAGTGGGAGGGAACACGCAGTTCCTTCCGATCCAGATTGACGGCGGTGGGCGCAGTCCACCCAGCAGAGCCTTATCAGAGTCTGCTTCCACTGGAGAATGCCGTACAGGAGTGGCTGGACCAGCCCATCGGAGAGTTGGCCCATCCCATTCCACCGGAGGGGAAGCTGGACGCCGCCCTCCACGGAAGCCGGGTGGCCGCCCTGTTCAATCAGGTGCAGCTGGCGGAGACCGGGGCGGATTTCTCCTGTACCAGCTTGGGCAACGACCCGGTGGGGCTGGCCTCTCCCGTGACCATGCGGGGGGTGACGGCGGCCTACCTCTTTGCCAACACCCTGGTGGTGCTGGAGGTAACGGAGGAGGTGCTGCGGCAGACACTGGAACGGTGCGCCGCCTACTTTACCCTGGTTGACGGCCAGCCCCAGATTTCGGAGGAGTTTCTGCTGCCCAAGGTGGAGCACTACAACTACGACTTCTACGCCGGCCTGGCCTATACCTTCGACCTGCGCCGCCCCGTGGGTAGCCGGGTGATCCGGCTGACGAAACTGGACGGCTCCCCGCTGGGGGGCGGCACCTTCCGCCTGTGCACCAGCAACTACCGGGCCACGGGCACAGGTGGATATGAGATCCTGCGGGAGTGCCCTGTCCTCTGGCGGGGCGGCGTGGAGATGCCGGATCTCACCGCCCGCTACATCCAGACCCACAGCCCGGTGCCTCAGTTGCATAATGCGGAGATGCGGGTGATCTGGTGAAGCCTTCTTGACAAGCCATAAGGAATGTGGTTTTATAAATCAAACAGAGGAAAGAAGGTGGAGGATGGACAGATTCAATGTCGCTGTGGATGTTGTTCAAAATGCCGGAGATCTTCTGCGGCAGTGCCGCCTGGAAGATGCGGAGGTTTGCCAGAAAACGAGCCATCAGGATCTGGTCACCCGTTGGGATCGGAAAATCGAGCAGTTATTGCGAAATGAAATACTCACAGCTTTCCCCCAGGACTCCATCGTGGGAGAGGAGTATCCGCCGGAGGCGCATCGCACCGGGTCGATGACTTGGTATATTGATCCCATCGACGGGACCACGAATTTCATCAATCAGCATCAGAACTACGCCATCTCCGTGGGGTGCTGGGAGGGACGCTTGCCGCTGTTCGGCCTGGTGCTGGATGTGGAGCGGGAAACGCTGTACTGGGGAAAGCACGGCGGCGGCGCATGGCAGAATCAGACGCTGATCCACACCTCCGGCCGGCGGGAGCTTTCGGAACTGCTGCTGACAACGCCGGGCCTGCAATACACCTTTTTGGAACCCCATCCCTACCAGGAGCGGATGATCCGGCTCTCCCGGAAGGTGCGGGGCGTCCGCTGTCTGGGCTCCGTGGCCCTGGAACTGTGCGAGGTGGCCGCTGGCCGGGCTGATCTGTTCGTCACCATGCGCTCCTCTCCTTGGGATCACAACGCGGCGCGGATCATCCTGGAGGAGGCCGGCGGTGCAATCTTCGCAGTGGATGGGGGCGAGCTGCCCCTGAACCAGAAGAGCGCGGTGCTTGCACTGAATACGGCCGATTTGAAAAAACAGATCCTCAGCATATAATATACAGAGGCAGATTTTCGAGGACCGAATCAAGTGGGATCCACGCAAGATACCTTTTCGTTGTTTACTGCCCCGCAAATCTTGCGGCATACCCATCAGCACACTCGCACGATGGACAGATCAATAACAGCAAACCCCATTCCGCACTGCTCGGATATCTTCTGAGTGGACGGGATGGGGTTTTTATTTGCCCACGGCTGGGACGTTTCGCAGGCCGCCTTATGACAGGGCGGCGATGATCTTCTCCATAGCGGCATAGCTGGGCATGGCAGCCACCTGTGTGATCTCCGCGGCCAGGTGGGGGACGCCGAAGTGGTCTTCGTCTGCGTCCGTCCCGGATACCTCGGTGCGGAAACCGTGGTTTTCCCAAGCCAGGCGCTGAATCCCCTCGTCCAGCAGGGCATCAATACCCGCCTCCCCCGCTTCGTCCAAGGCAATGTAGATGTGGGAGGACCAGACGGTGGGAGTGGGGTAAATCAGCACGATGTCATCCTTCAGCTGCTCCCAGTCCTCCGGATTCTCCACAGCGAACTCCAGCAGTTGGTTTTCATAGCCGGCAATCATGGGCTTAGCCCCCATGCCGGTCTTGAGGAACTGGTCGAAGAGGTCGGAGGAGGACGCCTCCATATAGCCCAGCTTCTCGAAGATGGCCTGCAAGCGGGGCAACACCGCCTCCACACTGTCCGCATCCGCCACCCCGCCGCACAGCACATTGGCCAGTAGCCCCGCAAACATATTGCCGGAGTTGGAGCGCACGGGGTCGGTAGTGTTGACAGCCACGGTGCCGTAGAGCTCCGGGAGCCCCAGGTCCGCCCAGGCGGTGCCCGCCTCGATCTCCGCCACCAGGCCGGCCATATCCATATAGTACACCCCATCCCGCTCCGTCACCAGCCCCTCTTTCTGGAACGCCTCCAGGATGGGCCGGTGGGTATAGAGGACGATGGGGGTGTTGAACACGATCTGGCTCCTGTCCGGCGCGCCGTAGAGCTGCTGGTAATACTCCAGGGCGGTCTGGCTGGAGGGAAAGAGGAAATTCCGGCCCTCGTGGTCCGCCGTTACCATGTCCAGGGAACCTGCCTTGGCATAGTCCAGGGTGAGCCCGTAGTTCCGCTCCAGGATGTCCTGTACCGCCTCGTCCTCCAGCAGGCCGATCTTCTCGCCCCCCACATAGCCCCGCAGGACAGCGGGCTCCGGCTGGGGGCCGCCTCCCAGCAACAGATAGATCGCCGCCGCCCCGATGACGGCCAGCAGGATGATCAGACCGATCCATTTTGATTTGCTTCCCATTGGAATCCCTCCGTGTTCAGCAGGCCCTCCATGACCTTCATATCCGCCTCCGCGTCAAACCGCTCCGAGGCCATCAGCTGACTGAGCTGTGTCTCAAACCCAGTTTTTAGTTTTGGCAGGATGGCCCGCACCTTCCGCTGGAACTCCCGCACCTCGGAAGTCCCCAGCCCGGCCTCCTGGAACTTCACATACTGCCCCAAGATCCGGCCCACCGTGTCCAGATAGTAGGTGAGAAAGCGGTTAGCCGACGGGATCTTCTCCGGGTTTTCCCAGAGATACCGATAGAGATGATCTCCAGTCTCGGTGAGGGCCAGCGCATCCTCATGGGTCCGGACGTCGGTGATACGGCCGGCAGCGGACCGAATGGCTCTCAGACCCCGTTCCGCCTCCTCCATCAGGGCCTGCATCTCGCCGCCGTCCGGCCGCTTGGCGAAATAGAGGGTGATAGGATCCACTTTGGGGGCCAGCAGGAACCACAGGCCCAGATAGATTCCCACCCCCAGCGCGGCGCTGAAGAGGAAGTTCCATCGGAGGGCCAGGGCCAGAACCAGAAAGACCACGATCCCCCCGCCCAGCGCCAGCGCCAGCTGCCGCAGATGTCCCTTCTTCATCTCAGTTGTACCCCTTCACACTGCGGAAGGCCCCGATCAGATCCTCCCGCCCGTCGAAGACCCGGGCGTGGGTCAGTTCCGCCAGCTCCTCCAGCTGGGTAGGGGCGGCGGAGCCGAACATGATGGAGAACACCGGTACGTCTGCTCCGAATTCCTCATAGGCGGTTTGGAAAGCGTCGATGCTGCCATCGGACACTCCGTCCGTCAGCAGGATGATGGCGGGGGTGTACTGGCTCAGGTCGTAGTTTCCCAGCTGCTGCAGGCCCTCTGTAGCTGCGGCGTAAATATCTGTGCCGCCGGTGGCCACCTCCGCTTCCACTTGGGTGTAGAGGGATTCCAGTTCGCTTCCATTTCCGACGGCGGTGTAGATGTCCCGCGGGTAGCCCTCAAAGGGGATGAGGATATTGACCTCATGCTCCGAGGCCTGGAGCAGATTCTTCTCCGCGTTTTCCTGGATCAGGATCTGGCTCATGGCCTCCACCATCTGCTCCCGGCCTGTTCCCTCCATACTTCCGGAGTAGTCCAGACAATATACGGTGAGGGAGGGCTTGCGGAACTCTGTCTGGTACAGGTTCAGGCACTCCATCAGCACATCGGTGGAGGGCATCCGAATGGGAGAGAGCACCCGGTCTGGCTGGATGCCCCAGTCGGTACGGAACACATCCCGGTTCTCCTCGGATACCCCCTCGTACCCGGTGCGGCGGCCTGTGCGCTGGATCTCGTTTTGAACCTCGTCGGAAAGCAGGTATTCCTGCAGATCCAGAAAAGCCTGCTCCTTCTCGGCATCCCCGTTGTCCACATAACCCAGGGGGGAGTCTGCGATGGAGAGCCCGTCATAGGGGTAGACGGCATACAGGGTCTCCTCGCCTCGTGCCTCCAGCTCCTGGTTGGCACTGATGATGAGGCACTCATAGTTCACCATGGCGTCATAGCCGCCGGTGAGAAATAGGTCCTTCAGCCAGTCGGAGCTGCCGGAGGACCGGTCTACGCCGGAGAGCAGTTGGGTGATCTGTTCCGAGAGACCGGGAGTCTGGAGGCTCTCCGATGTGATCACATCTGGATTGCCCAGCAGGGCATAGAGAAAGCCGATGTAGGCGCTGCACCCGGAGTTGGACTGGGTGGCGGAGGTCATGCAGAAGTTCAGCTTCCCAGACTGGATGGCGGAGAGCAGGTCGCTGACCGACACCTCCGTGCCCACGAAACCCAGCTCCTCGGCTAACCCCTGGCGGATTCCGAATACCACCGGGGTGATGGAAATGGACTGGGCGTGCTTTACCCGGTACTGGGTGTCTCCGGCGGTGAGCCACAGGCTGCTGGCCGGCCACACCGCGTCATAGTCCACGGTTTCTCCCTGGAGCGTCCGCATGATGTCCAGGGATCCCTGGTAGTCCATCTGAATATTGACGCCATACTCCCGGGCAAAGTCATCCAGAATATCCTCCAGCTCCTGATTCTCTGAGCCGGAGAGAATGCGCAGGGTCACGTCCCCGCCGTAGTTGAAAGCCTGCTCTCCGCTGGCGGGATCGCTGGCGGAGGTTATGCTGTCAGACGATGCCGGGCCACAGGCTGTCAAAAGCAATGCAAATGCCAGGATACATGCGGATAAAACTGCGCGTTTCATAGCAGTAGACCCTTCCTTTCCTGATACGGTGCACAGGCAGCAAGGACCTGCACATAGAGGAATATATAAAATAAACCTAATTTACCATATCACATCCGGTGGATGCCCACTACCGCGGTGCAGTAAAATGCGTGTAAAATCCGTGTGTTATCCTGGAAAATGAACGCATCCCCCATGTGTACACACGCATGGGGGATGCGTTCATCCATCCGGAAAGTAGTCTTTTTTCATCTGGTGCAGCGACTGAAGGCGTTCCGCGCTTTCGGCTCCTAACCGCTCCGCCGCAGCGACGGCCAGGGCGTCCAGCAGGGCGGCGGGGGCAGCCATGGAGTGGTACTCCTTTTCGGTGCCGCGGTAGGCGAACAGACTGACGTCCGCCCGCTCCTCCGCGGGCAGGCAGGTGCGTCCCACAAAGGCCAGCGTCCGGTAACCGGCGGCCCGACTGTGCTCCAGGAGGATGCGTCCCTCCCGGGACAGTTTGGAAAAGCTGAACAGCACCACCAGATCGTTCTCCGCCGCTTGCGAGAGCCCTTCCAGCAGTTCAGAGCCGCCGGAGGGCAGGAGAGATACCTGTAAGCCCAGCCGCCGCAGGCGGAAGTGGAGCAGCTGGGCCAGGGAGGCCGAGGCGTTTTTTCCGTGGATGAATACCCGCTGGGCAGAACAGAGGGCCTCCACCGCCCGGTCAAACTCCACGGTGGAGAGCTGCTGTATGGTTGTCTCCAGATACGCCCGCTGCCGCTCCAGCCAGGCCTGTGGGGAAAAACGCGCTCCCTGACTGAGTGTGGCCGCCAGCTTTACCGCCGGGCCCGGAGACTGCTCCAGCACCAGAGATTTCAGCGCCTTGAAGTCCCGGCAGCCCACATGGCGGGCGAAGCGGGAGACCGTGGCGTCGGACAGCTCCAGCCGCTCCGCCAGCTGCCCAATGGACAAAAACAGGAAGGTATCTGTGTTGGTGTTGATATAATCCAGGATCTTCTGCTCCGCCCGGGTCAGTTCCCCAGCGGCGGCGGGAAGGCGCAGGTCCATGACGAAACCCTCATTCCTTCAAAATTGTTTGCAGTGCGCCGTGGAGCCGCCCATTGGAGGCCAGCAGAGGCCCACCCTCCGCCAGAGAGAGGGGGGCGCCGCCAAGAGCGGTAACCTGTCCCCCGGCCTCCGCCACAATGAGCATTCCAGCGGCGTAATCCCACGGCTGGAGTACAAGCTCCACATAGCCCTCCAGCCGCCCGCAGGCCACATCACACAGCTCCAGGCTGGCGCAGCCGGTGCGGCGCACGTCCTGGCACCGGTCGTACAGCGCCCGCATCTGGCGAAATGCCGTGTCCGCCAGATCCCGGCGGCCGGGAACGGTGCCGGTGGACAGAAGGCTGTCCGCCAGCCGGGAGACAGCGCTGACCTGGATGGAAGCCCCGTTTCGGAATGCTCCGCCGCCCCGGCAGGCGGCGAAGCACTCCTCCGTATAAGGATTGTATACCACACCGAAGACGATTTGTCCACCCTCCGCTAAGGCCAGGGAAATCGCACTGTGCTGGAATTGATGGATCAGGTTGGTGGTGCCGTCCACCGGATCCAGGATCCAGCAGGGACGGGTCAGGTCCAGAGCGGAATTGTCCTGCTCCTCCGCCATGAACTGGACGTCCGGGGCCAGGGCCGCCAGGCGCTCCCGCAGAAACTCCTGCACCGCCAGGTCTACATTGGTGACATAGTCCGTCTCGCTCTTGGCCCGGATGCTCCTGAGGGCGGCGGGATCGGCCAGCAGCTTTCCCGCCTCCAATACCGCCTGGACGGCCCCCTCCGCCAGAGGAGGATCCGTCAGGGCGGTCATGCGGTGGCCTCCCGGGTCAGAATGGCCACATAGTCGCCTCCCAGGGCGTGGATCTCCTTCAGAGACCGTTTCAGCAGGCAGGCGGTGCGCACCTGGAAGGCGGCAGTGTCGGATAGATCAATGGCGTAGCGGCCGGCTGTCATCTCTCCATAGAGGGCGGGGACGGTGTCCACATCCCGTTCAAAGACCGTGGTGACGCAGCCGTACTGCACCGCCTGATGGGTGTCGCTGCCGGACACCACAGGGATCTCCAGCTCTCTCCCCAGAGCGTAGGTGAGCCGCTCCGTCCGACCCCGGTCCAGCGCCAGGTCCTTGCCGTTGAGATCCAGGAACCTCAGCCGCCGAAGCTGCTCCTGAGGCAGCTCGGGCACATGGCCGCCGGCGCGGAATGGGTGGCCGCAGCCCACTACCACCGGGTATTGGTCGAACAGATCCATGAGCTGGGCGAAGGGCAGAAAGTTTCCCTTCTCCTTGTGGGGCTCCAGCCGCCGGTTCAGCTCCAGAATGGCCTCCAGCGGCCCGACGGACAGGATGTGGCCCCCCTCGGCCACATCGGTCTCCATGCCGGGGAAAATTTTCAGGCCGTTCTCCAACTCCAGAGCGTCCCCAGTTCTCCGGCTCACCGAGGCGATGTAGCCGTACACATCGGCAAACTGGAGGGTGTTGAAGTGCTCCGTCAAGCACAGGGCGTCCAGGCCAGCCCGTCGGGCCTCGCCGAAGAGCCAGTCTGTGTAGGCGGTGGAAAACGGTAGCTTTTTGGCCAGCTTCCCATGGGTGTGAAAATCCAGGCGCAAGAGAAAAAACCTTCTTTCTTACTTACAGTAGTGTGGAGATCAGGACGGCCACCGCCACCACCAGAAAGGAGATGGCCAGAAACAGTCCATCGTTATAGGTGACCTTCAGGGCGGCCAGCTTGATCTTCTTCACGGACTTGTTCACCGCCGCATACCGGTAGCCCCGCAGCTCCAGGGCCTCCACCGTGGTGCGGGAGCGCTTGGCGGTGTTGAGCATCAGGGGGTAGAAGGACTGCATGATGATCTTCACCTGATAGATCAGATACCTCACCTTGCCGCCGAAGGTGTCGTGGGCGGGGGGATTGCCCCGGAGCCGGTAGGAGAGCAGCACGTTCTGGAACTCCTCCATCAGCATGGGCAGCATCCGGTAGGCGTAGGAGATAGAGAAGCTCAGCCGCTCCGGGCACCCGTACCACATGAGGCCGTTGGACAGCTTGTCCGGGTCCAGTCCGGAGAACACGGTCACCGAGGCCAGGGAGATGGTGGCTACCTTCAACGTGAGGATGAGCAGCGGGGCAATGGCGGAGGCGTCGCCGCCAAAGAGCAGCGTCACCAGGAACAGATACCCCGTCTGAGAGAACACCCCCAGGGCGAAGAGGAACAGCACCAGACCAGCCACACGGGCCAGGACGGTGGTAGCCATCACCAGCAGGAAGCACCCCAGCAGGAAGGGAATGTCGCTGACAAACCAGGGGATCAGGCCGAAAAACAGGTACCAGGCCAGCAGGACCCGGGGGTCCAGGGCGGCGATCACGGTGTCGTCGTTGCCGTAGGCGTTCTTCAGCACCTGATTGCGGAGAAAGTCCATGGAGAACTTATCCAGAATGCTCTCCGAGAGTTTGGCAGTCAATTTTTCCACAGCGGTCACACCTCCTGAAAGGATGACAGGAATTCGTCAATGGTATAGCACATGGCCCGTCTGTCTAAAGCCTGCGCCATGGAGAAGATTTCCGGCGGGCGGATACCCACCCGCTCCGCCACATCGGCCAGGGCAAAGATCTCGTCCCGGGCGCCGTCGGCCACCACCTGGCCGTTGCACAGCACAATGATTCGCTCCGCCCACTGGCACACCAGCTGCATATCGTGGGTGGCGATGACGGCGGTCTGAATGATGTCCTTCATATCGGACAGGACCGCCATGATCTCCCGCCGGGTGGCGATGTCCAGGTTGGCGGTGGGCTCATCCAGCAGCAGGATGCCCGGGTTCAGGGCGATGCCGATGGCCAAACTGGCCCGGCGCATCTGGCCGCCGGACATGAGGCGGCCGTCCCGGTCCGCCAGCTCTGTCAGCCGGAACCGCTCCAGCAGCTCCGCGGTGCGTTTCTCCCACTCCGGGACGTTCCGCACCTCCATGGCGTAGGCGATGTCGGCGCGGATGGAGTCCTTGATGAACATCTCCTCCGGGTTTTGATACACCAGGGAGATCTGCCGGGAGAGATCCTCGGCCTTTTTGTCCCCAACGGCCTCCTCAAAGAGGGAAACTGTGCCGGAATTGGGCTTCAGCAGACCCACCATCAGCTTCATGAGGGTGGACTTGCCCGCCCCGTTGGAGCCGATGAGGGCCACCTTTTCCCCTTTCCGTATGTTCAGGTTCAGGCCGTCGAACACGGTGTGGGGCTCCCCCTTTACCGAGCGGTAGGCCAAAGATACGTCCTGGAAGGAGACTGCGCTCTCTCCGTCTGGGACAGCTGGCGCCGGACGTTCCCGGGAGATATAATGCAGTCCGGCGAAGGCGGTTTTTCCTCCCTCCACGGTGGTGGGCAGGAGGATGCCTGCCGGGAGACGGCCTGCCCTCCGCAGCCGGTGGGCCGCCTGGGTCACCTGGGGCGGGAAGATGTTGCATTCCTCCAGCTCCTCCACCCGCTGGAGGGCATTCTCCGTGGGCAGTATCCAGCGCACCTGGCCGTCCCTCATCAGCATCACATGCTTGCAGTAGTCGGCGATGTACTCGGTATGGTGTTCAATGACGAGGATGGTCTTGCCGTGGTTCTCATTCAAGTCCCGGAGGACCTCATAGATCCGGTCGGCGTGCATGGGGTCCAACTGGGCGATGGGCTCGTCCAGGATCAGAATGTCCGGCTGGAGGGACACCGCGCCGGCCAGGGCCAGCAGGTGGGTCTGACCGCCGGAGAGCTGCCAGACATATTCCTCCTCCCTGCCCTCCAGACCGCACTGCCGCAAAGCAGTCCTGCCCCGCGCCAGGTAGTCGGGGAAGGCGTAGTTCAGGCAGGCATAGGAGGCGTCGTCCAGCACGGTGGGCCGGACGATCTGGTTTTCAAAGTCCTGATATACATAGCCCACCTTCTGGGCCAGGACGCCCACGTCGCTCTCCCGGGTGTCAAGCCCCTCCACCCGCACGCTTCCCTCCATGGTCCCCGTGATAAAGTGGGGGATCAGGCCGTTGAGGGCCTTACACAAAGTGGACTTCCCGCAGCCGTTGTTGCCAACGACCGCCAGGAAGTCCCCTTTCTCGATCTGAAGGGAGATCTCTTTCAGGGTGGGCTGAGGGGCGCCTGGATAGGTATAGGTCAGGCCGTCGATCTCAACCGCGTTCATATCAGTTCACCGCAGCCTTTTTCCCGGCGTTCTTTTTGATGACCAGCAGGGCGATGATGGCCACCGCGGCGGCCGCTACCATGCCCACGGCCATGGCGGTGCCGCTCTCCGCCCACTCGGCCTCCCAGTCGATGAGGGACATGCCGGCGGTGGCGGCCAGCTCGGCCACGATAGCGCACACAAAGCCGACGGCGCACACGGCCAGGGCCTTGGGGCTGATGCCGCTGACGGCGCTGTCCGGGGTGCGGGGGGCCATGCCCAGCAGGGGCTCGATCTTGCCGTACAGCTTGGGTACCAGGTACAGAGTGGGCAGCAGGCAGAACAGGATGCCGGAGAACAGCAGGTCATTGAGGAAGGCGAAGCCCTCGGTGGCGAACACGCTCTCAGGCAGGCCGGCCACGGCCTCGAAGTCCTCCACCGCCAGCTGGACCTTCAGAATGTCCACCGCGGTCCCCATCAGCAGCTGCGCGGCAGTGCCGGTGATGGCGGCCACGCCTACCAGGGCGCGGTTCCTTGGGTCCTTCACCAGCCGGCCGGCGATGTATACGCCGATGGTGACGGTGAGGAACTTCTCCAGCTCGCCCAGGCCGCCGAACTGACCCAGCATGATCTCGCTGAACACCAGCTCGCCGGTGGCGGCGCCCAGGGCGGCGGACAGGGGGTCGAACAGCATGGCCAGGGTCAGGGGGATGAACAGGAAGTACTCCACGGAGAACTCCACAACCCCCACCTGGAACTTGGGGATCAGCTCCGTGAACAGGGTGGCCAGCCCATACAGGGACATGGACAGGACAAAGATCATCAGCTTCTGGGACTGTGTGGCAGTCTGCTTCTGTGCGATACTCATAGTATATTTTCCTCCCTATGATGGTGTGTTTCTCGCTCACACAGGCACAGTGTACCACCGGGATGTAAATTCTTCCTCCAAAGTCCTGTAAAATGTAAATAAATTTTCTTATCTGCCGTATTATGTAAGTTCTGCCCTCATTTACATCCGCATCGCCGCGTCCAGAGCCAAAGAGGAACGCTCGCACTCGTCAGGGAGCATGGTCAGCTGGACGCACAGGGGGCTGCCCTTCATGCGTGCGCTGGCGTAGGTCAATCCGTTGCTCCGGGTATCCAGCAGGGGATGGTCGATCTGGGCCGGGTCCCCCAGCAGCACCACCTTGGTGCCTTTTCCAACTCGCGTGATGATACCCTTGACCTGCCGCGGGGTCAGGTTCTGGGCCTCATCGATGATGAGCCAGGTGTCGGTGATGGACCGGCCACGCATAAAGTTCATGGCCTCGGCGGTGATGATGCCGGTATCGAAGAGGTAGTCAATGCGCCCCCGCAGTTCCTCCTCGCTGCGCCGGTCCTTTTTCTTCCCCTCCAGATCCAGCAGGATCTCCAGATTGTCCACAATGGGCCGCATGAGGGGAGAGATCTTCTCCTGCTCACTGCCCGGTAAGAAGCCGATATCCGCATCAAACTGGGCGTTGGGACGGCAGACAAGGATTTTGCGGTAGCGGCGCTCCTCCATTTCCAGTACCTGTTCCAGTCCGGCGGCCAGGGCGTAGAAGGTCTTGGCGGTGCCCGCCGGCCCTTGGATGATGGCCAGGGGCGCCTCCTCCACCGGCAGCAGCAGGGCCTCCTGCAGGAATTGCTGCCCCACGCTCCGGGGCTTGACGCCGAATGGGCGGACGCCGCCAAAGCGCAGGGCGGTGACCTTCCCCTCCCGGAAACGGCCCAGCATGGTCTTTTTCGGCTCGGTATCCGAGCGCAGAAGGACAAACTGGTTCTCGGTCAAGGAAACCGGCTTCCGCTCTCCCGCGCCGTCCACGGCATAGAGCTCTCCCGCCGGCGCCCCCTTTTTCTTGAAGGCCGGGAGCAGATCGTCGGGGATGTAGAGCTCCGCCCGGCCGGTATAGGGCTGGGCGCCGTCCGGCAGCCGGTCGGTGGTGAAGTCCTCCGCCGGCACCTCCATCATCTGGGCCCGGATGCGGGCGACCATGTCCCGGCTCACCAGCGTCACCGGCGCTCTCTCGTCCAGGAGGCCCCGACACACCTTCAGCACCCTCCCCGCCCGGCTGTCAGGTTCTATCCCCTGGGGGAGGGCCGCGTCCACATGGTTGACCTCCAGGCGCACGGTGCCTCCACTGGGCAGGGTCACGCCTTTTACCAGGTCTCCTTGGAGCCGTAATCTCTCCAGGAAGCGGAGCACATGCCGGGCGTTGTTTCCCGCTTCACCGTCAGCCCCCTTCCGATCATCCAACTCCTCCAGCACCGCCAGTGGCAGCACGATGTGGTTGTCCTCGAAGGACTCCAGAGCGTAGGGGGCCTGGAGGAGGACATTGGCGTCCAGCACATAGGTCTTCTGCATACGTTGCGCCTGCCTTTCTTCTTTGCTGTCTTATGACCATTGGGCGCGGCATCCACAAAAACAGCGCCGGTCCGCCCTGTAAGGGCGCAAACCGGCGCTGATCATACTCTGTCGATTTTGATCGGGCTGTCTGAAACCGTACTCCATACTGCCGCTCCCAACCGATGCCTACCGCATCTGTGTTCAGTATAGCAGACGCCTTTCCCAGCGTGCGACGGTATTTCAGTAAAGAAACCGACAAATCCATGTGAAGCGCGTTTGCTATGAACCCGGTTTCGTTCCAGACCTCCTCTGCCTACAAGAAATTTACACATTCCCTCTTTCGGATTTTACAGTCGTGGGATTATACTAAATCAAATAGGGAGAACGTACCGCTCCCTTTCCAAAACAAAATCGCAGGAGGAAACAGCATGAGAAAAGCAAGACGGCCGGCAGCCATTGCCATGGCCCTCGCCCTGGCGCTTCAGCTGGGCACTGTGGTGCCAGCGGCGGCAGCGGGCATCAACTCGACCGCTGGGTATGAAAACGGCAATTCCCCCCTGAATCTGAACCTGCTTGCCCGGTACGCCTCCGGCCAGTACAACGTGGACGGCGGCGTCATGGAGATCGTGGCCTACAGCCAGAGCAATGGCTATGCTTACGCCATCAACGGCCAGAGCGGCCTGCTGGCGGCAATCCCCCTGGGGGATCTCACCGCCGGGATCTCCGTCGCCCGGCTCAGCGGCACAGACATTGACGTGAAGGCCCTGGTAGAGGCGGCGGACAGCTCCTTCCGCTATGGAGATATGACCTCTGTGGCCGTCTCTCCGGACAGCGCCACCCTGGCCGCCGCCCTCCAGGCGGAGGGGTACAACGACGCCGGCCGGGTGGCCCTGTTCACCTGTAATGCCGACGGTACCCTCACCCTGAAGGGCCTGGTGGAGACCGGCGCGCAGCCGGATATGGTGACCTTCGCCGACAACAACACCGTCCTCACCGCCGACGAGGGGGAGCCTCGGGAGGGGTACGGCGACGGGATCGCCGACCCCAGAGGCTCGGTCACCGTGGTGGACGTGTCTGCTCTCACCAGTGAGGTGGTGGGCTTTGACGCCTTTGACGGCCGGCGGGACGAGCTGGCGGCCTCCGGCGTGGTGTTGAAGAAGGGTGTGAACCCCTCCACCGACCTGGAGCCAGAGTACATCGCCGTCTCCGGCGGCAAGGCCTATATCACCCTGCAGGAGAACAACGCTATCGCCGCGCTGGATCTGACCTCCCGTACCTTTGACGGGATCTACTCCGCGGGCTTTGAGGACTACGGCGTCACCCCCGTCGACATTGACAAGAAGGACGACGCCTACGCCCCCAAGACCTACGGCGGCCTCATGGGCATCCGGATGCCCGATGCCATCGCCGCCTTCCAGGCAGAGGGCAAAACCTATCTGGTCACCGCCAACGAGGGCGACGCCCGGGAGTGGGGTGACGAGGACCTGGGCACCTTCTACCTCAATGAGGACGAGCGGGACTTCGGTGACGAGGGCGTGACCTCCCCCACCGGGGCCATCACAGCGGAGAACTCCGGCCTCACCGGCAAGGTGGTCTTTTTCAAGAGCGGGGATTTTGACGGCCTGGATACCGGTAAGGACTACCTCTTTGGCGGGCGCACCTTCACCATCTACGAGGTGGGGGAGAACGGCATCACGGAGGTGTTCACCAGCGGGGACGACTTCGAGGCCCTCACCGCCCAGTACCTGCCCGACTACTACAACTGTTCCAACGACAACGCCGTGGTGGACGACCGCTCCGGCAAGAAGGGGCCGGAGGCGGAGAGCGTCACCGTGGGCACGGTGGACGGCCGCACCTATGCCTTCGTGGCTCTGG
>ERZ857801.1694-NODE-1694-length-21937-cov-3.033498_pt1 | contig 21937 bp, 21 predicted proteins | sample MGYA00519762_ERZ857801 | MGnify/ENA primary metagenome ERZ857801 (study PRJEB31778, sample SAMEA3449368) | human gut metagenome | biome: human gut; feature: human-associated habitat; material: faeces | place: United Kingdom | collected 2010/2012 ...
ATATAATGCTCTTTTCTCTCCTATCATTTAGAACAATTTTTCAATCTGTACTTTTTCCATCAGCTCGTATGCTCTTTTCCGGTCAAATCCAACCGTACTGTTGGATTCTGCCGTCGCAGAAGAGACGCCTGCTGCATATTTCAAAATTTCAGTAAATTCCAGTCCCTTTTCAAATCCATATGCCATTCCGCTTAAAAATGCATCTCCACAGCCGATAGTATTCATCACATTTACTTTCAGCGGATGTATTCTATAGATTTCATTCTCATACCATATGTAGGAACCGTTTCCTCCGCAGGACACCGCAATACACGCAATTCCTGTCTCAGAAATTTTCCGAATGCCTTCGAGGATTTTCTCTTCCCCTTTTATCTCCTCCCCCAGAATCTGGGACAATTCATCCTCATTTGGCTTAATAAGAAATGGCTTCCATCTCAAAGCGCCTGTTAGGTTTTCAGAACTGGCATCTAAAAATACCTTTACTTTCTTATCTGATACCGCTTCTATCATCTTCGTATAAATAAGAGGAATTTCTGTATTAGACGCATCTCCCGACAAAATAAGAATGTCTCCATCCTTTACCTCTTCATATATTTTTCTTATCAGCTCTTCACACTGTTCCTTTGAGATAACCTTTCCTTTTTCACTGATCAGAGTACAGGTCTTATCCTCCTCAATCAGCGCATAATTCATTCTAGATTCCCCTTCATCATAGTGAAGGAATTTCATCTCTATATGTTCCTGTTCCAGCAGATTTTCAATTCTGCGTCCTGTTTCTCCAAAATCAATACCAAACGCTTTATTTACACATTCCAGGATACTTAAATTCACAGATACATGTGTGCCTTTTCCTCCCAGAACTTCTTTTACTTCTTTAATCCGGTTCGTATTATCCTTATTTAGCTGCGTAAGATAAATCACTCTGTCAATTGCAGGGTTTATTGTTACAGTGCATATCATTATGACAATCCCCTCTCAAATATTCACAATACCGGTAATTTATATTTCTTTTTTGTACCGTTTATTTTTGTTTGTGCCTCAATCATAGATCTTGTTATGCAAATTTTCAAGTATTTTTTGTTATCAACTTTTGTTTTTGTGAATTTTTCACATTTATCCCATGTGTTTTTTGGTATAATTTCCGTTTTTGACCGTTTTTCACCCGTTTTTATTGTTTCTCACATTATAAAGTGATATAATGTGCACGAACAAAAGGAGGAGATTATGAATATATCAGCTGACACAAAAGAATATGTAATTGGCATTGATATAGGAGGGACGAATTTCAGAATCGGCGGAGTCCTGCAGGATGGTTCTCTCATTGCAGAGCCTATAAAATATAGCAGCCGCAGTATGTTTTGTTCTGGCTCACCCGTTGAAATCTTGAGCCAGGTTATCACCGATTTTATGTGTTCCTTTCCGGATTATCATATGAAGGGAATCTGTATCGGCTTTCCAGGAACAGTCGATCACACAAAAGAAACCGTCATCTCCTGTCCAAATTTACTTTCCTTTACAGATTTGAATATCGCCGCGCCTCTGAAGGAACGGTTCAAAGTTCCCGTCATAGCAGAACACGATGTAATTCTCCTGCTTTCTTATGATATAAGACAGAAACACCTGGAGGACGCGGACTGTATTGTTTCTTTCTATGTTGGTACAGGATTAGGAAATGGCATCTACATACACGGACGTTTTTTAGACGGGAAAAACGGAGTCGCCGGTGAGCTCGGGCATATACCCGTTTACAGTAAAGAAGAAACCTGCCCTTGCGGAAACAAGGGCTGTATCGAACTTTTCTGCGCTGGAAAGGCATTAGAACGCATCCATGATACGTATCTGTCCAATATTCCCTTTGCAGATATTTTTTCTCATTACGAACAGACTCCTAAGTTGCATGAATACCTTGATTTCATGGCAATAGCTCTGTCTACAGAAATTAATATTTTAGATCCCGTGCATATCATATTGGCAGGAGGCGTCATTCATATGAAAGACTTTCCTTATCAAGAGCTCTGCCAAAAGATATACGATTATGCACGGAAGCCCTATCCTGCGAATTCGCTGGATTTTATGAAAGGATCCAATAATCCCTTTGCCGGAATCTTAGGCGCGGGGATTTATATGTGGAATAAATTAAACCATGAACATTTTAAGGAGGACAAACTATGAACAAAGTATCACCTTCCGTCATGTGCATTAACACGATGGAACTAAAAGAAAAAATCGAGAGCCTGGATAAAGCCGGAGTTGATCTCTACCATATTGATATTATGGACGGTCATTTCGTTCCCAACTTCTGTCTGAACGGGTATCTTATGAAAGATATTGCCGCAATCTCAAAGACACCTATGGATGTACATCTGATGGTTACCAACCCGACAGAATATATTGAATACTTCGCAGAATGTGGAGCCGACTATATCACCTTACATATCGAAGCGCTGATGCATCCGATTCGTGCTTTGAAGCAAATCCGTTCCCTCGGAAAGAAGGCAGGGCTCGCTATCAATCCTGCCACAGATATTTCACAACTGACATATATGCTCGACTATATAGACTTAATCTGTGTTATGACAGTGGATCCAGGATTTGCCGGACAGACTCTGATACCTGCTACAATAGAGAAGATACGCAAAATACGCACTATGTTTGCCGACGCCGGCAAGGAAGTAGAAATCATGGTTGACGGACAGGTAAAAGAATCAACGGCGCCAGAGCTTGTAAAGGCGGGCGCAAATATCCTTGTGCTTGGAACATCCGGACTTTTCAATGCGTATACTCCGGAAGAATATCCAAAGGCAATAAAATTCTATCAAAATTTATAATACGTATATTTGTATAATCAGGAGGAAAAAATGAAAAATTTAACTTTATTTGGCATGCCGATCGCACTCGACGAAAAAACAGGAAAGCTTACAAGCAATGAACCTGATGTTTGCTGGGAGGACTATTCCCGCAAATATTCCGGTAAAATGGCAGGGCTTTTGGCAGATCCAGACTATAAAACAGAAGACGAGCCTTACTACGATTTCTATAAAGCAATCGTAAATAACAGCACACGCAGCACATTTTCTGATGTAGATTTGCGCTATGATTCTACGGTTATTCTGTCAGGCACAGCAGGCAAAGAATTTAAAAAGACAGCCGGACATTTTCACCTTCCAATTCCAGGAAAAAGTTATAGCTTCCCTGAACTTTATCAGGTGATAAACGGTACCGCCCTTTTTGTCATGCAGCGCGTCGACGATTATCAAAAAGAGGAACCTATGACAGTAAAAGACCTTCTCCTAGCAGAAGTACATGCCGGAGAAACCGTTGTCATTCCTCCAGATTACGGACACTGTACCGTCAACATCGGGGAGGGAACCTTGGTATTTATTAATCTGGTATCTGTAAACAGCATGAACTACTATGACAGTGTGAAACAAAGTCACGGTATGAGCACCTATATATATAAGACTGAAAATGGGTATCAGATCGAAAAAAATCCAAACTATGTATTCGAATGCGAGCCAAAAGTGGTTGTGCCTACAGACAGCCCAAAATTGGGAATTTCTAAAGACTGTCCGGTTTACACAGAATTTCTTAAGAATCCGGCTCTGTATCGCTACCTCAATGAGCCGCAGGAGCTTCAAGAGGAATTCTTCGCTATGTTAAAAGAAAAATAAGGATGTGTTCTTATGACAGGAGATTTACATTGTCACAGCATCTATTCAGATGGTTCCGCTACACCGGAACAAATTGGAAAATATGCCCTGCGCAAAGGACTTGACTATATCGCTTTGACCGACCACGATACAATGAACGGAGTCGCCCGGCTCGAAGCATACGCCCGCGCAACTTCCCTTCGCGTGATCCCCGGTGTGGAATGTACGACAAAGGATCCTTTTTCAGGCCGTCCTGTGCACGTACTTTGCTACGCGCCGAAAAGGCCCCTTGTCCTAAAGCCCGTACTCGACGAAACATCGCAGCGCCGACAAAATGCCAAGCTTGCAATGGCAGAAAAAATACAACAACTATATCCGGCAGTAACAGTGGAAGACGTACTCCTGCTATCCCATGAAAGTGCCTCTATTTTTGAATCGCATATTATGATGGCACTGGCAAATGCAGGACTTACCAATCAACCTTTCGGGCCATTGTTGGGTGAACTGATAGGAAAGCAAGGCTCTTGCTACGTTCCCATCCATTATCCCGACACCCTGGACGTCATTGACATGATGCACCAGGCGGAAGGGATCGTTGTAATTGCCCATCCAGGGCAATTTGATTCTATCGATCTTATACGGCGGCTCGCCCGCGAAAAAAGAATTCATGGCATTGAATGTATGCACTACAAGAACTCACCCGAAGTCACTAAAACCTGCCGAGATATAGCTGCTTCTTATCACCTGTTAGTAACCGGCGGAAGCGATTTCCACGGCATGTACTCCAAGTCTGTGCATCCTGTCGGTTTTCATACAACAGACGAAGAGAACAGCCGGCAATTTTTAGAACGTTTACAATAACCCATTTTTACACATTCAGAAAGGATGGTATTTATGTCTGAAATATCTTATTTAAAAGATCGTGAGGATATGTGCAAGGTCGCACATTACATGTGGGACAGAAGGCTTACCAATGCGGCAGGGGGAAATTTTGCCGTACGCGTAGATGATGACCGCATTTTGATTTCCCCTTCTCTTATGTCAGAGAGACATTTCTGCGAATTACAACCAGAAGATTTTCTGCTGATTAATTCCAATATGGACATTCTGGAGGGCACAGGAAAACTTTCCCGAGAAGGGTATATGCATGTTCTTCTTCTCACAAAATTCAATCACATCAAAGCAACAATCCATGCACATCCACAATACTGCATGGTGTATGTAGCACAGTCCAAACCGATACCAAACATTACCGAAGCAACAATGAAGCGTGGCCCTGTAGAATGTATTCCGTATACGAAAGCATACACCAAAGATCTCCATGAAGAAATTTATAAATACTGGGACAGCCGGCGTGAACTGGCAGAGACTTATCCCATCGGTTGTATCATGCCTTTGCATGGGGTTGTTGTATCCGGCAGTGATCTGCACATGGCTTACAGCATGCTGGAACGTATCGAGCAGGATGCAATGTGCGGTATATTCAAAAACAATATATAAGGAAAGCTTCGGAGGAAAAATGTATGAGAATTGCAATCGGCAATGACCATGTCGCCCTTGAAATGAAATTGAAAATCAAAGAATATCTCCAGGAAAAGGGGATTGCTGTTACGGATGTAGGAACGGACTCCCCTGAACGCTGTGACTATCCCATATACGGCGAAAAGGTTGCCAACCTGGTATCCCACAAGGAGGCAGACTGCGGGATTCTTATCTGCGGCACAGGAGTCGGTATCTCCTTAAGTGCCAATAAAGTAAATGGAATACGGGCATGTGTATGCAGCGAGCCTTATTCTGCCAGATTATCAAAGCAGCACAACAATACTAATATCCTTGCCTTCGGAGCAAGAGTTGTAGGAATAGAGCTCGCCAAAATGATTGTAGACGAATGGCTGAATGCCGAATACGAGGGAGGTCGTCACCAGAACCGTATCGACATGATTTCAGAAATTGAAAAAAGAAATTCATAAAAATATAAGGAGGATTCACATGAAAACAGTAAAAGACAAACAAATTCTAGTAGGAGCAGACATTGCCGGAGTGCCTTTGAAAAATGCAGTCGTAGAGCATTTAAAAGCAAAAGGCTGGACTGTCACAGATATCGGCGTCAAAACAGAGGATGAAGAAAATCCAGAAATGTTCCACCGTATCGGTCTGAAAGTAGGAGCAAAAATCGCAGAAAGAGAGTTTGAGAGAGCTTTGATTTTCTGTGGTACAGGTATGGGAATCCATATCGCCGCAAGCAAATGCCCCCATGTACATGCCGCAGTGGTAGAAAGTGTTCCGTCGGCTCTGCGCTGTATCACCGGCAATGATTGTAACGTAATGTCCATGGGCGCCCACTATGTAGCTCCACAGACAGGAATCGCGATGGCTGACGCGTTCTTAGAGCATAACTTAGGCGACGGATATGAGGACTGGAAAAATTTCTATGAATTCCACAAACTTGCCTATGACGAACTGGAAGCCTTTGACTATGAAGAATTCAAGAAAAATGGCTTTGAGGTGAAAAAACTTGGAGAAGTAGAATTAGGTCCAGAGCCTCTGAAATAATTTCGTTTCACAGGAAAATTTTCTGTGGAAAAATAACGTTTGTGCCGGAATGCCGCCTCATCCGCGTCCCCCTCACTTCCCTGCGAAGTGAATGCATTCCGGCACAAACTTTATTCATAAATGCCGGTGTTTTCTGCAGCTTTGTCCTACAAGATATAGAGACGCACAGCTTTCCGGCAAGAAAGGAAATATCGCAATATGAAGGAACTACAAATAAAATATGAAAACGAAATCATTGAACTCGTACATGCCAGTCATCGTCTGGCGGAATTAGGATATGTCACCTCAGCAGGCGGAAACCTTTCCCTACGTACAAAAGACAATCTTATTTTAATTACACCTACACAGACCCCCAAGCGTCTTGTCCGTTTTGAAGACATCTGCATTGTCAATTTAAATGGTGAGTCTGTCTTTGTACCTGAAGGAAAGAAACCGACCGGAGAAACGCCTTTCCATATACGTATTATGAACAAACGTCCTGATATTCGTTCTGTTGTGCATGCGCATCCACCGCTTTTGACAGGATTCGCGATTGCAGATTCCTCTCTGCTTGCCGAGCCGGTTCTTCCAGAACCCATACTCGAGGTAGGCCCCCTCCTAATGGTGCCTTACGAGACGCCCGTGTCTGAGGCTCTTTCTCTTCAATTCGATAAAGTGATCGAAGATTCCAATGGATTCCTCATGGAAAACCACGGTGCACTCATGTGTAGTCCACACGGCGCGTCTGACGGAGTCGAAATGATGCAGATGATGGAATGTATGGCGCAGTCTGTCATTGCCGCAAAGCTTCTTGGTAATTTAAAAGCAATACCTGATGAGGCAGTGAAAGAACTTGATACAGTCATTCAGAAACGGAGTCTTTCCATCCCCGGAAAAAGAGGCAAATTTCATTCTGTCCTGTCACTTTACCATAAGTCAGATACACTATCGTAATTGAGCAGGGATAAAAGAGGAAAATCTATGAAAAAAAGAAGTGTAATTGCCGTTGATTTAGGCGCGTCCAACGGGCGTGTTATCCTGGTGACTCTCGCAGATAATAAACTCCAGCTGCAAGAAGTACACCGTTTCTCTAACGAAGGTCTTTATATCCAAGAGAGATGCTATACAGATCTGCTTTATTTGTTCCATGAAATTCTGGCAGGGCTGCAAAAAGCTTTTCAAATTACAGATTCGGCTGAAGCTTTCGGCATTGATACCTGGGGTGTAGATTTTGGGCTGTTGGACCAGGAAGGCGAGCTTATTTCCACTCCTTATCAGTATCGAGACTCGCAGGCACAAGGCATGATACAAAAAGCAGAATTTCTCTTTAAAAAAGGAGGGCTGTTCTCTCTGACCGGAGTACAAGATATGTGGTACAACACAGTATATCAAATTCTCGGCATACAGAAACGTAATCCACGTATTTTTGAAAATGCAGATACCTTCCTGATGCTCGCCGATATACTGGGGTATTTCTTTACGGGAAAGAAAAGCCTGGAATATACCAGCCTTTCCACCACCCAGATATACGATCTCAAAAATCGGCAGTTATGTCCGGAAATACTGATGAAACTTCATCTTTCTCCTTCCCTATTTCCAGAAATCACCATGACGGGGGCTCAGAAAGGAGTTGTCCTTCCGCGTCTGAAAGAGTTTATCGGAATTCCCCCTTCCAGAGAGCTGCTTTTAATTGCCACAGCCCAGCATGACTCTGCTTCTGCTGCCTATGCAGTTCCTACAGAAGCTCCTCACTATATTTTCATCAATTCAGGAACTTGGTCTGTCATCGGCATGGTGACAGATACACCCGTTGTCACAGAAGAAGTTTACAGAAGCGGACTGTCCAACGAAGGCGCTGCCTTTGGAAAAGTCAAGCTTGTCAAAACCATTATGGGAATGTGGCTGATTCAGGAGCTTCGGAAATACTGGAAAAGAAAAGGGCTGCCAAATGATTACACTACACTACTTCTGGCAGCGGACAAAGCCCCTGCATTTGCCCATTTCATCGATCCCGATGATCCACTTTTTACCGCCCCGTCTAATATGGAGCAGGCTATCAATACATACTGTCAGAAAACCGGGCAGTCTGCCATAGACTCACCAGGCGGATTCTACCGAACTGTGATGGAATCTCTCGCCTTTAAATATAGAGAGTGTGTAGAATTAGAACATATCACCGGCTATCAGACAGACACCCTGCACCTTTTGGGAGGCGCTTCTCAAGATAAAGCATTCTGCCAGTATATCGCCAACGCCACCGGCAGGAAAGTCGCCGCCGGCCCTGTTGAAGCAACCGCTGTCGGAAATGCTCTGATACAGTTTCATGCTTTGGGCTGTATAGAAAAGGAACAAGAAATGGCAGCTCTTCTTAGAAATTCCTTCCAGATTTTTGAATATCACCCGCAAGATCAAGCTGTCTGGGATGAGCAGTATCGAAAATATCTGTCTTTCACTTCCCTTTGACACAATCAAACGGAAAAAGCCGCCTCAAAAGTCCAAACGGATGGTTTCTACTTTTAGAGGCGGTCTATCTATAAAAACTACAAAGGCAAGTCTCTCCTGTCAAATTTTACAATCCCCGCGCAGATAAGCGCTATGCCTGTCAAATACAACACTGCACACATGATCCAGGCTTTTGTTTCTCCTAAACTTAGCCCTTCTACATCAAAAAGTGTAACAGGAGTTATATATTTCAGATTTTCAAATTTATCTCCCACCTGGGAAATCATCTGTACTAATATGGTATATACGACCACAACAGAGGTAAATCCGACAGCATGTCTGGATTCGTTGCTAAGACAAGATACGAAAAATCCTGCTCCACCGAAGAACAGTAGGATACCCAGGAGCCCCACATTTACATAAAAGAAGCCTGTCATATCCAGTTCTCCTGGAAAAAGTATCTTGCTTGTCACCGCCAAAAGCCCAAACACATAGAGCACCATCAGAACCAGACAGCCCACCATAAATATCGCCTGTGTCCGCATAATTTCTCGGCGTTTTCCCGGTCCTGCCAACAGATATGCCATAGAGCCATTATCTACATATTTTGCACACAGCCTGTTTGTCAAAATAATAATAAACACGCCTGGAAACGCCACAAACAGCATTCCATATAAATAGCCAGAAAGAAATTCCAGAAGCGTCTCTCCTACTTCCGCCATGCCAAATGCCGCAAATATCTCCGGCATACTTTCCGCCATCATCTTAAGGCTTTCCCCCAACTCCGGCTCATACATCATTGTCACCATAACGCCGTACATTGTCAGCACAGCAAGAAAAATTGTAAGCAGGAGCCAGTTTGATTTTATTTCCTTTTTCAACAACGTTATATTCATACTTTTTCTTCCTCCCCTCCGTAGAAATGCAGAAAGAATTCTTCCAGGCTCTGTGTCTGTACATTCCAGTCTGTCACAGTATACCGCCCTGCTTTTTTTACAAATGTATCCAGCTCTTTTCCCACTTTTGCTCTGACTTTGCGCGTACCCTCTGTATACTGCGCTCCATGAATTTCCCCTGCAAATGCCTTTGCCATATCAGGTGAAGCAAATGTCACTTCCATCATTTTTTGCCGTCCCGCCTGGAGCTTTTCCATTTCCTCAACCGCCACGATTTTTCCTTCTCTTATAATCGCCGCCCTATCGCATGTCCTTTCGATCTCCTCAAACATATGGGAGGACATCAGAATCGTCTTTCCCTGTTTCTTTTCGTTTAAGACCAAATCAATAAAACGATTCTGCATAACCGGATCCAGGCCGCTGCTCGGCTCATCCAGAATATACACCTGGGTATCTGGGTTCATAAACGCACAGACAATTCCTATTTTCTGCTTCATCCCTTTGGACATTTTCTTTAATTTCCCCGATGCATGCAACTCAAACATTTCTATCAACTCTTGTGCGCGGCCCAGCCCGTTCATTTTCTTTATATCTGCCACAAACCGAATGAAGTCCATACCACTCATAGAATCAATAAACGCAATTTCCCCCGGGAGATAGCCCACCAGAGCATGTATTTTGTCTGCCTCTTTAAAGCAATCCCTCCCCATAACCGATAATTTCCCGCTGTCCGGCCGGATAAATCCCATGAGCTGCCGGATCGTCGTCGTTTTCCCCGCGCCGTTCGGCCCCAGGAACCCAAGTGTCTCCCCCTCCCTCACAAAGAAATTAACATCAAACACGCCTCTGCCACGTCCATAGTCTTTCGTGACATGGCTGATTTCTATTATATTTTCCATCTCTATCTCCCTTACTCCTGCCTTAAATAAATGCTTTTCCAAAATGTGATCAAACGCTCAAAGGTTGCCCACGCTTCCTCTGCGTCCAGGCTTCCATTTTGCATCAATGCATGGAGGCACCCGTCGCACGCCCAGTAATTCTCCTGAACCAGCATATGTAAGTCAAGCCCCGTAACAAACGGCTCCTGTTCCATTGCCTGCAAAAAAGGCTGGTTATATTTCAAGAGGAGAAGCTTACAGCGTCTCTGCACTTCATCTGCTATATCGACATCCGCCTCATAAAATCCATTTATCATAAACTGTGACAGCTCCGGCTTTTCTGCCAACAATTTTATTTTATATCTCATCCCTTCTTTTAGCAGTTCAAAATATCCTTTCTGTGCCCACTTTTCCATTCCTGCTTCCTGCATAGATTCCTCCACAGTGCGTATTGCTTCGTCCCACAGAAACCAGTACAATTCTTTCTTATTCTTAAAATAATAAAACAACAGCGACTTACTGATTCCTGCTTCTCTCGCAATCTCGCCGACTGGACATTTTTTATAGCTGCCGCCTCCAAATACCCTGTAACCAGCCTGTATAATCCGCTGTTGTTTTTCTTTTGGCAGGGAATAAAACTTTTCATTCATTGCCCTTTTCCTCCCGCTGTTTTCCTTACCTCACCTTATTTTAGAGCGACTGACCGTTTTTGTGAACCCTGCTTTTCTATATTTAATTTCATTTTTATACCGGAAACACCATTACCTTTCCAGTTCTTTTTCTACTTTGTGAAGAAGTATCAGCAAAGTCTCGCTCTCTTCTTCTTTTAACCCCGCACATATTTTTTCGTCCAGCTTCTGAAATCCTTCTGCAATCTCCTCCGCCTTTTTATATCCGTTTTCTGTCAGCGCAATCAAATACGATCTCCTGCACTGTGGGTTTTTCTCTCTTTTTAAATACCCTTCCTTTTCCAGACGATCCAGTACCCTCGACATCGTCGTGACATCCAGATCACACGCATCTGCCAGCTTCTTCTGCGTTACGGGTTCATGCGCTGCAAGAAATTGCAGAATACGTGCCTGCCCCTGTCCTGGGGTCAGACCGATCTCTTTTAAAAAATTCTGCACGATCTTTCTTCTTGCCTGTTCTATTTGAAATAATGTCTTTCTGATTTCTTCCTTCTCCATCCTTCTGCCATCTCCTCTGTTTCCGCTTTTTACTTTCTTTCAACTTGCCTGTTTTCTCTTAATCCAGCTCATACATCCCCATATAAAGCTGATAGTAACGTCCTTTTTTCTCAAGTAGCTCCTCATGGCTTCCGCGTTCTATAATTTCTCCTTTTTCCAAAACCATGATTGCCTTAGAATTTCGTACTGTAGACAGCCTGTGTGCAATCACAAAAACCGTCCTTCCCTCCATAATCGCATCCATCCCCTTTTCGATCAGACGTTCTGTTCTTGTGTCGATAGAACTGGTTGCTTCATCCAGAATCAGGACGGGAGGCTGCGCTACCGCTGCCCGTGCAATGGCGAGAAGCTGCCTTTGTCCCTGGGAAAGATTATTTCCGTCACTGTAGAGCATTGTATCATATCCGTCCGGCAGCCTGCGTATAAAAGAATCCGCATTGGCAATCTCAGCCGCTTTGCGTATCTCATCGTCCGCAGCGTTCAGCTTTCCATAACGGATATTTTCTGCGATTGTCCCCGTAAATAAATGCGTATCTTGTATAACCATAGACAGGGAACGTCTCAGGTCGTCCTTTTTAATCTCTCGTATATCGATCCCGTCATATAAAATTCTCCCGCTTTGTATCTCATAAAACCGGTTAATCAGATTGATAATCGTTGTTTTGCCCGCGCCGGTAGAACCCACGAACGCAATCTTCTGCCCTGGCTTTGCATAAAGGCTGATTCCATTTAAGATTGTTTTCTCCCTCACATACCCGAAAACGACATTCTCAAAACGAACGTCTCCTTCTAAACGGATCAGCTCTGTCTTTTTGCCGTCCGTTTTTTTCCATGCAAAGATTCCTGTGTATGTCTCACACTCCTTAAGCGAACCATTTTCTTTTTCCTCTGCCCTGACAAGCGTAACCTTCCCTTCATCCTCCTCGACTGGTTCATCCATCATTTCAAATATACGTTCTGCCCCCGCCAGCGCCGACAGGATAAAATTAATCTGTTGTGTAAACTGATTTAACGGCATAGCACTCTGCCTTACATAGACCAGATAAGATGCAAGACTCCCCAGATCCATCATCCCGCTTAGTGCAAACAAACCTCCCACACAGGCACAAACTGCGTAATTTCCATAGGAAAGGCTCACAATCGCAGGCACCATCATACCAGAATAACTTAAAGCGCTGGTAGACGCTTTCCTAAGCGCTTCATTTCTTCTGTGAAATTCCTTCATATCTTCCTTTTCATGGTTAAAGATTTTTTCTACCTTCTGCCCTGCTACCATCTCTTCCACAAAGCCATTGATCCCTGCAAGCTCCGTCTGCTGCCTGCTATAGTACACTTTACTTCTCTTTCCGTTCCATTTAATAAATAGAAACATAATCCCTAAAAACAGGCAGACAATCAACGCCATGACCGTATTTAAGACAAATAGCATAATCACAGTGCCTGTCAGTGTCAGGAAACTCTGGATCGCCATTGTAAAGCTATTATTTAACGCCTCCTGTACAGTGTCCACGTCATTCGTAAACCGGCTCATCATCTCCCCATGCGTGTGCTCGTCAAAATAACGAAGAGGAAGCTTCTGGACATGTGCAAATAAATCCTGCCGTATATCCCCTACAATCTTCTGCGCTGTTTTTACCATCAGGCGATTATATGCAAAGGTTGCCAAAGCGCCGCACAAATACATACCTCCCATTCCCACCACTGCAAAAGCAAGCCCCCTTACATTTCCCGGCAGAATCAAAGAATTAATGACTGGTTTGAGCAGATACGTGCCCATCACACTGGCGGATGTACTGACTACAACAAGAACCGCAACCAGCAGCAGCATCCATTTGTGGATTCCCATATAGGCAAGCAGATGCTTTAATGCCTGCTTTGTATTCTTCGGACGTTTATATCCTGCATAACGTGCCATTACAGATCCACCCCTTCCTTCTGGGATTCATATATTTCCTGGTAAATACGATTACTCTCAAGCAGTTCTTCATGCGTACCTATCCCCTGTATCCTTCCGTCATCCAGAACTACAATAAAATCCGCGTGCCTGACAGAAGAAATTCTCTGCGCGATAACGATTTTCGTCATATGCGGCAAAAATTCTGCAAGCTGGCTTCGTATCCGCGCCTCTGTCGCTGTATCAACTGCGCTGGTAGAATCATCAAGTATCAGTACCTTCGGTTTTTTCAGGATGGCTCTGGCAATACAGATCCTCTGCTTTTGTCCTCCTGAAACATTCACGCCGCCCTGTCCCATCTCCGTATCGTATCCTTTTTCCAGCCGCCCCAGAAACTCATCCACTCCTGCAATCCGGCATGCTTCGTCCAACTCACGCTGTGTTGCATTTGGATTCCCCCACAGTAGATTTTCACGAAGCGTCCCAGAAAATAAGGTGTTTTTCTGCAATACGACCGCTACCGCGTCCCGCAGAGTCTTAAGCGGATATTGATCTACTGTTTTCCCGTCAATTAAGACTGACCCTTCCGTCACTTCATATAGGCGGGGTATCAATTGCACCAGCGTAGTCTTAGCCGATCCGGTCTGCCCGACGATCCCAACTGTGCTTCCTGCCGGAATTTTTAAATGCATATCAGACAACACATATTCTGGCGCTTCCTTTTTATATTTAAAATACACATGGTCAAACACGATTTCTCCTCGGGTGACTTCTATGTCTTTTGCTTTATCCTCCCGAATATCAATCTCTTCATCAATAACCTCCAATATACGTTTACCTGACGCTAAAGAACGCGTCATCATCATAAAAATATTGGAAATCATCATCAAAGAATTTAAAATCTGAAGTACATAGCTTAGAAATCCTGTCAATTCTCCCACCTGCATATTTCCGACCTGGATCATCCTTCCTCCAAACCAGAGAATTGCAAGTATTGTCCCGTACATGACAAACTGCATTGCCGCCATATTCGTAGAAGCAAGCTTAAACGCTTTTTCTGATTGTGTTTTTAAATTGGTATTGACTTTTTCAAACTTTTCTATTTCGTATTCCCCTCTGACATACGCCTTTACCACTCTCACCGCTGTCAAATTTTCCTGGATAATCCGGTTCACCAGATCAATTGCCGACTGCATTTTCGCATACAGCGGACGCACATGGCTGATAATCGCATACAAAAAAACAGCAAGCACTGGTAAGGCTATGAAAAATACAATAGCAAGCCTGTGATTGATAGAAAATGCCACTGCTGTCGCCAGCACTAGCATAACCGGCCCCCTGCACGCCGGACGCATACCGCCGGAAATGGTATTCTGAATGTTTGTCACGTCACTCGTCATGCGCGTCACTAAAGAAGAGAGCTGAAAATGATCCACATTTGCAAAAGAAAATTCCTGGAATTTGGCGTACTCCGCTTCTCGTAAGTTGGCTCCCAGCCCCTGGCCGCAGCGCGCGGAAAAACGTGCGCTCCCTATCCCCAGTACAAGGGCAAGCAGAGCGCAGACAAGCATAATCCCGCCTTGCTGGAAAATGTATACTTTATCCTGATTCGTAACCCCGATATCCAGTATGTTTGCCATAATCAGAGGGATTACCAGTTCAAAGACAGATTCCCCTGTAATGCAGATAACTGCCAGATACATATACTTCTTATATTCACCCATGTAAGAAAAAATCCGACGAAGCATATTTCTTTCTCCTTTCATAGTTGTATATACAACTATTGTATGCGCAATTATTATCAATGTCAACCTCTATCGCCTTTCTCTGCTACAGAAAAACAGTACGACCAACAGACTAAAATACTCTTTATTGAGATAGATATACAAAATTGATATAATATGGATTATGAAGAACTAGACAAATAAAGGCTATTGTCCAGTATTAGAGGAAATCCAGGCGTACGTCAACAAGCCTGTGTTTACTCAATCTTGCTTAGATTTGAAAGCACAATATACTTGCAATGAGAAGCTAGGTATCTTCTCTCAAAAATGTTATAATAGTACTATATTACTATTTCACTTGTAAAGGAGGCTTCTTATGAATGTATCAAATCACCCTTCCATTACCAATGAAACACTTCTCAACAAAGCCCAGGAAGTAGAGCAGATTTTGTCACTCTATAAAGAGGGAAAAAATATAACAGAGATTGCATCCACTCTGCATTTTGAACAATCCTATGTACAGGATGTCCTGCTTTGTGCACAGACACTTGCCGAAGAGGATGCTATGGCGATCGCCATGGTTATGGAAGATTCTTAAACGGGTGGCACAAAATTCTCGCACTAGTATAAAACAGGTGCGCCGCCTTTTAGCGTCGCACCCATTTTCTCATCTTTATTTTTATGCTACATTTGTTTTTTTCTGCTTTCTGCAGGCAGCGTCAAATTCTTTTAATTTCTCCCGCGCCTCTGGACTCAAATTCGTCGGCACCTGTATCTCTACCCTCACATACAAATCTCCGTATACATTCGGGTTTTTTACAGATACAATTCCTTTTCCTTTCAGACGAATTTTCGTGCCTGGCTGAATCCCTGCATGAATCTTGCAGACAACATTTCCTTTCAATGTTTTCACCACTGCCTCTCCACCAAATACCGCAGTTGTAAAAGGTATGGAAGCTTCTGTGTATACGTCCATTCCTTCCCTCTTAAATCCAGATTTTTCCCCGACATTTACTTTCAGCAGAAGATCTCCTGCTTCTGCCCCTCCTATGCCTGGTGCTCCTTTCCCACGCAGTCGGATTGTCTTGCCCGTATCAATCCCCGCCGGAATAGAGACCTGCAACGCCTGTATTTTCCCATCTTCTTCCTGCAAATGCAAAATCTTGTTACATCCAAATGCCGCTTCGTCAAAGGTGACACTCACTTCTGCCCTCAGATCGGCGCCTTTCTGACGAAAACCGCCCCTGCCAAAGCCCTGTGCCCTTGATTTTCCGCCACAAAAAATACCGCTGAACATATCACTGAAAATATCATCCATATTGCCGCCCTCAAAATGATATTCTCTGTAACCTCCATTCTGTCCGCCAAAACCGTTTTTAAAGTCAAACCCGCCAAAGTCACCGGCTTCCCTTGCATTTTGGCTTCCGTCAAATGCCGCATGTCCAAACTGATCATACAGTTTCTTCTTTTCTTTATCACTTAGTACATTATATGCTTCTGTAACTTCCTTAAATTTTTCTTCCGCCTGGGAATTTCCTGCATTTGTATCTGGGTGGTACTTTTTTGCAAGCTTCCTGTATGCTTTTTTTATTGTATTTTCATCTGCATTCCTGTGAATACCTAAAATGTCATAGTAGTCTCTTTTTACTGCCATTACATATCACCTCTCTCTTTCCTAATACTTAAAAAGAATGTGCTTTGCACATTCTCGCACCGAAGTGCGGCTGTGTCAGCAGCCATTTTCCACTTGCGCGCAGTGTGCATCCCACGGAGGGTTTTATTGTATAGGGAACGGAGTTTCCTATACAATGAAAAAGAATCCCCGGAATATCTCCGGGGGTTTTGTTCTATATGTAATATAGCAAATATAATTTTAATTGTCAACCTTATATTACTGACTTCTATTTCTTTTCCAACAATTTCTTATAGCATTTGATCGATTTTACGTAAGATTTTTAATACCTCATCCAGTTCTTCTCTTGGTGGAACACGCATACGGACGGCATTAGGACCCACGCAATAAAAATTCTTTCCTGACACAGCGCTAATTCCTTCACACGACAACGCCTTTGCCAATTCAAAATCCGGCCGCGAATGGTATAACATAAAAATCGGAACATGTACATCCGTCCATGCTATTTTTAAATGTGTAAACGAAGTATTCATAATTGGAAGCTTCAAACCACGTACTACATTTCGAAGATTTGAAAGAAAGTCCGCCTCTTTTAGTACTTGCGCACAGATACGGCGTGCGAGAGTATTCCCATCATAAGGAGATGTCAACTTTTTCATCTCCTCTATAATCTCAGGCCTTGCTACAAGATACCCCAACCTAAGCCCTGCAAGCCCAAACCCTTTCGAAAATGTGCGGAGAACTATAAGATTATCATACGTCTTTATTAATGTTATCGCAGAATTTTCAGAACGCATATATTCGCCATACGCTTCATCAACAAGTACGCATATATTATCTTTTGCCGCTTCTCTTACAATATATTCTATCTGTTCCAACGGAATACATTGACCTGTAGGATTATTCGGATTATCCAAATATATTAAGGTATCTGTCTGTTCTATCTGTTCTGTGAAACGTTTTAGTTCAAATCGGTAGTTTTCACCCATAGGACAGGCACGGTATATTCCTCCGCAAAACAGCACATCTGAGCAGTAAGAAGAATACTGTGGGGCATAGCCCAGTACGTTTGTCCCTTGTTCAATTAGTAGTTTATTCACAAGATACAATAGCTGCTGAGAACCGTTTCCAAGAAGAAACATATCCATCGTTGTATCCGCCACCTTTTTCCAATAACAAGCCAATTCTTCTATTAAAGCGTTATCTTTTGGATAATCAGCCAGACCCAACTTTCGACAACAATCCGGCAGCAAAAGATCATTAATTCCGGCAGAACAGTCAATTTGCATACAGGCATTATTATCCTGCACATATGTCATCTTTTGGTTAGCTATTACAGATGCTTTTATTTTAATCATTTTTTCTCCTAAACGGCAGCCCTGCATAAAGCAAATGGCTGCCGTACATTTCCCACTTTCTTAACTTAGGCTTCTGCTGCGTCCGTAACCGGTTCTTTCCGCCATACAAACCAACCTGTGCATGCATAGAGAATTGCAAACAACGGTACGATAAAGCTTAAGAACGCATAAGGTATATATGCGATTCCAATACCAAGCACGGAATACATATAAGCACACGATGTTCCCCATGGAACCAGCGGAGCACCGATTGTACACGTGTCTTCCAACGTCCTGGACAATACTTTTGACTGTATTCCCATTTTGTCATATGCTGGCCGGAATGTCCGTCCCCCAAGAATGATTGGCATTACCTGATGACCAGAGATTAATAATAAGGAATAGCAGTAAACCATCGTTGAGAGAATAAGTCCGCGTGGTTTATGTACTGCTTTAAGCAGGACATTTTTCACCAGACATTCGATGACGCCGCTTCTTTCTAATACAGCGCCCATGGTCGCAGAAAGAATAATAATCGCAACTGTTCCATACATAGATGTCATACCGCCGCGTGATAAAATCGTATCCACCATGTCGACTCCTGTATCCGATACGAATCCGTTCATCGCTGCTCCTAAAACTGCTGGAAGACTTGCTTTCTGCAAAACACAGGCAAACACACCGCTGACCGCGGTACACCCTAACATGGCAGGTACAGCCGGCATTTTCAAAGCGGAAGTAACCAAAACCAAAAGCGCCGGAATCAATGCAAAAATAGTAATATTAAAATTCGATTCCAATGTAGTCATAATGGTTTGAACGCTACTCAAATCTGCATTTGCAGAAGCACTGTGTATTCCTAAAACTGTATATAGAATCAGACATATCACCGTAGCAGGTACTGTCGTATACATCATGGAGCCAATATGGTCATACAAACGGGTTCCGGACATATCTGCCGCTACATTCGTTGTATCAGACAATGGAGAAAGCTTATCTCCGAAAAATGCTCCCGAGCACACTGCTCCTGCCATCAACGGGGCAGAAATATCCATACTGATTCCCACGCCAAACAAGGCGAGTCCCATTGTAGCAATCGAGCCAAAAGAACTTCCAGTAAACAGGGAGGTAATGGCACATAGCACAAAAGTCAACGGAGTAATTACTGCTGGAGAGCAAAGCTTCAGACCATAGTAAAGCAGCGTAGGAACTGTCCCTCCTATAATCCAGATGCCCACCATCATACCTACACTTATCAAAATCAAAAGAGTGGTAGCTGAATCTCCGACAACATGTTTAATTGTATTTTGTACGTCCTCCCATTTATTTCCCATTAGAAGAGCAAATACAATCGCGATGCATCCTCCCATAGCAAGTCCCATCTGGATTCCTACATCGCCTCTTATCGCCGCTACAACGGCGGCAATCACGCAGACAAGTGCCAAAAATGCCTGCCACACTTTGGGTTCTCTGCGTATTCTCTCTTTTTTTACTTCCGTCGTTTTTTCTTTTTTCATCTCACAATTCCTTTCTTCACTTAATTATCCGCATTTTCCTTACAATGGGATATTTCCATGCTTCTTAGGTATCCTTTGTTCTGTTTTTTGCTCCAACGCCCGAAATGCTTCCATCACTCTTTTGCGTGTCTCACCCGGCACGATAATATCATGTACATATCCAGACTCCGCCGCCATATATGGGTTCATCATAATTTCTTCGTATTGGTGAATATATTCCTTTCGTTTCGCTTCTGCATTTTCTCCTTGCTTTATTTCTTTTGCAAAAATAATATTGGCGGCTCCTTCCGCCCCCATCACCGCTATTTCGGCTCCGGGCCAGGCAAATACATAATCCGCACCAAGGTGTATAGAACACATTCCAATATAGGCACCACCGTATGCTTTCCTTGTAATTACAGTCACTTTTGGTACATCAGCTTCCGCATACGCATACAAAAGTTTCGCTCCATGACGGATAATCCCCCCATATTCCTGGCTTTTTCCTGGTAAATACCCTGGTACATCTTCCAATGTCAAAAGTGGGATTCCAAATGCGTCACAAGTCCGAATGAATCTGGCAGCCTTATCCGAAGCGTTAATATCCAGACAGCCTGCCAGTATCGAAGGCTCATTTGCAATCACTCCTACACTTCTCCCGTTCAACCGGATAAAACCGGTTCTTATATTCCGCGCAAACTCTTCTTGATACTCAAAAAACTCTCCCCGATCTGCAATTCCATCAATTACACTCCGCATACTGTATGGTTTCCGCGGATTCGCTGGCACAATATAATCCATATTTTGATCTCGCCGAAGCTCTTGTTCCCCCTCCTTTCTTTCCGGCAGCTTCTGCTCTGAGAGCAGTTCTATTAATTTCCGTATTCTGCCAAAACAGTCTTCCTCTGTCCGATCTCTAAAATGTGCACAGCCACTTATCTCGTTATGTATCTTTGCACCGCCTAGATCCTGGGAAGAAACAACCTCACCTGTCACCTCTTTTAATACCCGTGGCCCTGTAATAAACATCTGGCTTATACCATCAACCATAAACACAAAGTCCATCAATGCCGGCGAATATACGGCACCGCCGGCACACGGACCTAATATCGCACAAATCTGAGGAATTACACCCGAAGAACGGATATTATTTGTAAAAATTTTTCCATAACCACCCAGAGCATTTACACCCTCTTGGATTCTGGCACCACCCGAATCATTGATTGCTACAATCGGTGATTTTGTTTTTAGGGCTTCTTCTTGTACTGCAGCAATTTTATTCGCATGCATCTCACCAAGTGTTCCCCCAAGGACAGTGAAATCCTGTGAATATGCATATACGAGATGTCCCTGCACATATCCATGTCCCGTCACAACCCCATCTGACGCTGCAGCTTTGCTTTCCATACCAAAAGCAGATGCATGATGCTTCACAAACAGTCCAGTTTCTACAAAAGTACCTTTATCAAAAAGCATTTCCAGCCTTTCACGTGCTGTATGCTTCCCTAAACCACGCTGTTTTTCAACTGCCTTACTCCCTCCACCCAGCCGAAGCTTTTCCTTTATTTCAAGAAGTTCTCTTTGTTCCCTAGTCATACTACATTCCTCAAATCATTTTTTATAAATACTTATTTATACCCCAAGAAGCTTTCCTGGATTTTCCGAAGTTATCTTCCGGATCTCTGCTTCTGTAAGCCCGAATTTCAGCATATCTGAAATAAAATTCCGCATGCCTTCCACTGGATGGGGACGCCCTACCTGCCCTAGATCAGATGCAACTACGCAATATTCAACTCCATGTCCACGAATCATCTCATAAATCTTTTCATGTGATGATTTATTCGAATATACCAACGCCAACACATGTTCTACATAGACACCTTGCGCCGTCAGTTCCTGCATCTGTTCTGCCGTGGCTTTTAAAAGATGTTCCGGATGATCTACGACAATTTTTTCTATACCGGCTTCCTTCGCAGCCTTAATCAAGGCATATGTCTCCGGCCAGGAAAGATGACCTGTTCCAAGTACTACGTTTTTTTGTGCGATCAGTTCGCAAATTTCATATACTTCGTCTAATAAGCTCCCGTCTTCCTTCAATATAGAAAGCGGCGGATCCTGTGAAAGCGCAAACTTTGTTTTCGGCATTGCAGCCTGTGCCTTTGCCGTCATCTTCGCGTGTCCTTCTTTGTGGAACCTGTCACAAATGTATTGCCGCAGTTGCAGGTTACGGTTGCCTGATAATACTCCGGATGGATTCCCTTCTTCATG